>Ga0307278_10000038_pt1 | contig 62476 bp, 56 predicted proteins | sample ER_DNA_117_FD_194482 | JGI IMG/M metagenome (GOLD analysis project Ga0307278, IMG submission 194482) | Bulk soil microbial communities from the East River watershed near Crested Butte, Colorado, United States - ER_DNA_117 | ecosystem: Environmental > Terrestrial > Soil > Floodplain | place... | reverse complement strand
AGACATCCGACTTGTTGACTGTGCTTGGCATGCTGCTCGGTTAGGTAGCGTGCCGGGGGCGTCGGTGGGATGGCTCGGAGACATCCTGTCGCCACATGAAGGCTGACTCGCCGTGGGCATGCCACCCGCCGGCGTCCTCGTCGTGGCCTGACTCAACAGAGGCATGAGCGTGCCGTCCCAAAGTCGGACTGTCGGCCACGGCGTCCATTGGCGTCGGTGGAGAGGAGAACCCATGTCCTTGGTGGTGCTCGGGGTCGATCCGCACAAGCAGTCCCACACGGCCACCGCCCTGGCCGCCGGGTCACACCAACAGCTCGGCAGCCTCCGGGTCCCCGCCAGCACCACCGGCTATGAGCAGCTGCTGGGCTGGGCGCGGCAGTTCCCGCGACGGCGCTGGGCGATCGAGAACGCCCGCGGACTGGGTTGCCATCTCACCCAGTGGCTGCTCGCTCGTGGGGAGATCGTCCAGGACGTACGCACCACCGCCACCGCACGGGTCCGGGAGCTGTCGCGCGGGCGTGGCCGCAAGACCGACGCGCTGGACGCGGCCGCCGCGGCCGGGATCGCGGCCCTGCAGGGCGACACCGAGCAGCTACAGCCAGACGACACCACCGTCGTGCTGGCGGTGTTGGAGGAGCGGCGCAGCAACCTAGTCGGCCAGCGCACCCGCAGCGTCAACCAGCTCCATGCGGTCCTGCGCGAGCTCATCGCCGGCGGTGCCCCACGTAAGCTCAGCGCCGACAAGGCCGCCGCGCTGCTCCGCGCGGTCCGCCCCCTGACCGCCGCGGACCGCGCCCGCAAGCAGGTCGCCTGGGACCTGGTCGCCGAGATCCGCGGACTGGATCGGCAGCTGGCCGTGATCAACAAACGGCTCCAGGACAGCGTCACCGCACTCGGCAGCCGGCTGCCCGAGACCGTGGGTGTCGGCCCGGTCATCGCCGGCCGGCTGCTTGGCCGCACCGGTCGGGCCTCGCGCTTCCCCACCGCGGCGCACTTCGCCAGCTACACCGGCGCCGCTCCACTCGAGGTCGCCAGCGGCGAGCACACCCGACATCGACTGTCTCGCGCCGGTGACCGGCAGCTCAACCACGCGCTGCACCTCATCGCCCTGGTCCAGGTCCGTAGCCCATCCTGCCCCGGCTACCACTACTTCCGACGCAAGCTCACAGAGGGCAAGTCCACCCGGGAAGCCATGCGTTGCCTCAAACGCCGGATCGCCGATCACGTCTGGCGGGTCATGCTGGCAGACGAACAAGCCCGCGACCGACACCAACTACAAGCGAGTTGACATACAGAGGCGCCCACGGCTGGCAGGTGTCAAGGACCAGGGGTGGTGGACTGGCCGTGCCGGTCCCTGGCTGGCTGGGTCGGGGTGAACTGGCCGTGCTGCACCCGTGCCACCCCAGCCTGGGTCGCGAGTTCGCCACGGGCGTGGGGGTGCTGGTGGTAGTACCGCAGGGCCTCATAGAGCAGCGGCGGGTCGATGTCCAGGGTGCGGATGGGTAGGGAGAGGTCGGCGGCCAAGCGGCGGCTCAGCGGCAGCAGCAGCCGCTCCAACGGGCCGGTCTGGATCGCCTGCGGGTCGCTGAGGTCGATACCCAGCAGCGGCTCCCCCACCGCGACGCCGCGGACATGGGTCGTCACCTCGGTGGCCCGTACCTGCTGGATCGCCTCCCACGGGACCACGGTCCGCGCGCTGCCCGCCGCGATGACCACCGCGGAGGGGGTGAGCAGCACCCGCCAGCGGCGGCCCCAGCTCCGGCGCGCGAACAGGAAGCCTCCAACGCCGAAGAACAGCACCCCGACCGTGCCGACCAGCCGCACCGGCCAGGGTGACTCCCCGGGGTCGTCGGCAAAGGCGTTGGCGAACCCCACGAACCCCAGGCATGCCAGCGCTAGGCAGGCGATGCCCGCAAGCTGTACCGCCGTCCGCCAGCCGGCGTAGGGCACCAGGATGCCGCGCTCGTGGCGGTCTCCCAGCCGCACGGTCGCCAGCCGCAGCCGGCCACGCCGCCGCCAGGGAGCAAGCAGCGGCGCCACAATGGCGCAGGCAAGGAAGAACAGCGCGATGGTGGCGCCGGCGCCGCGGTCGGCGCCCCGGCCGGTCAGGGCCAGTACCAGCCCGCCCGCGGTCATGAGCCCGCCGACGATGAGCATGAACGCGAACTGCCCCCAGCCGGCGAAGGGTCGCCTCCACCCGCGCGGCTGCTGGGCTTGTGTCGGCGATGATGGGGCCGGCGTGGCTGTCCGCCCAGGCCGACGGGCCGCCGGCACCAGCAGCAGCACCAGCGGCAGCGCACCGACTGCCGCGACGACCACGCCGGCGATGCCCGGGCGTCGCAGCAGCGCCACCAGCACCCGCACAGCAACCACGGCGGCCACCATCAGCCCAAGCCAATAGCCCAAGCGCCCAGCCCACACCAACGCCACTGCGGCGACCAGCAGCACCACGCTCGTGACCACCACCGCGACCCCGAGCGGGCCCTCGCCGGCCTCGACCAACACCAACAGCAACCCAAACAGCCCAAGCAACCCCGCAGCCACGCGCACCACGCCCGGTCGGGACCGCCAGCCTGCAGCCAGCCGCGCCGGCCAAGCCGTCCGCCGGGTCATGGCAGCTCCAATCGGTCGCCGAGCAGGCCTTGCCGGCCCGGATAGGCCGCTTAGGCCTACCTTCCCGCCGAAGCCAGGCGGGACTCCTCCCCGCCGGCAAGCCGGATACCATGGCCACAGTCAAGCGCGACAAGGCAGACGGCCGGGCTCGCCGGCTGTCTGATCGCGCTTGACCTCGCGGCATCAGCGCCCCACCTGCACCACCGGCCCCCGGGCGATCAATTGGCCAGTATCGCCGGGGGGTGCCACCCCCCGACACCCCCGCACCCGCGGTCAGGCGGCCGGTTCGGTGGCCGGCCAGGCGACCTGTTCCTGGTAGGCCACTCCGCGGGCAAGGCAGCCCTGCAAGCTGCCGACCAGCCGGTTGCCGAGGCCCGGAACGCCTGGTGGAGGGTGGCGCCACGGGCGCGGTGGCGTCGTCGCAGCGCCGCACGCCCGGCGAGGCGGTCAAGGCCGCGAACGCCCACAGGTAGCAGGCATCCACAGCCGCTGGTTGCACGCGGGCGACCACGGTGGTGCGAACCCTCAGGATCTGGTGACCGGGGCGGTGCCGGCGTACGCCTTGCGGCCCTTGGCCGTCTGGTAGCGGTCGGAACCATCGCCGAACTCGGCCAGCACCCGCGCGCCCAGCACCACCCCGAGCCCTACATCCATGCGGCCCATCCAGACGTGGCACAGGCTCACATCCGGGTCGAGGCACTGAACGAACTGCCAGAGCGCCTAACGCTTCTGCGAGACCGTTCGATGTTCTGATAAATCCGGCCGAATGGTCGGCGCTGACGTGCGTTTTCCCTAGTCAGCACAGCGCTTGTTGGCTAGTAGGACCTTCCTATCAGTAAGGCTTGGCGTGCCGCTGGCCGACAAGAGTCCCATGGGCCAGATTCCCGAACCCCGGTCGTCGCTCGCCCGCCGCTTGCGGCTGGCGTTGGCGACCATGCTGCTGCCGGTCGCGGCGGTCGCTGCGGCAGGGCTGATCACGTTCCGCCTCTCGATCTCGGCGCTGGAGGAGTTCCGCGAGGAGACCGTCGAGGAGTCCAAGCTCATCGAGGCGGTCAGGGACCTGCTCGTGCAGGCCGACGACCTGGGCGAAGCCTCCGTCGAGGGGGACGACCCGGCCACGGACGAACAGTTCGTCGCGCACAGCGCGCTGATCGACCGGCGCTTCGACGATCTCCAGACCTTGGCCACGCAGCAGGAGCGTCAGCTCGCGGCGAAGGCCGACGCGATGTGGAAGACGTCCGCGGCCGATATCGAGGCGGCGAAGGCGGTCCCGAAGGGAGGCGTGACCGACGACCGGCTCGATCCCTTCCACGACCACATCGACGAGGCGGCGTCGATCCTGGCCGACCTCCACTCGCTCAACGGCAACCAGGTCGCCGACGAGATCTCGTCACTGCGACGGCGGGAGCAGAACCAGCTCCTGGCCGGCCTCGCGGCGCTCCTCATCGGCTCGACCGTCGCGTTGCTCCTGGCAAGGCGGCTGGGCCGCTCGATCACCCGACCCCTGCTGTCGTTGAAGGACGCGGCGACGCGGTTCGGCTCGGACGACCTGTCGCATCGGATCCCGGTGAGCGGCGACGACGAGCTGGCCCAGCTTGGCAACGCCTTCAACGCCATGGCGAGCAGCCTCCACGAGAGCAGGGCCGACCTGCGCGAGAGCGAGCAGCGCTTCCGGGCCCTGGTGCATCACGCCTCGGACGTGTTCACGGTGATCGGCGCCGACGCCGTCATCCGCTACCAGAGCCCGGCGATCGAGCAGGTGCTCGGCTACCCGCCCGAGGACATCATCGGCCGGCCGTTCCTGGACCTCATCGAGCCGGACGACCAGGACATCGCCAGGCAGTTGTTCGAGCAGTCCCAGACGCGGCCGGGGATGCCCACCATGGGGGAGGTCCGCATGCGGCCCCTGGGGGACGGGCAGGCGCCCAGGCGCTTCGAGATGACCGCCACCGACCTGCTCGACGACCCGACCGTCCGCGGTCTGGTCCTCAACTACAGCGACATCACCGAGCGGGCGCAATACGAGGAGCGGTTGTCCCAGCAGGCGTTCCACGACGCGCTGACCGGCCTGCCGAACCGGGCCCTGTTCCAGGACCGGCTGGAGAACGCGCTCCGGCAGCGCGGGCAGACCGTCGGCCTGCTCTTCGTCGATCTGGACCACTTCAAGGTGGTCAACGACAGCCTCGGCCACGACGCCGGCGACCAACTCCTCTGCGACGTCGCGCAACGGCTGGCCGGCTGCCTGCGGGACGGGGACACCCTCGCCCGCCTGGGCGGTGACGAGTTCACCGTGCTGATGCCCGGCATCGCCGACGCCCAGGTCGCGGAGGCGGTGGCCAGCCGGATCGAGAGCCGGCTCGAGCCGCCCTTCGAGCTGCCCGGGCAGTCCGTCTTCGTCACCGCCAGCATCGGCATCGCGACCGGCGACGCCCTGCACGACCGGTCCGAGGCATTGCTGCGGGATGCCGATGCCGCCATGTACGAGGCCAAGGCGCACGGCAGGGCCCGCCACGCGATGTTCGACCCCACGATGCATACCCGCGCCGTCACCCGGCTGGCCATCGAGACCGACCTGCGCCGAGCCATCGACAACGACCAGCTCGAGCTGCACTACCAGCCCATCATGTGGCTGGGCGGCAACCAGATCGTGGGTGCCGAGGCGCTGGTGCGCTGGCGGCGGCCCGACGGCACCCTTGTCCCGCCGGGCGAGTTCATCCCGATCGCCGAGGAGACCGGGCTCATCCGCCCGATCGGCCGCTGGGTGTTGCACGAGGCGTGCCGCCAACTCGCCCGCTGGCGGTCCGACCTGCCGCAAGCGGCCGGGCTGGCCATGAGCGTCAACGTCTCCGCACGCCAGCTCCAGGACGCCAGCATCGTCGAGGACGTCGAGTCCGCCTTGCGCGAGACCGGGTTGGACCCTGGCTCCCTGATCCTGGAGCTGACCGAGAGTGCGGTGGTCGAGACATTCGAGGGGGCCTCGGCGACGCTACAGAAGCTCAGATGGATGTCTGTGCAGCTCGCAATGGACGACTTCGGCACCGGCTACTCGTCGCTGAGCAGCCTCAGCCGGCTGCCGCTGGACATCCTGAAGATCGACCAGAGCTTCGTGGCAAGAATCGACCAGGACGCGGAGAGCCGGGCGATCGTGTATGCGATCGTCTCGTTGGCGACGGCGCTCGGCGTGCGGGTGACCGGCGAGGGAATCGAAACGGCTTCACAGCTTTCCACGCTGATCGAGCTCGACTGCAACCACGGTCAAGGCTTTCTCCTCGGCCGGCCGGCGCCCCCCGACGAGCTGGCGGCAACGCTCCGGGCGGTCAACGACACCGAGGTCGCGGTCGCCGCTGGGCTGGCCCGGCGCTGAGGTCGTTTACCCTGGTCAGCGCCGCGCTGCTTGGCTAGTAGGATCTTCCTATGCCGATCGGGCTCCATCACCTCCGCTACTTCGTCGCGGTGGCCGAGGAGGGCCACGTGACCAGGGCGGCGCAGCGGCTGCGCATCGCCCAGCCGTCGCTGTCCGCCCAGATCCGCTACCTGGAGCGGCAGGTCGGCGCGCCGTTGTTCTACCGCCACCCCCGCGGGGTGGAGCTGACGCCGGCCGGGGAGGCGTTCCTGGCCGAGGCGCGGGCGGCGCTGGCCGCCGCCGACGCGGCGGTCGCGGCGGCCCGCCGCGCGACCCAACCCTCGCACCTGCGCCTCGGGCTCATCGTCGGCACGCAGATCGAGGTCACCTCGACGGTGCTGTACGCCTACCGGTCGCGGCACGACGGGGTCGTCCTGGACCTGGTCGAGCACTCCTTCGCCGACCCGTCGGCCGGCCTGAACGGCGGCGAGGTCGACGTCGCGTTCGTGATGCCGCCGTTCGCGCACGAGGGCCTCCGCTTCGAGACGCTGTGGTCGGCGCCCCGCGTGGCCGTGCTCCCCACCGGCCATCCGCTCGCCGGCCGCGCCGCCGTGTCGGTGCGGGAGCTGTTCGACGAGCCGTGGATCGTCGCCGACACCGACGACCAGGTCTGCCGGGACTGGTGGCTGGCGGCCGGCCACCGCACGGCCCCGCCCAAGCTCGGGCAGCGCACCCGCTCGATCGACAAGTTCATCCAGCTCGTCGCCGCCCGCGAGGTCGTGGGCCTGGCCGCCGACTGGGTGGCGCCGATCTTCACCCGGCCCGGCATCGCCTTCGTCCCCGTCTCCGACGTCGAACCGGCGACCACCGCCGTCGCCTGGCGCCCCGGCTCCCCCAACCCGCTGGTGGACGGGTTCGTCGCCCTCGCCCGCGAGGTCCGCGACGCCATCGGCCTCGCCACCCACCTCCACCGCCACGCCGCCGGGTCGCCAGGCTGACGCGCTAGCGATTATGGCGGTCCTGGGCCCGTTCCAGGGGGAGGTGCACCAGGTCCATGGTGGCGTCGGCGGCGCGCTCCAGGAGCACGGCGAAGTCCTCGGCCTGGCGCTTGGGAACCGGCTCGAGGACGTAGTCGGCCGGGTCCTGGCGGCCGGGCGGGCGGCCGACGCCGATGCGGACACGGAGGAACTCCGGCGAGCCGAGCGCCTTGACGATGTCCTTCACGCCGTTGTGGCCGGCCGTGCCGCCGCCGCGGCGGATCTGAAGCTTGCCGGCGGCCAGGTCGATCTCGTCGTGGACGACGATGATCCGCTCCAGCGGCGTCTTGTACCAGCGGGCGAGCAGCGAGGCCGGCCCGCCCGACTCGTTGACGTAGCTGGTCGGCCGGGCGAGCACGACGCGCTCGTCGCCGTCGCGGATCTCGGCCACCTGCGCGCGGTTGCGGGACCGCTTCAGCTTGGCGCCCGCCCGCTCCGCCAGCCGGGCGACCACCATCGCCCCGGCGTTGTGCCGGGTGCCGGCATACTCGTCGTCGGGGTTGCCCAGACCGATGACGAGCCAGGGAGCGCCGTCCATGGCCATCGTGGGTCGCCGCCTCCGCAGCGGAAGCCGCACCCGCGGCTACGACTCGGACCGGCCCTCGTCCCCGGCCTCGGCCGGCGCCTCGCCCTCGGCCTCGGCCGGCCCCTCGCCCTCGGCGGCCTCCGCCTCGGCCTCCTCGGCCTCCTCTGGGGCAGGCTCGACCGCCGGCGGCACGACCGACACCACCGACGCCTCCGGGTCGTCCAGGATCGTGCTGCCCGCCGGTGCCTTGAGGTCGGCGACCCGCAGCACGTCGCCGATGCGCAGGCCGGAGATGTCGGCCTCGACCGCGTCGGGCACCGCGGTCACCTCGGCCTCGACGCTGACCTGGTACAGGTCCTGGTCGGCGATGCCGCCCTCGCGCACCCCCGGCGCCTCCCCGACCAGGTGCACGGGGACGGCCACGTGGACCTTCTCGCCGCGCCGCACCAGGATGAAGTCGATGTGGGTGTAGGTGCCCCTGACCGGGTGGCGCTGGATCTCCTTGGCGAGGGCCAGGTGCTTGGTGCGGCCGACCTGGAGCTCCAGCAGCACGTTGGCGCCGGCGTCGGTCCGCAGGGCATGGCTGAGCTCGCGGGCGTCGATGCTCAGGGACTTCGGCTTGGAGCCGTGCCCGTAGAGCACCGCGGGCACTCGCCCGGCGGCCCGCAGGCGGCGGGCGGCGCCCTTCCCCGCGTCCGCGCGGTTCTCGGCGGCCAGCTTGTACTCGGACATGGGGGACGAGCCTCCTCGGACAGGTTTGAATGCAACCCAGAAAGCCCGGCGTGGCCGGGACGCGGCCAACGGTAGCAGTGGTCAGGCCGTCAGGTCGAGTTCCGGGGCGCGCTGCTCCTCGATCAGGTCGAGCACGGCGGCTTCGACGGCGCCCTGGTGGGCGGGCTCGCCGAGCAGTCGACCCGCCTGGTCCTCACCATGCGTGGAGGGTAGCCGCACCGGCCCGCTCGAAACGCCTCGCTGCTATGGTTCCGGCGTGCTGCTCTCCCTCGATCGGGCCGACTGGCGTGCCGTGCTGGCGGCGCTCGGCTACGAGCTGGAGCACCGTCCGCGACGGGGCTGGCTGGCCAGCCACCGCGGCCAGCCGGTCGCCGTGGTCCACCCAACGCGCAGCCCGGCCCGGCTCATCCGCCTCGACGCGCAGGGTCGGCCACCCGAAGGCGTGCTCCTCGACGACTGCGAGGACGCCGGCGTGCGGTTCGGGCTGCTGGTCTGCGGGTCCCGGCTGCGGCTGCTGCAGGCGGCGCCGCCGCTGGGCGCGGCGTCCACCGCCTACCTCGACCTCGACGCCGCCGCCCTCGGCGACGACGAGCGGCCGCTGCTGGCCCTGCTCGGCCCCGACTTCCTTGCCGACGGGCAGCTCGCCGCCGTCCAGGCGGCGGCGCGGACGTCGGCGGCGGCGCTCCGACGGCGCCTCGACCAGACCATCCGCCAGGCCGTGCTGCCCACCCTCGGCCGGGCGCTCGGGAACCTCGCCACGGCGTACGGCCTGGACCCGGCGGACGACGAGCTGCGGGAGGAGCTCGAGCGGATCGCACTCACGCTGGTCCTCCGCGCCCTGTTCACCCGCTGCGCGGACGGTATCGCCCCGTCGACGCCGGTGGCCGGCGAGCTCGGCGACGTCTACGAGGGGCTCCTCTCCCTACGGCTGTCGGTGGCCGACACGCCGCTGCGCTACGACGCCCGCACCGACCGCTACCTGGCGCCGGGGCCGGGCGAGCGCGCCGAGGTGGAGCCGGGCGAGCTGCTGTGGCAGACGCACCAGGGCGGCCGCAAGGGCGGCGGCGTCTGGTACACGCGCGCCGAGCTGGTCCGCCACCTGGTCGGGCAGACGGTCGCGCCGGCGTTCCGCGCGCACCTGGAGCGGGTGCGGGCGCTGGCCGCCGTCGACCAGGACGCGGCCGCCGCCGAGCTGCTCGACTTCGCCGTGCTGGACCCGGCCTGCGGCGGCGCCCGGTTCCTGGTCGCGGTGGTCGACGAGCTGACCGACCAGGTCGTCCGCTTCCTGGCCCGGACCCCGCTGCCGGCGGTCGGCGGAGCCCTGGACCGTCTCCGCGCCCGGGCCGGGCACGCCAGCCCCCCGATCGGCGACGTCGCGCTGCTGCGACGGCTGCTGCTGGAGCGCTGCGTCTTCGGCGTCGACGCCAGCCCGATGGGCGTGGAGGTCGCCAGCCTCTCGTTGCGGCTGGCGGCGTTCGTCCCCGGCCTTCCCCCCGCCTCCCTCGGCCGCAACGTGGTGGTCGGCAACTCCCTGGTCGGCGTGCTGCGGCCGGAGGCGGTGGAGCCGCTCGGCCGGGCGCTGGCCGGGGCGGCCGGCACCGAGGCGGACGCCGTGGCGCGCCTGTTCGACCTCTGGACCGCGGAGCCGTTCGGGCTCGCCGGGGCCAGGCGGGAGGTCGAGCTGCGCGGCGCGGAGATCCTCGACGGCCACCGCGGCCGCCTCGTCGACCAGGCCACGGCCCTCGCCCGCGACCACCGGTTCCTGCACTGGCCGCTCTCCTTCCCGCGCGTGTTCGCCCGCCAACGTCCCGGCTTCGACGCGGTGGTCGGCAACCCGCCGTGGGAGGAGGTGACCGTCGAGGCGCTCGGGTTCTACGGCCTGTTCGCTCCCGGGCTGCGGAGCCTGCCGGAGCGGCCAAGGGCCGCGGCCGTCGCCGAGCTGGTCGCGCACCGCCCGGACCTGCCGGGCCGGCTGGGGGCCGCGCGGGAGCGCGCCGCCCTGCAGCGTCGCTACCTGGCTGATGGCGAATACGAGCCGATGCCCGGCGACCCCGACCTGTACAAGTCGTTCTGCCAGCGCTACCGCGAGCTGCTGCGCGACGGCGGGGTGCTCGGCGTGGTCCTGCCCCGCGGCGCCTTCGCCGCCGGCGGCTCGGCCGGGTTCCGCCGCTGGCTGTTCGAGGAGAACCGCTGCCGGCGGCTGGACTTCCTGCTGAACCGGCGCTGCTGGATCTTCGACACGCACCCGCAGTACACGATCGCGCTGCTCGCCGCCGAGCGGTCGCACCCGTCGCAGGGCCGCGCCGTGCGGGTCGCGGGCACGGCCACCACCCCGGCCGAATGGGAGCGCCAGGCCGCCTCGCCCGGCCTCGTCCTGCCAAGGGAGGCGTTCGGGCCCGGCTGGACGGTGCCGCTGCTCCGCGGCCAGGCCGAGGCCGGCCTGCTGGCCAGGCTCCGCCGCGGCACGCCGTTCCCGTACGGCCCCGGCGGCCGCTGGCGCTGCTTCCCGGTCGCCGAGCTGCACGAGACCGGCGACCGCCACCTGTGGGAGGGGACGACCGGCGCCGGCCGGCCGCTGTGGAAGGGGGAGGGCTTCGAGCAGTACGACCCGCACGGCGCCGGGGCGCGGCATTGCCCGACCAGCGACGCGGTCTGGCGCAAGGTCCGCAAGCCCCGGCCGGGCAGCGGCTCGGTGCTGGCCGGCGAGCTGGGTGTGGCGGCGCGCCGCCAGGCGGTCCTGGGTGAGCTGGGCCGCGCCCGGGTCGCGTTCCGCGACGTGAGCCGCGCCACCGACTCGCGCACCGTGCGCGCGTGCCTGGTGCCGCCCGCGGTGTTGCTCACCAACAAGGCGCCGTACCTGTCGTTCGCGGTCGGCGACGACCGAGCCCGCGCGGCCTGCCTCGGCATCATGAACAGCCTGCCGTTCGACTGGCAGGCCCGACGCTACGTCGAGATCAACCTCAACTTCTTCATCCTGGAGGGCCTGGTGGTGCCCGACCTGGACGACGCCGACGTGGCGGCGGTGGCCGCCTCGGCCGCCCGGCTGTCGTGCGCGGACGAGCGCTTCGCCGAGCTGGCCGAGAACGTCGGGGTCGAGACCGGCCCGCTCGGCGACGGCGAGCGGGAGCGGCTGCGGGTCGAGATCGACGCCCGCGTGGCGCGCGCCTGGTCGCTGACGGCCGAGGACCTCGACGTGCTGCTCGCCGACTTCACCCTCGACGCGGTCCCTCCCGGCTACCGGCGTCGCCTGGCCGAGCGGCTGGCCGAGCTCGACCGCTCCGGGTCGTCCGGGGAGAGCGGCTCGCCCTGGTAGCGGTCGGCCTCGGCGTGGGTGAGCCAGCGGGCGGTGCCGATCCGGCCGGAGGCGTCGAGGGCGAGCTCGACCACGAACCGCCCGACGGGACTGCTGACCTCCAGGCGGCCGGTGTCGTTGCCCTGCCCCGACGGGCGCGCCTCGACCGCGCCCCTTGCGAGCAGGTCCTCGTGCCAGCCGGTGATGCCAGAGCGGCCGGAGAGGCGCTCGTCGGCGCTGGTCAGCAGGCCGTTGGCGGCGTACAGGCCGGCCGCCAGGCCGGCGTCGCCGGCCCGCAGCGCCGACGCGTACGCCTCCATCACCGCCCGTGGGCCGGCTGTCTCATCCATGGCGCTCCCCTTCGGCTCTCGGCCACCCGGAATCAGGGCTGCTCGCCGCCGGAGCCGCCCTGGAGGATCTCGGTCAGGTCGAAGGCGACCGGGTGCTCGAGCTGCTCGTAGGTGCAGGAGGCGGGATCGCGGTCGGGCCGCCAGCGCCGGAACTGGGCGGTGTGGCGGAAGCGCCTGCCCTCCATGTGGTCGTAGGCGACCTCCACGACCAGGGAGGGGGCGAGCGGTTCGAAGGTGAGGTCCTTCTTGGCGTTCCAGCGCGACACCATCCCTCCCGGGGTCCGCTCGGGGGTGTCGCCGCCGAGCCACGGGTGCTCGTCGCCCGGCTGCAGCCGGTAGGGGGCCAGCTCGTCCAGCAGCTCCCGCCGCCGCTCCATCGGGAACGAGGCCGACACGCCGACGTGCTGCAGGTTGCCGTCCTCGTCGTGCAGCCCGAGCAGCAGCGAGCCGACCACCGGGCCCTTCTTGTGCCATCGGAACCCGGCGACCACGCAGTCGGCGGTCCGCTCGTGCTTGACCTTGAACATCACCCGCTGGTCCTCGAGGTAGGGCAGGTCGGCGGGCTTGGCGACCACCCCGTCCAGCCCGGCGCCCTCGAAGGTGCGGAACCAACGCTCCGCCAGCCGCAGCGAGCCGGTCGCCGGCGTACGGTGCACCGGCGCCCCCGCGCCCGCCAGGGCGTCGTCCAGGGCGGCGCGGCGCTCGGCGAACGGCCGCTCCATCAGCGACTCGTCGTCCAGCGCCAGCAGGTCGAAGGCGATGAACAGGGCGGGGGTCTCGCGGGCGAGCAGCTCCACCCGGGACGCGGCCGGGTGGATGCGCTGCAGCAGCGCCTCGAAGTCGAGGCCGGGGCCGCTGGCGATGACGATCTCGCCGTCGACCACGCAACGGCGCGGCAGTTCCCGCAGGGCCGCCGCCACCACCTCGGGGAAGTAGCGGGTGAGCGGCCGCTCCTTGCGGCTGCCGAGCTCCACCTCGTCGCCGTCGCGGAACACCACGCACCGGAACCCGTCCCACTTGGGCTCGTACAGCATCCCCTCGGGCAGGATCGCCACCGACTTGGCCAGCATCGGCCGCACCGGCGGCATCACGGGCAGGTCCATACCCCGATTCTGCCCCCTTCCGCCGCCCAGCCCAATGGCCCACCCCGGCTAGTGCAACGGGCTCAGGCGGGGGCGGGAACCACCAGGACGGGCACGGTCGAACGGTGCAGGAGCCGGTAGGGCGTCGCACCTGCCGCTCCTCGGCGAGGGTGAGCAGCGCCTCGACTGGGCCATCGACAGGGAGGTCCGGGCGGTCGGCAGGATGGTCGTCTGGGTCGAGGCCGCCGCCGAGGTGAGCGTGGCCGCCGCCGGGCTTCCCGGCGGCGGCTGGAATCGTCGCTGCTAGTGGGGGGATGCGACCTTCTGCTGGGGCGGTCCCTCCGAGATGGTCTCGATAAGGTCGCCCTTGGCCCGGTCGTCGCCCAGCTCACGGACGACATCGGCCACGGCCAGGATGCCGACCAGGTCGTGCCCGTCGATCACCGGCAGACGGCGGACCTTGTACTTCGCCATCGTCTGCAAGATCTCCTCGAGCGAGTCGTCGGCACCGATGGTGACCGGCTTGCCCTCGCCGAGCTCGCCGGCGCGAGTGCTGGCCGGGTCCTTGCCCTTGGCAAGGGCCTTCACCACGATGTCGCGGTCGGTCAGCATGCCCTTGAGGCGGTTGTCCTCCCCACAGATGGGCATGGCCCCGTAGCCGCGGTCGGCCATCATCTTGGCCGCGTCCAGCAGCGTCTCGTTCTCGCCGATGCAGTCGACATTCGGGGTCATGACGTCGCGAGCCACCTTCAGCATGGCTGCACAGCCTCCTTGCTCGTGCGATGTGCGTACGTGCATTGGCTAGCCCGCGAACGAGGCCCCAAACGGCGTCTCGTCCAGATGCTCGCAGAGCTCCCCGATCGACTCGAACACCTCGACGGCCCCAGCGTCGTGGAGCTCCGTCGCCGAGAAGCCGCCGGTCAGGATCGCCACGGCCGGCACGCCGGCCCTGGCGGCGGCCTCGCAGTCGAAGGTGGAGTCGCCGACCAGCACCGCCTCGCCGCCGCCGACCTTGGCGACGGCGGTCACCACCAGGTCGGGCTGGGGCTTGGTGGCGTCCACGTCCGCCGAGGTGGTCCAGGCCTGGGCGAGCCCGCGAGCGTCCAGCAGGTCCAGGTAGTAGTCGACCTCGTCGCGCTTGGCCGAGCTGGCCAGCACCAGCCGGTGCCCGCGCTCGCGCAGCACGGTCATGAGCCTGCGGGCGTCCGCGAACGGCTGCACCTCGCCGATCAGGTCGGCGTACAGCGCCGTCTCGGCCGCCCGGATGCTGTCGCCCTGGCGCTCCTCGACCCGCCTGCCGGCGACCGCGGCCACGAGCTGGTCGCCGCCCATGCCGATGCGGCGGTGGATGCGCCACACCGGCATGGTCAGGCCGTGCTCACGGAACGCCCGGTACCAGGCGATGGTGTGATGGTAGTTGGTGTCGACCAGCGTGCCGTCGATGTCCAGGACCGCGACCGGTGGCGCCATCGCCTCCTCCGCGGTCAGACCTGGTTCTGGTCGTTGAACATCTCGGAGACGCTGGCGTCCTCGAACACCGCGCGGATCGCGTCGGCGAGGACGCCGGCGATCGACAGCACCACGACCTTGTCGATGTGCTTGTCCTCGGGGAGGGGGAGGGTGTTGGTGACCACGATCTCGCCGATCGGGGCGTTCTTCAGCCGGTCGATGGCGGGGCCGGAGAAGATGCCGTGGGTGGCGGCGGCGGTCACACGGTCGGCGCCGGCGCTCATCAGCACCTCGGCGCCCTGCACGATGGTGCCGGCGGTGTCGATGATGTCGTCGATCATCACGCAGTGCATGCCGGCGACCTCGCCGACGACCTCGCGGACCTCGACCTTGTGGGCCTCCTCGCGGCTGCGCCGCTTGTGCAGGAACGCCAGCGGGGCGCCGAGCGCGCCGGCGAGCTTCTCGGCCGTCTTGACCCGGCCGGCGTCCGGGGCGACGACCACCAACTCGCGCTCGTGGTGCTCGCGGACGTAGTCGGCCAGCAGCGGCCAGCCGGCCAGGTGGTCGACCGGCCCGTCGAAGAACCCCTGGACCTGGCCGGAGTGCAGGTCCACGGTGATGATCCGGTCGGCGCCGGCGATCCGGAACATGTCGGCGACCAGCTTGGCGGTGATCGGCTCCCGCCCGCGGCCCTTCTTGTCCTGGCGGGAGTAGCCGTAGTACGGCATCACCGCGCTGATCCGCTTGGCCGACGCCCGCTTGAGGGCGTCGATCATGATGAGGTGCTCCATGATGCGGTCGTTCACCGGCGACGAGTGCGTCTGGATGACGAACGCGTCGGTGCCGCGCACGCTCTCCCCGAAGCGGGCGTACGTCTCGCCGTTGGCGAAGTCGCGGATGTCCACCGAGCCACACTCGATCCCGAGGTGGCGAGCCACCTCGGCACCCAGCTCGCGGCTGGCCCGGCCGGAGAACAGCATCAGGTGCCTGCGCCCAAGCGCCTCGACCATCTTGGGCGTCACACCGTTGCTCACCGTCGCCTCCCCGTCACTGCTCGGTCTCCTGCTGTCGGCGGCGCCGGCGGCGCCTTGCGGCCCAACCCTGGATCGTCCGCTGCTCGGAGCGCTCGATGGCAAGGGCGTCGGGAGGGACGTCCTTGGTGATCGTCGAACCGGCGGCCGTCTGAGCCCCGTCACCGACCGTCAGGGGGGCAACCAGCATGGTATCCGATCCGATGAAGGCGCCGTCGCCGACGCTGGTGCGGTGCTTCTCGGCCCCGTCGTAGTTCACGAACACGGTGCCGGCGCCGACGTTCACCCCGGCGCCGATGTCGGCGTCGCCCACGTAGGTGAGATGCGGCACCTTCGATCCCTCGCCGACCCGGGACTGCTTGACCTCCACGAAGGTGCCGACCTTGCTGTCCGGTCCCAGGTCGGCGCCCGGGCGCAGGTACGCGAACGGGCCGACCACCGCGCCGCGGCCGATGCGGGCCTGGACGGCGAGGCTCTGGGTGATGCTGGCCTCGTCGTCGACCGTGCAGCCGACCAGCCGCACGTTCGGGCCGATGCCGCAACGGGCGCCGACCCGGGTGCCGGCCTCCAGGAAGGTGAGCGGCTCCAGCACCGTGTCGACGCCCACCTCGACGTCGGCGTCGACGAACGTGGTGGCCGGGTCCACGACGGTCACCCCGCCGCCCATGAGCCGGTCGAGCAGCCGCCGCCGCAGCACGGCCGCGGCCGCCGCCAGCTCGGCCCGGTCGTTCACGCCGCTGGCCTCCTCCTCCGGCCCGGGGACGCCGGTCACCAGGCCGCCGTCGCGCCGCACCACCGGCACCAGGTCGGGCAGGTAGCGCTCGCCCTGGTCGTTGTCGCCGCGGAGCTCGGCGAGGCCGTCCAGCACCCGCCGCTCGAACACGTAGAAGCCGGCGTTGACCTCGCGGACGGCGAGCTGGTCGGGGGTGGCGTCGCGGTGCTCGACCACCCCGGTGATCGCGCCGTCGGCGTCCCGCAGGACCCTGCCGTAGCCGCTCGGGTCGTCCGGCCGGCAGGTCAGGATGGTCGCGGCGGCCTGCGCCGACCGGTGGCCTTCGAGCAGGCGCTCAAGCAGGGCGGTGGTGACCAGCGGGGTGTCGCCGTAGAGGACCAGCACCTGGCCGCCGCGCGGGAGCAGGGGCAGGGCGGTGGCGAGCGCGTCACCGGTGCCGCGCGGCTCCGGCTGGACCGCGAACTCCAGCGGGCCGACGTCGAAGCGCTCGGCGGCGGCGCTGACCTCCTCGGCGCCGACGCCCACCACCACCACGGTCCGGTCGGCCTTCAGGGGGGCGGTGGCGGCCAGCACGTGCCACAGCAGCGGCCGGCCGGCCAGGGGATGCAGCGGCTTCGGCAGCGCAGAGCGGAAGCGCTTGCCCTCCCCCGCCGCCAGGACCACCACGCTGAGACTCATCCGCCGGGCTCCCCCATCCGCTGTCGTCCAGGTCGGTGGGCTGGCGGGCAAGGATTCGAACCTTGACCTGACGGCTCCAAAGGCCGCCGTGCTGCCATTACACCACCCGCCAGGGTCGTTCCCGCTCCAGGCTACCCGAACGTCACCCCTGGGACCGGCCCGCGGGTGACCTCGACCCGGGCGAACGCCGCCCTGGCGGCCCTGGCGACCAGGGTGGCGTGCTCCTCGTCGCGGCACAGGCCGAGCATCGTCGGGCCGCTGCCGCTCATCACCGCGCCGAGCGCGCCCGCCTCGACCAGCCGCTGCTTGGCCTTGGGCAGCCCGGGCAGCAGGTCGAAGGCGGCGGGCTCGAGGTCGTTGTGGAGGGTCGCCGCCAGCCGCTCGGGGTCGCCCGCCGCCAGCGCGTCCAGCAGCTCGGTCGGCCAGCGGCCCTCGAGCGGGGCGACCAGCTCCAGCTCGTCGAAGTGGTCGTAGACGTGCTGGGTCGTCAGGTGCTCGTGGTCGATGCCCACCACCCACCAGGTCGATCCGGTGCTGGGCACCTCGCGGACCTTCTCGCCGCGCCCGGTCGCCACCCCGGTGCCACCGCCGATGCAGAACGGCACGTCGGAGCCGACCTCGGCGGCCATCGTCTGGAGGTTCACGGCCGGCAGGTGCAGCCCCCACAACCGGTCGAGGGCGATCAGGGCGGCGGCTCCGTCGGCGCTGCCGCCACCGAGCCCGGCGGAGATCGGGATCCCCTTGCGCAGGCGGAAGCGCGCGCCGGGCAGGTCACGCGAGCGGCGGGCAAGCTCGCGGGCGGCCACCAGCACCAGGTTGGTCTCGTCGGGCGGCAGCCCACCACCCTCGACCTCCAGGCCGAGCCCCTCCGGGACCACCTCGACCTCCAGCTCGTCCCAGATGGCGATGGACTGCAGGACCGAGACGACCTCGTGGTGGCGGCCGTCGTCGTGCAGCGGTCCGACGTACAGGCCGAGGTTGACCTTGGCGGCGGCGCGCGCCCGCAGCCCTGCCGCCGATCGGCGCTCGCCCTGTGGGCGTTGCTGGCTGGCCACCGCGTCCCTCCCCGACGTCGACGCCGCGAGCAACACCAAGGCGGCCCTGCTCAGGCTCGGGCATGGTAGCTGCGGCCGGCGATCGGTTCAAAATGGACTCTTGACCTGGCGGGCAAGGGCGGCGAGCTCGTCGACGCCGAGCACCTCGGCCCGCTGGCCGAGGTCGACGCCGGCGGCCCGCCCGAGGGCCTCGACCCCGCCGGCGTCCAGGCCGAGACCGCGAAGGGTGTTCCGGAGGGTCTTGCGCCGTTGCGCGAACGCGGCGTCGATCACCCGCGCGACCTCCCGGTAGCCGAGCCCCCGGATGGCCGGGTGCTCGCGGCGGTCCAGCCGGATCAGCACCGAGTCGACGTGCGGCTCGGGCACGAACACGTGCCGGCTCACCGGGGCGAGCACGCGGGCCTCGGCGAGGGCGGCCACCTTGGCGCTGGCGGCGCCGTAGGCGGCCGTGCCGGGCCCGGCCGCCAGCCGCTCGCCCACCTCCCGCTGGACCATGACGGTGAGGTGCGCGATCCGCGATTCGCCGGCCAGCACCCGCAGGACCAGGGTGGCGGCGATGTGGTACGGGAGGTTGGCGACCATCGCCTCGGCGGTCGGGGCGAGCGCGCCGAGGTCGACCCGGAGCGCGTCCGCGACCTCGACCCGCACCAGCGGGTCGTCGCCGAGGGCCTCGGCGAGGGCCGGCAGCAGGCGGGCGTCGGCCTCGACCGCCACCACCTCGGCGCCTGCCTCGCGCAGGGCGAGGGTGAGGCTGCCGAGCCCCGGCCCGACCTCGACGACGGCCTGTCCCGGCCGCACCCCGGCGAGCCGGACGACCTTGCGGGCGGTGTTGGGGTCGGCGAGGTAGTGCTGGCCGAGCGCCTTGCGCGGCCGCAGCCCGTGGCGGGCCAGCAGCGCCCGCACCCGCGTGGGGGTGAGCAGCGGCGCCGGCGCCGCCCCGTCGGCCATCTCAGTCCAGGCCGGCCAGGGGCAGCCGGAAGGCCCTGGCGGCGGTCCTGGTGGTGCGCTCCGCGACCTGGTCGACCGGGAGGTCGTGCACGGCCGCGACGGTCGCGGCGGTGACCGCCACCCGGCCGGGGTGGTTGGGTCGGCCGCGGTAGGGGTGGGGGGAGAGGAACGGGCTGTCGGTCTCCAGCACCATCTGGTCGAGGGGGACCACCGCGCAGGCGGCGCGCTGCTCGGGGGCGTTGCGGAACGTCACCGTGCCCGCGAACGACACGTACCAGCCGGCCTCCACCACCCGCGCGGCGGCCCGCTCGTCGCCGGTGAAGCAGTGGAACACCACCCGCTCCGGCGCGCCCTCGCCGTCCAGGATCGCCAGCACGTCGGCGAACGCCTCGCGGCAGTGGACCACCAGCGCCTTGTCGAGCTCGCGGGCGAGCCGGACGTGGGCGGCGAAGGCCGCCCGCTGCACGTCGCGCGGCGAGTGGTCGCGGTAGTAGTCCAGGCCGGTCTCCCCCGCCGCCACCACCCGCTCGTCGGCCAGCAGCGCCCGCAGCTCGCCCAGCACCCGGTCGTCGACGGCGACCGCGTCGTGGGGGTGGACCCCGGCGGTGGCCGACACATGCTCCAGCCGGGCGGCGTTGGCCGCCGCCCGGCGGCTCGAGTCCAGGTCGATGCCCACGTCGACGAGGTGGCCGACCCCCTCGGCCCGCGCCTCGGCGACGACCTCCTCGGGCGCCCGCTCCAGCAGCCCCAGATGGCAGTGGGTGTCGACCAGCACCGGATGCCCCCGGCCCCGACCCGGGCGCCCTATCCGCAGACGGCGCCCTGGTCGGCGCCGCCGACGAGGCGGGCGTACTTGGCGAGGACGCCGCTGGTGTAGTGCGGGGCCGGGCGCTTCCAGGCCGCCCGGCGGCGCTCCAGCTCGGCGTCGTCGACCTCCAGGTCGATGCGGCGGCTGGCGACGTCCAGGGCGATGGCGTCGCCGTCGGCGACCAGCGCGATCGGCCCGCCGTCCCACGCCTCCGGGGCGACGTGGCCGATGCAGGCCCCCCAGGTCGCGCCCGAGAAGCGCCCGTCGGTGACCAGCACGACGTCGCGGCCGAGCCCGGCTCCCTTGATCGCGCCCGTCACCGCCAGCATCTCGCGCATGCCCGGGCCGCCCTTCGGGCCCTCGTAGCGGATCACCAGCACGTCGCCCTTTGCCACGCCGCCGCCGGTCACCGCCGCGAAGCAGTCCTCCTCGGAGTCGAAGACCTTGGCGACGCCGCGGAACGACAGGTTGTCGTTGCCGGGGATCTTCACCAGGCACCCGGCCGGCGCGAGGCTGCCGCGGAGCACCGCGAGGCCGCCCTCCTTGGCGATCGGCGAGGCGACCGGGTGGACCACGTCGCCGTCGGGCTCGGTGGCCCCGGCCAGGTTCTCGGCCAGGGTGCGGCCGGTGACGGTGAGCGCGTCGCCGTCGACCAGCCCCGCCTCGAGCAGCTCGCGCAGCACCACCGGCAGGCCGCCGACCCGGTCCAGGTCGGCCATCACGTAGCGGCCGCCGGGGCGCATGTTGACGATGTGGGGGACGCGCCGGCTGACCGCGTCGAAGTCGTCCAGGGACAGCTCCACGCGCGCCTCGTGGGCGATGGCCAGCAGGTGCAGGACCGCGTTGGTCGACCCGGCGGTGGCCATGACCACCGCGGCCGCGTTCAGGAACGCCGCCCTGGTCATGATCTGGCGGGGCCGGAGGTCCCGCTCGAGCAGGTCCATCACGGCCTCGCCGGTCCGCCTGGCGAACTCGGCGCGTCGCTCGGAGACCGCCGGCGGGGTGGCCGAGCCGGGCAGGGCCATGCCGAGCGCCTCGGCCGCCACCGACATGGTGTTGGCGGTGTACATGCCGGCGCAGGAGCCGGCCCCCGGGCAGGCGACCCGCTCCAGCTCGTCGAGGTCCGCCTGGGTCATGGTCCCGGCGGCGACGGCGCCGACGCCCTCGTAGCAGTCCTGGACGGTCACCTCGCGGCCGCGGAAGTGGCCGGGCAGGATGGTGCCGCCATAGATGAACGCCGCGGGCAGGTCCAGGCGGGCGCAGGCCATCAGCATGCCCGGCAGCGACTTGTCGCAGCCGGCGATGGCGACCAGGCCGTCCATCCGCTCGGCGTGCATCACCAGCTCGACCGAGTCGGCGATCACCTCGCGGCTGACCAGCGACGCCTTCATGCCCTCGTGGCCCATGGCGATGGCGTCGGAGACGGCGATGGTGCCGAACTCCAGCGGCACCCCGCCGGCGAGACGGACCCCGGCCTTGGCGGCGTCGGCGAGCTTGTCGAGGTGGATGTTGCAGGGGGTGACCTCGTTCCAGGACGAGGCGACCCCGACCTGGGACCGCTCGAAGTCGTCGTCGGTGAAGCCGACCGCCCGCAGCATGGAGCGGGCGCCGGCGCGGTCGCGGCCGACGGTGACCTCGGTGGAGCGGGGGCGGGCGGTGGTCGATGGCATCGGCGGCCTCCTATTGGCTGGGGCGGCCCGCCTCGCGGCGGGCGGCGTCCACCACCGTGTCGATGAACGGCACCTTGCCGGCCCGGTAGGCGTCGCGGTCGAAGCGGAAGCGGCCGGCCAGGCCGCGCTTCAGCTTGCCGTACTCCTCGGCCGCCTGCGGGTGGGTCCGCAGGTAGTCGCGGAACAGCACGTGCTCCTCCCAGAAGTCGCTCGACATGGCGACCATGTGGACGTGGTGGGTCTCGGGCATGCCGCGGCGGAAGTAGCGCCGCTCGGGGAGCTGGCTCTCCAGCTCCGGGACGTACTGGTAGCCGAGGTTGATGAGGCCGGCGACGGCCTGGCCGGCCCGCTCGATGTCGGGCACGCCGACCATGATGTCGATCACCGGCTTAGCCGGGAGGCCGGGCACCGCCGTGCCGCCGACGTGCTCGATGGCGACGGCGCCCTCGCCGAGGGCGGCGGCGATGCGGTCGCGCTCCTGCTCGTACCACTGCGGCCACCTGGGGTCGTAGGCGACCACCTCGACGGGCTGGGTCCCTCGCGCCGCCAACGATCAACCAGCCCGCTGCACGACGTTGCCTTCGGCGTCCAGGCGCGGGAACAGCGCCCCGACCCGCTGGACCCGCGCGCCGCGCGGCAGCCCGCCCCACGCGAGCGCCGCGGGCAGCCGCGCGGCGGCCAGGTCCCCTGGCGCGCCGAGCGCGGCCCACAGGGCCGGCGCCGCCCTGGTGAGCCAGGGGGCGACCAGCAGCGCGACGATCCGCAGCGCCTCCGCGCCGGTGTAGAGCACGGTGTCCAGGGCGAGGTCGTCGCCGGCCTTCGCCAGGTCCCACGGCCGGCGCTCGGAGAGGTAGCCGTTGGCGGCGGCGACCAGCCGCCAGATCCCCGCGAGCGCCCGCTCGTAGGCGAGCTCGTACAGGGCCGCCTTGGCGTCCGCGTGCGCCTGGATCGCGGCGTCCTGGACGGCGACCTCGGCGTCTCCCGCCGGCCCCGGCCCTGGCAGGACCCCGTCCCGGTAGCGTTCCACCATCGCGGTCACGCGGCTGGCCAGGTTGCCGAGGCCGTTGGCCAGGTCGGCGTTGTAGCGCTCGACCATCGCCTCCCAGGAGAAGTTGCCGTCCTGGCCGAAGGCGACCTCGCGCTGGAAGAAGTAGCGCACCGCATCGGCCCCGAACGGCTGGACCAGGTCGCCCGGGGCGATGCCGGTGAGCCGGGTCTTGCTCATCTTCTCGCCGCCGACGAGCAGCCAGCCGTGGGCCTGGACGGTGCGGGGAAGCGGCAGGCCGGCCGCCAGCAGGATCGCCGGCCAGGTGACCGCGTGGAAGCGGAGGATGTCCTTGCCGACGAAGTGGTAGTCGGCGGGCCAGACGCGCCCGAACCGCTCCATGTCGGCGTCCCAGCCGGCGGCGGTGAGGTAGTTCTGCAGGGCGTCGACCCACACGTACATGACGTGGTCGGGGTCCCAGGGGATCGGCACCCCCCAGGTGAAGCTGGAGCGCGAGATCGACAGGTCCTGCAATCCCTGCTCGACGAAGGAGACGACCTCGCGCAGGCGCGTCTCCGGGCGGACGAACTCGGGGTGGGCGCGGTAATGCTCCAGCAGCCGGTCGGCGTACTTGGAGATCCGGAAGAAGTAGTTCTCCTCCCGCACGACGTCGACCGGCGTGCCGTGGATCGGGCAGTTGCCGTCCACCAGCTCCTCTGGCGTGTAGAACTGCTCGCAGGCGACGCAGTACAGCCCCTCGTAGCTGTCCAGGTAGACGTCGCCCTGGTCGTGGAGGCCCTGCCACAGCCGCTGCACGGCGCCGACGTGGCGCTCCTCGGTGGTGCGGATGAAGTCGTCGTAGGCGATGTCCAGCTCCGCCCAGGTCGCCTTCCAGCGCTCCACGATCCGATCGGTCCACGCCTGCGGGTCGAGGCCGCCGGCCTCGGCCGCCCTGGCCACCTTCTGGCCGTGCTCGTCGGTGCCGGTGAGGAACAGCACCCGCTCGCCGTGGGCCCGGCGCCAGCGCGCCAGCACGTCGGCCGCGATCGTGGTGTAGGCGTGGCCGATGTGCGGCAGGTCGTTGATGTAGTAGATCGGGGTGGTGATGTAGAAGGTGTCCTTTTCGGTCACCGGTGCGACAGTCCTCCAGAAACGACGGTCAGGCTGGTTCCCTTTGGCGAGGTGCCGCGTCTGCTCGACCCTCGCCGGGCGCAGGGTACAGCCTCGCGCCCGGCGAGCGACACCCCTCGAACCGGAAGGCTAGTGGCCCGGCGGCGGCACAGTCTGCTCCGACCGGGGTACTACCGGGGTGGCAACCCTTTTGACGCTCTCGCACGGCACAGACCCACCTATCACGGGTCGGCCACCTGAATCTGGAGGTGGCTCACTGACGCTCACTGCGGTCCGGGCGTCGGCTTGTCCACAATGACGTGGTCAGACCTTGACGGAGCATCTGGCCATCCTGAACATGTGTTCGCTATGACTTCTGTCCCTCCTGCTCTCGCTATGGTCCACCGGACCGCGAAAGTCCGGCTGCGCGGCACCCGCCAGCAGACACGTCGCTGCTACGGCTTGCTGCGGTCCGCCGGGGACGTGTGGGCGTGGCTGCTGGACAGCAACCGGCAGCGACGGCAGCAGGGCGAACCCGCGATCAGCAACTACCAGGCACTGTGCCGCGAGCTGGCGAAGACCGACGGCTTCGGGGAGCTGTCGACGGTAGGCGCACGGTCGGTACTGCACCGCTATGCCGATGCCTGGTTTCTGGCCGTCAGGCGCCGCAAGGCCGGCCAGCATGATGCCGGCTTCCCGCGCCGCAAGCGCGCCCTGGTCCCGGTGCGGTTCTACCACGGCACCTTCACGATCCAGGGTCGGCGGATACGGCTTCCGGTCGCCAGGGCCCAGCCGGCGCTGTGGGTGCGGCTGGCCGCTCCCTGCCGTACCCGGCCGAGCAGGTCCGCGCAGTCACATTGCTGGCCGATGGTGGGCGGTTGTGGCTGGCGGTGACCGCCGCCGTCCCCGTCCAGCAGCATCATCTCGATCCCAGCCGAATAGCCGGGGTGGACCTCGGCATCATCCATCCCTACGCGGTGGTCACCGAGACCTCAGGGCTGCTGGTGTCGGGCCGGGCGCTCCGCGCCGAGGCCTACCTGCACCTTGAGGATCAGAAGGCCCGGCAGGCCAAAGCCGCCAGGCGAGCCCCAAAGCCTGGGCAGCGCGGGTCGCGCCGTTGGCGCCGCCACCGGGGTCGGCTGAGGCGGGTGGAGGCGCGGCATCGCCGCCGCGTCCACCAGGCGCAGCACGAGGCCGCCAAGCAGGTCATCGCCTTCGCCGTCCAGCAGCGGATCGGCACCCTGGTGGTCGGGGACCCCACGGGCATCACCAGCCGCGACGCCGGTCGGGTGCAGAACTCCGGCTGCGGCGGTGGCGCCGCACCCACCTTGTGCAGGCCCTGTCTGACAAGGCCGAACAGGCAGGCATCGTGGTGCGGCTGGTGGACGAGCGGGGCACCTCCTCCACCTGCCCCGCCTGCCGGCGACGGGTCCCCAAGCCCAGCGGCCGCGAGTTTCGCTGTCCCACCTGCATGTTCAAGGGGCACCGGGATCTGGTCGGTGCCCACAACATCGCCGCCAAGACCGGCGCCGGACCCACGAGCACAGACCTGCCGATGCTCGTCGAGCACCGTCGGGCCGGCATCATGCCGGCACGGCGTGACCGTCGCCGCCACCTCCACGACCAGCGGCGGCGACGGTCCTGCCTGGCCTCGGGCCACCCAGGCGAGCAAGCGGGTTCGCCTGGCTGTCGCTCGCCGGACGCGGGGCTCCCACCCACGCCTGGCGAGGATCAAGCATCCCTACCCAGCACCAGGGCAGAGATTGCCTGAAGGGGCAGTAGCATCATTCCGCTTCGCCCCGGACGTCGATGACGGCCTGGTAGACGGCGCGGCGGGGGGTCCCGGAGGCGCGCGCCACGGTGGCGATCGCGTCCCTGGTGCTGACGCCGCCGGCGACCAGCGCGGCGACCTCGGCGGCCAGGTCGGCCACACCGGCCGAGCTCGGCCTCGACGCCGGCGCGCCACCGACGACCAGCGTCAGCTCGCCGCGCGGGCCGTTGGCCGCAAGCCGCTCCGCCACCTCGGCGAGCGAGCCCCGCAGCACCTCCTCGTGGACCTTGGTCAGCTCGCGCACGACCGCGCAGGGACGATCGGCGCCGAACGCCGCGGCCATCGCGGCCAGGGTGGCGAGGGCCCGGTGGGGGGCCTCGAAGAACACCATCGTGCGGGGCTCGGCGGCGAGCTCGGCCAGGCGGCGGTCGCGAGCGCCCACCCGCCGTGGCGGGAAGCCCTCGAAGCAGAACCGGTCGGTCGGCAGCCCGCTCACCACCAGCGCCGCCAGGACCGCGCTCGGTCCGGGCACGACGTCGACCTGCAGCCCCCTTGCCAGGCAGGCGGCGACGAGGTGGTAGCCGGGGTCGGAGACGCCGGGCATGCCAGCGTCGGTGACCAGCGCCAGCCGCGTCCCGGTGGCGACCCGGTCGGCGAGGAACTCGGCGCGGTCGCGCTCGTCGACGTCGTGGTAGCTGGTGGTGCGGGTCGTCACGCCGAGGTGGGTCAGGAGCTTGCGGGTCTGGCGGGTGTCCTCGCAGGCGACCAGGTCGGCCTCGGCCAGCACCCTGGCCAGCCGGGGCGAGGCATCCTCGAGGTTGCCGATCGGCGTCCCGCAGACGATGAGCTTGCCTGGCGTCATGCACCAAGGCTATCGGTCCCCGGGCTCAGGCGGTGACGACCTGCTCGTAGGCGGCCTGCCACTTGCGGAGCTTCTGGCCGGTGACGGTGACGATCGACAGCTTGATCGAGGTCGGCGGGTAGATCGCCGGGTCGCTGAGCTGCTCGTTCGGCAGCAGCGGCTTGGCGAGGGATACCGGGGTGCCGTAGCTCACGTACTTGGAGATCCGCGCCTGCGACTTGGGGTGGAGCACGTAGTTCATGAAGCGGGCGGCGTTGCCGGGATGCGGCGCCCCCTTGGGGATGCACATCACGTCCACGAACCGCAGCGACCCCTCCTTGGGGATCACGTAGCCCACGTCGGGGTTCTGGTCCTGCGCCTGGAACACGTCGCCGCTCCACCCCTGCGCCAGCCAGGTCTCCCCGGCGGCCAGCTCGTCGATGTAGGTGTCGGCGGTGAACTTGCTGAGCTTCGGCTTGGCCGACTGCAGCAACCGGACGACCTCGGCGAGGTCGGCATCCCTCGAGGAGTTGGGGCTCTTGCCGAGGTAGATCAGCGCGGTGCCGATCAGGTCGGTGACCTCCCGCAGCAGCGAGACATGACCACCCATGGCCGCGGCCGGCTCGAACACCGACGCCCAGGAGTCCACGGCGCCGCCGGGCACCCGCCGCCGGTTGTAGCCGATCCCGACGGTCCCCCACTGCCAGGGGATGCTGTAGCGGTTGCCGGGGTCGTAGTCGGTCTCCACGAACTCCCTGTCGATGTTGGTGAGGTTGGGGATGAGGTCCTGGCGCAGCGGCTCGATCAGGCCGAGCTGCCGGTAGGTGGGAACGAACCAGCTCGTCGGCACGACGATGTCGTAGTCGGTCGGGCCGGCCTGCAGCTTGGCCAGCAGGTCCTCGTTGGAGGAGTAGACGTCGTAGTTGACGCGGATGTTGGTCAGCGCCTGGAACAGCGGGACGGTGCGGTCGTCGATGTAGTCCGACCAGTTGTAGATGTTCAGCAGCCGCTCGTTGCGGCGGTTGCCCGGCAGCGGCTGGGCGGCCGGCGCCAGCGCGGCCGGCGTCTGGCCGCCGCCGTCGTCGCGGAGGAGCCCGGCGACGGTGCCGCCGGCGTAGCCGGCCGCGCCGGCCGCGCCGAGCAGGGCGGCGGTCCGCAGGAACCCACGCCGCCCGACCCGCCGGTCCTGCCCCTCCAGGAGCAGGTTCAGCTCGCGATCTTCCTTGCCGCCCAGGGCCATCGTTGGTCTCTCCTTCGCCTATCCCTGCCTGACGATGACCTCGTCGACGAGCAGGGCGTCGCCGGCGGCCACGCCGTCCGCGGTCACCTCGAGGTTCAGGTCGGTGCCTGCCGCCGCCACGCTCTGGGCGACGAAGACCCGCCGCCAGCGCAGGCCGGGCAGGGTGGTCGCCGTGCCGGCCGTGGAGGCCTGCGCGGTCCCGCCCGCTCCGACGAGCCGCACGGTCACCCGCAGCCCGGGCGCGGTGGAGCGCACCCACGCCGAGGCGACATACCGGCTCTGCTTGCCGGCGTCCTGGACGACGCCGGGCAGCGTCAGCCCGATCCGGCCGGGCTGCGACCCGCTGGCGCGCACCAGCGCGCACGACCCCGACGTCCGGCCCTGCGGCTCGCGGACGGCCTCGGCCGCGCCCACCACCTGCCAGCCCGTCAGGTCCTGCTCGAAGCTCCAGTTGCCGACGAGGTTGCCGAAGGACGCGGCGCCCGGCACCCGCGAGGTCGGGGCGGCGTCCCCGGCCGGGGCCGCGGTGGTGGCGGCGGGCGAGTCGGGTGCCTGCTTGGCCGAGCCCATCAGCCGCGTGGCGAGCAGGCCGGCGACCAGCACCACCGCCACCACTGCCGCCACCGTGGCCAGGCCGCCCGGCAGGGCCAGACGTCGGGGTGCCTCATGGCGCCCGCGTGGCCGCCCCGAGGGGTCGGCGCTCGGGACAAGGTCGCGCCCGCCGCGCGGGCGCAGGGGGGACTCGTCCCACCCCGTCGGCTGCGGGGATGCCACCGGATCGCCCAGCTCGGGCTCCCGGGACTCCACCGAATCCATGGTGCCTGCCCCCTCGACCGCTCGGCCTCGCCCGAGCGCCCTGACCAGCCAGCCCACAAAGGAAGCAACCTACGATATGGCGATCCTTTGGGGCAACTCAGCAGGCTCACCGAGGATCAGGCAGACGTCGCCGAACTCGTGCCACAGGTAGCCGGCGTCGAGGGCCGCGGTGTACGCCCGCCCCAGGACCTCGGGATCCACGAACGCCCCGAGCAGGTCGAGGTGGCTCGCCTCCGGCTCGTGCAGGCCGCTGAGCAGCCCGTCGACCGCCAGCAGGCGGTGGCCCGGCCCGATCCGCAGGCGGGTCACGCCGGCTCCCGCCCGGACCTCTCCTGTGCCGGCGGCGGCCGCGGTCTCCAGGGCGCGGACCACGGTGGTCCCGACGGCGACCACCCGCCCACCGGTGGTCCGGCAGCGGTCGACCGCCGCCGCGGTCGCCTCGGGCACCCCGTACGCCTCCGGCGGCACGAACCGGCGGTCGACGGCCGGATCGCCGTAGGTGGAGAGGCCGGCGTGCAGGCTGATGGTCGCCAGCCCGATGCCCCTGTCGCGCAGGGCCCGCACGGTCTGGACCGTGAACGGCCGCCCGGCGCTGGCCATCTCGGCCGACCCCGGCGCGGCCGCGAACAGCGTCTGGTAGTGGTGCAGGGGCCACGGCTGTGGGACGTAGGCGTAGCGGACGGGGCGACCCGCCCGGTGCAGCGCCTCCGCGAGCCGCTCCCCGTCGGCGTCGAAGGCGAGCCAGACCAGCGGCGGCGCCTCCGCGTGGCGGCCGAGCACCGTCGCGGTCAGCCCGCCGACGAAGACCAGCCGCTCGCCCGGCGGCAGCGGCGGCGCCGCGGGCCGCGCGTCGGTGGGCACCAGCGCCGGGTCGCCGCCGTCAGCGGGTACCCCCAGCGGCAGCGCGGCCCAGCGCTCCTCCCCGTCGCCCGATCCACCGCGGAACCCCCCTGGGGTTCCCCGGACCCCTCCCGATCCACCGGGGCACCCCCCTGGGGTTCCCCGGACCCCTCCCGATCCACCGGGGCACCCCCCTGGGGTTCCCCGGACCCCTCCGGCCGCGCGGGCGGCCAGGCGGACCTCGAGGGCCGACCCGCTGGAGGTGCGGCCGAGCAGGCTGGCCGGGAGGGTGCGCGAGTCGTTGACCACCACCAGGTCGCCGGGCTTCAGCAGCAGGGGCAGCTCGTCGAAGCGGTGGTGCCGGACCGCGCCGGTGTCGCGATCCAGCAGCAGCAGCCGGACGTGGTCGCGGCGCAGCCCGCGCATCTCCGGCGGCGCCGCCGCCTCCAGCTCCGGCGGGAGGACGAAGCGGACCGTGCTGCGCACCGGCGCTCCCCTCAGCGACCGGTGCTGCCGGCCGGCTCGGCGTCCCGCGGGAACGCGGCGGCCTCCAGCCGCTGGCCCCGCACGCCGGCCGCGTCGCCGGCGGCCAGGCGCACGAAGACTTCGGTGCGGTCCTCGGGCCGGGCCAGCGTCGCCGGGTCGTCGTCCGGCAGCGCCGCGGCATGCATCGCCGTCGCCATGTCGCCAGGGTCGACCGAGTTGACCCGCACGCCGCTGCCCTCCAGCTCACTGGCCCAGATCCGCGTCATCTGGTCGATCGCGGCCTTGGACACGCCGTAGGCGCCCCAACCGGGGTAGCCGACCACGCCGGCGTCGCTGGAGACGTTGATGACGCTGCCCCGCCCGGCCGCCAGCATCGGGCCGAGCAGCGCCTTGGTCAGCAGGAAGGGGCCGAAGAGGTTGACCGCCAGCACCCTGCGCAGCGCCTCCGGGTCGGTGTCCAGCAGGTACGGCATGGGCGTCGGGCCCAGCTCCGAGGCGTTGTTCACCAGCACGTCGACCCGGTCGAAGGCGGTCAGGGCGGCGGCCGCGAGCCGCTCCACGGCGGCCGGGTCGCCGACGTCGGCGGTCACCGCGACCGCCCTGGCTCCGAGCGCCTCCGCCTCGGCGCGCACGCGCTCCAAGGGTTCGGGCCGGCGCGCGACCAGCAGGAGGTCGGCCCCCTCGCGGGCGTAGGCGAGGGCCACCGCCCGTCCGAGTCCCTGGGAGGCGCCGGTCACCAGCGCGGTCGTGCCGGCCAGCCGGCCGGTTCGGGCTCGAGGCGTCATCTCGAGACCTCCGTTGGTCCGGTGAGGAGTGTGCCGGCATGGTGCCCCCGCCATCGCAAATTTGTCAACGAGTGTGTTGACTTAATCGTTCGCGACGTTCCCCCAGCGTTCACCGGCTGTACCTGGACGTCGCGCCAGCGCCGCACCGATACTCGGCGGTGAGAAGAGATGCGAGCTGGCAGGGACGACCAGCAGTGCGACCAGGGGGTCGCCGTGCGACGACGGCGCCACAGCACCACCGCGCCCGACCCTGTGCCAGCGTGCCGGCGCAGAGGGAGGCGCGATGGCCCTCACCCACCACTCCTGCACGCGTGCCGCGTGCCTGGCCGCCCGCGGCGAACGCCGCTGCCCGGACTGCGACACCGTCGTGCCGGCCCCTTGGGCCCGCTGCTGGCCGTGTGAGCAGGAGCGCCGCCTGGCGCTCCTGGCCATCCAGCAGTACTGGACCCCCTGAACCCTCCCGACCCTTCGGTGCCTACCGGGCCGTCACGGGTTGACGGCGGAGCTGCGCAGCAGCAACGCCGTCCCCAGGCAGGCGAGCGCGATCGCAAGCAGCGCCGACGGGATGACGGCGGGAGAGCCGGCGTCGATCAGCCCGCCGATGACCGCCGGGAGGACCACCCCGCCGAGCTGCGCGCCGGCGATGACCAGGGCGGTGGACGCACGCGTGGCCGGGGCTGCCGCGGCCAGCCAGGCGAGCCCGGTGGGGAAGACCGGCGCGAGCGCCAGCCCCGTCAGCGTATAGGCGAACGGTGCCAGCGGCGCGGTGTGGGCCAGCGCCAGCGAGGCCGCCGCAAGCAGCAGCGCGCCCGCGACGAGCCGTGGTGGTGCGATCCGCAGCGCCAGCGGGACAGCCAGCAGGCGGCCGGCCGTGATGGCCGCCCAGTAGCCGGCGGTCCAGTTCGCCGCGGCCGCCTCGCCGATGCCGTGCGCGAGCAGGCTCGTCGCCTCCCACCCGCCGACACCGCTCTCGACGCCGACGTAGAGCACGTACAGCAGCACGAACCCGCCGATCAGCACCGGCGCCGGTCGTCCAGCGCCGGCGGGGAGCTGGACCGCCGGGGACCGCCGCACGTCCCGCATCAGGGGGAGGCTGCAGGCCACCAGCACGGCGCCCCCGAGGAACGGCCCGCGGAAGCTGCCGGTCGCCGCGAACGCCAGGGGCCCGAGGATCGCGCCGGCGCCGAAGCATGCGCCGAGCAGGTTCAGCATGGCCGCGCTGCGGTCCCCGAAGCCGGCGGCGAACAGCGCGTTGAGCGCGACCACGAGCACCCCGAAGCCGACGCCGACCAGCGCCGCCGCGGCCAGCGTGACCGGCCACGAGGGCGCCAGCGCCAACCCGATCGAGCCGGCGACCAGCAACGCGGCCGCCTGGCGCAGCAACGCACCCGTGCCCAGCCGGCGGTCCAGCAGCGCCCAGCCCGCGATGCCGACGATCGCCCCGGCGAAGTGCGCGCTGAGCGCCAGCGCCGAGGCGCCGGCGCCGACCCCGAAGCGCTCGCGGAACTCCGGGATCGCCGGCCCGTACAGCGACAGGACGACACCGATGGCGACGAACAGCAGCAGCCCTCCGAGCGTGCTCGACCTGCTCATCACCGGAGCGGCGGCAGTCCGGACGTCCGCGGTGTCCGCCACCTCCATCTCCTCCTCGCGGCGCCTGCTGCCCCAGCCTACGGGATGGTCGGAGCGTGAAACCGTCCCGGGCGGGGCCGTGTTGGGGCGGGAGTAGCCTGGAGCGCAAGCCATCCACCCCATGGAGCACCGTGCGCCGTCTGATCGTTCTCGCCTGCATCTGGGGCTGGTCGTTCCTCTTCATCAAGGTCGTCCTCGAAGGGGCGCCGCCCACCTTCCTGGCCTGGGGCCGCATCGCCCTGGGGCTCGCGGTGCTGGTCGTCTTCCTGCGCGGAAGCGGCGAGCGGCCGCCCGAGCGCCGCTACTGGGGCCACCTGCTGGTCCTGGGGCTGACGATGAGCGTCCTGCCGTTCATGCTGATCGCCTGGGGCGAGCAGCACATCGCCTCGGCGCTCGCGGCGGTCGTGAACGCCTGTACGCCGCTGTTCGCCGCCGCCTTCGCCGCCTGGCTGCTCGGCGAGCGGCTGCGCCCGCCCCAGCTCGCCGGGCTGGTCGTCGGGTTCGTCGGCGTGGGCGTCGTCGCCGGTGTCGGCGGCGGCGACCTGGCCGGCAGCTCGCTGGCCGGCGTGCTGGCGGTGGTCCTGGCCAGCGCCGGCTATGGCTTCGGCTTCGCTTACGCCCACCGCTTCACCGAGGGCCTGTCGGCGCTGCAGCTCTCGCTCGGCCAGCTCGCGGCCGGCACCGTCCTGCTCGCCCCGGTGGCCGCCGGCGACGTCGCCGGCGGCCGGGTGGATCTCCAGCCGCTCGGCCTGCTGTGCCTGCTGCTGCTCGGCGGGCTGGGGACCGGCTACGCCTACCTGCTCAACTACCGCACCCTGCAGGAGCACGGCGCGACCGTCGCCTCGCTGGTGACCTACCTGGTGCCGATCGTCGGGGTGGCGGCGGGCGTGCTGGTGCTCGGCGAGCCGTTCTCGGTCCGGCTGGTCCTCGGCGGCCTGGTCGTCGTGGCCGGCGTGGCGCTGGTCCAGCGCCGCCTGCTCGGTCCCCGCGGGCCCGAGCCTGCCGCCGCCGACCGCGTCCCGGAGGCCGCCGGCCGCGACTGATCCGGGACCGCACCCTCGCCGCCGGCCACCGGACAGGGTACGGTGTGCCCGCAGAACGGAAAACAGATTTCGCCGCGGCCCGACCTCGGCAGGGCGGCCGCCCGCGGCCGTCGCGAGGAGTCCGTGTGACCACAGCCCTCCCGCGTCTCGGCGCAGACGTCCTGGACGACCTCGACCGGCGGCTGGCGCCGGCGGACGCCGACCTCGCCGCCCGCTACCCGGGGGACGCGGGCGCCCGCCAGCCGGTGCACACCGTGTACGTCCCCGCCGACCTCATGACCCCGGGGCTCGCCGCCGACTGGGGCGGGCGGGCGCGGGCGGCGCTCGACCGGCACGCCGGCGGCGCGCCGGCGCTGGCCGAGGCCACCGGCGTCGACGCGACGCTGGCCGCGCGCGTGTACCCGAGCGTGCTGGACAAGCTGGCGCGGGAGCCCATCGAGGACCTGCGCCTGGACTTCGAGGACGGCTACGGACCCCGGCCGGACGAGCAGGAGGACCACGACGCCGTGGCCGCGGCCCTGGCTCTGGCCGAGGCTGCCGGCGCCGGGACGTCGCCGCCCTACGTGGGGCTGCGGATCAAGTGCCTGGAGGCCGCGACCCGGCGCCGCGGCGTGCGCACGCTGGACCTCTTCCTGAGCGGGCTGCTCGCCGACGCCGCGCTGCCCGACGGGTTCGTCGTCACCCTGCCGAAGGTGACCGACGTGCGTCAGGTCGAGGCCATGGCCCTGGTATGTGGCCTGCTGGAGCAGGCGCACGACCTGCCGGCGCGACGGCTGCGGTTCGAGATCCAGATCGAGACGCCGCAGTCGATCCTGGCCGCCGACGGGACCGCGGCGGTGGCCAGGATGATCCATGCGGCGGGTGGCCGGTGCTCGGGCCTGCACTACGGCACCTACGACTACAGCGCCGCCTGCGGGATCGCCGCGGCCTACCAGAGCATGGAGCACCCGATGGCCGACCACGCGAAGGCGGTCATGCAGGTGGCCGCGGCAGGGACCGGCGTGCGGCTGTCCGACGGGTCCACCAACGTGCTGCCGGTCGGCGACACCCCGGCGGTGCATGCGGCGTGGCGGCTGCACTGCCGCCTGGTCCGCCGGTCGCTGGTGCGCGGCTACTGGCAGGGCTGGGACATGCACCCGGCCCAACTCCCCACCCGCTACCTGGCGACCTACGCCTTCTTCCACGAGGGCCTGCCGGCGGCGGCGTCCCGGCTGCGGGCGTATGCCGAGCGCACCGCCGGCGGGGTGCTGGACGAGCCGGCCACCGCGCAGGCGCTGGCCGGGTTCGTGGCCCGCGGCCTGGACTGCGGGGCGCTGGACGCCACCGAGACCCAGGAGCTCACCGGGCTGGACCGCGCGGCGATCGATCGCTACGCAAGGCGAGCCGGCTGAGGCATAGTGGATCATCGGTGCCCGTCACCCGGATGCGGTTTCCGCTCCATGGGCAGATGATCGAGGAGGCGCTCCATCGTCACCGCTGAGAGGACCCCAGGCGGCGTCCAGTCCGTCGAGCGCGCCCTGTCGCTGCTGGAGAGCCTCGCCGACCTCGGCCAGGAGGTCGGCGTGAGCGAGCTGCGCACCGCGACGGGGCTGCCGTTCGGCACCATCCACCGGTTGCTCGGCACGCTCGTGCTGCACGGCTACGTCCGGCAGAACCCGCAGACCCACAAGTACACCCTCGGCCCACGCCTGCTGCGCCTCGGCGACGCGGCCGGGCGTCACTTCGGCGGCTGGGTGCGTCCCTTCCTCACCGAGCTGATGGAGATCAGCGGTGAGTCGGCCAACCTGGTCATGCTGGACGGCGACCACGCCGTCTACGTCGCGCAGGTGGCCTCCCGCAAGCACAGCGTCCGGATGTTCACCGAGGTGGGGCGCCGGGTGCTGCCGCACTCGACCGCGGTCGGCAAGGTCCTGCTCGCCTTCCGGCCGCGACCGGCGGTGGAAGCGCTGCTGGAGCGGACCGGGCTGCCGCCGCGCACACCGAGGACCATCGTCGACCGGGGCAAGTTCCTCGCCGAGCTCGACGCCGTCGCGCGCCAGGGATACGCCGTCGACGACGGCGAGGAGGAGATCGGCGTCCGCTGTCTGGCCGTGCCGGTGTTCGGGGTCGGCGACAGCGTGGCCGCCGTGTCGGTCTCCGCGCCCGAGGGGCGCCTGCACCGGGACGACTACGAGCGCCTGCTCCCGGAGATGCTGCGCATCTCCGCGGCCATGACCGGCAGCCTCGTCGCCGTCTCCGCCCGCTGACGGGAAGCGCTCCACGGAGGCTTGACTGGGCGCCTGACTCGGGGTACGGTCCACCCACCTAGTGGGCGTGGTTTCCCGCATCACGGAAAAGCGGGCGGCAACTTTGGGAGGGCCGCCGATGACGGCGATCGGGTTCATCGGCCTCGGCGTGATGGGCAAGCCCATGGCCGAGCACCTGGTCCGGGCCGGCCACGAGCTCACCGTCCACAACCGCTCCCAGGACCCGGTACGGGCCCTGGTGTCGGCGGGCGCGAAGTCAGCCGGCTCGGCGGCCGACGTGGCCGCCGGCGCCGAGGTCGTGATCACGATGGTGCCCGACTCGCCCGACGTCGAGGCCGTGGTGCTCGGCGACGACGGTGTCCTGTCGACCGCGCGCCAGGGGCTGCTGCTGATCGACATGAGCACGATCCGGCCCGACACGGCCCGCCTGGTGGGCGAGGCGGCGCAGGCCCGCGGGGTGCGGTTCCTGGACGCCCCGGTGAGCGGCGGCGAGGTCGGTGCCGTGGAGGCGACCCTCTCGATCATGGTCGGTGGCGCCGCCGAGGACTTCGAGGCCGCGCTGCCCCTCCTCGCGTCGCTTGGCAAGACGATCGTGCACGTCGGGCCGGTCGGCTCGGGGCAGACCGTCAAGGCCGCCAACCAGCTCATGGTCGCCGGCATCATCGAGCTGGTCAGCGAGGCGATCATCCTGCTGGAAGCCCACGACGTCGACATGCCACCGGCCATCAAGGTGCTGGCGGGCGGGCTGGCGGGCAACCAGATCCTCGAGCGCAAGGCCACCGGCATGCTGGCCCGCAAGTTCGACCCGGGCTTCCGCATCGACCTGCACCACAAGGACATGCAGATCGTCCAGGCCGCGGCCCGCGACGCCGGGGTGGCCATCCCGGTGACGGCGCTGGTCGCCCAGATGCTGGTCTCGCTGCGCAGCCTCGACCGCGGCTCGCTCGACCACAGCGCCATCCTGACGCTGATCGAGGACCTTTCCGGCCGCGGCGGTTCCCGCCCCACCGCTGGATGAGAGGTCATCATGCTGGTTGCCCGTCCCACCACGCTCGCCGAGGTGTTCGACGCGCTCGACGAGCTGCCCGGCGCGCACCTGCTGGCCGGCGGCACCGACCTGATGGTCGAGGTGAACTTCGGCCACCGCCGCCCCCCCGCCGTGGTCGCCCTCCGCCGCGTCGAGGAGCTCAAGGGCTACGACGTGCTCGACAACGAGGTCGTGCTCCGGGCCGGCGTCACCTGGACCGAGATCGAGAACGACCTGGCCGACGTCCTCCCCGGGCTGGCGGCGGCGGCCCGGACGGTGGGCTCGCCACAGATGCGCAACGCCGGCACCGTCGGCGGCAACGTCGGCACCGCCAGCCCGGCTGGCGACGGGCTGCCGGTGCTCGGCGCCCTCGACGCCACCCTGGTGCTGGCCAGCCGCGAGGGCACGCGCCGCCTGCCGATGCTGGAGTTCATCACCGGGGTGAAGCGCACCGCGATCCAGCCGGGCGAGGTCATCCACGAGATCCGGGTGCCCCGTCTCGACGGCCCGCAGCAGTTCCTCAAGGTGGGCACCCGCAACGCGATGGTGATCTCGATCGTGGTCTGCGGCCTGGCCGTGGACCGGGCGGGCCGCAGCGTCCGGCTCGGGCTCGGATCGGTGGCGCCGCGCCCGCTGCGGGCGACCGCCGCCGAGGAGTTCATCGCCGGCCAGATCGACTGGGACGCGATGACCGCCCCGCCGGACGCGGTCGCCAGGTTCGGCGAGCTGGCCCGCGAGGCCGCCACGCCCATCTCCGACCAGCGGGGCACGGCCGAGTTCCGCCGCCACGCCGTCGCAGTGGTCGCCATCCGCGCACTGCAGAGGAGCCTCGCCGCATGAGCACCCAGCCCGCCACCGGCGCCGCCCAGGCCACCGACAGCTACCGGCTCCAGGTCAACGGCAAGGACCGCGACGTCGTCGACGCCTGGATCGGGGAGAGCCTGCTGTACGTGCTCCGGGAGCGGCTCGGCCTTCCCGGCGCCAAGAACGCCTGCGAGCAGGGCGAGTGCGGCTCCTGCTCGGTCATGATGGACGGGGTCCTGGTCGCCTCCTGCTGCGTCATGGCCGCCGACGCGGTCGGCAGCGACGTCCGCACCGTCGAGGGCCTGAGCCCCGAGGGCGAGCTGACCGACGTCCAGCGCGCCTTCGTCGAGCAGGGCGCCGTGCAATGCGGCTTCTGCATCCCCGGGATGATCGTGGCGATCCACGACCTGCTGGACCGCCGGCCCGACGCCGACGAGCTCGCGCTGCGCGAGGCCATCTCCGGCAACCTGTGCCGCTGCACCGGGTACGGCCGGATCTTCGCCGCCTTCCACGCCGTCAAGGAGGAGCGCGCCCGTGCCAGCACCTAGCCTGCCAAGCACCTTCACGCGCAAGCGCCGGGCCCCCGGCCTCGGTGAGAGCGTGCTCCGCCCGGACGCCCCGGCGAAGACCAAGGGCCAGTTCGCGTTCTCCTCCGACCTGTGGATGGACGGGATGGTGTGGGGCGCGACCCTGCGCAGCCCGCATCCCCATGCCCGCATCCGGTCCCTGGACACCGCGCCCGCGCTGGCCGTCGCCGGCGTGCACGCGGTCATCACCAACGACGACCTGTGGGGCAGCCGGACCTACGGCCTCGAGCACCACGACCAGCCGGTGTTCGCCGACGGGGTGGTCCGGTTCCACGGCGAACCGGTCGCCGCCGTCGCCGCCGACCACCCCGAGATCGCCCGCCGGGCCGCCGACGCGATCGTGGTCGACTACGAGGTCCTCGACCCGGTGGTGGACCCCGAGACGGCCATGGACGCCGCGCCCATCCACCCCGCCGGCAACCTGTTCCGGCACATCAAGGTCCGCTTCGGCGACCCGGACGCCCACGGCGAGGTGGCCGTCGAGGGCGACTACGAGGTCGGCATGCAGGACCAGGCGTTCCTGGGCCCGGAGTCCGGCCTGGCCGTGCCCAGCGAGGACGGCGGCGTCGAGCTGTACGTCGCCACCCAGTGGCTGCACGTGGACCGCGACCAGATCGCCGCCTGCCTGAACCTGCCGCGAGAGAAGGTCCGCCTCACCCTGGCCGGCACCGGCGGCGCCTTCGGCGGCCGCGAGGACCTCTCCATGCAGATCCACGCCTGCCTGCTGGCGCTGGTGACCCGCAAGCCGGTCAAGATGGTGTACAGCCGCGAGGAATCGTTCTTCGGCCACGTCCATCGGCACCCGGCCCGGCTCTGGTACCGCCACCACGCCACCCGCGAGGGGGAGCTCGTCAACGTCGAATGCCGGCTGGTCTTCGACGGCGGCGCCTACACCTCGTCGTCGACGGCGGTGATCTCCAACGCCTCGGCCTTCGCCCCCGGCCCCTACTTCACCCCCAACGCCAAGGTCGACGGCTTCGCCGTGCGCACCAACAACCCGCCGTGCGGCGCCATGCGCGGGTTCGGGGCGGTGCAGACCTCGTTCGCCGCCGAGGCGCAGATGGACAAGCTGGCCGCGGCCCTCGGCATCGACCCGATCGAGCTGCGCCTGCGCAACGCGCTGAAGACCCACGACAAGCTGATCACCGGCCAGGTGATCACCGGCACCGCCCCGGTCGCCGAGTGCATCCTCGCCTGCCGCGACCTGCCGATGCCCGAACCGCTGTCAGCCGACGCCCCGGTGATGACCCTGCCGGGCGGCGCCGGGCTCACCGCCCTGCACGGCGACGTGCGGCGCGGGGTCGGCTTCGCGGTCGGGTTCAAGAACCTGGCCTTCTCCGAGGGGTTCGACGACTACGCCACCGCCCGGGTCCGGCTGGAGCTGGGCGCCAACGACGAGCCGGTCGCCACCGTCCACACCGCCACCGCCGAGGTCGGCCAGGGGTTCGTCACCATCGCCCAGCAGATCGCCCGGGCGGAGCTCGGCGTCCACGAGGTCGTCGTCCACGCCGCCGACACCCAGGTCGGCTCGGCGGGCTCCACCAGCGCCTCGCGCCAGACGATGATGTCCGGCGGCGCGGTGCAGATGGCCTGCTCGGCCGTGCGCGAGGTGCTGCTCGAGCGGGCCGCCCTCGACCTGCACCTGGCCCCGGCGGACATGGTGCTGGAGGAGGGCGAGCTCGTCACCAAGGACGCCGCCGCCAGCGTGTCGCTGGCCGACGCGCTGCGCGCCGGCCCGATCGAGGCGCTCCGCGAGTTCCACCACGCGCCGACCGAGCCCCTCGACGACAACGGCCAGGGCAACGCCCACTGGTCCCTGGCCTTCGCCGCCCACCGCGCCGTCGTCGACGTCGACGCGGGGCTCGGGCTGGTCCGCGTGGTCCAGGTGGCCACGGCCCAGGACATCGGCAGGGCGCTGAACCCGCTGGCGGTGACCGGCCAGATCGAGGGCGGCATCGCGCAGGGCGTCGGCCTGGCCGTGATGGAGGAGATCCTGGTCGACCAGGGCAGGATCAGGAACCCGTCGTTCACCGACTACCTGCTCCCGACCGCCCTGGACATGCCGGCGGTGGTGCAGACCTGGATCGAGCAGCCCGAGCGGGCCGCCCCGTACGGGGCCAAGGGCGTCGGCGAGCCGCCGACCATCTCCTCGACGGGGGCGGTGGTGGCCGCCATCCGCCAGGCGACCGGCCTGCCGCTGGACCGGATCCCGGTGCGGCCGGACGACATCGCGCTGTCCCCGCTGAGGAGGTCGTAGCCATGGGCATCGTCCTTGGTGCGAACCGCTACGGCAAGGCCGGCAACCACCTGTTCAAGGTGGTGCGCACCGCCGACCGGCACGAGGTGCGCGACTACCGCGTGGACGTGGCCCTGACCGGCGACTACGGCGCCGTGCACACCGAGGGCGACAACACCGGGGCCATGGCCACCGACACGATGCGCAACACCGTGTACGCGGTGGCCAAGCAGCACGCCTTCGACTCGCCCGAGGAGTACGGCCTGCGGCTGGTGGAGTACCTCCTCACCCAACCGCGGGTCCGCGGCGCCCGGGTGAGCGTGGTCGAGCAGCGCTGGGACCGGATCGTGGTCGACGGCCGGCCGCACGACCACGCGTTCACCAAGGCCGCCGGCGGCAAGCACACCGCGGTCGTCAGCGGCGAGGGCGACCAGCGCAAGGTCACCGCCGGCATCGACGACCTGCACGTGCTGAAGACGACCAACTCGGGATGGTCCAACTTCCTCGAGGGCGGCTACCGCACCCTGAAGGACACCGACGACCGCATCCTGGCCACCAGCATCACCGCGTCCTGGGACTACCGCGAGCCCGTCGGCGACTTCGGCGCGACCTGGGAAGGGGTGCACGAGCAGATCGGCCGCACCTTCACCGACCACTTCAGCCCGTCGGTGCAGAACACCATCTGGCGCATGGGCCAGGCGATCCTCGACCGCTTCGGAGAGATCGAACGGATCTCCTTCGTCCTGCCCAACAAGCACCACATCCTCTACGACCTCGCGCCCTTCGGCCTGGACAACGACCGGGAGATCTACTGGGTCACGGTCGAGCCGTACGGGCGCATCGAGGCGACGGTCGAGCGCGACTGAGCCCGAAAGGCTGGTGACGTCCGATGGCCCGGACCGAGCAGACGGCGGCCGCACGCCGCGTCGTCCACCCCGTCGACGAGTTCCTGGCGCCGCCCAAGCTGGCGGTGTACGGCTTCCAGCACGTGCTGGCATTCTACGCCGGCGCCGTCATCGTGCCGATCCTACTGGCCAACGCGATCAAGCTGACCCCAGAGCAGCTCGCCTACCTGATCAACGCCGACCTGTTCACCTGCGGCATCGCCTCGATCATCCAGTCGGTCGGCTTCTGGAAGATCGGCGTGCGGATGCCGCTGCTGCAGGGCGTCACCTTCGCCGCGGTATCGCCGATGATCAGCATCGGCCTGGCCGAAGGCGGCGGGGTACCGGGCCTGCGGGCGATCTACGGCTCGGTCATCATCGCCGGGCTCTTCACGCTCGTGGTCGCGCCCTTCTTCGCCAGGCTGATCCGGCTGTTCCCCCCGATCGTCACCGGCACGGTCATCACCATCATCGGCGTCGTGCTGCTGTCGGTGGCGGCGCTGGACGCCGGCGGCGGCGGCGCCAGCCAGTTCACCGACCCGCCCACCTTCGGCGCCCTGCGCAACCTCGCCCTCGCCGGGTTCACGCTGCTGATCATCCTCATCATCTACCGCACGCTCACTGGCTTCCTGGCCACCATCGCGGTGCTGATCGGCCTGGTGGTGGGCACGCTGGCGGGCTGGCTGTTCGACTTCACCGACTTCAGCAGGGTCGGCGGCGCCGACGTGGTAGGCGTCACCACGCCCTTCCACTTCGGCACCCCGACCTTCAACGCGGCCGCGGTCATCTCCATGGTCGTGGTGATGCTGATCACCATGGTGGAGACCACCGGCGACGTCTTCGCCGCCGGCGAGATCGTCGGCAAGCCGATCGACAAGGAGGACGTGGCCAGGGCGCTGCGGGCCGACGGCCTCGCCACCACCCTCGGGGGCGTCCTCAACTCCTTCCCCTACACCTGCTTCGCCGAGAACGTCGGGCTGGTCCGGCTCACCAAGGTCAAGAGCCGCTACGTGGTGGCCACCGCCGGGCTGTTCATGATCATCATCGGCCTGATCCCCAAGGTCGGCGCCATCGTCGCCGCCATCCCGCCCCCGGTGCTCGGCGGCGCCGGGTTCGCCCTGTTCGGCACCGTCGCCGTGATCGGCATCCAGACCCTGCGGCGGGTGGACTTCCACGACGAGCGCAACGTGATCATCCTGGCCGTCAGCCTCGGCTTCGCGATGATGCCGACCGTGTACCCCACGATTGTCAACTTCTTCCCCGAGGCGGTTCGCACCATCATCTCCAGCGGCATCACCCTGGGCAGCATCAGCGCCATCGTGCTGAACCTGGTCTTCAACGTCTGGGGCGGCAGGAGCAACCTGGTCACCAAGGTGCTGCCGACCCCGCAACGCGACGAGGTCCTCAGCATCGACCAGGTCAACCAGATGGACCGCGGGCAGTTCGTCGACACCTTCGGCGGCCTGTTCCAGGGGCCGCCCTGGATCGCCGAGCAGGCCTGGCAGGCACGGCCCTTCGAGGACGTGTACGACCTGCGCAAGGCCTTCCACGACGTCCTGTTCGAAGCCCCGGCGGAGCGGCAGCTCGAGCTCATCAGGCAGTACCCGGAGCTGGCGGGGGTGGCCACCCGCGAGGGCCGGCTGGGCGCCCGGTCGGTCATGGACCAGGCGTTCGCGGGCCTGAACCAGCTCGACAGCGACGAGTATCACACCTTCGACGACCTCAACCGCGCCTACCGGGAGAAGTTCGGCTTCCCGCTGGTGGTGGCGGTCCGCGAGAACACCAAGGAGACCATCCTCAAGTCAGGAAACGCGCGGCTGCAGAACTCCCCCGCCGCGGAGCAGGCCACCGCACTGGTGGAGATCGCCAAGATCGCCAACCTGCGACTGCTCGACATCGTCGAGGAGCCTGCCGACCAGCCGGTCGGATGAGGCGGCGATGAGCCGCTTGGTGCTCAGGGGCGCCCGGTGGCCCGGCGACGTCGCGATGGCCGGCGGCCGGATAACCGCGGTCGGGTCGGTGCCCGAGGAGGCGGGCGACGAGGTGGTCAGGGTGGACGGCGACATCGTCACCGCCGGCCTGGTCAACACCCACCACCACTTCTACCAGTGGATGACCCGCGGCTGGGCCTTCGACTGCACCCTGTTCGGCTGGCTGACGACCCTGTACCCGGTGTGGGCGCGCCTGACGCCCGAGGACGTCGAGGCGGCGTCCAAGATGGCCATGGGCGAGCTCGCGCTCACCGGTTGCACCACCGCCGCCGACCACCACTACGTCGTGCCCGGCGGCGACGACTCGGTGTTCGACGCGATCGCCGCCGCGGCCCGCACCATCGGGATCCGGGCCCACATCGCCCGCGGCTCGATGGACCTCGGCCAGAGCAAGGGCGGGCTGCCGCCCGACTCGGTGGTCGAGGACCTGGACGCGATCCTGGCCTCCACCCAGTCGGTGTACGAGCGGCTGCACGACGGCGAGCGCATCGTGGTCACCGTCGCCCCCTGCAGCCCGTTCAGCGTCACCAGCGAGCTGATGACGGAGTCGGCCGCGCTGGCCAGGCGCCTCGGCCTGCGCCTGCACACCCACCTGGCCGAGACGCTGGACGAGGAGCGCGACTGCCTGGAGCGGTTCGGGCGCCGGCCGTTGCAGGTCCTCGACGACCTCGGCTGGATCGCCTCGGACGTCTGGGTGGCGCACGGGATCCATTTCGACGACGCCGAGGTGCTGCGGCTGGCCGAGACCGGCACCGGCATCGCGCACTGCCCCTCCAGCAACTGCCGGCTCGGCTCGGGCATCGCCAGGGTGGTGGACCTCACCAGGGCCGGCGCGCCGGTCGGGCTGGGCGTGGACGGCGTGGCCTCCAACGAGATCGGCGGGCTGTTCCCCGAGATGCGGATGGCGCTGTTCCTCGCCCGCCAGCGGGACCTGAGCTCGACCACCTTCCTGCCGGTGGATGCGCTGCGGCTGGCCACCGAGGGCGGGGCCCGCTGCCTCGGCCGCGACGACGTCGGCCGGCTAGAGCCTGGCTACCGCGCCGACGTGGTCGTCTGGCCCGGCGACGACCTGGCCGACGTGCTCGACCCGCTGGCCGGCCTGGTGCTGGGGCCGGAACGGTACGCGCGCCATGTCCTGGTCGAGGGCGAGTACGTGGTGCGCGACGGTACCCTGCTCGGCGCGGACATCCACGAGCTGCGCCGGGAGCTGGCCCGGCGGGCCCGCCGGCTGTGGCCGCAGGGGGCGACGTGACCGAGCTGACCACCGGAGAGCGACGACTGGGCTGGTTCAACGACCTGCCGGACGACCAGGCGGTCGACGAGCTGCTGGCGGTGTGCCACTCCCGCCGATGGGCGACGCGGGTGGCCGCCCGCCGCCCCTACCCCGACCTGGCCGCGTTGCAGCGGACCGCCGACGAGGTGTGGACGGGGCTGGAGCCCGGCGACTGGCTGGAGGCGTTCGCGGCGCACCCGCGCATCGGCGAGCGCGGCGGCGGGTCGGCGAACTGGTCCGGCAAGGAGCAGGCCGGCGTCGGCGCAGCCGGCCAGGACGTGCAGGCGGCCATCGCCAGCGGCAACGCCGCGTACGAGCAGCGGTTCGGCCACGTGTTCCTCATCTCCGCGGAGGGCCGCGGCGCCGAGGAGATCCTGGCCAACCTGCGCGCCCGGCTGGGCAACGGCCCCGACACCGAGCTGCGGGTGGCCGCCGACGAGCACCGGCGCATCAACCGCCTGCGGCTCGAGAGGCTGCTGCGGGGATGAGCGGCATCACCACCCACGTCCTGGACACCGCCCGCGGGCGGCCGGCCGCCGGCATGCGGGTCGCCCTGGAGGCCCGGACCGGCGACGGGTGGACACCGGTCGGCGGCGGCGTCACCGACGCCGACGGCCGCGTGCCGGGGCTGGTCGCCGAGGGGACGCTGCGCGCGGGCGTGCACCGCGTGACCTTCCACACCGGGGACTGGTTCGCCGCCGAGGGGACCGAGGGCTTCTATCCGCTGGTGACCGTCGTCTGCGTGATCGCCGACCCGGCTGCCCACTACCACGTCCCGCTGCTGATCAGCCCGTACGGCTACAGCACCTACCGGGGCAGCTAGGGGCGTCGTGAGCGGGCACGTGGTGGTCGCCCCGGACAAGTTCAAGGGGTCGCTCGGCGCCGCCGGCGTGGCCGCGGCGGTCGCCGGCGGGCTGCGGGCCGCCGTGCCCGGCCTGGACGCGCGCGAGCACCCCGTCGCCGACGGCGGCGACGGCACCGTCGAAGCCGCGCTGTCGGCCGGCTTCACCCGCAAGGAGGTGGCCTGCACCGGCCCCACCGGCGAGACCGTCCTCGCGGCCCTGGCCGTCCGCGACAAGGTCGCCGTGGTGGAGCTGGCCGAGGCGTCGGGGCTGAAGCGCCTGGAGGGCGGTCGGCTCGCGGCCACCACCGCGACCAGCCGCGGCACCGGCGAGCTGGTCCGCGCCGCCCTCGACCTCGGCTGCGGCCAGGTGGTCCTGGGGATCGGCGGGAGCGCCTGCACCGACGGCGGCGCCGGCATGGTCCAGGCGCTCGGCGTGCGGCTGCTCGACGCCGACGGGGCGGAGCTGCCGCTCGGCGGGGCGTCGCTGGCCTACCTGGACCGCCTCGACCTCTCCGGGTTCGACCCTCGGGTGGCCGACACCGAGTTCGTGGTCGCCTCCGACGTCGACAACCCGCTGCTCGGGCCGCACGGCGCCGCGGCGGTGTACGGCCCGCAGAAGGGGGCCTCACCGCCGGAGGTGGCGCTGCTGGACGCCGCCCTGGCCCGGTGGGCGGCGCTGGCCCGTGCCGCGACCGGCGTGGACGCCGCCGGCGTGCCGGGCGCCGGGGCCGCGGGGGGCGTCGGGTTCGCGGCGCTGGTGTTCCTGCGGGCCACGATGCGCTCGGGTATCGAGTACCTGCTCGACCTGCTCGAGGTGCGGTCGGCGCTGCCCGGCGCCCGGCTGGTGGTGACCGGCGAGGGCTCCCTCGACGAGCAGACGCTGCGCGGCAAGGCGCCCGCCGGGGTGGCGGCCGCGGCCCGTGCCGCCGGCGTGCCCGTGGTCGCGGTCGCGGGCCGCAACACCCTGCCGCCGGCGGCGCTGCGGGAGGCCGGCATCGCCAAGGCCTACGCCCTGGCCGACCTGGAGGACGACCCCGACCGCAGCATGCGCGAGCCGGTGCCGCTGCTGGAGCGGCTGGCCGGCAGGATCGCGGCCGACTGGCTGGGCGGTGGCCCGTGACGCCGGGCGAGCCGGCGGGCGGGGGCTTCGACCTGGCCTTCCGGGCCCCGCGAGTCGTCACCGCCGCCGGCGAGGTGGCCAGGTGCGTCGGCGTCCGCGACGGGCGGATCGCCGCCATCGAGCCGCTGGAGGCCGGGCTGTCGGGCGAGCGGACGATCACCCTGTCCGACGGCGAGGTCCTGCTGCCCGGGCTGGTCGACACCCACGTGCACGTCAACGAACCGGGCCGGACCGAGTGGGAGGGCTTCGCCACCGCGACGCGGGCCGCGGCCGCCGGCGGGGTCACCACCATCCTGGACATGCCGCTCAACTCGATCCCGCCGACCGTCGACGTGGCCGCGCTGGAGGTCAAGCGCAAGGCGGCCGCGGGCCAGCTCCACGTCGACGTCGGGTTCTGGGGCGGCGCCGTCCCCGGCAACGTCGGGGAGCTGCGCGGCCTGCACGACGCGGGGGTGTTCGGCTTCAAGTGCTTCCTGCTCCACTCCGGCGTCGACGAGTTCCCCCCGCTCGGCGTCGAGGAGCTCGACCGGTACCTGCAGGTGCTCGCTACCTTCCCCGCCCTGATGCTGGTGCACGCCGAGGACTCGGAGTCGGTCCAGCGGGCACCGTCCGCGCACGGCGAGCGGTACGCCGACTTCCTCCGCTCCCGGCCGCGCGGGGCCGAGAACGTGGCCATCGCGCAGGTGATCGAGCGTGCCCGCTGGACCGGCGCGAGGGTGCACGTGCTGCACCTGTCGTCGTCGGATGCGCTGCCGATGCTGCGCAGCGCCCGGCGGGACGGCGTGCGGATCAGCGTCGAGACCTGCCCGCACTACCTGACCTTCGACGCCGAGACGATCCGGGACGGCGCCACCGAGTTCAAGTGCTGCCCGCCGATCCGGGAGGCGGAGAACCGCGAGCGGCTCTGGCGGGGCCTGGCCGACGGCGCGATCGACTTCGTGGTGTCCGACCACTCCCCCTGCACGCCCGAGCTGAAGCGGTTCGACATCGGCGACTTCGGGGTGGCCTGGGGCGGTATCGCCTCGCTGGAGCTCGGCCTGCCCGCGGTCTGGACGGCGGCTCGGGCCCGCGGGCACACCCTGGTCGACGTGGTCAGGTGGATGGCCGAGGCCCCCGCCGACGTCGTCGGTCTCCGCCGCAAGGGCCGGATCGCCCTCGGGGGCGACGCCGACCTCTGCGTGTTCGCCCCGGACCAGGCGTTCATCGTCGACCCGAGCCGGCTGCACCACCGCCATCCGGTCACGCCCTACGCCGGCCGTCCGCTGGCCGGGGTGGTCCGCGGCACCTGGCTGCGGGGCAACGAGGTCACCGGCGACCAGTGCCGGGGGATCCTGCTCAACCGGGGAGAAGCATGAGCCACAGCGACTTCACCGCAATGTCCGACCTGGCGGTCCGCAGCCTCGGCGGCAGCGTCGTGGCCGCCAACGACGAGCTGTTCGCCGAGCGCGAGAACCTCATCAAGCCCGAGGCGGCCGGCTACCAGACCTACACCTTCGGGCACAAGGGGCAGGTGTACGACGGGTGGGAGACCCGGCGCCGCCGGGAGCCCGGCTTCGACTGGGCGATCGTCCGGCTCGGGGTCGCGGGGGTCGTCCGGGGGGTGGTGGTCGACACCGCGCATTTCAAGGGCAACTACCCGCCGGAGGTCTCGGTGGAGGGCTGCTCGGTCGATGGCTACCCGGCCCCGGCCGAGCTGGAGCGGGCCGACTGGGCGCCCCTCGTCCCCAGGTCGGCCGTGCGGGGCGACACCCAGAACCTGTTCGCCGTCGGCGTGCCGCGGCGGTCCACCCACGTCCGGCTCTGCATGTACCCGGACGGTGGCGTGGCCCGCCTGCGCGTGCACGGCGAGATCGTGCCCGACCCGCGCTTCCTCACCGCCGGCGCCATCGACCTCGCCGCCCTCGAGCACGGCGGCGACGTCAGCGGGTGCAGCAACATGTTCTACTCCTCGCCCAAGAACCTGATCTCCCCAGGGCTGGCGCGGGTCATGGGGGAAGGCTGGGAGACGGCCCGCCGCCGCGACGACGGCAACGACTGGGTGGAGTTCCGCCTCGCCGGCGCCGGCGTGGTCCGGCTGGCCGAGCTGGACACCTCCTGGTTCGTCGGCAACGCGCCCGGCTGGGCGTCGCTGCGGGCCCGCGACGCCCGCGCCGGGGACCCCGAAGACCCTGGGAGCTGGCTCGAGCTGCTGCCGCGGACCAGGCTGCTCCCCGATACCAGGCACCGGTTCCGGTTGGACGCCGGCGCCGAGGCCACCCACGTGCGGCTGGACGTCTACCCGGACGGCGGCATGGCCCGCGTGCGGCTGTACGGGGACCTGACCGCCCAGGCACGCGCCGACCTGGGCCTGCGCTGGCTGAACCTCCTCCCCGACCGGCACGCCAGGCAGGTCCTGGTCGACGACGGCGGGCTCGACCCGGCCGCGGCCGACAAGCTCGTCTCGGCGCGCCCGCTGGCCACGCCGTCCGAGGTGCCGCCGGCGCTGCGCGCCCTCCTCGGCGGCTGACCCGCCTGGTCAGTCGAGCAGCGCGACGGTGGCGGTCGGGACGTGCTCGCCCTTGGTGGCCAGCTCCTCGAACTCCACCACGTTGTCGAGATCGGTGCCCATGGCGATGTTGGTGACCCGCTCCAGGAGGACCTCGACCACGACCGGCACGCGGAACTGGGTCATCAGCTTCTTCGCCTCCTCCAGGGCGGGCAGCAGCTCCTCGGGCCGGTGGACCCGCAGCGCCCTGCAGCCGAGCCCTTCGGCGACCTTGACGTGGTCGACGCCGTAGCCGCCGAGCTCCGGCGAGTTCACGTTGTCGAACGAGAGCTGCACGCAGTAGTCCATGTCGAAGCCGCGCTGGGCCTGGCGGATCAGGCCGAGGTAGGCGTTGTTGACGACCACGTGCAGGTACGGCAGGTTGAACTGGGCGCCGACGGCGAGCTCCTCGATCATGAACTGGAAGTCGTAGTCGCCCGACAGCGCCACCACCGTGGCCTCCGGTTCGGCGACACAGACGCCGAGCGTCGCCGGGATCGTCCATCCCAGCGGCCCGGCCTGGCCGCAGTTGATCCAGTTGCGCGGGCGGTAGACGTGCAGGAACTGCGCCGCGGCGATCTGCGACAGGCCGATGGTGCTGACATAGCGGGTGTCCCTGCCGAACGCCCGGTTCATCTCCTCGTACACGCGTTGCGGCTTGATCGGCACGTCGTCGAAGTGGGTCCGTCGGAGCATGGTCCGCTTGCGCGCGGCGCAGGCTTCCACCCACGCCGTCCGGTCCGGGAGCTGCCCCGCGGCCGCGCGCTCGCGGGCCACCTCCACGAACAGGGCCAGGGCCGCCCCGGCGTCGGACACGATGCCGAGGTCGGGGGCGAACACCCGCCCGATCTGGGTCGGCTCGATGTCGACGTGCACGAACCGGCGCCCTCGCCGGTAGACCTCCAGGCCGCCGGTGTGCCGGTTGGCCCAGCGGTTGCCGATGCCAAGCACGAGGTCGGACGCCAGCATGGTGGCGTTGCCGTACCGGTGCGAGGTCTGCAGCCCCACCATGCCGGCCATCAGCGGGTGGTCGTCGGGGATCGTCCCCCAGCCCATCAGCGTCGGGACCACCGGCACGCCGACCAGCTCGGCGAGCTCGACCAGCAGGTCGGCGGCGTCGGCGTTCACGATGCCGCCGCCGGCCACCAGCAGCGGCCGCTCCGCCGCGGCCAGCATGTCCAGCGCCTTCTCGACCTGCGCCCGGCTCGCCGCCGGCTTGTGGACCGCCAGCGGCTGGTAGATGTCGGGGTCGAAGTCGATCTCGGCCATCTGGACGTCGAAGGGCAGGTCCAGCAGCACCGGGCCGGGGCGGCCGGACCGCATCAGGTGGAAGGCCTGCTGGAAGGCGCCGGGCACCTGGGCGGGCTCGAGCACGGTCATGGCCAGCTTGGTGACCGGCTTGGCCATGGACGTGATGTCGACCGCCTGGAAGTCCTCCTTGTGCAGGCGCGCGACCGGGGCCTGGCCGGTGATGCAGAGGATCGGGATCGAGTCGGCCGAAGCCGAGTACAGCCCGGTCAGCATGTCGGTGCCGGCGGGCCCGGAGGTCCCGATGCACACGCCGATGTTCCCGGCGCGGGCCCGGGTGTAGCCCTCGGCCATGTGCGAGGCCCCCTCGACGTGGCGGGCCAGCACGTGCTGGATGCCGCCACGCTTGCGCATCGCGGCGTAGAGCGGGTTGATGGCCGCGCCGGGGATGCCGAACGCATGCCTGACCCCTTCGCGCTCGAGGATCGCGACGGCGGCCTCGGCCGCGGTCATCCGGGACATGTGGGTCCTCCTCCTGTCGCGGTCAGGCCCTGGTCGACCGCTGCTCGAAGGGCAACCAGCCGAAGCTGTCGGCGCTGGCGCCGCTCGGCTTGTACTCGAGCCCGACGTAGCCGTCGTACCCGGAGGCCGCCAGGGCACCGAGCGGGCCTTCGAGGTCCAGCGAGCCGGTCCCCGGCTCGTGCCGGCCTGGCGCGTCCGCGATCTGTACGTGCCCGATCCGGTCGGCGTACAGCTCGATGGCCTTGTCCAGGTCGTCGCCGTTGACCGCCAGGTGGTAGAGGTCGCAGAGGAACCGGAGGTTGGACGCGCCCGTCTCCCGCTGGACCCGGTCGATGACCCCAACGGCGTCGGCGGCGGTCTTGAGGGGATAGCGGGGCGCGCCGCTGACCGGCTCGACGAGGACCACGCCGCCCACCCGCGCCGCGGCCGAGGCGGCCAGGGCCAGATGCTCGACCGCCAGGCGATCCTGCTCCTGCGGTGTGGCGTCGTCGACGCGGTTCCCGTACAGGGCGTTGAAGCTCCGGCAGCCGAGCTGCTCGCCGACGCCGACGGTCACCTCGACGTTGTCGCGGAACTCGGCCCCACGGGCCGGCCAGGACACCAGCCCACGATCGCCGCCCGGCATGTCCCCGGCGAAGAAGTTCAGGCCCACCAGCCGGACGTCGGCCTCCCGGATCGCGCGGACGAAGGCGTCCACGTCACGGTCGCCCGGCACCGCGACGTCAAAGGGCCACCACAGCTCGACCGCGTCGAACCCCGCGGACCTCGCCGCCCCGGGACGCTCGTGCAGCGGGAGCTCGGTGAACAGGATGGACAGGTTGACGTCGAACTTGGTCATGCAGACCCAGACCCATCCTCGGATTTCCGTATCGCGGGTAAACTACCCGCGATACGGGCACCTGTCAAGGTGCGCGGCCGCGACTGATCCGGGCGGTCCCGTCTGGTACCATCCAGGCGCTCTCTGGGGGTGTAGCTCAGTCCGGCAGAGCGCCTCCCTCGCACGGAGGAAGCCAGGGGTTCAAATCCCCTCACCTCCACCCCCATACTCGCAGGTCAGGGCGTCGTTAGCGTCGAGCAGGCGACGCTCTGACCAGCTCGCGGCCGCAGCACGGCCGCAAGCGCACGTCGCAGTCCAGCCGGGAAGGCTCGCAGCGACCAGACGACTCGGCCCTGGGCCTCCACGATGACCACGGAGCGTAGTCGCCACCTCGCTGCGCACCCGGCTCCCCCACCGCAGGGCGATCCTCGCGCGCATCCGGCCCATCCTGGTCGGCCACGCGGGACTTGGCCGTGGTCGTGGGAGGTGGTGGGCAGTCGCCAGGTCGACCCACGCCGACGCCTCCGCTGGCCCAGCACGGCCTGCGCCAGCCTCGACCGTCAGGTTCCGACCCGGGCAGACGACGAGCCGGTCGTGGACACCGCAGGCGACCACGCCGACCCCGGCCATCCCAGCCATGCGGCTGCCTACCCACCGCCGCCCACGACGCCCTCCCGGTCGGACACGGCGGACGCGAGCACGCACGGACACCGGACACACTGGACACCGGACGCCGGACACCTGGACGTTCAGACGCCCGCACCGGACACCGGACACCGGTCGCGTGGACAGGCACGCGTGGACACTGGACGCTCGCAGCGGACGCTGGACACCGGATGCGTGGACAGGGTGACCAAGGCACGGCCGCAGCCGGATATCCTGGGCCACCACGCCGAGCCGCGGCCCGCTGGGACGCATCGTGTTCGTGTGGATGGCGCCTGCGGCGCTCGACACCCAGAACGGCTCGGCGGTGCGGTCACCTGCCAGTGCGCGAGACACCCCATCGCAGAACCGGACAGCTGCTCGGTTGCTCCGCCCGGCCAAGTGGCGCCTCGGCGCATTGCTGTCGTGTGTTGGATTTGGATGGTACGAGGAGAAGGCAACGGGACTACGGAAAGGTGAGAGGGTGCGGGGTCGGGCTGGTGAGGGAGTGCTGAATGGACGCTGAGGTGGCGTGGTGAAGTGCATCGGCGCAGGTGGAAGGCGGTGTGGATGCGACGTGAGGTCAAGGAAGCGGCGTGTCGACGTCGGCTGAGAACTTGAATGCGCCGAGGCCTACAGCACGGGAAGGTTGGGCTGATGCGCGAGATCCGGCGGCGCTTTCATGAGGAGCTGCGCGCCCTTGAGGGCGACGTCCAGCGGACCGGCACCCAGGCCAAGCTGCTGTTGGAACGGGCACTGCAGGCCCTTGCGCACGGCGACCCGGCGATCTGCGACGCGGTGATCAGGGGCGACGACGAGGTGGACCAGCTCTACCTCGATGTCGAGCGACGGATCCTCGGCCTGTTCGCGCTCCAGACCCCGGTCGCATCCGACCTGCGGCTGCTGACGGCATGGCTGCACATCAACCTGCATCTGGAGCGCATCGCCGACCAGGCGGTGAACATCGCCAAGATCACCAAGTCCGCCGCCAGCCTGCCACCCAACCCCACGGTGCTGCAGCACCTTGCGGAGATGGGCGCGATCGCGCTTGGGATGGTGGAGACGGCGATGCACGCGCTCGCGCGCCGCGATCTCGAACTCGCGCGCAGCCTCCCCGAGATGGACGATCCCATCGACCGGCTGAACCGCGGCATGCTGCAGCAGGTCCTCGCGGTGTCGGACGACAAGCAGATGCTGGAGTGGGGCATCCGCATGTACGTCGCGTCGCGGCAGATCGAACGGATCGGCGACAACGCGGTGGACATCGCCGAGCAGGTGGCCTTCCTGGTCACAGGGGAGTTCCGCGAGTTCACCGACGCCTCGCATCCGGAGATCGAACATCCCGAGCTGCTGGAGGGCGGAGGGTCGCCGGAGTAGGCCAACCCTGTGGACCAGGCCAGCCACCGGTCCACGATCCGCGAGGGAGGAAGGGAACCGCTCGGCCGCCTCCCAGGTCGTCACGTCGGACAGCACGAGGATCGTCTTCGTCACGTCGGACAGCACGAGGATGGCCTTCGTCACGTCGGACAGCACGAGGATCGTCTTCGGACACTCTCTTTGGCTGTCCGGCCCGAGGCGGAGGGGCCGGGAAGACCCCCGGCCCCTCCTGATGTGCACCGGTCAGACGCTGACCAGGCCGTGCGGGTCGAGGATGAACTTCTTGGCCGCTCCCTTGTCGAAGTCGGCGTAGCCCTGGGGGGCCTGGTCCAACGGGACCACGGTGGCGTTCACATTCTTGGCAATCTGCACCTTGTCGTGCAGGATCGCCATCATCAGCTGCCGGTTGTACTTCATCACCGGGCACTGGCCGGTCTGGAACGCGTGCGACTTGGCCCAGCCGAGCCCGATCCGGATCGACAGCGAGCCGACCTTGGCCGGCTCGTCGACCGCGCCCGGGTCGCCGGTCACATACAGCCCGGGGATCCCGAGCCGCCCGGCCGACCTGGTGATGTCCATCACCGTGTTCAGCACCGTCGCCGGCGCCTCGCCCTGGGAGCCCTCGGCACCGTGGCCGCGAGCCTCGAAGCCGACGCAGTCGACAGCGGCGTCGACCTCGCCGGCCCCGCCCAGGAGCTGCTGGAGTGCGCCCCTAACGTCGTCGGTTTCGGACAGGTTGATGGTCTCGCAGCCGAAGCTGGCGGCCTGCCGCAGCCGCTCGGCGTTCATGTCGCCGACGATCACCACGGCCGCCCCCAGCAGGTGGGCCGAGGTGGCACACGCCAGGCCGACGGGTCCGGCGCCGGCGATGTAGACGGTGGAGCCGGTGGTCACCCCGGCGGTCCAGGCGCCGTGGTAGCCGGTCGGGAAGATGTCCGACAGCATCGCCAGGTCGCGGATCTTGGCCATCGCCTGGTCGCGGTCGGGGAACTTCAGCAGGTTCCAGTCGGCGTACGGGACGGTCACATACCGGGCCTGGCCGCCCTTCCAGCCGCCCATGTCGACGTAGCCGTAGGCGGCCCCGTCCCGGGCCGGGTTGACGTTCTCGCAGACGCCGGTGTTGCGCTCCTTGCAGTTGCGGCAGCGGCCGCAGGCGATGTTGAACGGCACGCTGACCAGGTCACCCTGCTTGATGAACTCGACGTCGCGGCCGACCTCCGCGACCTCGCCGGTGATCTCATGGCCGAGGGTCTGGCCCACCGGCGCGGTGGTCCGGCCACGGACCATGTGCTGGTCGGAGCCGCAGATGTTGGTCGCCACCACCCGAAGGATGACGCCGTGCTGCAACGGCCGGTGGTTCTGCTCAGGCAGCTCGAGCTTGGGATAGTCCATGTCCTGGACCTCGACCTGGCCAGGACCGGTGTAGACGACGCCCTGGTTGGTGTCCGCCATTGGTTGCTCCCTTCATTGGCGGCCGAAGCGGTCAGGGCGGTCGGGGAGTCGATCCGGAGGGGCGCGCGCGCGGCGGCCGGTTCGTGCGAGTCGCCTGCAAGCTCGCATCGCACTCACCCCCGATCACAGGGCGTCAAGCTACGCCCATGAGCTGGGGAGTCAAGAACGCAAACTGGGGCGTATCGAGCGGGTTCCTAACGTCCGGGGTTGGGGTGCAGGGCTCGCGGCGTTGGGACCGCGCCGGGCCGGCGGTTCGACGTCGACACGGGCCACAAGCGCTCCGGGTGCCGGCCCCGGTCGCCTGACCGGCCAAGGCGCCGCCCGGCTCAGCCCGTCCCCGGGCGTCGCGGCGGGTCAGGCCACCCAGGTGGTCTCGCACGGCCGGCACCACCACAACCGCTTGAGCGTCGCGAGCGAGCCCTGGTCCAGCGGCTTGAACGCCCGCGCCGGCTCGCCGCAGAACAGGCACTCTGGTCCGCCGTCCGCGCGGGCCTGGATCCACCCCGTGGTGCTGGCCGTGGCGGCGTGCATCCCCTCCAACCTGGGCGTGCGGTTCACCCTCGCGCTCCATGATCGTTCCGCGCCTCAACAGGCGCTCGAACCTATGTTCGACAGATGAGTATCGAACAGATGTTCAACCAGGTCAACCCCGGATCCATGGCGGCCCGGGACCCGAGGCGGTCCGGAAGAAAGAGACCCCGACACCCGATCACAGCCAAGGGCCAAGTTTTGGCTGTGTCAGAAATCCTGACTCGGGATACCAACCACCAGCTGTGGTGATCGACGACACGCGCCGACAGTGACCCATGCCACAGACGTCGTGCGGCAGCAGCAGCAATCCTCTGCCCTGGCCCAAAGGAGGACTGATGCCTGACATTCCCACCCCTTGGGTCGGCCTGGCCGCACTGCTTGCCATGTTCGTGCTCCCGTTCGTGCCCGACTGGCTGTTTGAGGGGCCGCGGACGATCCGGCACCGCCCGCGCCGGCATGTCTGCGGCGACTGCAACGCCCCCTGGACCGAGGGGCACATCTGCTCGCCTGAAGCGAGCGAGGCCGAACCGCCCCTGCGGGGCGAACTTCGCCGGCTTGCGCCGCCGGCCGAGCTCGAACGCCGCCCGGGAGCACGGATCTCGCGCTAGGCCCCTCCGCGACCCTACCCCGACGGGGGGTTCCGGTGGCCGCCGGCCGAACAGCCTGCGCCACCACGGGCGAGCGGGAGGCTCCACGGCGGTCGGGTCTGGCTCGCGCCCGCCGTCCGTGCGTGGCGGCCCCTACCTGCCAATGTGAGCTGAGACACTCCCGGAGTTCCGCACCTGGTGGGCACGGACCCCGCCAAGGCCAGGATTTGAGCAAGTAGAGCCAGGTGTTGCGTCGTAGCGAGCTGGATGCCCACGCGCCAGGCCGCGACTTCTACGCCGTTTGGTCCCGCGCGATCTGGGTGAAGACCTCGAGCGCTTCGGCGTCGGAGGCCTGCTGCAGCACGAACGTCTCGGCCCACCAGGCCGCCCGGGGCCAGGGACCGGCGGCCAGCCGTGCCGCGGCGGCCGCGGGGTCGTAGGGCGTACGGCACAATTCAACGCCCGGCCCGAGCAGCGCCCAGGCCGCACCGGCGTGCCCGTAGGGCATGCCGACGCTGCCCGGGTTGACCACCCGGCGCCGGTCGAACAGCCGGTCAAACGGCATGTGGGTGTGCCCCAGCACCACCACGTCGGCGGTCACGCCGGCCAGCACCTCGGCGTAGCGGCTCGCGGGGCTGTCCACCAGCAGCATCTCGTCGTCGCGGCGGGGGGTGGCATGGCAACACAGCACCGTCCCGAGCCCGTCGACCTCCAGCGTGACCGTCATCGACAAACCAGCGAGCTGATCACGCTGGTGGCGGGTCAGCAGCCGCCCGACCTCCAGGTCGTGCTCATTGGCGGTGGGGTCGGCGGCGTGGTCGAAGCCGGCGACCAGGCCGCGCTCGCCGTTGCCGTGGACCCAGATGGCGTGCTCGCCGAGCTCGGCGAGCCGGTCCAGCGTCTCGCCGGGCAGTGGTCCACCGGCGATGTCGCCGTTGAGCACGAGCCGGTCGACAGCGAGCCGGTCGACCTCGGCCAGCACCGCTTCCAGGGCCGGCAGGTTGCCGTGGATGTCGGCCAGCACGGCGACGCGCATCGTGGCTCCTGGTCGTTGTGGCTTCGCACCTGCTCGTGCTGATCATCGGCCACCTGACCCGCCGGTTACAGCTCACGCGCCGGCTTTCGCTGTTAGCGAACGACGCAGGAGCATGTGGGCACACACCACAGCCAGTGCCCGATCCTCGCTCCACCTGCTCCAATGCGGGTCCTCATCTGGTACATGCCCACCAGGTGCGGAACTCGGGCACTCCAGCCTTGTGCATTACTGACCAGGGGCGCGGGGGCCGCGACGGGCGCGCGCTTGGCCGGAGGCGTCTCCTTCCTCAGGTGCTCCTCGCGGATGTGCCAGTCCAGGTCGTTGCCCGTTCTGAACAGCAGGCCACAGGTCACGCACTTCACAGGCGTCGGTGGCTCCTCTCGCAGCACCGGGCGCCTCTCGGTTGCACGCCGCCCCGGCGGAGACACTCGCACAAGGCAGAAGGATCGATCAGCTCGGCCCCTGTCGGCAAGGGGGGCTTTCGGCGTTGAGGTTGGCTGAACCTTCAGGTTGCGCGCCGCCAGGGATTTCGGACCCCCAACCGCCAGATCCGTACGATAGCGGTCCTCGCCTGGGACGCTTATGGCAGTGCTGTTCTCGCAGGTCGCAGCTCAGATTGGGTCCGTCGTCCAACCGGTTGCCAGAGGGATTGCCACCACCGCGCGTCTTGAATGGGGCCGGCGGCCTTGGGGGGGGATACTTGGGGTGGCCTGGTCCGTCACTATCCAGAGGAGGTCCACGATGGTCGAGGTCGGCGACCGGGTACTGGTGGAGTCGGAGAAGGTCGGCAGCGTCACCCGGAGCGGCGTGGTCACGGCCGTAGAGGACCGGCTGATCACCGTCCGCTGGGACTCCGGCTCGGAGTCGGTCTTTGTCCCAAGCGCCGGGTCGCTACGGGTTACCGGCCACGAGCCGCCCGCTGGGGAGGCCGACAGGCCCTAGTCCCGCCTGGGCTGGATGGGGAAGGCCCGGGAGCAGCGACCAGGCGCAGCGAATGACGCCGGCGCTAGAGCCCACCGCTTGGCACGTCCGCGGCGGACCTGCCCCAAGGCCGGCTTCCGGGCGCTCGACCCGGTCGCGCTGGCCGACGTGACGACCGCCGAGAACATCCGGGCAAGCTATCGGGTCCGTGCAGCAGGCCCAGCGCCACCTCCGAAACCCGGCGAGGCGACGTGAGCGCACCCAACCGTCCTGGGAAGGACGCATCACCAGGCACGGCGGCCCTTGGCGGCTCTTGGAGGTGATCGCCTGCCTGAACCGGCAGTCGGCCTGATCTGGTTCGCTGCTGCGGTCGTTGGCCTTGGCGCGCGTTGACGGTAGGCCAGCTGGCGGGCCCGCTCCACCAGCGGTGCCGCCCCCGCGGGCCGCATGATTCCGCTCGGCAGCCACGGCGCGAGCGAGATGGCCTGCTGTGGTGCCTTGGATTTCGATGGTACGGAGAAGGGCGATGAGACAAGAGAAAGGTGAGCGTGGACTCCCCCCGCGGGCTGGACACCGTGGTTATGTGGATCTTGCTGCCGGGGCGCAGGACCACATCACCCCTCAGCCGGTCGGCGCCGGGGCCGGCTCGGGCGCGCCCGCCTTCTGCAGGGTGCAGAAGGCGTTGAAGTCGGGGATGCCCGCCTGCGGCGAGCGGCGCCGACGGTCGATGAGCACCTGGCCTTCCGGCCAGTGGACCTGGAGGCTGCCGGGGGCGACCGGGGCGATGTGGACCCGGCCGCGGTACTCGCCGACATCGCTGTGCAGCACCACCGGGTCGCCGTTGGCGAGGCCGAGCCGCTCGGCGTCGGCGCGGCTGACCAGGACCGCCTCTCGAACCGCCTGGTTGGAGGGGTCGACCTGCTCGTGGACCATGCTGTTGAATTGCTTGCCGCGCCTGGTGGCGACCCTGAACGTGCCCTCCGGCTGGTCGAGGCTCGGTAGCGGCACCACCGAGAAGCGGGCCTTGCCGTCGGGGGTGGGGAACTTCCAGCCGGCGCAGAGATGTGGGCCGCCGTACTGGAACTGGTCGCCGAACTTGGCCAGGTGCTGGATGCCGTCGTAGGCGGGGATCGCGCGGGCGATGTCCGCGCGGATGGCGGCGGTGCTGTCGTAGCGGAGCCGGTCGGCCAGGTCCGGGCGGACCCGCCTGGCCAGCTCGGTGAAGACCTCCCACTCAGGGCGCGCCTCGCTAACCCGCGGGCCGAGGACCTCAGGGCTGAAGATGACGCGCCGCTCTGTGGAGGTCTCGGTGACGCCGCCGGGGATCTCGTAGCGGGTCGCCGCGGGCAGCAGCACCACCGTGTCGGCCGGGTCGACCAGCATCTGGCTGGACAGCACGATGTCGGCGTGGACGCGGAGCGGCACCCGGCCGAGCGCCTGCCGGCACCAGTCCGGGTCGGGCAGCACCTCGAGGAAGTTGCCACCCGAGCTGATCAGGACGTCCAGTCGCCCCTCGTCGGCGGCGTCGATCATCTCCGGGGCGGTCATACCGGGACGGCTCGGCACCGGGAAGCCCCACAGCTCGGAGAACCGGGTGGCGTTCGCCTCGTCGATCGGCAGCCCGCCGGGCAGCACGGTCGCGTAGGCGCCCATCTCGGCGCCGCCCTGCACCCCGGAGTGGCCGCGGATCGGCATCAGCCCGCACTTGTCCCGGCCGACGAAGCCCTTGGTGAGGCCGAGGTTGATGATCGCGCGGACGTTGTCCTCGCCGTATTCGTGTTGGGTGACACCCATGCTCCAGACCAGCACCGCGGTGCTGGCCTTGCCGAGCATGGCGGCGAACTCCTCCATCTCTGACCGCGGGGCGCCGGCCAGGGCCTCCAGCTCCTCCCAGGACTGCTCCTTGACCGCCTGGGCGAGCTGGGCGAAGCCCTCGGTGTGGTGCTCGATGAAGTCGCGGTCCACCCAGCCCTGCTCGATCATCTGCTTGAGCGCGCCGTTCAGGAAGCCGATGTCGCCACCCACATTGATGAGGAAGTAGCGGTCGGCGATCTTGGTGCCGAACACCGCGCTCTCCACGTTGGACGGCACCCAGTACCGCTCCATCCCAGGCTCGCGGTAGGTGTTCACCACCGCGACCTTCGTGCCCGCCTTCTTGGCGTGGTAGAGGTACTTCATCGCCACCGGCTGGTTGTTGGCCACGTTGGAGCCGACGAACACGATCAGGTCGCTGCCGATCCAGTCGCTGTACGAGCAGGTCGTGGCGGCCACACCAAGCGAGCCCTTGAGCCCGAAGGTGCTCGGCGAGTGGCAGACACGAGCGGCGTTGTCGACCGAGTTGGTCCCCATCGCCCGCACGGCCTTCTGCGCGGCGAAGTAGGTCTCGTTGGGCGTGCCCCGGCTGGTGAGGTAGACGCCCAGCCGCCCGGGGGTGCTGGCGCGGATCCGTCCGGCGACCAGGTCGAGGGCGTCGTCCCAGCCGATCCGGGTGAAGCCCGGCTCCCCCCTTCGCCGCACCATCGGGTAGGGGAGGCGGCCGAGGCCGCGCAGCTCGGCGCTGCGCTTGCGCGCCAGGGGCGCCACGTCGGCGAGCAGGTTGGGGTCCAGCGCCGGCATGGTGTTCAGCCGCAGCAGCCGCAGGCGGACATTGCACAGGTGGACCTGCCGGGTGGTCCAGTCGCGCATGCCCTTGGTGCCCAGTGCGCAGCCGTCGCAGGTCCCCTGGGTGAGGATGCGCCAGGCGTAGCGCGCCTGGTCGCGGTTCTCCTTGAAGGCGTTCCAGAGCTCCAGGTAGTTGTTGGGGTGCTCCTCGCCGATGCCGAACGGCTTCAGGCTGGCCCAGTTGCCCGGGTCCAGCCACTTCTCCCTGGCCACCGCATGCCCCTTTCGACGGCCCTTGCAGGGTAGAGCGGTTCCTCCGGCCTGGCCACAGGGCCGGCCGCGGGGGTGTGGGACAACCGATCTCCCGTGGCTCACCGTGAGGGCTTGTGCATGAGTAATCTGGTCGACCAGGGGTTGTTGGGGTAGCTTGCGGGCGCGCCGCATCGCGCCGATCTGACCTTGCTCCCTTATCCGCAGAGTCTTCGGTGTTGCCCGGTAGCGCAGCCGAGACCCGAGTCGACGCATGCCGTTCCAGCGGCGCCGCGGCCCTCCCGGTCCAGGTGCCGCTGCGCTACTGGGGCGGTTCAGCCGTCGTGGTGTCCGGCTTCGGCCCTGGCTTCTCGCCGCCGTCGTTGTTGGTCACCTGGGCCAGCACCGGTCCTGGAGGGGCGCCGGTGGGCGGCGCGACCGTGGTGGTGGGTCGGGCGGGTCGGGCCGCGGCGAGCTTCTGGCGCGCCTTGCTGGCCTGCGCCTTCGCCGCCTTCATGGCTTGGCGGCCGCGCTTGGAGACGGCCAGCCAGCCGGCGAGCAGGCCAAGACCGACCAGCGGTCGCCACCACGGCCTGCGCGCTGCGTTGCGGCGCTGCTTGCGTCGTTGCTGGGACATCACGTCCACCTCCCGCCCCCGCCCCTGCTGATTGGGTTGCTTTGCTGTTTCTCCCAGTTCGGACGAGTCCAACGAGCGGGGCCAGTCGAGAGGCTGGCCCGCGCCCCGACTCGACCCTACTGCCCGACCTGCCATCGCTCTGCGTCTGGCCGGCCACGCCGACGAGCACGATCACGCGCACCGACCTGACGGACCTGAGGCTGTCCCTCCAAGCGTCGACGTGGCGGGTCCCAGTGGGTGGGTGTCGGCTGGGTGTGTCCGGTCAGGCGGCCCGTTGTGGTGCCGGCTGGGGGCTGGGGTCGGGCAGCGGGATCGGTGGGTGTGGCAGAGATACGGGCGCGCCGGGCCGGCTGGCCGGGGTGTGGTCGCCGGAGCCGGGCTGGTTGGTGGGGCCGCTGAGCCAGTAGCCGATGGCCGGGCTGGACCAGGTCGGTGCCCGGGTCGACGACCACACTGCGCTGTCCTGGGCGGCGGGGTCGGTCAGGAACTGCCGGATCGCCCAGACCGCGGCGCGGTCCAGGTCGTCGTGACGGTCGCCCAGACGGTCCAGCTCTTGGGCGACCTCGGCGGGCGGGCCGGCCATGGCACCGCCGGGCCACACGACCACGACCTGGTCGCCGTTGGGGTACAGCGCCCAGCGGCCCTGGCGGGTGCGGGCCGAGCAGGTCGGGGTGCCCAGCGGGATCTCGCCGGTGCGACAGGACGACCCTGAGGTGGCGACCAGGACGTTGGTGATCGCGGTGGGCTGGTCGCTGTTATAGCGAAGCCGCTCAGGTTGGTAGTGGAGCACCATGGGAGTCCTCCGTGAGGCAGCTGGCCGCTATCCGCGGTGAGCGAGCGTGAGCGTGCTGGTTGGGCTGCTGGCTAGAAGCGGCCCCTGGGCCATGAGCGAGGGTCCTTGGGCCAAGGCGAAGAGTGTGGGTTCTTGGATCTGGTTGATTGCCCGCTGCTGGTGGCCGTCTTGGATCCAGCGAGCGCCGCAGCTGGTGCAGATGGCGATCGGGTGCAGACCGAAGGTGATGGTGACCAGGGCTGATCGGCACATCGGGCAGCGTGGCATGACAACCTCTCTGACCTCTCTGACCTCTCTGACCTCTCTGATTGTCTCCTTGTTGCGGTTGGCTGGCGTCACGGACGAGTGGCGGGCGCTTCGTTGTAATCGGTGTTGAACCCTGCCCCGGTCGTCGGTAGCTCGACGGCGGGCGAGGCGGAGGTGGCTGGTCGGGCCGGGCTGGTGGGCGCTGGGGCTGGGGTGGTGACCGCGGCCTGTTCCCGGGCAAGGAAGGCGCCCAGTTCCTGGATGGTGCTCATCAGCGGTGCCGGGAACACCACCGTGGTGTTCTTGTCCACCCCGATCTCCACCAGGCTCTGCAGGTTACGCAGCTGCAACGCCAGCGGGTGGGCCATCATGATGTCGGAGGCGG
>Ga0307278_10000037_pt1 | contig 62492 bp, 63 predicted proteins | sample ER_DNA_117_FD_194482 | JGI IMG/M metagenome (GOLD analysis project Ga0307278, IMG submission 194482) | Bulk soil microbial communities from the East River watershed near Crested Butte, Colorado, United States - ER_DNA_117 | ecosystem: Environmental > Terrestrial > Soil > Floodplain | place... | reverse complement strand
GGCGTCGACGAGCACGGTCTCGCCCGGCTCGACCCGACGGTCACCGGGGAGAGAGTGCGGCTTGGCCGAGTTCGGCCCCGAGGCGACATGAATCGCAAATGACACCGCGTCGGCGTGGCCGTCGTGCAGGAACTGCTCCATGCGCCAGGCGAGGTCGCGCTCCGTCTCGCCGACGATCCCACCCTCGTCCGCGAACCGTTCGAAGGCGATGGTCGCGATCTGCGCGGCGCGCCGGATAGCGTCCAGCTCGTCCTCGTCCTTGACGACGCGCAACTCCTCCACCAGGCCGTAGCGAGGGACGGGGTCGATGCCGCCGGCATGAAGACGCGCATACCGCTCGTAGGTGAGAGCCGTAGCCTCGAACCCGATGCGGCCGGACAGCAGTTCCGAGAGCGTCTGGTAGAGATCCCTTTTCGCCTCGACGAATTCGACTCCGTCGATCCCACGAGCGCTCTCGGCATAGCGGTAGTCCGTGAAGAGCTGGACGCGCTCCTGCTGGACGAGGAGAGCCGCATTCGAGCTCTCCAGCCCGGAGAGGTAGCGCACGTTCGCCGGGTCGGAGACGAGGAGCGGCTCCTCGAGGCTCGCCCGAAGGCGTTCGACGCGGTCGTTCACGAGCCCTCGACGAGGAACACGAGTGCCTCGCGGTAGCCGTCCGGGCCGTGGCCGAGGACGCGCTGCGCGGCCAGGTCGGCAAGAACCGATTTGCGCCGCCACTCCTCTCGCTCCTCGGGGTTCGACAGATGTACCTCGACGATCGGTCCCGGGAACAGCTCGAGCGCGTCGTGGATCGCGTAGCTGTAGTGCGACCAGGCGCCCGGATTGGCGATCAACCCCTCGGCCCAGCCAAGCGCTTCGTGGCACCACCCCACGTACTCGCCCTCGCTATTCGTCTGCCGGCAGCGAACCGTGCACCCGAGCTCCTCGGCCCAGCCCTCGACGCGCTGCTCCAAATCGCGCAGCGAGAGCCCTCCGTAGAGCGCGGGGTCTCTGCGCTCGAGGACGTCGAGGTTGACCCCGTTCAAAACGTCGACCCGCACGTCGGCAACCCTAATCCGCAATCAACTCGTCGAGCGCGCGGCGAACATCGGCGTCAGGCAGCTGAACGCCAATGCGCGGTTCGCCCGGCCGCTCGAGGAGCACGAGGCTCGGTTTGCCCTCGGCACGCTTCTTGTCCCGCTCGAGCGCCGCCCATGCTTTGCTGCGATCGACTCGGACGGGCTTCGGCTCCAGCACCTCGTCGACGACATTCGTCGGGAGCCCCGAGAGCCGGAGGGCGGCCAGGAGCCCGAGGGCGACCGCGTCTCCGTGCGAGACCGCGTGCTCGGACGCCGCCTCGAGCGCGTGGGCGAACGTGTGCCCGAGATTCAGGATCGCACGGCGGCCTTCGTCGAAGGGGTCGGAGAGGCAGACGCCCGCCTTGAAGGCGGCGCAGCCTCGCACCATCTCTTCCTCCGGCTCGCTCCAGAGCTCGCTCCCGGCCAGGAGAGCGGTCTTGACGACTTCCGCCATGCCTGCACGCTGCTCGTGATCCGGAAGCGTCATGAGCACGTCGGGGTCGATGAAGACACCCGCGGGATAGTGGAAGGCGCCCACGGAGTTCTTGACTCCTGCCTGGTTGATGCCCGTCTTGCCTCCGATCGCCGCGTCGACCTGAGCCAGCAGCGTGGTCGGAACGGCGAGCCAGCGAACACCACGGAGATAGGTCGCGGCGACGAAGCCCGCGAGGTCGGTGGTGGTGCCTCCGCCGAAGCCGACGACGGTGCCCTGCCGGTCGATCCGCAATTCCTCCCAGAGCCGCTGGGCAACCGCGAGCGACTTGGCTTGCTCGCCGGACGGGACTGGATGGCTTGAGGCGAGACGCTCCCCGAGCTGCGGCGCGTGGAGCTCGAGTACGCGTTCGTCGGCGATCAGCGCGACCGAGCCGGGCCCCGCGCCGCTGCGCCGGCCGAGCCATCCGATCGAGCCGCTCGCGACTTCGATGTTGAGCGCATCGAGCAGGATGTCCTCAGCGTCGACGACACCGACATCGGCGACGTCCTCGTAGAGGTCCTGCCGCTGCTCGTAGAGGCGGCGAAAGGCTTCTTCATCCTTCGCCAACGGCCGGTCGCTCGAGGCGACCCGCCGCCAGGCCTCGTCGACCTCGACGTGAACCCAATAGGGACCCACGGCGCGGAGGCGATCGCGGGTGGGGGCCCAGGTGACCGCGCCACCACCGACCGCGATGACGGAAGGCTCCGCGGCCGCAAGCGCCTCGAGGACGATCTCCTCCTCGAGCCGTCGGAATTCATTCTCGCCGCGGATGAACAGCTCGTCGATCGGGCCGTGCCGACGCTCGATCTCGGCGTCTGTGTCGACGAACGGACGATCCGTCACCCGCGCGACTTCGGCGGCGATCGTCGACTTGCCCGCCCCCATGAAGCCGATGAGGACGATGTGGCGGCCGAAGGCCCCTACCTCGGGGACCACGGGATTCGCTCGAGGTACGCATGGCAGGCGGCGACGAAATCAGCGAGCGAGTCGCCGCCGAACTTCTCGCGGGCGGCTCGGGCGAGCTCGAACGCGACCGAGGCCTCGGCAACGACGGCGAGCGCTTCGACTGCTGCCACGTCGCTTCGCTCCACGAGCGCGTCCGCAGAGCCGCCGGTATCGAGGTCGACCGACCGCAACGGCCGCATCAGGGTCGGCAACGGCTTCATCGCCGCCCGAACGACGATCTCTTCGCCGTTCGATACCCCTCCCTCGATGCCCCCGGCACGATTGCTCTCGCGGTAGAGCCCTCGCTCGTCGCTGAAGATCTCATCGTGTGCCGCCGACCCGCGCAAGCGGGCCAGCGCGAAGCCTTCGCCGATCTCGACGCCTTTCACGGCCTGGATGCCCAGCACAGCGGCGGCGATCCGCCCGTCGAGCCGCTCCTCCTTCGTGGCGTACGAGCCGAGGCCTGGAGGAGCGGCGCGAGCACGGACCTCGACAATGCCGCCGACGGTGTCGCGGTCGGCCTTGGCCTCGTCGACGTCACCGCTCTCGAGCACCACGCCGGCGACCTCGACTTCGATTTGGGCGAGCAGTGCCTTCGCGACCGCCCCGGCAGCGACGGTCACCGCGGTTTGCCGCGCGCTCGCGCGCTCGAGAGCGTTCCGCGTATCTGCGAAGCCGTGCTTCAGCGTGCCGGCGAGGTCGGCGTGGCCGGGACGCGGCACCGTCACCGGATTCGTTCCCTTGCCCTGCGCCTCGCCTTCCGGGGGCCACGGGCTCATTCCCCATTCCCAGTTCTCGTGGTCCCGGTTCTCGATCAGGAAGCCGAGCGGCGTGCCGAGCGTCCGTCCGTGACGAAGCCCCGCGAGTATGAGCACCTCGTCGTGTTCGAGCTTCTGGCGCGGGCTGCGCCCGTAGCCCTGCTGGCGCCGACGCAGATCGTCGTTGATCGCATCTCGGTCGAGGACGAGCCCCGCCGGCAAGCCACTCAGGATCCCGAGAAGGGCAGGCCCGTGCGACTCGCCTGCGGTCGCCAGCTCGAGTGTCACGCAGGCAAGCCTACGACGTGGTCTATACCTTCAATCCTGTCGACGGGTCATTTCAGACGGATGCCGTGCGGAGCCCGGCATCCTGAAGTCGGCATCGTCAAGCGATGCCTACGGCGCGGCGCATGACCTCGACAGGGGCCGCAATCCCCGTCCACAGCTCAAACGCCGCCGCTCCCTGAGCGACGAGCACGTCGAGGCCGCCGACAACGCTCGCCCCCGAGGCGCGCGCAGCTCTGGCGGTCGCTGTCTCCGGGTACGGGAGATCGACGAGTGTCTGACCCGTGCCCAGCTCCACGAGCACGTCGTCCCGGGCGGACGTCGCGTTGACGACGAGGTCGGCTCCGCTCACGTCAGGCGGCCACTCCCCCCGGCGGGCGTACACGCGTGCGCCCGGCAGAGCCGCCTGGAACGCAACCGACGCTCCGCCGTCGCCCAGCACCACAGGCCGTTCGGCACCGAGCCCTTCGAGGACGGCAGCGTCGGTCGAGAAGCCCCGGATCCGGCCGGCCGCGAAGACGAGCGTGTTCACCGATGGAACATCGGCTTCCGCGAGCGCCGCCGCGGCCAGCTTGTGCGGAGTGGTCACGTTCACCCCCGCGTAGCCGCTCGCCGCCAGGGCCCGGGCGACGTCCGCGAATTCCTCGAGGCCCACGTCGATCGGCACGTATGACCAGTCGAGCCCGCTGGCGGCGAACGCCGCGTTCTGCATTCGCGGCGAGAGCGAGCCCGAGACCGGGTGGCCGAGGAGCCCGACGAGCCTGCTCGGGCTCACCCGTAGCCGTGAGCGTTCTTGTAGTTGATGAACTCCTGCTCGCTGGCCGTGAAGAAATGGTGGATCTTGTCCGGCTTGCGCACGAAGAAGAGGTAGTCCACCTTCGACGGATGCGCAGCCGCCTGGATCGAGGCCAGACCCGGATTGGCGATCGGTGTCGGGGGCAGGCCGGCGACCTTGCGCGTGTTGTAAGGGTTCAAGCTATTGAGCTGCGAGTTCGTCAGCGACTCGTTCGGTGGGATGTTGAGGCCGTAGCGGGTCGTCGCGTCGATCTGCAGTGCCATGCCGTCGTGCAAGCGGTTGTAGATCACCGCCGCCACGAGGGCGCGCTCCTCAGGAGCGATCACCTCCTTCTCGATCATCGACGCGATGATCAGCACGTCATACGGCGTCAGATGCTTCGACTTCGCATAGCCGAGGTTGACCTTCGACCAGTTGCGCTGAAACGACTCGAGCTGCCGGTTGATGAGCTGGCGGGACGTCGTCGTTGGCTCGAACTCGTAGGTCGCCGGAAAGAGGAAACCCTCGAGCGTGCGTCGCTCACGGTCGCCGGCGAACTTGCCCGGGATCTTGGAGGACGCCGTCGACTTCAGGTAAGCCCTGGCCGAGAGACGCGGATTGACCTTGCGCCGCTGCCGGGCGATCCCGTCGACTGCCAGGATCCGCTCGGCCATCTGCGCTCGCGTGAAGCCCTCCGGAAAGACGATCTTGAGCGCCGGCGGGGCGACCGGAACCGTCGGAGTCGCCTTCTCGCCGCCGTCGCGGATGCTGCCCACCGCGAAGGCGGCGAGCCAGACGATCGCCCCGAGGCCCCCGGCCAGGAGCACCAGAGCAATCGCACGCCGCGCCACGATGCGCGACCGCGAAGGGCGCGGCCGTCCGGCCGGAGGCCCTGGCGGGCTCAGCGGGGCGCGCTGCTCGACCATGTCAGGTAGCTCGACAGGAGGTGGGCCGCCGCTCTGGCATCTGTCTCTCCCGAGCCGCCGCTCTGCTCGGCGAGATCGGTCGTGAAGCGTTCGTCGAAGCTCTCGACCGGCACCTCGACAGCTTGTCGCAAGAGCAAGACGAACTCTTCGGTCTCAGCCGCCTGCTCCCCACGCTCACCGCGCATCGTCAGCGGCAGGCCGACCACCACTCGCTCGGCGCCGTGCTCGCGCACGAGCTCGACGAGGCGCGCCAGCCCGGCCTCGCTGCGCGCCCGCTCCACTACGCCCACAGGACGTGCGACGGTGCCAGTTGGGTCGGAGACCGCCACGCCGGTGCGCGCAGAGCCGTAGTCGAGAGCGATCACCTTCACCTTCGAAGCGCGGAGGCTATCTCGCTCCTTCCGACCTCGTACGCCTCTTCCAGCCCCTGCGGGTTCCTGCCACCGGCCTCACCGAGGTTGGGACGCCCGCCTCCTCCGCCGCCGATCTTCTTCGCGGCCTCCCTGGCAACCGCGACCGCGTCCACCCCTCTCTCCACGAGCGAGCGATCGAGGTTGACCACGAGGTACGCGCGGCCGTCGTCAACGGACCCGAGGAGCACCGCGTTCGCCTGCTTCGACTGCCTGATCTGATCAGAAAGATCCCGGAGCGCAGAGCCCTTCAACGCCTGCACCTCGGCCGTCACGATCCCGTCCGACTCGTCGTGGAACGCAATCGGGACCTCGCCGGCCTGCTTCCCACTCTTCGTTGTCTGCTTGCGAAGGCCTGCGATCTCGTCCCGGAGCTCATCAGCCTCGCGTGCCCTCGCATCGAGGTATGCGAAGGCCTCACCGGAGGTGACCGCCTCGATGCGACGCGTGCCCGCGCCGACGGAGCTCTCCGAGAGCATGACGAAGGGGCCGACCTCTGCCGTCGAACGCACATGCGTGCCCCCGCAGAGCTCGCGCGAGAAGCCCGGAATCTCGACGACCCGCACCTCCTCCCCGTACTTCTCGCCGAAGAGCATCATCGCGCCGAGCTTGCGCGCCTCGTCAATCGGCGTCACGAACGCCCGCACCGGCAGGTTCTCGAAGACCTTCTCGTTCACCAGCCGCTCGATCTCTTCCCGCTCCTCGCTCGAGAGCGCCTGCGGGTGCGCGAAGTCGAAACGGAGCTTGTCGGGACGCACTGCGGAGCCCGCCTGACGCACGTGGTCGCCGAGGACGACCTGCAGCGCTCTGTGTAGGAGATGCGTACCGGTGTGGTTGGCCGTGGTCGGGAACCGCACCGACCACGGGACGACCGCGCGCACACGGTCTCCCTCTTTGAAGCCTTCGCCCTTGAACGTCAGCACCTGGTCCTCGTCGAGACGCATCGCGTTGAGCAGCTCCGCCCGCGCGCCAGTCTCGTCGTGCTCGATGTAGCCGGTGTCGGAGACCTGGCCACCGCCCTCCGGGTAGAACGGCGACTGCTCGAGCTTCGCCTGGAAGGTCCCGTCGCCGAGATCGGCGTAGGCGGTGATTGCCGTCAAGACGTCGGTCTTCTCGTAGCCGACGAACTCGCTGCGAGGGCCACCCGTGATGCGAAGCGGCACGTCGAAGGAAGCGCCCTTCCTAGAGCGCTCGCGCTGCTCTTCCATCAGGCGCGTGAACTCCTCCTCGTTCACCTCGAGCCCGCGCTCGGCCGCGAGCTCCTTCGTGAGCTCGAGCGGAAAGCCGTACGTGTCGTGCAATAGGAAAGCCTCTTCGCCCGAGATCTGCCCCCGCGCCACGATCTCCTCGAAGAGCCGCTCGCCGCGCTCCAGCGTCTCCTTGAAACGAACCTCCTCCGCCTTCAGGTGCTGCTGAATCTGCTCGCGATGCTCCTCCAGCTCTGGGTACGTCGAGCCCATCCGTTCGCGCACGAGGTCGGCAAGCTCCCACATGAACGGGGGCTCGAGGCCGAGTCGCCGGCCGAACTGGACCGCACGCCGGATCACACGGCGGAGGACATAGCCGCGACCTTCGTTCGAGGGAACAACTCCGGCCGCGATCAAGAACGCCGCCGCGCGAGTGTGCTCGACGATCACCCTGTATGCCTTGGTGGCCTCGTCGGACTCCCGATACGCGACGCTCGCCCGCTCCCCGACCCAGGCCAGCAGCGGCTCGAAGGTGTCGATGTCGAAGAGCGAATCGGCGTCCTGAAGAATCATGACGGCGCGCTCGAGTCCCATGCCGGTGTCGATGTTCTGCTTGGGCAGCGGCGTCAGGCTGCCGTCCGCAGCGAGGTCGTACTCCATGAAGACGAGGTTCCAGAGCTCGAGGAACCGCTCGCAATCGCAGCCGGGACCGCAGGTCGGCTTTCCGCACCCGTGTTCCTCACCGCGGTCGTAATGCAGCTCGGAGCAGGGCCCGCAGGGGCCGGTGTCCGCCGCCTGCCAGAAGTTCTCCGAGCGGGGCAGGCCGACAATCCGCTCGCGGGGCAGGAACCGTTGCCAGCTCGTGATCGCGACCTCGTCCTCGCCCAGCCCGAGCTCCGGATCGCCTGCGAAAACGCTCACCCAGAGCCGGTCCTGGTCAAGGCCCATTCGCTCGAGCATGAACTCCCACGCGAGCTCGATCGCTCCGTCCTTGAAGTAGTCCCCAAAAGAGAAGTTGCCGAGCATCTCCATGAAGCAGAGATGGCGGTTCGTGAGCCCGACGTCGTCGAGGTCGTTCTGCTTCCCGCCCGCACGAACCGCCTTCTGGACGGTCGTCACACGCGGCGCAGGCGGCTCCTCGAGCCCGAGGAACCATCGCTTCATCGGCTGCATACCCGCGACGATGAAGAGGGTCGTCGGATCGTCCGGGGGCGGAATCAGCGGCGCCGAGGCCCGGCGCACGTGCCCCTTCTCCTCGAAGAAGGAGAGGAAGCCTTCGCGGAGCTCCTCGGTAGTGCGCACCAGGGTGATTGTACGAGTCGCACTTTCGGCACGATCGCGCGCGCCACCCGTGCGCTTTCCGCAGTTACGATCGCGCTGGGGAGGAGGTTGGGTGCACCTTTAATAAGAGGCGCTACCCGCCACCGGCGGCTCGGCGCGCCTGACGTTCTTCTTCCTCCTCGCTCGCGATCTCTTCCCGGATCTTCTCGAGCGCGCGGCGGATGAGCCGCGACACGTGCATCTGCGAGATGCCGACCTGCTGCGCGATCTGCGACTGGGTGAGCCCCTTGAAGAAGCGCAGATGGAGAATCCGGCGTTCCCGCTCGTCGAGCACGCGAAAACCCGGGGCAAGAACGGCTCGATCCTCCGAGATCTCGTACTGCGGCTCCTCCGCCCCCAGCGACTCGAGTGGATCGAGGTCGCCGTCCTCGTCCTGCCCTCCTCCCGTCGAGAGCGAGACCGAGCTGTAGGCGCGGCCGCTCTCGAGCGCCTCGACCACCGCCTCTTCCTCCGAGTCCGAGGCCTTCGCCAGCTCCGGGATCGTCGGCGAACGCCCGAGCTCGACCGTCAGCTCCTCGATCAGCTTCGAGAGCTGGACGTTCAGCTCCTGCAGTCCGCGTGGTACGCGCACCGACCAGCCCTTGTCGCGGAAGTGGCGCTTGATCTCCCCGATGATGTTCGGCGTCGCGTAGGTGGTCAGCTCGACGCCGCGCTCGACGTCGAAGCGGTCGATGGCCTTGATCAGCCCGATCGCGCCGATCTGCACGAGATCATCCAGCTGCTCGCCGCGGTAGCTGTAGCGCCGCGCAAGCGAGCGGACAAGCGACATGTACTGCTCGATGAGCTGGTCACGAGCGGCGAGATCTCCCTGCTCGTGGTACCGGCGAAGGAGAGTCCGGTCGTCGACCGAGGTCATTCGCTCCGTGCCTCGAGCTTCTTGGTCAGCTTCAGCCGGTCGCCACCTTCACTCGGCGCAAGCTCGACGCTGTCGACGAGGGCGTCGAGCATTCTCCGAAGCCCAACGGATCGTCCGCCCGGCGCCTCGAGCTCTTCGTGCACACCGTCGCGCATCGGCCAGATGGAGGCCTCGATCTCCCCGTCCTTCAGCCGCAGAGTGATGGTCACGTTCTCTGTCTCCCGTGCACGCTCGAGAACCGCGTCGAGTGCGAGCTGCAAGTCTTCGAGGTGCTCGATGGTGAGGTCGAGGCGAATTCCGAGCCCACCCAGGACGAGGTGCGCGACGCCGTAGAACGCGCGGTCGCGCGGGATCGTGAGCGTGATCTCGTCTGGGGTCAACGTTGCCTCCTCTCGCTGTGGATAACGGCGATCACGCGGGTCGGGGTGCGCGTCACCGTTCGCTCGAGGCGATGGTGCCCGCGCCGACGACGACGTCGCCTTCGTACAGGACCGCAGTCTGGCCGGTTGCGACCCCGTAGGCGGGCTCGTCGAGTCGGAGGCAGAAGCCGCTGCTCGTCGGCTCGACGCCGGCGGGAACGGCCGGAGACCGGTAACGAAGCTTCGCATCGGCCCGAGCGACCGACGCGAAGAGGCGCCCAGATGCGGTCACCGTCCGGCGCGCGAGGGACTCACGCGGCCCGACGACGACGGTGTTCGTCGCCGCATCGGCGCGAAGGGCGTAGGTCGGCTTCCCCGCGGCCACTCCCAGGCCTCGCCGCTGGCCGGCCGTGAACCGCCAGAAGCCGTCGTGCTCGCCGAGCACCGACCCGCTCTCGTCGACGACTGCCCCCTTCTCGGCAGCAAGGCCATGCCGCGCGAGGAAGTCCCGATAGTCGCCCCCGCCCAAGAAGCAGGCCTCCTGGCTCTCCGGCCTCCGGGCGACGGACAGCCCCGCCCGCTCGGCCTCGGCGCGTGTCTCGTCCTTCGACTGATCGCCGAGTGGGAACCAGATTCGGTCGAGCGCGCGAGGATCGACTCGCGCGAGCATGTAGGACTGATCCTTAGCCAGGTCCGCTGCGCGCGCGAGGAGGAGCCGGTCGCGATGCTCGACGATGCGCGCGTAGTGGCCGGTCGCGAGCCGTGCGGCGCCCGCTCGCCGCGCGAAGGCCAGGAGCTGCGCGAAACGGAAGCTGCCGTTGCATCGCGTGCAGGGATTGGGCGTCTCGCCACGCGCATATCCCTCCACGAAGGGCTTCACAATTGCCAGCCGGAAGGCCTCTCGCGCGTCGAGCGTGACGTGTGGGAGGCCGAGCGAGTGGCACGTCTCGCGCGCAGCGATGACCGCTTCCGGCGAGCAGCAGGCTCGCTCCGCGTCGGGTGCCCTGGGATCGATCCAGAGCCTCAGGGTGACTCCGATCGCCCCCGCGCCGGCGCGGAGAAGAGCGACTGCGCTGTCGACACCGCCGCTCATCGCGACCGCGACTCGCGACCGGTTGGAAGGCGCGCAAAAGATCGGACCGAGCGCGTTCGCGAGAGCATCCGCGGCAAGACGCTCACCAGGCACCGCGGCCGCCTCGAGAAGCGTCAGGCCGACGAGAGAGCGCTCCAGACCTTCTGCATCCGACCCGACGATTCGGTCCCCGTCGACGACCAGTCGAACGCACGCCCATTCGCCGTCGAGCGACGCGTCTCCGGTTACCTCGAGCATCGAGGCCAGGCTAGCGAAGAAATCGTGCTCCACCCTGCCGATGAAGCCCCGCCGCACTGCGAACCTGGACTAGCCAGGTGGGTGCCCTGCCGGCTACGCCCAAAGGCTCGCCGGACTCAGGCTCCCTCTGCAGTGGTGTTGGTTCTACATTGTGCGACGGGGCCACGCACAGGGTCGAGCACGGGCTCACTCTAGCGGGCGTAACTCCAGCGGACAGTGACGCTGCGCTCGATCCCGAGCTCCTCGGCGAGCGCGGGCGTGATCCCAAAGCGCGCGCCGCGCGCAATCGGACCGCTGGCGATCACCTGAGTGAGCACATCCTGGCCTCCATAGCCGACGTAGATCTTCACGCCGCACGGGAGCACAGGGTCTGCGATCCCCATGCTCGACCTGCGCAGGCGAACGCCACAGGAGGTCTTGGCTCCTTCCAGCTCACTCCCCAGGGGTGCGGCGCGCGCGTAGCGCCAGGGACCGATCCGTTCCGGAAGCCGTCCGCCCGGGCCGGAGTCGCCCCAGCCCGAGAAGAGCGCGAGACCCACGACGGCCGCCAGCAGCCCCAGCGCCGCAAGGGCGATCAGCCGCTGTGCAACCACGGGCCGCACCTAGGCGGCCCGGATGAGCTCGCCGAACGACTGCCGGACGAGCTCGTCGAATTCCTTCGGGAGTGTTCCCTCCGCGCTTGCGAACTCGCGCAGGTGGACGAAGAGCGCCGCCCACTCCGCGTCGCGGATCGCATAGCCGCCTGGTTCGCGGGCCTTGCGCTCGAGATCCCAGAGATTCCACTCCCTCGGCGCGGGCACGGCACGGTGGCCAGTCTTCGGGACCTTTTCCGCTACGGGCTCCCGACGCCTGAAGGCAAACACCGCTTCGAGGGCCGAGCGAATTCGTGCGGAGGGAGCGCCAGCCGAGCGTGCTTCTCTAGCGCTCCTCGTCACTCGAACCCTCGTCCGGTCCCTTGATCCGATCACGGGGGCCGAAGAAGATCCAACGGCGGCGCGGCCGAGGTTGCAGCGGCTCGAGGCTGTAGCGCACCTGCTGCGGCGGCTCGGGACGGAAGGCCGCGGGTGCTTCCGGCTCGGCAGCCGGCCCAGCCGCGGGCTCGATCGCCGTTTCCTCTTCTGCCGGAGCCGGAGCCGGAGCCGGGGCAGGCGGCGGTGCAGGCGCGGCGTCCTCGACCAACTCTTCCCGAACGGTTTCCCGCACAGGAGGAGGCTCGGCGACCGCTCCGTAGTGCGACGCGTCGGTGAAGGCTGGGCTCTGCCGCCACGCGAAGTACTCCAGCATTGCCACGAACAGCCAGCCGATGGCCATGACGAGGATGATCAGCGCGGGCCTCAGGTCGGCGAGGCCGGCGACGACGGCTAGCAGGATCAGGAAGCCCGCTTCGAGCACTAATCTCGGCCCCAGTGCAGCTGGCATCTGTGCGAAAGGTTAGAGCGCGCTACGTGTTCGTGTCGCCGGAGCCAGAGGGGGGCTGCTGAGGCCCCTCGGACTCGGGCGGAGGAGACGCCGGCGGCGGCGACTCAGAGGGCTGCGGCTGGGCGGGCGCAGGTGTGGCGGGAGCCGGGGCCGGCCGGAGCGGCTGTGACGACGGCGAGACTTCCCCGCCGGCGGGCGCTTGCGACTCGGGCATCGCGGCTCGGCTCGCATTGGCGCTCTCTTGGGCGGATTTGACGATCGCCTGGGCGACCTCGGTGGCGGCGGCCTCGCCGAGCCCCGCGGCGCCGAGGAGCTGCTCGGTGCCCTGCTGGGCGCGGGCGATGATCGCCGAGGCCTGAGCGCGTGCCCACTCGAGCGTCTGCTCGACCTCGGCACGCGTGGCGTTCGTGAGCTCGGTTGCCTGGTGACGTGCCTGCTCGAGGAGTCGCGCACCGCGGGCCTCGGCCTCCCGAAGCTCTCTCGTCGCATCACGATTCGCCTCGGCGACGAGCTGGCGCGCCTCGTTCCGCGCCGCGGTGAGGATCTCGTCGCGCTGGCGCTCGCTCTCGTCGCGGTGGCGCAGGACCTGGGCCTCCCGCTGCTGGAGGTCGACCTGCTTCTGGCGCACCTCTTGCTCGGTCCTCTGAATCTGAGCGGCTGACGCCGTCTGGGCGTCGCGCTCGAGCACGTCCGCGAACTCGGCTGCCCCGCGGATCAGGTGGAGAGCGTCCATGCGCACGGCATGCCCGGTCGGTTCGGCCTGCCCCGACCGGCCGGCGGCCTGGAGGACGCGAAGCTGAGCCTGAAGTTGGACGGCGTGGCGCCGGAACGACTCGAACGCTTCGCGCACGGCCTGCTCGTCGAAACCGCGCTCCGCGATCGGCAGATCTTCGACGCTCGGCAGGGACGTCATCGCCGGTGCCTCGCGCGCTGCTCCTGATCCTTCTACCGCCATCCCACTCCTCCTCGCTGGTGCAGCATTCAGTATGCCCTTTCCATCGGCCGGGCCTCCCGATTCCTTAATCCTTGTCTTTCTGCGGCACGAGCCGGATTCCTAGCTCATCCAGCTGCTCCTGCGGAACTTTGCTCGGCGCGCCGCTCATCGGGTCGAACCCAGCCTGATTCTTCGGGAAGGCAACTGTGTCGCGCAGGTTCGGCTCGCGCGCGAGAACCATCAGCATCCGGTCGATGCCGAAGGCGATCCCGCCGTGCGGCGGCGCGCCCATGCCGAGTGCTTCGAGGAGAAAGCCGAAACGATCCTGCTGCTCCTCGGGCGAGAGCTTCAGCACCTCGAACACGCGGGCCTGCAGCTCGGACTCGTGGATCCTGAGCGAGCCTCCGCCGAGCTCCTCGCCGTTGCCGACGAGGTCGTACGCGATCGCGAACGCGCTGCCCGGATCCGTTTCCAGGAGATCCTCGGACTCCCGCGTCGGACGCGTGAAGGGATGGTGTTCGGCCGTCCAGCGGTCATCCTCCTCCGACCACTTGAACATCGGGAAGTCGGTGATCCAGACCCAGCGGAACGCGTCCTCTTCGACGAGGCCCAGCTCGTGTCCGATCCGGCTACGCAGAGCGCCGAGCACGCGCGCGACGACCGCGGGCTCGTCCGCTCCGAAAAGCACCGTCGAGCCGGGCTCGGCGCGGAACGCGGCCAGCTCCTCGTCTGAGAGAAACTTCGCGATCGGAGACCTCTGCTCGCCGTCCTGTCCGAAGACGATATACGCGAGCCCCTTGGCCCCCCACTCCTTCGCGTATTCCTCGAGGGCGGCCAGGTCGGCGCGCGAGTACTCCTGAGCCACGGTCAGGTAGCGAACGGCCGGCGCCTCGGCGAAGACCTTGAACTGGGAGCCGCGCGTGACCTCGGTCGCCTCCTCGATCTCGAGCCCGAAGCGCAGGTCGGGCTTGTCCGTCCCGTAGCGGAGCATCGACTCGGCGTAGGTCAGGCGAGGGAACGGGATCTCGAGCTCGACCTCGAGGGTCTCGCGCCAGATGCGCTGAACCATCTGTTCCATCAGCTCCATGATGAACTCGACATCCGGGAAGGCCATCTCGACGTCGAGCTGGGTCAACTCGTGGCTGCGGTCGGCGCGGAGATCCTCGTCGCGGAAACAGCGTGCGATCTGGAAGTAGCGCTCGAAACCTGCGATCACCAGCAGCTGCTTCAGGATCTGCGGCGACTGCGGCAGGGCGAAGAAGCGTCCCTTCTGGAGCCGCGAGGGGACGAGGAAGTCCCGCGCTCCCTCGGGAGTGGGCTTGAAGAGGATCGGTGTTTCGATCTCGAGGAAGCCGGCCTCCTCCATGACCCGCCTGATGACCGAGACCATCTGCGCGCGCAGCCGCAGGTTGCGCTGCAGTCGCGCGCGCCGCAGGTCGAGCCAGCGGTAGCGGAGACGGAGGGTCTCGTCGACCCCCTCCTCGTCCAGCTGAAACGGCAAGGGCGGCGCGCGGGAGATGATCTCGAGCCGGTCGATTTGCAGCTCGACCTCGCCCGTCGGCAGTCCGGGGTTCACGTTCTCGGGTGCGCGCGCGGCGATCTCGCCCTCGGCCTGGAGGACGAATTCGTTGCGAATGTCGTGTGCCGCCGCGGCTGCCTCGGGCGCGCGCTCCGGATTGACGACGAGCTGCGAGACGCCGGTCGAGTCGCGCAGGTCGATGAAGACGAGCCCGCCGTGGTCCCGGCGGCGTGCGACCCAGCCGGCCAGCTTGAGGCGCTGCCCCACGTTCTCGGGCCGCACCTCGCCCGCGCCGAGATCGCGCCAGCTCAAAGGCTCTCCAGCGCCTCGCCCAAGGAGGCGAACTCGGCGTCCTTTTCTCCAGTTCGCCGCACGGTTACTCCGTCGCTCCGCGTGATCAAGGTGACGCGGGCTCCCAGCCGGCCAGCCTGGGTGAGCTGTCCCTTCAACGACCGTCCGGCATAGTCGGCCTCGGCCGCGCGTCCGGCCGCTCGGAGCCTGCCCAGCGCCGCGATCACTTCCGGTCGCGTCGCTTCCTCCTCGACCGCGAAGAAGACCTCGACCTCGGGTGAGGGCGCTTCCGCACCCTGCTCCGTCAGCGAGAGCACCAGGCGTTCGATGCCGCTGGCGAAGCCGACCGCGGGCGTCGGTGGCCCGCCGAGCTCTTCGATGAGGTAGTCGTAGCGGCCCCCACCGCAGAGCGAGGACTGCGCGCCGAGCGCCTCGCCCATGAACTCGAAGGTCGTGCGCGTGTAGTAGTCGAGCCCTCGCACGAGCGTCGGAGTCAACCGATATTCGACGCCGTACGCCTCCAGATACCGACGGACGGCCGCGAAGTGCGCCTCGCACTCCTCGCAAAGGGACTCGCCGATCTTGGGCGCTTGCGCCAGGGCCTCCTGGACGGCCTCCGGCTTCTGGGCCAGGTTGTCGAAGACACGCAGCGGGCTCGTCCTGCGCTTCACGAGCGTCTCTTCGTCAAGCTCCTCGGCGTGCTCGTCGAGCCAGGCATTCAGCTGCTCGAGATACGCGGGACGACACTTCCGGTCGCCGATCGAGTTCAACTCGAGCCAGGAGCCCCGGATCTCGAGGCGCCGGAGCAACTGGTCGAAGAGCTGGATGAGCTCCGCGTCGAGAGCCGGATCGTCCGAGCCCATGGCCTCGACGTTGAGCTGCCAGAACTCCCGGAACTTGCCGCGTTGGGGCGCGGCGTAGCGGAAGATCGGCCCGATGAAGAACGTCTTCACCGGCTGCGGCTCCCGGTAGAGGCCGTGCTGGATGTATGCGCGCGCGACGGACGCGGTCGCCTCGGGCCTGAGCGTCAGCGAGCGGTCGCCGCGATCCGTGAACGTGTACATCTCCTTCTGGACGATGTCGGAGCCTGCCCCGGAGGTGCGCGCGAAGACCTCGGTTTCCTCGAAGACCGGAACCGTGATCCGACGGTAGCCGTAGAGCGTGCACAGGCGCTCCGCCTCGCGGATCACCCGCTCCCAGAGCGGCTGTTGCGAGGGCAGGACGTCGTGAGTGCCGCGCGGAGCTTCGAACTTCACAAGGCGGCGAGTCTATCCGCGGGCTTTGTCGGCTTCGACCCCCGATAGGATCGGCCTGTGCGGAGCTGGCGGCTGCCCGAGATCGAGACGCCCGACGGGAGCCGTTCGCCGGTCGTTCTCCACTCCTCGGACGAGGGCCGCGCCGTCCTGATCGGGCTCAACCCGGGTCAGGAGCTCGGCGATCACCAGGTGAAGGAGCACGCGTTTCTCGTCGTCGTCGACGGCACCGCCAGGATCGAGGCCGGCGGCGAGACGCTCGAGGCCGGCGCGGGAACACTCGTCGCCTTCGATCCGGACGAGCGGCGCCTCGTCGCCAGCGACGGCGGGGCGAAGATCCTGCTCCTGCTCGCTCCCTGGCCGGGGGAGGGCCATTACCGCGGAGGCGGCCCGCCCGCGAAAGCGGGCTAGCTCTGCCGGCCGGTGCGTCGCACGTAGGAGCGGTAGAGCACCGTGTCCATCACGTAGCTGAAGGGCAGGAAGAGCAGGAGCAGGAAGACCGTCCGCAGCAGGCTCTGAGCGATCGGCTCCTGCCGCTCGAGTAGCCGGATCGTGATGAACATGAGCGGCCCGAAGAGGAGCGCGCGCCGGCCGACGCGGCTCCACGAGGCAGGCTCGACCGTTCGGCCTCCCCGTGTCGCCGGCGCCTTTCGTTCCGTTCGCTTCGGCTTGGCGTTCTCGCCGGGCCCGACCTCGACCTCGCGCCCTTCCTCGTCCACGTACACGTACTCGTATTCGTGGCGGCGCTCTTTCGCACGGCGTCGCCGCTGCTTGCGGGAGGGCATCCGGCTACCCTAGCGCCGCCAGGCGACCTGCCCGCCGCGTACGACGGCGCTGACGATCTCGCCCCCGAGGTGGTATGCGAGATGACGCCAGTCGGGCACGCCGAGCAAGACCGCGTCCGCCTCATAGCCAACGGCCAGCCTGCCGATTCGGCCCCCTCGGCCGAGTACGTGCGCGGCATTGACCGTGCACGCGGCCAGCGCCTCCGAGGGCGAGAGACCGAGCTGCGTGCACGCAAGCGAGCAGGTGAGCGGAAGGCTCTCGCAGTACGAGCTCCCGGGGTTGAAGTCCGTTGCGAGCGCAATCGCGGCCCCCGCGTCGACGAGAGCCCTGGCGCGCGGCATCGGCCGCGAGAGGAAGAGCGCGCTCAGCGGAAGGAGCACGCCCGTGACGTCACTTTCGGCCAACATGCGAATGCCCTGATCGCCCGTCGCCTCGAGGTGATCGATGGAGCGCGTTTCGAGCTCGACCGCGAGGTGGATCGCCCCCTGCTCCGTGAACTGGTCGCCGTGCAGCCGGAGGGTGAGACCCGCATCGCGGCATGCGGCCAGATAGCGCCGCGCCTGGTCGGCGGAAAACGCCTTCTCTTCGACGAAGACATCCGCGGCCTCGGCGATCTGCGCGGCCGCGGGCAGCACCTCCGTCAGCGCGAAGTCCAGGTACGCGTCGGCGTCGTCGAACTCGGGCGGGACGGCGTGCGCGCCGAGCCAGGTCGGGACTCCATCCTCGCGTACGATCGCGCGGAGGGAGGCGAGCTCAGTGTCGCGGTCGAGCCCGTAGCCCGACTTCGCCTCGAACGTCGTCGTGCCCGCGTGCAGCATCCACTCGCGATGCCGCCGCACCGCCGCCTGCAGACCCTCCTCACCGGCAGCTCGGGTCGCCTGCACTGTCCCGAGGATGCCGCCACCCGCCGCGTGCAGCTCCTCGTAGCTCGCTCCTCTCGCACGCAGCTCGAACTCCTCGACGCGGTCGCCCGCAAAGCAGGCGTGCGTGTGGCAGTCGACGAGGCCCGGAATCGCGCAGAGCCCGCGTCCGTCGAGCTCGTCGACCTCCTGGTCGAGCTGCCCGAGGTTTCGCATCCTCCCGACGGAAATGACCCGCCCCGACTCACAGAGGAGGAAGGCGTCCTCGATTACCTCGACGTCCCCGAGGGCGCGTCCACGCAACGGTGCCGCGTTCCCCGAGGGGGTGACGAGCTGGGCCAGGTCGCGTACGAGCAGCCGCGAAGGCTGGCCGCTCGAGCTCACTCGGCGCCGTGGGGAGGCATCGGCGGTTCAAGCCCGTGCTGCGCCGCCGCCTCGACTGCCTCCTCGTATCCCGCATCGAGGTGGCGCATGACACCGAGGCCGGGATCGGTCGTGAGCACCCGCTCGAGGCGCTCCGCCATCTCTTCGGTGCCGTCGGCGACGACGACCATGCCCGCGTGGATCGAGTTGCCGATCCCGACGCCGCCTCCGTGATGCACGCTGACCCAAGTCGCCCCCGCGGCGACGTTGAGCAGCGCATTCAGGATCGGCCAGTCGGCGATCGCGTCCGATCCGTCCCGCATCGCCTCCGTCTCACGGTACGGCGAGGCAACGGAGCCAGAGTCGAGATGGTCGCGGCCGATGGCGACGGGAGCACGCACGCTGCCCGCCCGGACGAGGTCGTTGATCGCGAGCCCCGCCCGCGCGCGGTCACCGAGCCCGAGCCAGCAGATGCGAGCCGGCAGGCCCTGGAAGCGAACACACCGCGGCGCCAGCTCGAGCCAGCGCTGCAGCAACTCGTCGTCGGGGAACAGCTCGAGGAGCGTCGCATCGATTGCGGCGATGTCATGCTCGTCCCCCGAGAGCGCCGCCCAGCGAAAGGGCCCGATCCCGCGGCTGAACAGCGGGCGGATATAGGCCGGGACGAAGCCCGGGTATGTGAAGGCCTTCTCTACGCCCGCTTCATGCGCCTCCCCACGAAGATTGTTGCCATAATCGAAAACATAGCTCCCGGATCGGACGAACTCGAGGAGCCCTTGCACATGCCGCGCGATCGACTCGCGAGCCCGCCGGAGGTACTCCTCCGGGTCGCGTGAGCGCAGCTCAGCGGCGTCCTCGACTGAGAGCCCGGCCGGGATGTAGCCCTCCAGTGGGTCGTGGGCCGCTGTCTGGTCGGTGACGAGGTCGAACTGCTGGCCTCGCGCCGCGAGCTCGGGAACGACGTCGGCGGCGTTTCCCAGCAAGCCGACAGAGAGCGGCTCCTCTGCCCCAGCCGCCTCGCGAACCAGGCGGAGGGCCTCGTCGAGCGATTTGCTTGCCCGGTCGAGGTAACCGGTCTCGAGCCGGCGCTCGATCCGAGCGGGATCGACCTCGATACACAGAATCGCCGCCCCCGCCATCGTCGCGGCGAGCGGCTGAGCGCCGCCCATGCCGCCGAGGCCCGCGGTCAGGATCGTCCTTCCCGAGAGGTCGGCCGAGCCGAAGTGCAGCTCGCCGGCGGCTGCGAACGTCTGGTACGTCCCCTGCAAGATTCCCTGGGTCCCGATGTAGATCCAGCTGCCCGCGGTCATCTGGCCGAACATGGTCAGACCCTCGGCCTCGAGGCGTCGAAACTCCTCCCAGGTTGCCCAGCGCGGGACGAGCAGCGCGTTCGCGATCAGCACGCGCGGCGCGGTGGGGGTCGTGCGAAAGACGGCTACGGGCTTCCCGCTTTGGACGATCAGTGTCTCATCCTCACCGAGCGTGAGCAGCGAGCGGACGATCGCACGCAGCGAGTCGTGATTGCGCGCGGCCTTCCCGGAGCCTCCGTAGACGACGAGCTCCTCCGGTCGCTCCGCGACCTCCGCATCGAGGTTGTTCAGCAGCATGCGCAGTGGGGCCTCGGTCGACCACGAGCGAGCGTTCAGCTCGGTTCCCCGCGGCGCGCGAATCCGGGTGAGGTCCCCGCAGAGAGCCTCGACGGACTGCTCGAGCGTGTCGAGCGCGGTCACGAGCGCCGTCGCTCCGCCTCGACCCGCCGCCGAAGGCGCCACCACGCATAACCGGTCGCGACGAGGAAGCAGCCGATGGCCACGGGAACGGCCACGAGCGGGCTCCTCCCCGTGCCGACGGCGACCACGATAAAGACGACCGCGAACGCCCCGTACAGGATCGCGGTGTCGCGGAACGGCCGCTTCGACAACGGAGCGTTCATGCCAGCTCTCCGACGCCCGCCTCGACGGCCGACAGCGCCGACCCGTCGCGGATCGCCGCCGCCAGCGACTCGATGTCGTCTGCCAATGAGCGGTCAGCGCCAAGTCGCGGAGAGAAAGAGCGCACGAGCTCGCGAGCGGCCCGGCCCCCGACACCCGGCTCGAGGGGCGCGTGGAACTCGACCGCCTGCGCCCCGGCGAGCAGTTCGATCGCCAGCACGCGCTCAGCATTCGCGAGCACCTGCCAGGCCTTGAGGCCCGAGGCGTTGCCCATCGCGACGTGATCCTCCTGTCCTCCGCTCGTCGGAATCGAGTCGACGCTCGCGGGATGGCAGAGGGCCTTGTTCTCGCTGACGAGGGACGCCGCCACGTACTGGGGGATCATGAACCCGGAGTTGAGGCCGCCGTCGGTCGCGAGGAAAGGCGGGAGCCCGTCGGAGAGCGCCGGGTTGACCAGTCGCTCCGTGCGCCGTTCCGAGATGCTCGCGAGCTCGCTGACCGCCATCGCCAGCGCGTCGAGGGCGAAGCCGAGCGGCTGGCCGTGGAAGTTTCCGTTCGAGAGCATGGTTCCGTCTTCGACGAGGACGAGCGGGTTGTCCGTGGCCGCGTTGAGCTCGACCTCGGTCGTGTACTCGATGTAATCGAGGAGGTCGCGCGAGGCCCCGTGGACCTGCGCGGCGCAGCGGAGCGAGTAGGCGTCCTGGAGCCGATTGCACCAACGGTGCGCCTCGATGATCGCCGAGCCCTCGAGGAGGGCTAGGACGTTGGCCGCGGACGCAGCCTGCCCGCGCAGCGGGCGAAGCTCGTGAATCTCCGGGAGGAAGCTCCCGCGCGAGCCCTGGAGAGCTTCGACCGAAAGGGCACACGCGGTGTCGGCCGCCTTTGCGAGCCTGCGTGCCCGCACGAGCCCCAGAGCTGCGAAGGCGCCCATGAACTGGGTCCCATTCACGAGCGAGAGCCCTTCCTTCGCCTGAAGGCGAACCGGCTCGAGCCCGACCCGCGCAAGCGCCTCCCCGCCGGCCAGCAGCTCGCCGTCGACTCTGGCGCGCCCCTCACCGACCAGCGGCAGGGCGAGGTGCGCAAGCGGCGCGAGGTCTCCGCTCGCGCCCACCGACCCGCGGCTCGGTACCTCGGGCAGGACGCCGCGGTCGAGGCACTCGAGCAGCAGTTCCGCCACCTCGACCCTCGCGCCCGAATAGCCCTTGGCGAGTGCGTTCGTGCGCATGAGCATCGCCGCACGCACAACTTCGTCGGGGTACGGGTCGCCGACGCCGCAGGCATGACTGCGCAGCAGGCGCAGTTGCAGCTCCTCGGCGAGCTCGCCAGGGACGCGAGTGGAGACGAACCGCCCGAAGCCCGTGGTCACGCCATAGGTAGGCCCCTCTTCGGCGACCGCGCGTTCGACGATCTCGCGCGCAGCGACCATCTTCGTTCGGGCCGAATCGTCGAGCTCGGCGCCCGCGCCCTCGACCGCGACACTCCAGACGTCGGCGGGGGTGAGGTCCTCACCTGTGAGGCGGACCGCGGTCGTCCGGGCCATCGCAGGCCAGTCTAGCCCTGCTCTGCGGGTACAACTCGCGCGTGGCCGATCCGGCGACGACCGCGCCCGAGGAGCTTCTCCCTAGTGCTGTCCCTCCGCGGGAAGGCGCAATCGCCCTCTTTCGGCGCCGCGACTTCCGCCGCGCCTACGCGGCCGTCGCAGTCAGCGAGCTCGGAGATGCCTTCCAGTACGTAGCGCTGATGTGGTTCGCGCTCGTCGCGGCCGGGCCACTTGGAGTGATCGCCGTGAGGCTGGCCGACAGTGTGCCCGCTCTTCTCTTCGGCCTCCACGGCGGAGTGGCCGCCGACCGCTGGGACCGGCGGCGGGTCATGATCGCGACCGACCTCGTACGGGGTCTCGTGCTCGTGCCGGTCGCGGTCGCGGGCCTGACCGGACACCTTCCCCTCGCGGCCCTCGTCGGCGCGGCGTTCGTTCTCACCGCGGCGACGAGCTACTTCGACCCGGCGTACGGCGCCCTGCTGCCCACGCTGGTCGACCGGCGCAACGTGCAGCAGGCGAACGGCCTCGTGCGCGCGTCGGCTGACGCCCTATCGGTCGGAGGGTGGGCGCTCGCTGCCCTATTGCTTGCCTTCCTTCCGATCAGCGCGTTCTTCGCCTTGAACGCAGCCTCCTTCTTCCTCTCGGCCGCCTTCCTCAGCGGCGTGCGAGCGCGCGGCACGCCGGAACAGGACGCGCACGGCGAGGGGCCGCGGATCCGCGAGGGCTTCGCAGCGCTGCGCCCCCGGCCGATCCTCGCCGCCTCGGTCGCCGTGCTCGCCGTCGCGGTCACGCTGTCTTCCGGAACGTGGATCGTGGGTGTTCCCGAGCTCGTCCGGTCGACGCTCGGGCGCGGGGCAGGCAGCTTCTCGCTCGTCGCCGCTTCCTATGCGCTCGGATCGATCTGCGCCGGGCTCGCCCTCGCGCGGTGGCCGATTCGTCGCAAGGCAAGGGCGAGCATGCTCGCCTGGGTGCTCTACCTGCCGGCGTACGGGCTCTTCGCGTTCGCGGGCTCGCTCGGGCTGGCGCTCGCCGGAGGCTTCGGCGCAGGAATCGGCCAGGGCTCGGCCTGGGTGCTGATCAACTCGGCCGCGCAGGAGGAGGTGCCGGATCGACTGCTCGGACGGGTGACGGGGCTCGTCGCGCTCGTCCATCGCGGCGCGCATGCCACAGGCCTGCTCTTCATCTCTCCTCTCTTCGCGGTGGCGGCGCCGGAGTCCGTCTTCGCCGCGGCCGCCTTCGCGATTCCAATCGCCGGCCTGGCGGGGCTGCTCGTCAGCGGTCGAGCAAACGCAACTCGAGCACCCGAGAGGAGTCGAACCCGTCGATCTTGAGCATCGCACCGGCCGCCGCGGCAGCCGCACCGGCGGGCATGAGCCCGACGAGCTCGGACCCAACGACCTCGGCGCCACGCGCCTGCGCTTCGGCTTCGATCCGGCCGACGATGTCGTGCAACGCCGCGGCCTCCCAGTCCTCGACGTTCATGCTCACCTGCACCAGACTCGCCGTCGGCAGATCGAGACCGAGGGCACGCACTCCGGGAAAGCCCCCGCCGCTCTCGCGAACGGCCGCCGCGATTTGCCGAGCCGCGTCGAGGTCTCCCCGCAGGTTGACGTTGAACGCGATCAGGGGACGCCGGGCTCCGACGAGGACGCCGCCGGCTGAATCGTCGAGGCGCTTCGGGCCGAAATCGGGCTCTATCTCCCCCCCATCGATCCGTCTCTGGAGCTCCACTGGCCCGCCACGGCGGAAGAAAGCCGGGCCACGGCCGGGAGCGAGCTCGCCGTAGAGAAACACCGGGAGGGCGAGCTCGGCGCCGATCCGGCCGGCAAGCACGAGGGCCGCCTCGTGGGCGCGAGGCATGTCGGCGGGCCGGATCGGGACAAGGGGAACGACGTCTGCAGCCCCGATGCGCGGATGAGCGCCTTTGTGGCCACGCAGGTCGATCTTCTCGCGAGCACAGGCGATCGCCGCGATGAGCGCGTCGACGAGCTCCTCCTGCTCGCCGACAACCGTGAAGACCGAACGGTTGTGATCGGCGTCGACGTGGACGTCGAGCAACTCCACGCGCCCGGCGAGCGCGGTCGCAAGAGCGTCGATCGTCACCGAATCGCGCCCCTCGGAGAAGTTCGGGACGGATTCGAGCGGAAGCGTCACGGGCGTACTCTAGGAGCCTAGGTTGGATCCTCTCCGGAGCCGTCGGCGTCGATGACGCCGAGGAATCGGGTGGCGGCTGCGGTGCGCGTCGTGACGCCGAGCTTTTCGTAGACGTTCTCCAGGTGCTTGCGCACCGTGCTCGGCGCCAGCCACAGGAACTCGGCGATCTGCGCGTTCGTCTTGCCGCGCGCGACCCAGGCGAGCACCTCCTGCTCGCGCGCCGTCAAGTCGGTTTCGGAGTGCGTCTCGCGAAGGAGAAGTGTGTCGCCAGAGCGTTCGACGGCAAGCGACTGAGCTCCGCGCCGCCGGTGCAGTGGCTCGCGGCTGCCGCTCTCGAGCCAGCGGACGACGGCAGATGGAAAACGCCCACCACTCTGTGCGGCGAAGTACGTGCGCAGGAGACGGTGGGCTGGACGGGAAGCGAACTCCATTCCGCCAGTCGGGCCGAGCAGGACAACTCCTGTCGTATCGGCCTCGGGCGCTCGCTCCAGCTCGCCAAGCGCAGCCGCGAGGAGGCGACGCGTCCTCGCCGCCTGCCAGAGGCGGGTGAGGTGCGGCGTCAGGAGGTCGAGTACGAGGCGGTCGCGCTTGGTGAAGTCACGACCGAGCTTTCGACAGAAGATGAACGTCTTGGCATGCCACGGCGGTGAGGCGAGCCTCACCTTCAGCTCGTGCTCGACACCCCACGGCCGTAGCGCGACGTCGTAAAAGCGGTTCTGATGCAGCTCACGCCGGGTGACGACGTCCGACAGTCGCAAGGCGATGAAACGCCCACTCTCTCGCCAACGACGGCAGACGGGGTGCTCTTGCATGAGCTCCCATCCTTCGTCGTCGATCTCGGTGCCCTCGTCCTCCTCGTCGCCCGGGCGTGGCACGTAGGCGAGCACGCGTCGTCCGACATGGTCTACCTCCGTATAACTGACCCAATCGGCTTGGATGACCCGGCCGAGCTCGACCAGGACGTCACCTGTGAAGGGCTGATCGCCGCCGATGCTTTCCGCCTCGGCGACGAAGCGGAGCAGCCGCTGCGCGTCGCTGGTCGAGAGTGCGGTCACGGCCCTCAAAAGATACGACGAATGACGAATGGACTCCAGTCAGGAGGCGGGCGAACCTGTCTTGGAACCAATACGACTCGGATTCGACCGGAGGTGAGCCATGAGCTCGATGAGAACTCGACGTTCCGCCTGGACAGGCCGCGTCCTGGCGGCTGCGGTGCTTGCCCTCGTCATTGGCGTCGGGGCGAGCGTCAGTAACAAGACGGCGAACATTGCGCGTGCTGCACCGAAGACCCCCCAGACCAATGAGGTGACGAACTGGAACGCGATCGCGCAGAGCACGGTCCTTGCTCAGCCGCCTAATACCTCTGCGCCGCCGGCTTCTGCGGTCTTCATGGCGATGGTGCAGGGCGCCGTCTACGGCGCGGTGAACGCGATCGACCGACATCATCGTCCGTATCTCGTTCTGCGAAGGGTCAAGAGGGCCTCGAAGGAGGCGGCTGTTGCGACAGCGGCCTTCGGTGTCCTCGACGCGCTGTTCCCGGCGCGGCACGACATGTTGCAGGCGCAGTACGACACCTCGCTTGGAGCGATCCCTGAGGGCGAGCTGAAGCAGGCTGGGATCGACGTCGGAAACGCTGCGGCCGACGCCATGCTCGCGGAGGGGCACGATGGACGCTTGGGCCCGATTCCGCCGCTGCCCCCCGACGGTCCGGGTTACTGGGAGCCGCTCGTGGTGGGCGGCATCCCGCAGCTCGATCCGAGCCCCTGGGTCGCCATGGCGCAGCCGTTCCTGGTCCGGAGCTCATCGCAGTTCCGCACGGCGGGCCCGAACACTCTCACCAGTGCCGCCTACACCCAGGACTTCAACGAGGTCAAGGAGATCGGGGGACTGGACAGCACGACCCGGACCCCGGAACAGACCCACATCTCGATCTTCTGGCAGAGCAACCCCGCCGGAAATTGGAACGCCGTCGCCCGGCGATTTGCGGAAGATCCGAGCCGACCGCTCGATGTCACCGACAGCGCCCTCTTGTTCGCGATGATGGACCTGACAGCTGCGGACGCTCAGATCAACTGCTGGAACGACAAGTACTACTGGGGGTTCTGGCGGCCGATAGCGGCGATCCGCGAGGCGGACACCGACGGCAACCCGGCGACGGAACCGGATCCGGACTGGACGCCGCGGTTCACGCCGCCGTACCCGGACCACCCGTCGGGAGCCCTCTGCTTCAACAGCTCGAGTGCCCGCGCGCTGCAGGCATTCTTTGGCACCGATGAGATGACGTTCTATGTGACGAGCGTTCAGTTTCCGGGTGAACAGCGCTACTTCAACCGTTTCTCCGATGTGATCAGCGAGCTCATCGAAGCCCGCATCTGGTCCGGACTCCACTTCCGCACCGCGGACATCCAGGGCGCGCAGCTCGGCCAGCATGTCGCTCGCTATACGCGGCTGCACTGGTTCCAGCCGCTGCACTGAACGGGCTCGCGAGGGGCCGCGCCACGCGGCCCCTCGTCGTCTACGTCGTCACTACTCTAGGAGCGTGAAGACTTACTACGACCGGCGCGCGCCCGAGTACGACGACTGGGTCTACGGTCGCGGTCTCTTCGCCGATCGGCACCGGCCGGACTGGCACGAGGAACGCGAACGGCTCGAGAGCACGCTCGCTGCACTTCCTTCGGCCCGAACCCTCGACGTCGCGTGCGGTACCGGCTGGTTGACGAGGCACCTACCCGGAGAGATCGTTGGACTGGACGCGAGCGAGTCGATGCTCGAGATCGCGCGCGAGCGCGTGCCGCACGGGGAGTTCCTCGTCGGAGACGCTCTTTCGCTCCCCTTCGCCGACGGATCCTTCGACCGGCTCCTGACAGGCCACTTCTACGGCCACCTGGAGGAGGCCGACCGTGTTCGGTTCCTAACCGAGGCCCGGCGTGTAGCGCGTGACCTGATCGTCGTCGACTCGGCCCTGCACGAAGGGGTTGAGCCCGTCGAGTGGCAGGAGCGCGTGCTCTCGGATGGGTCGGGCTGGGCCGTGTTCAAGCGTTACTTCACGGTCCCTGAGCTGGCTGCCGAGCTCGGCGACGGAGAGATTCTCTTTGACGGCCGGTGGTTCGTCGTCGTCCGCTCCTCCGTTTGACGCGCAGGCGCTCCACGTACCGGTCGCTTCGCTCGCTCCAGCGCGACAATCGAGTCTGCCGCGCTTGCGCCGAGGCCGGCTATCCCCTGGAGTCGCTGCCGGTCTTCGAAGGCAGAGAAGGTCAGCGTGCCTACATGCTCGGGCAGGCCCCTGGGGTTGTCGAGGGCGAAGAGCGGCGGCCCTGGCGCGGCCGGGCGGGCCAGACGCTGCGCCGCTGGCTCGAGCTCGACGAGGAGGACTTCTACGCGACGTTCTACTGCGCGTCTGTCACGCGCTGCTACCCCGGCCGTGTGCCCGGAGGCGGCGGCGACCGGACGCCGACCGCTCGGGAGCAGGAGCTCTGCTCGTTCTGGCGCGAATGGGAGCTGCGCCTGCTGCGGCCGCGGCTGATCGTTCCCGTCGGCGGGCTCGCCGTTCGCCGACTGCTCGGCCTCACGAGTCTCGATCTGTCCATCGGGGAACGCTTCGAGCACGGGGAAGCCGTGGCCGTCCCGCTGCCGCACCCGTCGGGAGTCAGCCGTTGGTTGAACCAGCCGCAGAACCAGGCGCGACTCCGACGTGCGGTCGAGCTCGTCCACCGGGAGCTCGCTGCGCTCGGCGCCGCTTAAAAGCGGTACCGCCGACCTCCTCCCCGCATTCAGCGTAACGAGGAAACCGTCATGCGTGGGTGACCGGATCGCGCCGGGAGAGTGACTTTACTTGTGGCCGATGACGGTCATCCGGCGGTGCTCGAGGGTCAGCGGCTCACCGTCCTCGCCGAACGCGTGCGCCTCGCGGAAGCCGGCGCCGAGCATCCAGTCTCGAAGCTCGGCGGGGGTCAGCATTCGCACGGAGAACTCGAAGGTGCGCTGCTTGCCGCCGCGGATGATCGTGCGCTCGTCCTGGCTGCGGCTCGTCTCGACGTCGAACCGGTGCCGGTCGATCATCCGGTCGTCGCCGCGCTCGGTCACGACTTCGTCGAGATAGCGGCCCAGCAGGTTGTCTCGATGATTGACCTCGACGGCCAGGAGCCCGCTTGGCTTCAGTGCCTTGTGAGCCTCCTGGAGCACGCGCCGGTTTTCGTCGTCCCCGAAATAGCCGAATGACGTGAACCAGTTGAGCACCCGGTCGAACCGCCCCGACCACGGAATCGAGCGCATGTCGCCTTCGACGTACTCGACGACGACTCCATGTTCCGCGGCGTCGGCCAGGGCCAGCTCGAGAAAGAGCGGTGTCGCGTCCAGCCCGGTGACGCGCACGCCGCGCTCGGCCAGCGGATTGGCGATTCGCCCGTGTCCGCACGCCAGGTCGAGGAGCTCCAGCCCAGGCTCGAGCTCGAGCAGTTTCCAGATCAGGTCGACCTCCGCCGCCGTCCGCTCGGGGGTCAGCAGCTCCTCGTAGAAGTACAGGTAGTCCTCGTCGAAGGCTTCCTCACGGTCTACTCCTGGCTCCATACGTGAAGTCTTCCGGCGCGGAGCCGCAGAAGGCAAGGAGCGGTGGCTAGATTTCGATGGTGGCAACGCGACCGCCGTATCGCCAGACATTCATCCGCTTGCTCGGCTTTCTCAAGCCGTACAAGTGGTCGCTGATCGTCTCGATCGTGCTCGCGGTGGGCTCGCAGGTTGCCGCGATGGCGATTGCGTATCTCACCGCAACCGGGCTCGAGCAGGCGTTCACCGCCAAGAACCGCCACGACCTGTACACGATCGCCGCGCTCGTGCTCGCGGTGGGCGCAGGACGCGCCATCTTCATGTCGGGCCGGCGGCTGATCTCGGGCCGGCAGGCGCTCGCCGTCGAGTTCGACATGCGAAACGTGCTCTACGCGAAGCTACTCAGGCTCTCGTTCGGCTTCTACGACCGCCACCAGACCGGGCAGCTCCTGTCACGCGCCACGGTCGATCTCCAGACCGTCCGCTTCTTCCTCGGCTATGGCCTGATCTTCTTCTTCCAGAACGTGCTGATGGTCGTCGGGGCGACGGCGTTCATGTTCGCGGTCAACTGGCGCCTGGCCCTGGTCGCGACGGCCGTCACGCCGCTGATCGTCGTCTTCGCGTACCGGTACTCGACCGTCTCCCACCCCGTGCTGCGCGACGTCCAGCAGAAGATGGCCGACGTCGCGACGGTCGCCGAGGAGAACATCGTCGGCGTCCACGTCGTCAAGTCGTTCGCACAGGAGCAGAACGAGCTCCAGAAGTTCGCCGCGCGCTCCGAGCGCGTCTTCGAGCGCAGCATCGACGCGAACAAGCAGCGCGCGCTCTACATTCCGCTGCTCTCGTTCCTGCCGCTCATCATGCAGGCCGGCGTGCTGTTCGTCGGCGGGCGGATGGTCGCGCACGGGACGCTGGACATCAAGACGTTCCTCTTCTTCAACGTCCTCGTCGTCATGCTCGTCATGCCCCTTCGCATGCTCGGCATGTGGGTCGGCCAGTCGCAGCGCGCGACGGCTTCGGGCGAGCGGATCTTCGAGATCATGGACGAGCTGGAGGAGATCTCCGACCGGCCGGATGCCGGCGAGATGCCGCCGGGCGACGGGCGTGTGCGCTACGAGCACGTCTCATTCGAGTACGCCCCCAACCGGCTCGTGCTCCAGGACATCGACCTCGAGCTCGAGCCTGGGCGGACCGTTGCGCTGATCGGGCACACAGGCTCCGGAAAGACGACGCTCGCCTCACTCGTCCCGCGCTTCTACGATGCGACCAAGGGCCGGATCACGATCGACGGCGTCGACATTCGCGATGTGAAGCTCCAGTCCCTGCGCCGCGAGATCGGAATCGTCTCGCAGGACCCGTTCCTCTTCTCGGCGACGGTGCGCGAGAACATCGGGTTCGGCCGCCCGGACGCAACCGACGACGAAGTCGTCCGCGCGGCCACCCTCGCGCAGGCGCACGAGTTCATCGACGAGCTTCCGGATGGCTATGACACGATCATCGGCGAGCGTGGGATCACGCTCTCCGGAGGCCAGCGCCAGCGGCTTGCAATCGCGCGCGCGCTGATCACGGAACCGCGCATCCTCATTCTCGACGATGCGACGGCATCCGTGGACGCGACGACCGAGGCGCGGATCCGCCTGGGACTGCGGGAGGCGATGAAGGGCCGGACCACAATCATCATCGCCCACCGCCTGTCGACGATCTCGCTCGCCGACGAGCTCGTCGTGCTCGACCGCGGGCGCGTCGTCGGGCGCGGCACGGATGAGGAGCTCCTCCAGACGAACGCGGTCTACCGGGACATCCACGAGCACGGCCTGCTCGAGCGCGAGTTCGCGGACCGCGTGGAGGCGCGGGCCGGATGAGAGTCTGGCAACCAGGGAGCCACCTTTCGCAGCGCCGCGACGCCAAGGTCGAGGACTGGTCCTGGCAGCGCACGGTGCGGCGAGTCTCGACGCTCGCGCGACTCGCGGCCCCCTACAAGCGCCAGACCCTCCTCGCGCTCGGGTCGCTGGTCGCAGCGACGCTGACGGCCCTCGCGCCGCCCTACCTGGCGAAGCTCGTGATCGACGACGGCATTCGCCAGAAGGACGTTCATACACTGACGATCGTCGTCGGGCTCTTCGTCATCGCCGGCGTTGCGAACCTCCTGACGAGCGCGGCGCAGACCTTCTTCACGGGCTGGACGGGCGAGCGCATCCTGGCCGACCTGCGCAACACGCTCTTCCGGCACCTGCAGAAACTCTCGCTCGGTTACTACGAGCGTAACCGCGCCGGGGTGATCATCAGCCGGCTGACGAACGACGTCGAGGCCCTCGACCAGCTCGTCACCGACGGCGTGACGACGCTCATCCAGAGCACGCTCTTCCTGTTCGGCACCTCGATCATCCTCTTCTTCCTCGACTGGCGGCTCGCGCTCGCGACCTTGACGGTGATGCCGCTCATGTTCATCGCGACGGCGATCTTCCGCATGCGCTCGGCGCGGGCCTACCGGGCGGTCCGCGAGCGGCTCGGGCTCGTGACCGCGACGCTGGCGGAGGACATCAGCGGCATGCGGGTCGTCCAAGCGTTCCGGCGCGAGCGGGCGAACCAGCGCAACTTCGAAGAGGTCAACGCCCACTACCGAGAGGCGAACCAGACGACGGTCGTGCTGAACGGCCTCTACTTCCCGTTCGTCGACTTCCTGTCGGCGCTCGCGACCGCAATCGTGATCGGCTACGGCGGATATCTCGTCTTCGGCGGCAGCCTAACCGTCGGCACGCTGCTCGCGTTCGTCCTCTACCTCTCGAACTTCTTCGACCCGGTGCAGCAGCTATCGCAGCTCTACAACACGTTCCTCGCCGCCGTGGCAGCGCTCGACAAGATCATGGACGTCATGGATGAAGAGCCCGAGGTCCGCGACCAGGCCGAGGCTCGCGACCTCGACCGGATCGCCGGCGACGTCCGCTTCGAAGGAGTTCGCTTCGGCTACGGCACGGGCCCCGAGGTGCTGCACGGGATCGACCTCGACGTCCCGGCGGGGACGACAGTGGCGCTCGTCGGCCACACGGGCGCCGGCAAGTCGACGATCGCGAAGCTCCTCGCCCGCTTCTACGACCCGCTCGAGGGCCGGATCACGATCGACGGCGTCGACCTCCGCGACGTGTCGCAGGCGTCGCTGCGGCGCCAACTCGGGGTCGTCCCGCAGGAAGGATTCCTCTTCGCCGGCACCGTCCGCGACAACATCGCCTTCGGACGGCCGGATGCCGACCCCGCCGACGTAGCGGCCGCTGCGAAGGCGGTCGGCGCGCACGAGTTCATCCTGGCGCTCGAAGACGGATACGAGACCAATCTCCAGGAGCGCGGAACGAGGCTCTCGCTCGGCCAGCGCCAACTGGTCGCATTTTCCCGCGCGCTGCTCGCCAATCCCCGGATCCTGATTCTCGACGAGGCCACCTCGTCGGTCGACATCGGCACTGAGCGCCGGATCGAAGGCGCACTGCGCACGCTCCTCGCCGACCGGACGGCGTTTGTGATCGCGCACCGGCTCTCGACGATCCGCGACGCCGACCTGATCGTCGTCCTCGAGCACGGGCAGATCGTCGAGCAGGGCACGCACGAGGAGCTGATGGCGCGGCGAGGTCTCTACACCTCGCTCTACGGAGACTGGGCGGAGGTGGCGTAGTCCGCGTGCCTTTGCCGCTCGTGACGGAGCGGCTGCGCCTGCGCCCGGCGACGATCGACGACTTCGAGGCCTGGCACGCGATCGCGCGTGATGCCGAGGAGGCCTGGTTCGGAGCGGCCAGCTCTACTCTCGCCGACAGCCAGGCCAGGCTCGAGAAGCACGCCCAACACCAGGAAAGCCACGGCTTCGCCCTCTGGGTGGTGGAGCTGCGGTCGACCGGTGAGGTCATCGGCATCACCGGCCTGACTCATCTCGAGGACGGCCCCGAGATCGAAGTCGGCTACCGCTTCTTGCGCAGGTGCTGGGGCCACGGATATGCAACCGAGGCGGCGAAGGCGTCACTTGCCTTCGGGCTGGGCGAACTGGGCCTCGAGCGAATCGTCGCCGTCACGAGACCCGACAACCGTGCCTCGCGACGTGTGCTGGAGAAATGCGGGCTGCGCTTCGTCGGCACGACGCACGTCTACGGCGACGAGCACGTCAAGTACGCCGTCTCCCGCTAGAATTTGCGTCCGTTGCGGGGTCGTCTAATGGTAGGACGCCCGGCTCTGGACCGGGTAGTCTAGGTTCGAATCCTAGCCCCGCAGCCTAGTAAAAGCCCTGCTGTGAGCAGGGTTTCTTTGATGGTTCGCGCCTGTCTCTTCTCTTACTTCGAGGTCGAAGACCTCCCGAGGCTGATAGCTGCGATCAGAGCAGCCGGGATGCCTACTGGAACACGCGTCCATGTCGGCAGCTACGGCGTCAACGCCGACTCCAGCGCACTCGTCCTCGCCCACGCGGAAGGCCGCTACTCGCCGATGTTCAAGGCTCATATCCGCACCGAGGCCTGGGCGCGCCGACGGCTGACTCCCGCGGAGGAGCGTCGCGTGGGCCGCCGCTTCTCCGGACGTGTTCCGGACGAGCCGGCTCTCCTTCGCCTGTCCACCGCCCAGCGGGTCGGCTGGGGCATCGAGGTCGGGCGCCGCTACCGCGACGCGATCCGGCACGCGCGCCAGGCGGGAGTGAGAGTCAGCGGATGGCAGCTCGACGAGCTTGGAACGCAGGTCGCCGGGGCTCAGGGCCGGCAGCACCGGGAGTTCGTGCGCGGCATCCTCCAGGGGCTGAACCTCGGCCGCCGCGTGCTCGGCGACCGGGGAAGCACGGGCTCCGTCTGGGCGACGCGCCGCGCGCTGCGGCTCGCCTCGCTCCCGGTCGATCCTGAGCTGTCGGCCTTCTGGCTCCAGCTCCAGCGCTCAGCGTTCCGGATCCTCGGCGAGGAGTATCCGGACTTCGTCGGCGACCCGGCCCGCGCGGCCCGGAGCTGGTCGGACGGCCAGCGGGCCCTCGCCTCGGGCGGGCCGGCGCGCCGTGCGCTCGCCGGCCGCTACGTGGCCGCGATGACGCCCGGCTACAGGATCGGCCGCGGCCTCGGCGGCAATGTCGCCGGGCTTTCACGCGCCGGTGTCAACCGCTGGCGCAACGCCTACATCGCCGAGCGGGCGCGGCTCGGAGTCGCTGGCTTCGGCGAGTTTCATTTTGTGTTCGAAAACAGCCGCACCGTCGTGATGCAGGACGTCGCCCGCGCCGTCGCGCGCGGCATGGCGCTGCTCCGTTGACCCTTTTCGAAGCGGAGTGCGCAACGAAGGATTGAGGACGCGCCGTAAATCTGTATAGGCTCCCGCTTCGCGATGCGGCGACCAGCGACCCCAGCCTTTGGCCCACTGCCCCCGCTGGCAGAGACGGGGCGTCGATCGTTCGCCGAGTTCATCGGCACGTTTGCCCTCGTTTTCGTGGGAGCAGGGACGATCATGTCGATCGGCGCGTCCGCCGAAGCAGGCACGCTCGAAGTCGCGCTCGCCCATGGTTTCGTGATCGCAGTCATGGTCTCGGCCGTCGGCCACATCTCGGGCGGGCACTTCAACCCGGCGATCACGTTCGGCTTCCTCCTCACCCGCCGGATCTCGGTCGTGCTCGGCCTCGCATACTGGTTCGCGCAGCTCCTCGGCGGCGTGCTGGCCGTGCTTCTTCTCCGCTGGATCTTCCCCGCCGTCAACCGAGACGCGACAAACCTGGGCGCGCCGGCGCGACACACGATCGACCTGGGCCCGGCGCTCGTCGTCGAGGCGGTCCTCACGTTCTTCCTCGTCTGGGTCGTCTTCGCGACCACAGCCGACCCGCGCGGCACTTACACGGCGATCGCCGGCCTTGCGATCGGCCTCGTCGTCGTCTTCGACAACCTCCTGGGCTACCCGTTGACCGGGGCGATGGTCAATCCGGCCCGCGCCTTCGGCCCGCAGCTTGTCGCGAACTCGTGGAGCGACTTCTGGATCTGGTACGTCGGCCCGCTGGCCGGAGGCGCGATCGCGGCCTTGCTCTACGACGAGCTTTATTTACGTCCGCTCGGACCGGCCGCAGTCGGCCCGGCGGCGACCGGCGTCGACCAGCCCGGCCCCGGGATCGCGGCGCGCACTCCCTAAGCTCGGAACCTCCCGTCCCGCCGCGAGGTCACCAGGGAGGGCCGCTAAACTTCTGTCCGCCGGGCGCATTCGTCTAGTGGCCTAGGACACCGCCCTCTCACGGCGGCGGCACGGGTTCGAATCCCGTATGCGCCTTTACTGCTTCCTCTTAAACCCGAGGCCCCAAGAGAGGTCTCGGACAGCCTCGATCGCGTTCGATTTGTTGTACGCCCACAGGTAGACCAGAGCCTTCTCTGCATCGACCGAGCTCCCAGCATCAATGACTGAAGACCTGCGAGAGCAGTACGCAGCAGACGACAACCTGCGAGCCCGGATCGCGCTCCACGCGGCCTTCTCGATCAACCCGCACTGGGCCGAGTGGCTGTTCGACCGGGAGGCGCCAGGGCCGGGCGCCCGCATCCTCGACATCGGCTGCGGCCCAGCAACCCTCTGGCGAGCAAACCGCGAGCGGATCGACCTGAGCTGGTCGCTCACCATGGCCGACTTCTCACCCGGGATGATCGAGGCGGCACGCCACGAGCTCGGAGAACGCGCGGTCTATGTCGTCGCGGATGCGCAGGAACTGCCCTTCCCGGCCGACTCGTTCGACGTCGTGCTGGCCAACCACATGCTGTACCACGTACCTGATCGGCCGCGCGCATTCGCGGAAATCAGGCGGGTGCTCGTCTCGGGAGGCGCGTTCCATGCCTCGACGATCGGGCGAGGCCACCTTGCCGAGCTTGATGCTCTTGTGCCCGGCTGGGACCTCGGGCGCCACGCCGAGGCGTTCGGACTGGAAACCGGGCCGGAACAGCTTCAGTCGTTCTTCGCCGACATTCGCGTCGAGCGGTTCGAGGATGGCCTGGCCGTGACCGACGCTGAACCCGTGCTCGCCTACATCCGCTCAAGCGAGCGCTACCACGGCGAGGACCTCACCGAAGCGCGGAAGGCCGTACAGGAGGCAATCGCTCGCCACGGAACGTTCACCATCGCGAAGCGCCAGGGTGTGATCAGCTGCCGAAAGCCGTAGCTCTGGCGTCAGCGCCTCCTTCGGCGGCTCCTCCGCCAGCGGCCGCTCCGGCTCCACGGCCCCCAGGGATGAACCCGCTGCTCGTTGTGAGGCTCACCGTTGGTTGGCGGAGCTGCTCGCCGATCTCGCGTGATCTCAACGTCCGAACCAGCGGGCGCTTCGGCTCGAGCCGAAATCACGCTTCTCGGCGACAAGTGCAGGTGACGGCTCACGGAAGGTGCCCGTCGGCTTTGGTCCCGAGAGGAAGTCGATATCCACGCGGCCGACCCGGCCGGCACCGAACTCGATGTAACAGGAGCCGCGCCCCTTATAGGAGTCAGGCTGCTCGCCGTCCCGAAGGTTCGCGATCAGTGCGTCGGCGACGACACGCGCCGCGCCCTCCGCGAAGACGCCCGCCTTCGGCACGCCAACCGTGGCGACGTCCCCGACTGCATACACGCCCGGGAACCGGGTCTCGAGCGTGTCCGACCTGACTGGCACGTAGCCGTCTTCGGTCATGCCGCTCGCGACGACGACGTCTGGCGCGCGGTGCTTCGGAACGCCGAGGAAGAGATCGAAGGGGAGCTCGTTGCCGTCGTCGAGCACCGCGACACTTCGGCCTGCGTCGAGCGAGGCGACGCGGCGCCCGGGGACGAACTCGATCCCACGCTCGGCGAAGGCGGCAACAAGTGCCTCCGATGTGTCCGGCGACGGCGGTATCGGTCTCCCGAACGGCATCACGAGGGAGATCTCACACGCGTCGCGCACACCCCGTGCCGACAAGTAATCGTCCAGCAGCAAGGCGGCCTCGCTCGGCGCCGGCGGGCACTTGAAAGGCGACCCGCAGATACCGACGATCGCCCGGCCGCGCGAGAACGTGGGCAGCACCTCCGCCAACCGCTCCGCGCCCGCAACAGAGTAGAACTCGCCTCCCGCCTCGGTGAGTCCCGGCGTAGCCTCGAAGTCGTAGTCGGCGCCGAGCGCCACGATCAGGACATCGGCCTCGTGGACACCGGCGTTCGTCGTCACGCGGCGCCCTTCGGGATCGATCGCGGTGATCGTCTCCTGCAGGAAGCGCACGCCCGGTTTCACGATGTCGCGATATGGGAGGCGAACAGCGTCGAGCGTCGTCCGCCCGACCATGACGTCGAGCTTCGAGTACCCGAACACGAATGCGTCGCCCTTGTCGATCAGGGCGACGTCAATTTCGTCGCCGGCCGCCTCCGACAACATGGTTGCGAGCTCGAGACCTCCAAAGCCGGCTCCCAGGATCACGACCCGCCGCATCGGGCGATACTAGCCTCGGACGCGACCTCGACTCTCGGAGCGAACGCTCAAGGCCGAGCCGTTTCCGAGGCAAGACCAAGGCATTCCTGCCACGGTTTCGCTCGGCCGGCCCGGCCCTTGCTCGCGAATCCGATCGTTAGCGCTCGATGATGTTGTAGATCTCGAGCATCTCGGGCTCACCCGAAAGCTCGATCCCGATGTCCTTCAGCAGCGGCATGAGGCGCTCGCCGAACGCGTCGAACTGCTCTCGCGAGTCCCAGATCTCGCTGACTCGGAGGTTCCCGTTCACCTTGAAGGCGACGTGATAGGCGAGTCCTTCCGGCAGCCAGTCGCCCGACTCCTTCAGACGGCGGATGCTTTCGTCGTACTGCTCGGTCGTGACATCACTCGCCGGTGTGAAGCGGGCGAGGATCTGTGTCTTGCGGGCGTCCATGACCGGTGTCGCGGACGCAGGACTAGGAGTGGCCATTCATGGCCTCCTTCGAATGGATTGCTCCTGACCGAGCCGACCTACAACCGAGAACGTCTTATCGCGCTCGCCTGGCGGGCGAGGAATCTAAGCCAGAAGACACCACGCAAGGTATCAGGGACTGAGGCGGAAGGGCGGGTACTGATCGGTCACGAGCACGAAGGCATAAGCGACCACGCGATTGCCCCAGCGGATCACGCCGAGCACGAAATCGAACAGGCCCCGGGGATACCGTCCCGTGAAGAGGATCGCGAACCAGGCGATCACGATCGCGACCACCGCCGCGATCGAGAGGAAGATCAGAAGGATGTAGTGAGGAATCGCGAGCAACCACTTGATGAGCGGAAGCCAGCGGTTGAGGTCGTTCGCCGCGTCCGGGTAAGGGAAGTCGAGCTCGACCGACTGGCGCTCGTCGGTGGAGGGATAGTGGTCGTCCATCAGGGCGAGGTAGACGCCGACGCGGTTTTCGAGCCTCAGCAGCTCGAGGTTCCAGTCGAACCACCAGCGTGGGTACTTCTGGCGGAAGACGATCATCAGAAGCGCCGGAAAGAACAAGACCCCTCCCACTCCTCCGCCGATGGCCCACGTATTCTCGGCATGCCAGCCATATCCCTCGCCTCCACCGATCGTGGCGAGGACGATCACGATCGGGATTGCGACGATCAGCCGGAACGCGGTCGTCAACCGGTTCAGGTCGCGATCCGGGTACTCGACCGCAAACCGAACCGGATAGGCCCGCTCACCCGCCTGCTGATTGCCTGACTCCACGACTCAGGCCGGAGCGGCCGGCTCAGGGGTAGCCGCCGGTTCCTTCGCGGTCCGCAGGCGGAAGTACAGAAGCGTCAGAACGACCGCGATGAACGGCGCCGTCAGAGTGCCGGAGACGATCTGGGCGACGAAGCTCTGCAGCCAGTCGGCAAGAGGGGACAGGATGAGCCTGAGCACGATCTGGAAGCCGATCAACAGCAGGATCACGAGCACGATGACGCCGAAAACGCTCCAGCCGTAACCCCGGACGAGCTCGCGGCTGCGAGTGAACGACTCACCGGCGCTCCGGTTCTCGAGCACGATCGTCGGGACGATCACGGCCCACCAGGTCATCAGTACGAGGCCGGGGACGATCAAGAGAATGAGCCCGACGACGATCCCGAGCGCCGCCAGGATTCCGGCGACGACGACCGAGCTCAAATGCCCGCGGGCGGCGGCGAACGTCTCTTGAAGGGAAAGATCGGCTCGCCCGTCACGAACGTCGTCGACCGCCTTGACCAGAGCGGCCTGGAGCCAGAAGACGGCAACCAGGGAAACGAGGGCCGCGATGATCGCGCCGAGCCAGGTCAGAAGAAGGACGAGCAGCGCGCCGATCAAGGCGACGGCTACATAGACGGCGAACGAGAACGTCAGGAGATGTCGCCAGTGGGCCTTGTACATCGCCCACGCTTCGCCGATTACTCCGCTCGTCGGACTCATGCCGCGCAGACCTTACGCCTTCGGTAGCGACAGGACCTGCCGAATCGTCCCGGCGCGCTGGTGGCGCGCCTCGATGCCGAGCTCTCCGCCCTGCGGCGCCTCGATCACCCACTCGAGCTTCGTCAGGTCACCTGTCGAGTCGTCGGTGCCCCACCAGAGCGCGCTCCGTTTGTGCACGCGCCCGTCGAGCTGGCCCGCCTCGACCTTGCGCTCGCCGGCGACGAGCTTCGCCCCCTCCGGCAGCGTCAGCTCGACCTCGAGCGTCCGCACCGCCTTGCGCTCGACCGCTTTCTCCGTCACGTTCGTCGGCAGCCAGCCGCTGTTCTGGAGCACGAGCCGAACCTTGTGGGCGCCCTCGCCGAGCGGCTCGACGTCGAGCGACTTGATCTCGAGCTTGGGTGAAACGAGCAGGTGGAAGATTGCGAAGTCCGAGTGCGGCGCGATCTCCCGCTCGAGGAACTGCGGCGGCACGTTGCCCCAGCAGTACATAACGTCCCACCCGCCGAGCTCGAGCTCGCCGAGCTGTTCGTGCTCGAAGGGGTACCAGTCGACGTAGCCCTTCCCGTCCAGCTGCTCGTCGTTCCAGCGCAGGAGGGTCAGGTCGTCTTCGGGCTCATGGTCCTGGAGCCACTCGATGAACTTGTAGTCGGTGATCCCGGCCTCGCGCTGGGGGCTCCAGAACTCGGTCGTCCACGAGAAGACGCCGTGGTGGTCGTAGAACCAGTCGTGCCCGCCGCCCTTGATCGAGCTCTTCGGGTCGTACTTGAAGTCGTGAAAGACCGAGACGGCGGGGTAGCCGGTGCGCTTCGTCGCCTCCTCTCCGAGCAGCTTGTAGGCGCGGAGGTCGAAGGTCGGGTAGTGGTCGTCGTCATAGCTCGCGTAGGGGCGCAGATGAACGCCCGAGAACGTGTGGTAGGCGATGTGGCCCGTGATGTTCGGGCGCGCGACGACGGCCTCGACGAGCGCACGCGTCTCCGGCTCGGAGACGGGAAACGGACCGGCCCCGCTCTGCTCGCCTTCGGGTGCCCACTCCATGGGGAAGTTCCGGTTCAGGTCGAGGCCCTCGACCGGAGGCGCGACCTTGATCGTGATCCCGTCGAAGTTCCTGATCTTGCCTTCCCAGAGGAGGCGATAGAACTCGCCGTCGTCGGCACCCTCGTCGGGCTCGCGCCGGATCATCAGGCGTGGCTCCTCCGGGTGCGGCTTCCACGCTCCGTTCGGATCCTTGATGCGCATCATCAGGATCCGCCCGTCGCCGTCGAGATCCTCCTCGTAGAGGCCGTCCTGCTCGTCGAGGCGCGGGTAGGGGCGCACGCTCGAGCGCACGAAGCGAGGCCGGTCGGCCAGGGCAAGCTCGGCTCCGTCTGGATTGAGGCGCGGGATGACGTAGAAGCAGCGCGTGTCGAGGCAGCGGGTGACCTTCTCGTCGCTGCCGTAGCCGCGAAGCAGCTTGTCGATCAGATGCAGCGCCGCAGTGCAGCCGGTCACCTCGAGCGCGTGGATGTTCGCCTCGATCAGGAACGCGGGCTTGTCGAGGTCGGCGCCCGTCTCGAAGTTCGTGACCGTCGCGAGCCAGATGTCGCGGTCCTCGAACGAGCGGCCGATGCTCTCGAGCCGGTAGAGGTCCGGGCGCTCCTCGGCCCAGGCCTGGAGGATCTTCGTCAACTCCTCGTACCGGTGGAAGCGATCGAATTCGACTTCAGGCACGAAGCGAAATGTAAAGCCCTCTATCGCCCAGCGCTTCCAGGACTAGTAGGAGATCCCAGACGAATGAGGTCAGCGACCCGGCGACATAGACCGCGACGATGGCCGCGGTCAGGCTCGGCCCTTGACGATAGGAGCTCAGCGGGTGAACTTTCGCAGCAGCTCGCGTCAGCTCAAAGCCCGAGCCGGCGCTTCCGTCTAGGCGCCGAGCTCGCTGACGAGCGGCTCGGTGTCGAGCGGATCGAAGCCGATCCGCGCCGCGACCTCTTCACTCGACGGCCGTGTGCCCTCACTGAAGAGCGCACGCAAGCGCTCGCCGGTCTCCGGCGACCGCCACCAGTCCGCACCGACCTCTTGCGACAGGTGCTTGCGGAGCTGCGCGGAGCGGATCCATGCGCGCAGGTAATCGGCCGAGTAGAAGCCGGCGTCCATGTCGGCGAGGTAGGCATCGGGGCGGTACCGGACCCCGGTCGCCTCGCCGAGGCGTTCGGAGTACCCATCGGATGTGCCGCCGTCGTCTTGGAAGCGACGCCAGAACTCGAGCTCGAACCCGAGCTTCGCCGCATAGCGCCGGTAGAGCAGCGCCTCGAGGAAGGTCGTCGCCTCCGCGTTTCTCTCTGCCTCCTCGTTCGAGAGCCCGAAGTAGGCCGAGTGCCATGCCGGCTCGCGCGAGATCGCCTCCAGGATGAACGAGTAGATCTCCGTCAGCGCGTGGTCGCGAGAGAGGTTGCGGAATGTGTACGGGAGCTCCGGATCGCACCCCGCGTAATGGAGCGCATGACCGGCCTCGTGGAGGAATGCCTGGTAGTCGTGCAGACCGCCCTGGGCGCGCGTGATCAGGTGGACGACGTTGGGGGCGTCCGAGGCGATGACGCAGGCTCGCGGCGATTTCTGGGGGCGGTCGTCGAGGTCGAGCCGGATCTTCGAGTCGTTTGCGAGGTCGAAGCCGAGCTGCGACAACGTGTCCATGCAGACCTCGACCGCGCGCTCCTTCGTGTAGGTCGCCGCGAACGGAGAGAGCCTCCTCATGTAGGCGACGTGATACGAGGCGGGGATCGTGTCGCGTTCGGGGCCGAGGAGCTCCTCGAACCAGTGGCCGCGCAGCTTGTGATACGCGTCGCCGCTCGAATCGCTCGCCTCCTGGAGGCGAGCGGCGAGGTCGGGAAGCGAGATCCCCTTCTCCTCCTCGTTGCGCTCGATCGTGCTCGGGATGCCGGAGAGGTCGGAGGCGAGCTGGTCCTCGTCGCGAATGAGCTCGCGACGCCCGTCGTTGAACTGCGCCGAGGCGTCGCCCTGCAATTTGCCCAGCTTCTCGCGATCGCGATACTCGGGCAGCACCGCGAGCATCGCCTGTGCGGTCCTGAGCGGGACCTCCTTGCCTTCGAATGTGACCCGCTCCGCGAGGATCGCGTTCTCGAGCTGGTCGTGCCGCTCCGAGAGCTCCTGGTCGGCGACCCCGGCCTCGCACTCTTTACGCAGCCGGTAGAGCCGCTCGCGATCGTCCCCTTCGGCCTCGCCCTCTGCCGAGCGAAGGGCATCGAGTTGCGCGCGGCTAAAGAGATCTGCGTAGCGTGCGACGATCGCCGCTCGCTCCGAGACCTCCTTCTCGCCGACGCGCACGGCCCGCACCTCTTCGGCGCGCTCGAACAGGTAGTTGCGCAGGCGCTCCTCGTACTCGGCGGGACTGCGGACGGTGGCGACGCTCATCGGTGGCAATCTACACGCCGGGATATCCCCCCGGATATTCGGGCTGGTGTCAGGGCTGCGCCGGCTCTTGGGAAAGCAACCGCTGGACGGTGCCGATCAGATCCTCGAGCTCGAACGGCTTACGAATGAAACCGTCGACGCCATCCACCAGCGGAGGATCCGCCTCCGACGTGCCGCTCAGCAGGCAGACAGCTGTCTGCGGCCGCTCGTTGCGGAGCAACGGGAGCAGCTCCAGCCCATGGCGCTCGCCCACGTGCAGGTCGAGCAGGACGACGTCGATCGGCTCGTTGACCACTATCTCCTCGGCGCGCTGCACCGTCTCCGCCTCGAGCACTCGGTAGTGCTCGAGCTCGAGATTGACGCGGCAGAGCATGCGCAAAGATGGATCGTCCTCGACGACGAGCACAGTGGGTGCCGCAGTGCCCCCGTTGAGGAGCGGTGAGTTCAGGACCATATGCGCATATTGCTGTCGACGACCAGACGCCGGGACGCGACTCAACCTTTCCTCGTGCTTGCGCAAATGTCCGCTCTTTGCTGGGATTTCTGATCCTCACGGCGTACCTTGTTCGAGGGATGCGGCGTTTCCTAGTTCGAAGTGGTAAATCACGAGGAGCTGCCGAATGGGATGGCGGCAGTGCTTTGGGCCTGGCTCAGGAGCCTGGGTCCCACGCCCCGTTTCCGCCACCAGGCCTGGCGAAAGTTCCAGCTCGCGCTTGATCCGCTCGCAAGCCCTAGGCCGCCGCCACGCGGGCACGGCTGATCCGCTGGAGGGTCTGCTCACGACCGAGGAGCTCGATGCTCTCGAAGAGGCCGGGTGAGACCCGAGAGCCGGTCACGGCTACGCGGATCGGCTGAAAGGCCTCGCGCGGCTTCAGCCCAAGCCGTTCGGTCACAACACGGAGTGAGCGCTCGATCGCATCGGCCGTGAACGGCTCGACCTCTGCCAGCGCCGCCTCGGCCTCGCCGAGCACGCTGCCGTCGAGGAGCGTCGGGTCGGGCTCGACGTCCTCGAAGAGGAAGCGGACGAAATCAGGGTACTCGGAGAGCTTCGAGATCTTCTCCTGGACGAGCGGCACCGATGCGCGGACGAGCTGCTCGTCCCAGTCGTAGCCCTGCTCGCGGAGCCAGGTGAGGAGGGCGCCGGCGAGCTCGTCGGGGTCGAGCGCTCGAAGGTAGACGCCGTTCAGCCAGTCGAGCTTTGCGTAGTCGAAGGTCGCCGGGCTCGCCCCGACCCGTTCGAGGCTGAAGCGCTCGATCAGCTCCTGGCGCGACATGACCGTCGTCTTGTCGTCGTAGCTCCAGCCGAGGAGTGCGAGGAAGTTGACGAGAGCGTCCGGCAGGTAGCCCTCGCGCCGGAAGTCCTCGACCGAAACCGAGCCGTGGCGCTTGGAGAGCTTCTTGCCGTCCGGCCCGAAGATGTTCGCAAGGTGCCCGTAAGCGGGCAGCGGCGCGCCGAGCGCCTCGAGGATCCGGATCTGCTTCGGCGTGTTCGAGATGTGATCGTCGCCGCGCAGCACATGTGTGATCCCGTCGAGCCAGTCCTCGACCGGCGAGGCGAAGTTGTAAGTTGGGCGGCCATCGGCCCGGACGAGGACGAGGTCCTCCAGCTTCTCGTTCGGGTACTCGATCCGCCCGCGGATCAGGTCGTCCCAGGCCGTCACGCCCTCGTCGGGCATGCGCATGCGGATCGCGCCCTCGTCCTCGTAGGCCTTCCCCTCGGCGATAAGGCGTTGCGCCTCCTCGCGACAGCGCTCCATGCGGTCGAGCTGGAACGTGAGCTCGCCGTCCCAATCGAGGCCGAGCCAGCGCAGCGAGCCCTGGATCTGGTCGGTCGCCTCGGCGACCTCGCGGCTCGTGTCCGTGTTCTCGATCCGGAGCCGGAACTCTCCGCCCTCGTGCCGCGCGTAGAGCCAGTTGAAGAGCGCTGTGTGCACACCGCCGATGTGGAGGTGGCCGGTCGGGCTCGGCGCGAAGCGGACGATCGGGGGCATGGTCGAACGTATCGTACGAGGCGTGTTCATCGGCGCCCACGTCTCGTCGTCCGGCGGGATCCACACCGCGATCGACCGGGCCGAGGCTATGGGAGCCGACTCCGTCCAGGTCTTCACGCAGAGCCCGCGCGCGTGGCGGCCGACGAACCATCCGCCGGAGAACTTCGAGCGCTTCAAGGAGCGGCGGGCCGAGGCCGGAATCGACGGGGTTCTCTGTCATGCCCTCTACCTCGTGAACCTCGCGAGCCCGAAGGACGACCTCTACGAGAAGTCGGTTACGGCGATGGGTAACACGGTCGACGTCGCATGCTCGATCGAGGCCGACGGCGTCGTCTTCCACATGGGCTCGCATCTCGGCGCCGGCATGGACGCCGGGCTCGAGCGCGTCGTCGAGGCCATGAAGAACGTGCTCGACCGCTGCTCGGAGACGACCTGGCTGTTGATGGAGAACTCTGCCGGGGCCGGCGGCACGATCGGGCGTTCAGTCGAGGAGCTAGCGCTCGTCTACGACCGGCTCGACGGCCATCCCCGGCTCGGAGTCTGCCTGGACTCCTGCCACCTCTACGTCTCCGGGTGCGACGTCACCGACGAGGCCGTGCTCGACTCGGTGCTAGACGAGATCGAGGGATCGATCGGGCTCAACCGCCTGCGCGCGCTACACGTGAACGACTCGAAGGCGCCGCTGGGCTCGAACCTCGACCGGCACGACAACGTCGGCGAGGGCCTGCTTGGTGAGAAGCTCGGCGTGTTTCTCGGCCATCCGAAGTTGCAGGGCCTGCCGGCCGTGCTCGAAGTCCCGGGCCCGGACGGTCATGGTCCGGACGCGGGCCAGGTGAAGCGGACGAAGGAGCTCCACGCTCGCGCCGTCGCGGCGGGATCAGGCGTTAAGCGTTCGGCTTGACCTGCGCGAAGATGCGAAAGCTCGGCTCGCCGAGTGGCAGCTCGTGGAACTCGGGATTCACACACCCGAGGTCCTCCTCGCGGCCCTCGTAGCAACTCTCGACCTCGACCCGGCACATCGGCAGCGGGCGCCGGTTCGCGCGCACGGCACCGAACTCTCCGTGCTCCTCCGCCTCGAGCATCAACGCCAGGTCGATCTCGACGTCGAATACCTTCTGCATGCAGCCGACGTAGGTGCGACCGAGCTCGACGAACGAGTAGAGGAACGGACACTCCCGTTCGACGCAGGCTGAGGGATACACGATCTTGTCGCAGTGAACCTCGCAGCGCCGGCACCCGACCTCGTCCTGTGGGTGGAGAGGGAGCTCTTGCGGAACAACCTCTAGGGGCCGCATCACCTGAACATTGTCGGCACCGGGAACCGCGTTCGCAAGACTTGACAAGCGCGCGCGAAAATGCTTGGTCAGGCCGGGGTAAGCGCTCGGTCGGCGAGGTTCAGGACGTCCATCTGGGTGAACGCCTGGTGGTCAGGCTCGCCTCCCTCCGGGTGCTCGTCGGCGCGGAACCAGACGGCCTGGACGCTCGTCATCCCCACCTCGTTTGCGCCGCGGACATCCTCGTAGAGCCTGTCGCCGACGAACATCGCCTCGTCGGGCACGACGCCGAGCGCGTCAAGGGCGTGCTCGAAGATGGCCGGGTGAGGCTTCCGCTTCCCGACCTCGGAGGAGAAGACAGCGAAGTCGATGCGCTCCGCGATTCCCATCTGCTCGAGGTCGCGGTGCAACAGCCAGCCCGGGTCGAAGGCGTTCGAGACGACCCCGAGCCGCAGACCGCGGTTCCGCAGTGACTCGAGCAGCGCATGGGTCGTCGACCCCAGAACCCGCGCCGGCGCCCAGGCGGCGTGCTCGGCCTCGAGGAAGCGCCCGAGCTCCTCATCCGAGACGTCGATCCCAAAGTGGCCGAGCAACTCACGGACGAGCCCGGGGTACTCGATCTCCTCGAGCGTCCCAGGCACCCAGAAGAGCGGCTCGTACTGCTCCCGGAAGCGGTCTGTAATCGCGTCGGCGTCGGGCAAGCCGTCGCGCCCCAGCGCCTCCAGCCCGGCGCGTTGCCCCGCCTCGACGAGCGCGGGGTCGTAGCCGAACTGCATGAGCGTGTCGCCCCAGTCGAAGAGGACGGCGCGGAGCATGCCGCTAGGCTAGCGCCGTGGCGCGCAGGATCCTCTTGGGCTCGCTCGCGCTCGCACCGCTCACCTTTCTCGCCGACTACGTCTTGCACTGGGGCGACACAGCGCTCTTCGTGCTTGCCTCGCTCACGCTCGTCCCGCTGGCCTGGCTGATCGGCGAGGCGACGGAGCACGCCGCGCACCACACAGGTCCAGGAATCGGCGGGTTCCTGAACGCGACCTTCGGCAACGCGCCGGAGCTGATCATCTCCCTGATCGCGATCTCGAACGGGCTGACCGAGGTCGTGCGCGGCTCGCTGACGGGAAGTGTGGTCGGGAACCTGCTGCTCGTCCTGGGCTTCTCGCTCCTCTTCGGCCGTGGTGACGAGTCGGTCGATCGCCAGTCGAGCTTCACCTGGCTTGGGCTTGTGCTCGTCGCAACGCTCGCCTTCCTCGTCACCGCCGTCCCGAGCTGGCACGGCGACCCGGACCGCCATTCCCTCGCGGTCCTCTCCTTGCCGGTCTCGATCGTCGTGCTGCTCGTCTACGTCCTGGCCACGTGGTGGCAGCTCCGCAAGCACCGACGGGGGCATACGGCGCCCGAGCTCGCCGACGGGGTCTGGCGGCTCTCGACCTCGGTCGCCGTGCTCGCCGCCGCGACCGCCGTCACGGCCCTGATCGCGGAGATCCTGGTCGGCTCGATCGAGACCTTCGCGGAGCAAGCCCACCTCTCGGACTTCTTCGTCGCCGCGGTCATCGTCGCGATCGTCGGCAACGCGGCCGAGCACGGAGGGGCCGTCATCGTCGCCTACCGGGGGCAGATCAGGCTGGCCGCCGAGATCGCTCTCTCTTCCAGCGCCCAGGTTGCGGTCTTCCTCATTCCCGCAGTGGCCCTGCTCTCGTGGGCGATCGAGCCGCTCGCGCTGTCGTTCCGGCCCGTGGAGCTGGCGGCGCTCGCCGGCTCCACGCTGGTCGTCGGCTGGCTCTTCTGGGATCGCCGCTCGAGCAACTGGCACGGAGCCGCCCTGATCGCGCTCTACGCCGCGGTCGCAGTCTCGTTCTTCCTCGCGGGCGACCGGGGCTAGGAGGGTTTGGCGAAATACGGTCTGTGCCGCCGGGCCGCGCTGCTCGCCCCGAGGCTGCGTCCTCAGTCACCCCAAGGCTGAACAGCCTTGGGGCTCCCTGCGTCCTTGCCTCGGAACGACCATCGCACCCCGGCAACGAGCAGCATTCCGCCAAACCCTCCTAGACCCGGGCGGCGACGCCCAGTGCCCGGGGGATCGCTGCGAGCGCGCGGTCGATGTCCTCGTCGTCGATGCCGAGGTGGGTCACCGCCCGCAGCACCCCGGGCCGGATCGTCCCGGACAGGCGGACGCCTTCCCCGATCAGCCGCTCGAGCGCGTCGCCGGCAGCCAGCTCGAGGGAGCCGACGTCGATCTGCACGAAGTTCGTCTCGACCTGCTCCAGGTCGACGGGGACGCCGGCCTCGTCCAGCCCTTCGGCGAGCCTTCGTGCACGTGCGTGATCCTCTGCCAGGCGATCGACGTGATGGTCGAGCGCGTAGACGCACGCAGCCGCGACGATCCCCGCCTGGCGCATCGCACCGCCGAACTGATGCTTGTAGCGCCGCGCCCGCAGCATCCGTTCCGCCGACCCGGCGACGACAGCGCCGAGCGGGCAGCCGAGGCCTTTCGAGAAGCAGATCGTGACCGTGCTTGCATGCCCGGCGATCGCGGCCGGCTCTTCCCCGCTCGCGACCGCCGCGTTGAAGAGCCGCGCTCCGTCGAGGTGGAGCTCGAGCTCGAGCTCGCGGCAAGTCTCGGCCATCTCCGCCACCTCCGCCAGCGGCCAGACCCGGCCTCCGGAACTGTTGTGAGTGTTCTCGATCGCGACGACGCGCGTCGTCGGCATGTGGCCGAGATCGCCCCTTCGCGCGGCCGCGCGCACCTGCTCGGGTGCGAACCGGCCGGCTCGGCTCGGCAGCGCCCGAGTCATCAGCCCCGCATGGACTGCCGGGCCGCCGAGCTCGGCGATCAGCATGTGCGCGTTCTCCTCGGCGATCAGCTCGTCGCCTGGATCGGCGAGCACGCGCAGGGCGATCTCGTTCGCCATCGTCGCAGTCGGGACGAAGACGGCGTCCTCCTGGCCGAGCGTCTCCGCCGTCCGCCGCTCCAGCTCGTTCACGGTCGGGTCCTCGCGGAGCTGCTCGTCGCCGACCTCTGCAGCGGCGATCGCCTCCCGCATCGCTGCAGTTGGCTTGGTGGCCGTGTCGGAGCGGAGGTCGATCACGACCTCATTGTGGCCGCTTACGCCGTTGGGCTGCCGGCGAAGCTCGGGTAGCGAGAGGTCAGGAGGAACATGTACCCGTAGGTCTGCATCGAATAGCGCAGGCAGTACGCGGAGAGATCTCGCATCCCCCGCGGCATTCGCCCGATGGCGAGACAGACGAACCAGCCGAGAAACGCGATGATCTGCATCACCTGGATGAGAACGGCGGCGACGATCCAGGCCGGTATGGCCAGGATGATGCGGAAGAACGTCACCAATCTGTTCTGCCGTTCGGGTGGGTCGACCTCGAGGTCAATGGGGTAGCCGGGCCGGCCGGTGAACGTCGGGTAGGGATTCGCGATCAGATACAGGTAGGCGTTGACATGGGTCATGTACCTGAGGTAGCGGGCAAGGAAGTTATGGAGCCCGGTTGGGCAGCGGCCCATGAAAAGCGTCGCGAACCAGGCGATGAGCACCACGACGTAGACGACGATTCCCCACAAGAGGAGCCAGATCACGTGCGGGATCACAAGCAGCAAGCGAAAGAAGACCGTCAGCCGTGAGCGCTCGAGATCGTCGTTGACGATGAGCCGGATCGGATGTTGCTCCGCCGGCTGCTCCTGGGATTGCTCGTTCACGCTCCGGCGATCCTAACGCGACCTCAGGTGGGGGATCGGCCCTTGGCGCCTCCACGCCGATCTTGTGCGTGGAACCGCAATCAAAGGACCGCAATGAACATTGCCGCCTCTCTCTGGCAACTCGTCCAGGAAGATCGTCTCGTTCGCTGGGCCGCCTACGCCAGCGTCGTCGTCCTGTGGTTTGCAATCGCCTGGGCCGACGCACGGATCCTGCTCTTTGGCGCGTTCATCGCCGCCATGACCTGGTGGCTCAGGCGTCAGCGCGCTCGGCGCGGCTGGTTCGAGGAACGCGAAGTCGACATCGATCTGCTCTAGTAAGGCGCCGACTCGGCGGCGCCGCCTCAAGACGGCGCGGGAGACAGACGGCCACGCCGGCAAAGCTGGCGCGGCCTCCAGGCGGCATCGCAAGCGATGCCTCAGCCGCGCGTCCGTCTGAAATGACCGGTCGACCCATCACGGACTCGTTCCGAAACCGCCGCTACGCACCTTTCTGCGCCTCTAGCTCTCGCGCCGCGCTCGGCTCGGCCGACAAGTCCGGATGGTCCTCGAACAGGTAGCGGACGACTGCGCGCCTAACCGCCTTCACCTCGTCGACCCGGCGCACCGGCCGGTCGTGCGGCGCTTCCTTGAGCAGGTCGGGCCGCTCGGCGGCGTCGCGGGCGATCTCGAGCATCGCGTCTGCGAACTCGTCGAGGATCTCTTTTGGCTCGGTCTCGGTCGGCTCGATCATGAGCGCCTCAGGGACGATCAGCGGAAAGTAGATCGTCGGCGGGTGGAAGTCGTAGTCCATCAACCGCTTGGCGACGTCGAGCGCGGAGATCCCGTGCTCGCGTTTCAGTCGCCGCGCAGAGAGCACGAACTCGTGCATACAGAGCCGGTCGAACGGGAGCTCGTACGCGCCCTTCAGGCGTGCGAGCAGGTAGTTGGCGTTGAGGACCGCGACCTCCGACATCTCACGCAGCCCCGCCCCGTACGACCGGATGTACGCGTACGAGCGGACGAAGACGCCGAAGGGCCCGCAGAAGCCGCGCACCTTGCCGATCGACTTCGGCCGGTCGTAGTCGAGCCGGAAGGCCTCGCCGTCGCGCACCACCGCGGGCACGGGCAGGAACGGCTCGAGCCGGTCGCGGACGGCAATCGGCCCGCCGCCGGGCCCGCCGCCGCCGTGTGGCTGCGAGAAGGTCTTGTGCAGGTTGAAGTGGACGATGTCGAAGCCCATGTCGCCCGGGCGCGAGATCCCGCAGACCGCGTTCAGGTTCGCCCCGTCGTAGTACATGAGCGCGCCCGCCTCGTGGAAGATCCGCGTGATCTCTTCGATGTTCTCGTCGAAGAGACCAAGGGTCGAAGGATTCGTCAGCATCAGGCCTGCGGTGCTTTCGTCGACCTTGGCGCGCAGGTCCTCGACGTCGATGTTCCCGCGCGGATCGGTCTGCACGGGCGTGAGCTCATACCCGCCCATCGTCACGCTCGCGGGATTCGTCCCGTGCGCGGTGTCGGGAATGACGATCTTCCGCCGGGTCTCATCCTCGCCGCGGTCGGCGAAGTAGGAGCGCATGAGCATGAGCCCCGTCAGCTCACCCTGAGAGCCGGCGGCCGGTTGGAGCGAGACCGCCGGCAACCCCGCGACCTCCCCGAGGATCTCCTGCAGCCGCCACATCAGCTCGAGTGCGCCCTGCGCCCCCTCCTCTTCCTGGAGCGGGTGCAGGTCGCGGAAGCCCGGGAGGTTGACGACACGCTCGTTGACGCGCGGGTTGTGCTTCATCGTGCAGGAGCCGAGGGGATAGAAGCCGGTGTCGATTCCAAAGGTGCGCGTCGAGAGCTTCGTGAAGTGGCGGACGAGCTCGGGCTCGGCGATCTCGGGCAGGCGAGGCGGTCGCTCGCGGCGTAGCTCCGCGGGGATCTCCGGCACCGGCAGGTCGTTCGGCGGCAGGCTCGAGGCTCGACGGCCTTCCTGGGACTGCTCGTAGATCAGCTTCACGTTGCGAGGACCTCGGCGAGCCGGTCGATGTCGGCTCGCGTCCGCTTCTCGGTCACGCAGACAAGGAGCGCATCCTCCATGCCCGCGTAGTCGCGCTTGAGCGCATACCCCGGATGGACGCCCTGCTCGCGGGCGGCGCGAATCGCCTCATCCGCGGGCCGTCCGGCCCGGATGGCAAACTCCTTGAATGTTGTCTGATCTGGAAACAGAAGCGGAAGGCCGAGCTGCTCCTTCGCGTAGGCGGCGAGGGCCATGCAGGTCTCCCCCTGCTCCCTCAGCCCCTGCGGGCCCAGCCATGAGAGGTGGACGAGGCCGGCGAGCGCCAGCAGCGTCTGGTTCGTCGTGATGTTCGACGTCGCCTTCTCGCGGCGGATGTGCTGTTCCCGGGTCTGCAGCGTCAGCACATAGGCGCGCCGGCCCTCGACGTCGGTCGTCTCACCGACGATCCGGCCGGGCATGCGCCGCACATAGTCCGAGCGCGAGGCGATGAAGCCGTAGTGCGGGCCGCCGTACGACTGGTAATTTCCCGCTCCCTGCCCTTCGCCGATCGCGAGCGCACAGCCGTACTCGCCCGGGGCTTCGAGGACGCCGAGCGAGACCGGATCGACATGGGCGATCGGAAGGGCGCCGGAGTCGTTCGCCGCGGCGGCGAGATCGGGCGCGGGCTCGAGACAGCCGAAGAAGTTCGGCTGCTGGAAGATGACGCACGCGGCGCCCTGCGCTGCCACGGCGAGCTCGTCTGGATCGATGACGCCGTCGCGGTGCGGGACCTCGACCACCTCGAGCCCGAAGCCGGGGGCGTAGGTCTTCACGACCTGACGCACTTGCGGGCTGAGCGTCTCGGCGAGCACGACGCGCGAGCGGCCGGTGACGTGCTTTGCGACGTAGCAGGCGTCGGCGGCCACGGTCGTGCCGTCGTAGCCGGAAGCGTTGGAGACGTCCATGCCGGTCAGCTCGCAGATCGCCGTCTGGTATTCGAAGATCGCCTGTAGCACGCCCTGGCTCATCTCCGGTTGGTAGGGCGTGTACGCGGTCAGGAACTCGCCGCGCTGAAGGACGGCGTCGACGACCGCCGGGACGTAGTGGTCGTAGATGCCCGCGCCGAGAAAGGAGAGCTCGCGGCCGGTATCCACGTTACGGGCCGCGAGCTCCTCGAGGTGCGCCACGAGCTCAGGCTCCGAAAGTGCCGGTTCGAGCTCGAGCTCACCGCGGAAGCGCACGGCCTCCGGGATCTCGCGGAAGAGCTCGTCGATCGAGTCGACCCCGATCGCCGCGAGCATCTCGTCGCGGTCGCGATCCGTCAGTGAGAGGAAGCTCACTGCTCGGCGACGAAGCTCTTGTAGGCGCCGGCGTCCATGAGGTCTTCGGCCTCCGACGCGTCGCTCAGGCGGATACGGACAAGCCAGCCTTCGCCGTACGGGTCGTCGTTGACCGTCTCCGGCTCGGCGACGACCTTCTGGTTGATCTCGACGATCACGCCGGAGAGCGGAGCGATCAGGTCCGACACGGCCTTGACAGATTCGACCTCGCCGTACGAGGAGCCCTTCGCGATCTCAGCGCCCTCCTCGGGCGGCTCGTAATGGACGAGCTCACCGAGCGCATCTTGCGCAAACCAGGTGACTCCGAGCGTCGCCTCGTCGCCATCGATCCGGGCCCAGTCGTGCTCGGAGTGGTACTGCAGGCCATCGGGATAGGTCTCATCTGCCGCCACTAGCTCTCCTCACGCTTGTAGATGGGCTTGGGCACGACCTCGGCTCGCCGCTCGCGCCCGCGAATGTCGATCGTCAGAGTCGATCCCGGCGACGCGTGCTCGGCGGGCACGTAGCCCATGCCGATCCCCCGGTCGAGCATCGGAGAGTGCGAGCCGGACGTGACCTCGCCGCCCTCGGCGATCGCCATCCCCTGGCGTGGGATGCCTGCGTCCTGCATGACGAAGGCGACGAGCTTTCGCTCCGGGCCGTCGGCCTTGATCCGGCGCAGCTCCTCGACGCCGGTGAACTCCTTGTCGAGCGCACAGACCCAGCCGAGACCGGCCGAGATCGCGTCCGTCTCCGGGCCGATGTCGTTTCCGTGCAGCGGGTAGCACACCTCCAGGCGCAGGGTGTCGCGCGCGCCCAGGCCGCACGGCTTGGCGCCGCGGGCGAGGATCGCGTCCCAGAGCTGCTCGGAGTCCTCGGCCATCGCCATCAGCTCGACCCCCGCCTCGCCGGTGTAGCCGGTGCGATTGATCACGCACTCGACGCCATCGATCTCGCCCATCTCGAACGTGAATGCGGGAGCATCGCCGAGACCGAGCCGCTCGAGCGAACGCGGTCCCTGCACCGCGAGCAACGAGTAGCGGTCCGACACATCCCGGATGTCCGATCCCGGACGCTCCCGGTCCTTGAGCCACTCGTAGTCGGCGTCCCTGTTCGACGCGTTCACGACCAGGAGGTAACGCCCGCCCTCGAGCCGGTAGACGATGAGGTCGTCGACGATCCCGCCGCGCTCATTCGTCAGCAGCGTGTACTGCGCGCCGCCGACCTCCACCCGGTCGAGGTCGTTTGAGAGCAGCGATTGCAGCAGCGCGCGGGCCTGCGGCCCCTCGACGTCGAGCTCGCCCATGTGCGAGACGTCGAAGACGCCGCAATCCTCCCGGACGGCGCGGTGCTCGGGAATGACGCCTTCGTACTGGATGGGCATCTCCCAGCCCGCGAACGGAACCATGCGTGCGCCGAGAGCCCGGTGGCGCTCGTAGAGCGGCGTGCGGAGCAACGTCTGCATGCGTCGCGGATGCTAGTCCAGGCTTGAAGCGCCGGTCAGCCGCTCCGCGCGGAACGGCTGACCAGACAACTGGCGGACCCCGAAGAGGTCCGCCGGGAGGGCACGGTCGAGGTACCGCGGCCGCGAATTCCTAAACGAAGCGTCGGGCGCTGAGCTACGAATCGCGGAGGAACGAGGGCACTTCGAGGATGTCGTCGGGCAGCTCGAAAGCTCCCTCTTCGACCGAAGACGGCGTTCGAGCTCCGCTTCCCTCCTCGGCGGGCTCCTCCTCGCGGCCGCGGCGGCGGCGGCGGTAGCGCTCCGGCCCGAAGCCGGTCGCGATCACGGTCACTCGCACCTCGTCCTTGAGCGCATGGTCGATGACCGCACCGAAGATGACGTTCGCATTCTGATCGGCCGCCCCGGTCACGACTTCGGCTGCCTCGTTCACCTCGAAGAGGCCCATGTCGGACCCCCCGGTGATGTTGAGAAGAATGCCGGTCGCGCCCTCGATGGAGGCTTCGAGGAGCGGCGACGAGACTGCCGCGCGGGCCGCCTCACCGGCGCGGTTCTCGCCCGAGCCGACGCCGATGCCCATCAGCGCAGAGCCGGCGTCGCGCATGATCGTGCGCACGTCGGCGAAGTCGAGGTTGACGAGGCCGGGGATCATGATCAGGTCGGTGATGCCCTGAACGCCCTGGCGCAGGACGTCGTCGGCGAGCCGGAAGGCATCGACGATCGAGGTCTCCTTGTCGACGACCTGCAGCAGCCTGTCGTTCTCGATCACGATCAGCGTGTCCACGTTCTCGCGCAGCTCGCGGATCCCGAGCTCGGCCTGCTCCGCGCGCTTGCGGCCCTCGAACGAGAACGGTCGTGTCACCACCCCGACGGTGATCGCGTCGAGCTCCTGTGCGAGCCCGGCGACCACGGGCGCGGCTCCGGTTCCGGTTCCTCCGCCCTCGCCGGCGGTCACGAAGACCATGTCGGCGCCCTTCAACGCATCCTTCAGCTCGTCGCGGCTCTCACGCGCCGAGGCGCCTCCGACTTCCGGGTTCGCGCCTGCGCCAAGGCCTCGAGTGACCTCTGCGCCGATCTGAAGCTTCACGTCCGCGTCCGTCATCAGCAGCGCCTGCGCGTCGGTGTTGACCGCGATGAACTCGCACCCCGTCAGGCCCGCATCGACCATTCGGTTGACGGCGTTCGAGCCACCGCCGCCGACACCGGCGACCTTCAGGACTGCAAGGAATTTCTGGGACGGATCACGCATCTTCAAGGGCCGTGAGGCTCAACCTCTAGTGGAGCGTAGGGTGCGGGGCGGACGGAAACCGGCCAGAGCCTACGCGCCCGGAACCCGCATGTCAACGGGAAGTGAGCGTCCTAACTATAACTCTCGACCTTAGACTTTAGACTTACTGGAGAACCACCGGCCGCTCGGGCACGCTCACGTCCACGTAGTGCGCACCCGCCTCGACGAGGCCCAGGATGCGCCGTGCGACTGCGACTTTCAGTGGAAGATCCTCGGCTGCGCCGAGCCGCACCTCCGTCCCGGAACGCAGCACGAGCATGAGGTCCCCGTCGAGCTCCCGGGCCTCGCTCACGCCTCGGAAGAAGCGCCTGTCGGTCGAGAGCACTCGCCCGAGAGTCAGTGCCGGCTGCAGCGCTTCGTCATCCGAGAGCAGTGCTCCGTCACTCGGCACCGGCGATTCCGCGATCCAGATCCGCGGCAGCCTCGAAGTCGGATGGTCGCGCAGGCGCTGCAGGATCCGGCCGCGCTCCGACACCAGCCATGCCTCTGAACCGCGGCGCAGGACGGCGACCGGGCGCTCAGCCCACACGACGATCCGGGCCGTGTGCGGAAAGGCGCGGTCGTAGGAGACGAGCTTGACGTCGGGCAGGGCCTCGAGCCGGCGATCGATCGCGGACGCGTCCAGGGAGACGAGGCTCTTGCCCTCGAGCGGGGCGAGTGCCTCGCCGACACGGCGCGCAACGAGCGGTCGGGCACCCAAGACCTCGAGCTCTTGCACGGCGAAGACCGACGTCTCTCGGGCCCCGACATACGCGCCTACCGCCAGAGCGAGGAGACTGAAGCCCACGAGCAGGGAGCGGCCGGAGGGTAGGACGCGGGCGAGCCGAACCGGCACCGCCGGGCGGTGGCCCGGCAGCGCAACGACGGCAGAGCGAGGCTTGCGGATCTCGGCCACGAACCACAGTTCGGCACCACCGAGGGAAGCCCTACAGCGTGTCGCCTGCGGCCGGCAGCTCGAGCCGGCCGACGAACCGCACTTCGCGCTCGAGCTCGACGCCGTACTCCTCGAGCGCCCGGCGGCGCGCCTCGGCCATCAGCGCGACCGCCTCGGCTGCTGTCCCCTCGCCCGTGTTCTCGATGAAGTTCGCGTGCCGCGGGGAGATCTGGGCGCCGCCGATCCGATGTCCCTTCAGCCCGCATGCCTCGAGCATCCGACCCGCCGACAGCTCGTGCTCGGGGTTCTTGAAGACCGATCCAAAGGTGCGCTTGTTCGTCGGCTGCGCCGCCTTTCGCTGCGTCTGCATGTCGGCTACCGTCTGCTTGATCTCCTCGGGGGCTCGAGGCTCGAGCCGGAAGTCCACGCGGGCGACGACTTCCCCTTGGCGTAACCCCGAGCGGCGGTAGGCGAGACCGAGCTCGGCTGGCGTGCGCCACTCCGAGCCCTCCGCAGAGGCGACAAGCGCCCGCTCGACGATCGCCTTCCAGTCGCCGCCGTAGGCGCCGGCGTTCATCTGGACGCCTCCGCCGACCGTGCCCGGAATCGCGCAGGCAAACTCGAAGCCGCCGAGCCCGGCGGCACGGGCGCGGTGCAGACAGACGGCGTTCGCGGCGCCGCCGCCTGCGACGAGCAACCCGTCTTCGGCGCGGGCCTCGGCCAACTCGTCTTCGAGCCGGAGCACGAGCGCCTCCACGGCCTCGTCCGCGATCAGCAGGTTCGAGCCGAGCCCGATCGTGAAGACGTCGAGCCCGCGCTCTGCGGCCCAGACGAGGGCCTCCTCGAGCTCGGCGCGCGTGCCGGGCCGTGCGAAGTGCCTGGCCGGCCCACCGATGCCGACCGTGGTCAGGCGGCCGAGCGGAACGTTCTCCTCGATCCTCATGCGAGCTGCTCGAGCAGAAAGGGGACAGCGCGGTCGACATCGCCGGCTCCGACGGTCAGCGCGACGTCGCCGTGCCGCGCGCGGCGGGCGAGGAAAGTCGCAGCCTCCTCAATCGTGGGAGTCCACCCGACCGGCATCCCGGGCCGCTTTTCCACGAGGGCCTCGACAACGAGCTTGCCGCTCACGCCTTCGACGGGCTCCTCACGGGCTCGGTAGATCTCGGTCACGGCGACCACGTCTGCAGACGCGAGGGCCGCCGCGATTTCATGCGCGAGATGACGCGTCCGCGAGTACAGGTGCGGCTGGAAGAGCACGAGCACCCGCCCGCCGTTCCGCACAGCAGCGATCGTCGCCGAGATCTCCGCCGGATGGTGCGCGTAGTCGTCGAGCACAGTCACTCCGCCCGCCTCGCCACGATGCTCGAGCCTCCGCCCGGCGCCCTCGAACCGTGCGAGCTGTGCCTGTGCTTCGTCCGCGGCCACTCCCATGAGCTCCAGAGCCGCGAGTGCTGCGGCCGCATTTCTGCGGTTGTGCTCGCCCGGCAGGGCCAACTCGAAGTCCACGGGCTCGAGCTCCTCTCCGCGGACGACCTGCGGCACCTGGGCGAGCCAGCCCTCGAAGAGCTCATCGACCTCGGCGCGCGAGGCGAACTCCGAATGGTGGTCGAGGTCGACATTCGTGACGACCGCGATCTTCGGCCGCAGGTGCTCGATCGTCCGGTCGGACTCGTCGCCCTCGACGACGAGCCACCCCGACCCGGCCCTGGCGTTGCCGCCGAGCTGCGGGATCTCGCCGCCGATCAGGAAGGCGGGATCTCGCCCGACGCGGTCGAGGCAGAACGCGATCATGCCGGCCGTCGTCGTCTTTCCGTGCGCGCCCGCAACCACAATCGAATCCTGCTGGGAAACGAGCTCCGCCAGCAGCTCCGCCCGGGTGCGACCGGGTACCTGTCCGGCGAACGCCGTCGAGACGATGGCCTCATAACCTCCAGGCGCCGCCGCGATCTCCTCCGAGACGCTGACAGGAATCCCCACTGCGCGCACATGCTCGAGGTAAGGCGTCTCGACACGATCCCACCCGGCTACCTGGGCCCCCCAAGCCTTCGCGAGGACGGCGTATCCGGAGAGCCCGGCCCCGCCGATCCCGACGAACCAGATCCTGCGATTTTCAAGACGCGATGGCAATAAGCTCCTGGGCGATGTGATCGGCGGCGTCGGGGCGCGCAACCCGCTTCATCGCCTCCCCCATCTCCTTCAGCCGCTCCGCGTCGCCGAGCAGCGAGCGGGCGAGGTCGGGCACGCGTCCGAGCTCCGTCTCCGAGACGGCGATCGCCCCGCCGGTGCGCTCGAAGTAGCGCGCGTTCTTCGCCTGGTGGTCTGCGGTCGCAAGCGGATAGGGAACGAGAATCGCGGGCTTCCCGGCGGCGGCGATCTCCCAGACCGACCCGCCCGCGCGCGCGAGCACCAAATCCGCCGCCCCGAGCGCCGCCCCGAACTCGTCCGTGAAGGGCACGAGCTTGTAGTCGTCCCGCTGCACTCGTCCACGCAGGCGTTCGTAGTCGCGCTCGCCGCAGAGGTGCAGGATCGCCGGCCCGGTCTGCCCGAAGGATTCGGCCACGACGTCGTTGAGGCTCGCGGCCCCCAGGCTCCCGCCGAAGACGAGTAGGACGCGCGCCCGCGGCGGCAGGTCGAAGACGCGCCGCCCTTCCGCGCGCGAAGTTGCCCGGTTGCGGGCCGGGATCGGCCTGCCCGTCACCCGGTACTTCGAACCCTCGCGTCCGTCGATCGGAAAGGCCAGGAAGACGCGCTCGGCGAAGGGCGCGGCGAGGCGGTTGGCGAGCCCGAGGTGGGCATCGGCTTCCATCAGCGCCGCCGGAATCCCCTTGCGCGAGGCCGCATAGACCATCGGGCCAGCCACGTAGCCCCCGCCCCCAAGCACGACGTCGGGCTTCCGCTCGGCCAGGATGCGGCGGCAGGCCCGCGGCGCCTTCACAGCCCGGGCGAGCGATCGGGCGAGCGCGGGGGTCGGCCGGCGGGGCAGCCCGGAGATCCTGAAGGTGTCGAGCTCGAAGCCGGCCTCAGGAACGAGCCGAGCCTCGACGCGATCCGGCGACCCGGCGAAGGTCACCTTGACGCCGCGCTCCACGAGCGCTTCGGCGACCGCGAGCGACGGCAGCACGTGGCCGGCTGTTCCGCCGGCTGCGATCAGGCATTTGAGCGCTCGCGCGTCCGCCATGTCCCGCGATGTTAAGGAGGACGCCCACCGACGCGAGCGAGACGATGAGGCTCGACCCGCCATAGGAGACGAAAGGAAGCGTAATCCCGGTCAGCGGAGCGAGGCCCAGTACGGCGGCGAGGTTGATCAGCGCCTGGCCGCAGACGAGGGTCGTCAGGCCCGCCGCGAGCCGCTTGCCAAAGGGGTCGCGGCACCGCAGGGCGACTCGGAACCCCGCGTACGCGAAGAGACCGAACATGGCGATCACGAAGGTCGTCCCGAGCAGGCCGAGTTCTTCGCCGATGACGGCGAAGATCATGTCCGTGTGCGCCTCGGGGAGGTAGTTGACCTTCGAGGGCCCGTGGCCGAGCCCGACGCCGAAGGGCCCCCCAGAGCCGAGGCCGATGATCGCCTGCACGGTTTGGTAGCCGGCTCCCTGCGCGTCGTGCCAGGGGTCGAGGAAGCTGAAGAAGCGCGCGCGGCGATAAGGCTCGAACCAGATCGCTGCGATGCCGAGCCCTGCTGCAACCGAGCCTCCTGCGGCGAGCACACGGAGCGGCGTGCCCGAGACGATGAGGACGGCGCCGAGGACGATGCCGATCGCAATCACGGTGCCGAGATCGGGCTCGACGAGGATCAGCGCACAGACGAGCCCAGTGGTCAGTCCGATCGGCCGAAAGAGCTCGCCGAGCGTGCGCGGTGCCGGCCGGCGCGCGAGATACGCCGCTGCCCAGATGGCGAGGCTGAGCTTCGCCAGCTCCGAAGGCTGGAAGCTCAGAGATCCGACCCCGAGCCACCGGCGGGCGCCGTTCACCTGCTGGCCGATGACGAGCACGGTGAAACAGAGACCGATGCTCGAGAGCATCAGCACCGGAGCGAGGTAGCGGAGCGCTCGATAGTCCATCCGGTAGAGCACCATCAAGAGGGCGACCCCGACCAGGGCGTAGATCGCCTCGCGCTTCAGGTAGTAGCTCGGGTCCGAGCCGCCGAGGGCTGCGGCCGCCGAGGTTGCGCTGTAGACCATCACGAGCCCGAACGCGGTCAGGCCCAGCGTGACGAGGACGAGAATGTGGGTATCGAGCTGACCCTTCTTCAAGCGGCGAGCTCCAGGGCCAGCCGGCGGAAGGTGTCGCCGCGCTCCTCGAAATCGCGAAACTGGTCGTAGCTCGCACAGGAGGGCGCGAGCAGGACGATCTCGCCCGGTCTCGCGTTCCTCGCCGCCGACCGGACCGCGGTCTCTAGGTCACCGCTCACCTCGTGATGGACTCCGGCCAGCTCGAGCGCGACCGCCAGGTCACGAGCAGCCTCGCCGATCAGGTAAGCGCGCCGGGCGCGGCCCGTGAGCTCGAGCGCGAGCTCGGTGTAGCTCTCGCCCTTGCCGCGGCCACCGAGGATGACGTGGAGCGGCGCCTCGTAGGCTGCGATCGCTCTCCGGGCAGCGGTCGTGTTCGTCGCCTTCGAATCGTTCACGTAGAGCACGCCGCCGGCCTCGGCGACGGGCTCGAGCCGATGTGCGACGCCGGGAAAAGTCTCCAGCGCCTGGGCGATGCGCGAGTCCTCGACGCCGAGCGCTCGCGCAGCGGCCGTCGCGGCGGCGGCATTCTCGCGGTTGTGCGCACCGGGGATCCGCGGCTCGACCGGAAGCGGATCGTCTCCGTCGAACTCGATCCGCGCCGCCTTGCCGGGCACGTCGCCAAAACCACGCGGCAGGACCGCCGTGTCGCCTTCGCCCTGGTTCTCGAAGATGCGGAGCTTCGCGTCGCGATAGGCCTCGAGTGTGCCGTGCCGGTCGAGGTGGTCAGGCTCGACGTTGAGGAGCACGGCCACACGCGGCCGGAGCTCGTGCACGTCCTCGAGCTGGAAGCTCGAGACCTCGCACACGACGATTTGCCCGGGCTCGACGTCGCCGTCGAGATCGCAGAGCGCCCGACCGACGTTGCCTGCGACAGGCGCGCCGAGCATGACGCCGAGCAGCTCGCTCGTCGTTGTCTTCCCGTTCGTCCCGGTGACACCGAGGATCGGGTTCGGAAGCAGGCGCGCGCCGAGCTCGAGCTCGCTCCAGACGGCAATGCCGCGGCTTCGTGCCGCCGCGACGAGCGGCGCCTCAGCCGGCACTCCCGGGCTCTTGATCAATGTCTCGACGCCGTCGAGCAAGCGCTCCTCCTCGGTCCCGAGATGGAGTTCGACGCCGGCCTCGGCAAGCCTGCCCACATCCAGCTCCGCGGAGGCGTCCACGCCGATCACCTCCTTTCCTCGCCTCCGCAGTGCGAGCGCCGCAGCCTGCCCCGAGCGGGCGAGGCCCAGGACGAGGATGCTCATCTCACCGTAGGGCTCTGAAGTCGAGGTAATAGCGGTAGTAGAACGCGAATGCCGTCGCGCAGGTGATCGCGGCGAGGATCCAGAAGCGAACCATGATCTTCGTCTCCGACCAGGCCTTCATCTCGAAGTGGTGGTGGATCGGCGTCATCAGAAAGAGGCGCCGGCCCCAATAGCGGAACGAGAAGACTTGCAGGATGACCGAGAGCGCCTCGACGACGAAGATCCCGCCGATCAGCAGGAGCAGCAGCTCCGTCTTCGTCATCACGGCGAAGCCGCCGATCGCCCCGCCGATCGCCATCGAGCCCGTGTCGCCCATGAAGACCTCGGCGGGAAAGGCGTTGTACCAGAGGAAGCCGATCGCGCCGCCCGTCAGCGCCGCGCCCAGGATCGCGAGGTCGAGCGCCGAGGCGTCGCGCAGCTCGGTCGACGTGGCCGAGCGGATCCACGTGACGACGTTCATGGCCGCGAACGTGATCAGAGCGATGATCCCGACCCCAACGGCGAGCCCGTCGATGCCGTCCGTGAGGTTCGCCCCGTTGGCGGCACCCGCGATGATCAGAAAGAGGAGCACGTAGAAGCCGAAAGAGAGCCCGATCCGCCAGTTCAGCAAAGGGACGTAGACGGCAGTGGCCAGCCCTTGATCGTGCGCCGACCATCCCACTCCGGCCGTGATTCCCAGGAGAAGCAAGAGCTTCCAGCGGCCGGCCAGGCCCAACGAGCGGCGGTGCGTGACCTTGATCAAGTCGTCGATGAACCCGATCGCCGCACAACCGAGCGTGACGAAGAAGACCGTCAGCCCGGCTTCCGTGTAACGGCTGAGCGCGAGGAACGGCGGGATCATGGAGAGCACGATCAGCAGGCCGCCCATCGTCGGCGTGCCCTGCTTCAGGTGGTGCCCGGCGGGACCCTCCTCGCGGATGTGCTGGCCGTACTCTCTCCGCCGCAGGAAGTCGATGAACTTCGGCCCGGCGAGAATCGAGATCGCCATCGCCAGGATCCCGGCCGCGAGGACTCGTTCCACTAGTGCCCCTTCCAGTAATGCCGCCGAGCTTCTGGGTCGCGAGCACCAAGCCAGAGGCCGCACTCGTCCGCGGCCAAGGCTAGAAGCCTTGGCAAGG
>Ga0307278_10000036_pt1 | contig 63004 bp, 73 predicted proteins | sample ER_DNA_117_FD_194482 | JGI IMG/M metagenome (GOLD analysis project Ga0307278, IMG submission 194482) | Bulk soil microbial communities from the East River watershed near Crested Butte, Colorado, United States - ER_DNA_117 | ecosystem: Environmental > Terrestrial > Soil > Floodplain | place... | reverse complement strand
CGGAGCCTTTACATCTTGCGTACCGGATTCAGTTCCAGACTCGCACGTCGCGGTACAGCGTGTCGCGCTGTACCGGGGTCTTGCCGAGCGCCTTGATCACGCGTACGAAATCGTCCGTCGAAGCGCGATGCGTCGTGCCGGCAGCCGAGACGACGTTCTCCTCGATCATCACCGAGCCGAGGTCGTCGGCGCCGAACTCGAGCGCAACTTGCCCGATCTTCATTCCCTGGGTCACCCACGAGGACTGGATGTGGTCGACGTTGTCGAGGTAGATCCGGCTCACTGCCTGGGTGAGGAGGTATTCGAACGACGTCGGATGGTGCGTGACGAGCGGCGCCAGGCGTGTGCCCGCCGGCTGGAACGTCCAGGAGATGAAGGCGCGGAAGCCATGCGTCTCGTCCTGGAGGTCGCGGATGCGACGCATGTGCTCGACGCGCTCGGCGAGCGTCTCGACGTGGCCGTACATCATCGTCGCCGTCGTCGACATGCCGAGCCGGTGTGCGTGACGCATGACGTTCAGCCAGTCGGCGGTGCGGGTCTTCTTGGGGGCGATCACGTCGCGCACGCGGTCGACGAGGATCTCGGCGCCGCCGCCGGGGATCGAATCAAGCCCCGCGTCGCGGAGCCGCGTCAGCGTCCGCGGAATGTCGAGCTTGGAGCGGCGCGCAATGTGCTGGATCTCGGGGGGCGAGAGCGCATGCAGGTGGATCGGGTAGCGCGCCTTGATCGACCGGAAGAGGTCCTCGTAGTAGTCGATGCCGAGGTCGGGATGGTGACCGCCCTGCATGAGGACGCCGGTGCCGCCGATCGCGAGCGTCTCCTCGATCTTCTTGAAGATGACGGTCTTCGGCAGCAGGTAGCCCTCCGTGCGGTCGCCGGGCCGCCTGTAGAAGGCGCAGAAGTCGCAATCGGTGACGCAGACGTTCGTGTAGTTGACGTTGCGGTCGATGATGAACGTGATCCGATCGGGATCGCTCCTGCGCGCTCGGAGCACGTCGGCCGCCTTCCCGATCGGCACGAGCTCCTTCGACTCGAGGAGCGTCAGCGCCTCGGCGTCGGTCAGTCGCTCGCCGTCGAGTGCCTTGTCGAGGACCAGGCCGACTCCGTTTCTCATGCGAGCACGGCCTCCCCGTGGACGAAGCGGAGATCCGGCACCCGATCCAGCTCGCCGTGGTCACGCGCGAGCTCGAGGAACGTGAAGAGCGCCGCGCGCTCGCGGGGGCCGAAGCGGTAGCGGAGCTTCTCGAAGTAACGCGCCAGGAAACCGGCGGGATAGCCGTAGCGCGCGCTCGCCTCCCGCGCGAGAAGCTCCGGTTCCGTGCGGGCCTGCCGCACCGAGGCGACGAGCGCGTCCTCGAGCTCGGAGATTCCCTCCGGCGGCGGGTCGGCGCAGGCCCAGACGGCGAAGACCATCGGCAGCCCGGTGCGCTCGGTCCAGAGACGACCGAGATCGTGGTGCGGTGTCGGATCCTCGAAGGCGCTGCGCAGTGCGGCGTCGCCGATCAGGAGCTTCGCATCCGCGTCGTCACCGAGCGGCACCTGCTCTGCCTCCGGCAGCAGGACGCGCGCCAGGACGACCGACGTGGCGCTTTCGGGCGTGACTCCCAGGCGGCTGATCTGCTCGAGCGGCTTCGAGGAGATGAGCTGGATCGAATCGACTGCTCCCTCCGAGGAGACGCAGAGCCGTGGCAGGAGCACGAGCCGGTCGGCGTTCCGCGCCCATTCGATCGAGGGGATCGGCGCAACGTCGACCTCGCCCGCGAGCAATGCGCGCGAGAGCTCGGTCGGAACACCGACGACCTCTTCGACCTCGGCATCGAGCCGGTGGAAGACCGGAGCCATGTTCACGTACGAGATGCGGCCGAGCCTCACCATCGGTGGAGCTCGTTGTAGAGCGTGTCCCGCTGCACCGGAATCCGGCCCGCTTCCCGAATGACGCGCACGAGGTCCTCGATCTTCTGTTCGGTCTCCGTGCGCGCGCCGGCCGCGTGGAAGATCTCCTCGCGCACGACCGTACCTTGCACGTCGTTCGCCCCGAAGTGGAGCGCGACCTGGGTCAGCGGCAGGCCCATCATGATCCAGTAGGCCTTCACGTTCGGGACGTTGTCGAGGAGCAGGCGCGAGACGGCGATCATCTTCAGGTCGTCGGAACCCGCTGTGTGCTTCCAGCCGCGGCGCTCGAAGACCGTGTTCTCCGGGTGGAAAGCGAGCGGGATGAACGCGAGGAAGCCGCCGGTCTCGTCCTGCAGCTCGCGTAGCCGCAGCAGGTGGTCGACGCGCTCCTCGTAGGTCTCGACATGGCCGTAGAGGATCGTGCAGTGCGTGGGAATGCCGAGCCGGTGCGCGGTGCGGTGGACGTCGAACCAGTCGTCGGGATGCTCCTTGCCGGGCGCGACCAGGCGCCGCACGCGGTCGGCGAAGACCTCGGCGCCGCCGCCGGGCAGTGAGCCGAGCCCGGCGTCGCGCAGCTCGCGCAGCACCTCCTCGTGGGTGAGGCCGGAGAGCTTCGTCATGTGGTGGATCTCGCTCGCCGTGAACAGCTTCAGGTGCACGTCCGGCAGCGCCTCGTGCAGCTGACGGACGATCTCGACGTAGTAGTGGAAATCGACGTGCGGGCTCTCGCCTCCGACCATGTGGATCTCGGTGAAGCCCGACAGCTCGCGCTGGCGCAGCGCATCCTCGACGAGCTCCTCGGCCGTGTACGTGTAAGCGCTCTCCTGCTTCTGCGTGACGGCGAAGGCGCAGAACTTGCACTTCACCCGGCAGACATTCGTCTGGTTCAGGTACAGGTTCTGGACGAAGTAGACCTCGTCTCCTCCACCCCGCTCGCGCCGGGCGAGATCGGCAAGCTCGCCGAGACCGAGCAGGTCGTCCGACTCCATGAGCGCCAGCCCGTCTTCGAGGTCGAGCCGCTCTCCGGCCTCGACCTTCTCGCGGATCGGCTCGAGCGTGGAGGTGCGGTCGAGGACGGCCACTACGCAGTCCTTTCGACAACGGCGTCCGCGATCGCGTCGAGCTTCTCGCGCGACTCGGTGCCGTCGAGGCACGCGCGCGCCTGCTCGGCGTAACCGCGTGCGACCTCTCGGGCCTCCTCGATGGCGCCGCCCGCGGCGACGCGGAGCAGCGCGCCGTCGAGCGATCCGCCGGCGAGCGCGTTTCGGACGACCTCGTCCTCGCGCGCGGCCAGCAGCAGCGGCAGCGTGGGAATGCCCTCGCGCAAGTCGGTGCCGGCGATCTTCCCGGTCTCAACGGTCTGGCCGGCGCAGTCGAGGCAGTCGTCGACGATCTGGAAGGCGATGCCGAGCGCGAGGCCGAACTCTCCCAGCTCGGCGCGCCGGCTGCCGAGCAGGCACGCCGCCTCGAAGAGCTTGGCCGTCTTCAGCGCGCAGCGCTCGAGGTACTCGTCGACGGTCGTCTCGGGCCGGCGACGCTGTCCGCGCTCGATCGCCTCGCCTCGAACGAGGCCCAGCGCGGCGTCGGCCAGGATGGCGACCGCCTGGGCGTCGCCGGTCGCGGCGAGCTCGGCGAACGCGCGCGCGAAGAGGTAGATCCCGCCTGCGCTGGCAGCCTCGCGTCCGTAGGCGGACCAGACCGACGCCCGGCCACGACGCAGTTCCGCGCCGTCGATGAGGTCGTCGTGGACGAGGCTCGCCATGTGCACGAGCTCGATCGCCACACCCGCAGCCAGCGGCGGATCTTCCCCCGCCGGCGCGGTCAGGAAGACGAGCAGCGGGCGGAGGCGCTTCCCACCGGAGGTGAGCGCCTCGGCGCCGATCTCGGCGACGAGCCCTGGCCGGGAGGCGACCGCGTCGGAAAGCCGGTCCTCGAGCCTGTCGAGATACGTGTCGAGCCCCGGGGCCGCGTGGACGGTTGCGATCGCGCTCATCTCGCGACCCCGGTGTGGAGGGCGACGATGCCGCCGGCGAAGAGGCGCCAGCGGATCTCCGCGAACCCTGCCTCGTCCAGGAGCTTCGCCAGGCCCTCGGGCGCCGGAAACCGGCGAACGCTTGCAGGGAGGTATGAGTACGCCGAGCCGCCCGGCAGCACCTTGCCCGCCAGCGGGATGACGCCGTCGAACCAGAAGCGGTAGAAGGGCGCGAGCACGCCCCTGGGACGCGTGATCTCGAGGATGGCCACCCGCCCGTCCGGACCCAGGACCCGCCGCAGCTCCACCAGCCCCTGCTCGACGTTCGTGAGATTCCGCAGCCCGAAACCGATCGTGACGGCGTCGAACGAACCGTCCGTGAAGGGCAGCGCCAGTGCGTCACCTTCGACCCATTCGATCTCAGTCGACTTGCGGCGCGCCCGCTCGAGCATCGGCGCCGAGAAGTCGAGCCCGGTCACGTGCCCTCCAGCTTCGGCGGCGGCCAGCGCCAGGTCGCCTGTCCCGCAGCAGACGTCGAGCACACGATCGTCCGGTCGCACGACCGCGGCAGCGGTCTTCCGTCGCCAGCTCTGATCGAGCCCAGCCGTCATCAGCCGGTTCATCGCGTCGTAGAGCGGTGCGATCCGGTCGAACATCGACCGCACCCCCTCCGGCGGCAGCGTTCCAGTCTGCGCCATCTCGGACGTGTCCAGGGCCTGGCCCTGGACAGAGGTGTTTTGGACACGGGTCATTCGTCGCCCCAGGGTTTGACGAGGTTGGTGTCCAGGCCCAGCTGGGCCAGGCAGCGGCCGACGACGAAGTCGACGAGGTCGTCGATCGTCTCGGCTCCGTGGTAGAAGCCGGGGGCGGCAAAGAGAATGACGGCACCCGCTTGGCGCAGCTTCAGTAGGTTCTCGAGGTGGATCGTCGAGAGCGGCGTCTCGCGGGGGACGAGTACGAGCTTGCGGCCCTCCTTGAGCGCTACGCCGGCAGCGCGGTGCACGAGGTTCGCCTCACCGCCGGTTGCGATCGTGCCCGCGGTCGCCATCGAGCAGGGGCAGACGACGTAGCCTTCGACGCGAGCCGAGCCGCTCGCGTACGGAGCCGAGTAGTCGTGCGGGTCGAAGACCGTCGCCGCATTACCGGCCCGCTCGGTGAAGCGCGCGAGCACCTCGTCGCGCGGGAGCCGCGGCTCGCCGTACAGCTCGGTCGCCAGCACCTCGACACCTGCCGCGGAGGCGCAGACCCCGATCTCGCAGTCCGCCGCAGCGAGCGAATCGACGAGTCGCGCGGCATACGGCGCTCCGGACGCGCCGGTGATGCCCAGGAAGATGCGCATTACTTCGGACCCTTGGAGAGCTCGAGGAACGTGCCTAGGCGCTTCAGGTTCTCATCGCCGAGACCAGCCTCTCCTCCGAACTTCGGCATCACGGTGTTGCCGAACTTCGACGGGTCTGCGACGTAGTCGGCGAAACCTTGGACCCCCCGGTTTGAGGTCCTACCGATGGCGGACAGGTCGGGGGCGCCGAGATTTGGCGTGCCCGCGCCGAGATACGTGTGACAGTTCAAGCACCCCACCTGAGCGAAGATCTTCGCCCCTGCGACGGCCTGAGCATTTCCGGAGAAACCCTCCTGCTTCTGCCACGTAGAAACGCGCGTGAGGTTCTCCGCCCGCAGCGACTCCTTCGCCGTCGCACCCTTGTAGGTGAGCGTGCCCATGGAGATTACGGTCAGGATCGCCGCGACGACCGCGACCGGGCGGCGTAGCGGCCGGCGCTCGCGGCGCAGGTCGAGGAACGGGAACGCGAGCAAGAGGATGAGCGCGACCGTCGGCACGCCCACGGTGCCCAGGATCACCGAGTCCGGCCACTTGAAGATCCGCAGCAGGTAGAAGAGGAAGTAGAAGTACCAGTCGGGCCGGGGCACGAAGTTTGTCGTTCCCGGATCGGCCTTGTCGTCGTAAAGCTTGCCGAGCCAGCCCGAGTCGTGGTCCGCCGTTCCCTCGTTCGCAGTGAACTTCCAGATGACGGTCAGCCCGACGATCACACACACGACGAGGAGGCTCATCACCGTGTCGTGGAACATCGCGTACGGGTAGAACGGCTTTCCGCGCTCCTTGACGTCCTGCTTGTACTGCTGGAACTCGGCGCGCCGTTGCTCGAGCCGGCGGTTCATCGCAGCCTCGCCCCCCTCGGCCTGGGCTCGACAAGCCCTGCCCGCGGCGGAGGCGGCGGTCCAGGCTGCACCTTTCCGGCGGCCGTCGGCGACCACGGAGGCGAGTTGACACCCAGGCGAATGACAAGGTAGAGGTGCAGGATGATGAGGCCGGCGATCGCGCCGGGTAAGACGAGCATGTGCAGCGAGTAAAACCGCGCGAGCGTGTCAGGGCCGATCTCGGCTCCACCCTGCAGGACAGGACCGAGGAACGGCCCCACGAACGGCCCGGTCGCCTGCAGGTTGACGCCGACGACGGTCGCCCAGTATGAGGTCTCGTCCCAGGGCAGCAGATAGCCGAAGAAGCCCTCCATCATCCCGAGCACGAGCAGCAGCACGCCGATGATCCAGTTCAGCTCGCGCGGGTACTTGTAGGCGCCGTAGAGGAAGACGCGCCCCATGTGCAGGAACATGAGGATGATGAAGACGCTCGCTCCCCACTTGTGCATGCCGCGCACGAGCCAGCCGAGCGTGAGGTCGTCGGTGATGTGCCGGATCGACTCGTAGGCCGAGTTCGGGTCTGGCTTGTAGTAGAAGGCGAGAATCACGCCGGTCACGGCCTGGACGATGAAGGCGGTCAGCGCGGCCGAGCCGAGCGTGTGGCCCCAGCTGATGTCGCCTGGCACCTTGCGAAAGAGGAAGTACTTGACGGCGCCGACGAGGCCCGAACGCTCCTCGAGCCAGTCGAGCGGGTAGAGCATCATGCGGAGGATCTGCTCGCGCCGGCCTGGTCGTCGTCGTGCCATCAGCGAGGAGGCTGGAGCGGGTAGAGCACGGCCTCGATCCCGTCCACGTGCTGGCCCGGGCCTGCGAGTGGATAGCTGTGGATCTTCGCGTCAGCGGCCGTGCCGTCGACACCGGAGACGGAGTACGTCTTGCCGAGCAGCAAGCGCCCGTTCTTGATCCGGAACTCGTACCGGTCGAGGGCCCGGACCGGCGGGCCGGCCGTGCGGTTCCCCTCCGAGTCGTACTGACCACCGTGGCAGGGGCAGCCGAAGCCTGCCGCGGCCGCCGTCGGGATGAGATCCACGCCCTTCTCGGTCTTCTTCTGGTCGTCGAGCGGAAGGCCGTTGATCTGCACCGGGCAGCCGAGATGGACGCACCGGTTCGAGAGCGCGGTGAAGCTCGGAGCGCCCTCGAGCAGTCCGTTGTTGCGGATGTACGCCGTGCGGCGCGAGACCTCGCCCTCCTCCGGCTTCAACAGGAAGGTCGTGATCACGAACTTGTTCTCGGGAAAGTCGTCGATCGCGCCGACGTCGATCTCCGGATGGCCCTGCTTGATGAAAGGCGGCAGGACGGTGAAGCCGAGCACCGGCAATGTGACGACCCCACCGATCACCCCGCCCAGGCCGAGCGTCGAGAACTCGAGGAACTTCGAGCGCGGGAACCGGATGAGCTCTCCCTCGCCGGGCTCGGGCATCGCGGGCCCGCCCCGGTGCGCGGGGATCGCCGGCGCCTCGAGGACGGGCTCCGGCTCGGCCGGCTCGGCGCGGTAGGGAGCCGAGACGTCCCGTACCCAGAGCAACCCGAAGAGTGCCGTGAGCACGGCGCCGACTGCAATCACGATCGGCCCTACGATCAGCCCGACGAAGATGCAGGCGATGCCAACGGCAAAGCCGACCGGCCACAAGGTCGGCGCAGGGGTGTGCGGGCTCTCGTCTCCGCGGTGCGGATCCACGCTCTAGCGCGGATTCAATCGGGCGCCGATGCCAGCGTCAACGACGTAGCAATTGCCGCAACACGCGGTTGCGCCGGGCGGGAGCCCCATTTGCGCCCTCGGCGTCTGAGTCGATCCCGTATTCACGCCAGCGACGGTCGACGAGCAAGCGGATCTCGTCGCTCATGACGATCTCGTCCGGCCACTCCCTGGTGCCCTCGTCAGGCCCCTTGTGTGTGGCGTCGATGCCGATCTTGCCGCCGTAGAACTGGCGGGTCGGGGCGTGGTCGAGGTGGTCGAGCGGCCCTTCGGTCAGCATGACGTCGCGCTTCGGGTCGACGTTGGCCGTCACGCGGAAGAAGACCTCCTCGTAGTCGTGCACGTTCACGTGCTCGTCGACGACGACGACCGACTTCGTCAGGCTCAGCAGGCCGAGGCCCCAGATCGCGTGCATCACCTTCTGCGGCTGGCCCGGGAAGCTCTTGCGGATCGCGACGAGCACGCAGTTATGGAAGGCGCCGGCGACGGGCAGGTCGTAGTCGACGATCTCCGGGACGCTCATCCTGATCGCGGGCAGGAAGATCCGCTCGGTCGCCTTGCCGAGCCAGGCATCCTCGGCGGGCGGCTTGCCGACGACGATCGAGGGGTAGATCGCATCGGCGCGCATCGTCATCGCCGTCACGTGGAAGACGGGGAAGGGCTCGGCCGCCGAGTAGTAGCCCGTGTGGTCGCCGAACGGCCCCTCCATGGTCAGGTCGCCCTGCTCGACGTAGCCCTCGAGCACGATCTCCGCGTTGGCCGGCACCTCCAGTGAGTTTGTGTTGCACTTCACAAGCTCCACCGGCTCCCCTTTCAAGAAGCCCGCGAGCATGAGCTCGTCGATGTGCTTGGGGAGCGGCGCGCTCGCCGAATAGGTCGTGACCGGATCGAGCCCGAGCGCGACGGACACGTCCAGCCGGCCGTCCGTCGCCAGGTAGTCCATGCGTCCGTCCTTGTGGAGCTGCCAGTGCATCGCGGTCGACTTCGAGTCGAGCTTCTGCATGCGGTACATGCCGACGTTGCGCGTGCCGGTCTTGGGGTCGCGGGTGATGACCGCGGGGAGCGTGATGAACGGCGCGGGGTCGCCCGGCCAACAATGCTGGATCGGAAGTAGGTCGAGATCGACCTGGTCGTGTTGCAACACAATCTCCTGCGACGGGCCGCTGCGGACGGTTTTCGGCATCGAGTCGGCGATCGACTTCAGCTTCTTCAGGCCCTTGACCTTTTCGGCCAGGCCCTGGGGTGGCTGCATCTCGAGCACGGACTCGAGCTTCGCCGCTGCGTCGTCGAGGCGATCGACGCCGAGCGCGAGGCACATGCGGCGCTCCGTTCCGAACTGATTGATGAGCAGCGGATGAGCGGAGCCCTTGGGATTCTCGAAGAGGAGAGCCGGGCCGCCGGCCTTGACCGTGCGGTCAATGATCTCCGTCACCTCGAGGTGCGGTTCGACTTCGGCTTTGATGCGGACGAGCTCGCCCTCGCGCTCGAGAAGCGCGATCCACTCTCTCAGGTCCGCGGGCGGCGCCATCGCGGTCAGTCTAGGCCGCTAGGGCCTCTGACACGACCGCTTCCATGGAGAGCGCTCGACCCTCCTCGCGAAGAGCCCCGAGCCGGTCCTCACCTATCCGGGAGCGAAGCTCACCCTCGACCTGAGCCCGCGCAGCTTCCGCGTAGGCCTCGAGCTTCAGATGCAGGTCTTCGACGAGACGTTCCGCGTGACCCAGGAAGCGTCCCGCCGGGTCGAGCGCGCCCGCGACAACGGATACGGCACCGAGGCCGACGAGGCAGTAAGCGACGTTCTCCTTCCAGCCCAGCCGAACGGCGGATGCGAGGGCCTCTCCAAACCGCACGCGCGCCTGGTCGAGCCGCCCATCGCCCAGTTCCGCAAACGCGAGATCGCACAGGCTGTTGGCAGCCTGCTGCTCCGAACCGACCTTCTCCGCAATGGCCAAAGCCGATTCCAGCTGCGCCCGAGCTCCCCCGTAGTCACCTTGACTCATCGCGAGCAACCCGAGGTTGTGGACCGAGGACTGCAGGTCGAAGTCGTCGCCGAATCGCTCGCGAATCGACTTGCCCTCCTCGTAGAGGGCGCGCGCGTCGTCGAACCGTCCTTCTTCCATCGCGATGAGTCCAAGGAAGTGAATGGCGTCCCCCACTCCTCCCTCCTCACCCGCCGCGGCGTGCAGTTGCCTTTTCTCTTCCACCATCCCGCGAGCTGTCTCGAAATCGCCCTGCTTGATGGCGATCAACGCCCCGTATTTCAACCCTCGGCCCCGGATCTCCGCCGGTGCGTCCGGATCGCGGTCGAGCGCCTCACGGATGCGCTCGAGACCCTCCCTCAGGTGACTTCGTACTTCCCAGAAGTCTATGAGTGCCGAAGCGAGGCGCAATTCGAGCCTCGGATCGCCGAGCTCTCGCGCAAAGTGCAGGGACGCGCGAAAATTGTCGTGCTCCAAGTCGAGGCGCTCGAGCCGGGCGGGAGCCTGACGCTGGACTTGTGATTTCTCGCTCTCCGCAAGCGCCAGGAAGAAGTCGACGTGCCGGCGCCCGGTCTGTTCGAGCTCGTGGCTCTCCTCCAGCCGCTCGAGAGCGAATTCGCGGATTGTCTCGAGCATGCGGAACCGGTCCTCGCCCTGGCGGACGAGGCTCTTCTCGACAAAGGAAGTGACCGTGTCGAGGTCCGCGTCGCAGACCTCCTCGGCGGCGTCAAGCGTGAAGCCGCCTGCGAAGACCGCGAGCCGCCAGAAGAGCCTTTGCTCGGTCGCGTCGAGCAGCTCGTAGCTCCACGCGATCGTGTCGCGAAGGGTTCGCTGGCGGCCCGGAACGTCGCGGGCGCCTCCGGTCAGGACGGGGAGCCGCTGGTCCAGCCGCTCGAGAAGAGCCGCGGGTGAGAGCACCTTTGCACGGGCAGCAGCTAGCTCAATCGCAAGCGGAAGACCGTCCAGGCGGCGACAGATCTCGGCGACGGCCGGCGCATCACCGTTGAGCCGGAAATCCGGCCTGATGGCGTGCGCTCGTTCACTGAACAGGGCAACAGCGTCGTCGTCGGCCAGCTCGGGGATCGGGTACTCCCGCTCGACAGAGATCCGCAACGGAGCTCGACTGGAGGCGATCGCCTTCAGCGACGGGGCCTTGAGGACAAGGTCGCTGACCTGCGGCGCCGCATCGAGCAGATGCTCGAGGTTGTCGAGCACGAGGAGCAGCTCCCGGTCGTGCGCAAATCGCCCAAGGGCTTCCTCGAGTGAGAGGCCGCCAACCTCCTTGACCGCGAGAGCCTGAGCGATGGTCGGGACGACGAGCGACGGATCGACAATCCCCGCCAGGCCAACGAAGAACACGCCGTCGTTGAAGTCGTCAAGGAGATCCGCTGCAGCCTGGAGGGCCAGCCTCGTCTTACCCGCCCCGCCCGGACCGGTCACAGTCAGCATGCGTACATCAGGACTGCGGAGGAGCTCGACGACCTCCGCCAGCTCCCGCTCACGGCCAATCAGCGGCGTCGGCTGGGGCGGAAGGTTGGTCGGCCGATTCTCGAGGGTTGCGAGCGCCGGGAAATCGGCCTCGAGCCCTACCGCCACGAGCTGGAAGATCCGCTGGGGCCTGCTGAGATCCTTCAGCCGATGCTGCCCGAGATCGCGCAGCGCGAACTCCTCGGAAAGATCGTCTTGGATGAGCTCTCGCGCCGCCTGCGAGATGAGCACCTGGCCGCCGTGGCCTGCCGCGGCAATGCGGGCACCCCGGTGGATGTCCATTCCGACGTAGCCCTCGTCGGTTCTCAGCGGCTCCCCGGTGTGGATGCCCATGCGCACACGAATCGGGCCTGAAGCAAGTGCGCGCTGGCCGCCCGCTGCAGCCGCGACCGCGTCCCTTGCTCTGGTAAACGCAACGAAGAACGCGTCGCCCTGGGTGTCGACCTCGGCGCCGCCGTGATCGGCGAATGCCTTCCGAAGCACCCCACGGTGGCCGGCTAGAGCCTCTGCGTAGGAATCGCCTAGATCCTGGAGGAGCTTCGTGGAGCCCTCGATGTCGGTGAAGAGGAAGGTGACGGTGCCGGTCGGTAGGTCGCGCATGGCAACCAAGTCAAGCGGCTGCCGATCTGGGCGTCTAGTGCGGGGAGCGGCCGCGGCGGTGGTAGCGGAAGTACATGTAGGTCTCGCCGAGGATCGGAAGGCTCGCGAGGACCAGGCCCGTGATCAGCATCCCGAAGATCACCTTCTTGCCCTCGGTTGCCGCGTCAGCGAGCCAGAAGGCTAGGGCGAGCGCGCTTCCCATGCTCTGACGACTCTAACGAACCCGCTGGGCGTGAGCCTCGAGGGCGCGGCCCACGGCCTCGGCCCCGGCGACCTCCTCGGCGCGGGCGCGCAAGGCCCCTGGGTCGTCGGTCTCCTTGAGAACGCCCTTGCCCAGAAGCGCGACGCTCGCCGCCCAGGCCGGCCCCTCGTCGCCCGAACCCTCTGCGCGCACCTGCGCGCAGAGCGAGATCAGCTCACCCATGTCGGCGACCGCCTCGACCGACCCCGCCGCGGCCAGCCGGACGAGCCCGTGGGCATAGAGGTAGTCGCCGAGGAGGAGGATCGTGTCATGGTCGCTGGGCGCAAAGAGTCGCGGGAATCCGTAATGGACGAGGTAGCCCTCGTAGATCGTTTCGACTGCGAGAGCGAAGCGAGGCTCCGCCAGTGGCGAGAAGACAGGCGTGCGGTCGCGAGCTCCACGGGGCCGCAGTGTCTCGCGCCAGAGCGATCCCTCACGCTCGGCGTCGAGGGCGATCTCCTGCCAGAGATCAACCTCCGAAGAACTCAGCAGCGGCCTCCACGGTGCTGTCGATCTCCTCGTCGCCGTGCGCGAGGGAGACGAACATGGCCTCGAACTGCGAGGGCGGGACGTAGATGCCCCGCTCGAGCATGTGCCGGAAGTACGCGCCGTACCGCTCGGTGTCGCACTCGGACGCCTCCGCAAAGTTCCTGACGGCGTGCTCGCTCATGAAGAGCGTCGCCATCGCGCCGACCCGTTGAACGACGGCCAGTCCCCTCAGGCCCGCCTCCAGGCGCGCCGCCTTGGCCTCGAGCTCTTCGTAGACCGCCGGCTCGCGCAGACGGCGCAGCACGGAGATGCCGGCGGCTGTCGCAAGCGGGTTCCCGGAGAGCGTTCCAGCCTGGTAGACGTCGCCCAGCGGGGCGAGCCTGCTCATCACCTCTGCGGAACCACCGAAGGCGCCAATCGGCATTCCGCCACCGACGATCTTCCCGAGCACCGTCAGGTCAGCGCGCACGCCGAGCCGCTCCTGAGCGCCGCCGCGCGCGACCCGGAAGCCGGTGATCACCTCGTCGAAGACGAGCAGCGCACCCGAGGCGTCGCAGAGCTCCCGCAGGGTCTCGAGAAAGCCCGCGGCAGGCGGGACGACGCCCATATTCCCCGCGACCGGCTCGACGATCACGCAGGCCAGCCCCTCCCCGTAGCGCTCGACGGCCCTCGCCGCCGCGACGACGTCGTTGTACGGGCAGACGACGGTGTCGGCGGTTGCGCCCGACGGCACCCCGGCGGTTGCGGGCACCCCGAGCGTCGCCGGACCGGAGCCCGCCTCGGCGAGCAGCGCGTCCGCGTGCCCGTGGTAGCAGCCCGCGAACTTGAGGATCCGGTCGCGCCGCGTCGCGCCACGGGCGAGCCGGACCGCGCTCATAGCCGCTTCGGTGCCTGAGCTGACGAGCCGCACCTGCTCGATCGACGGGAAGGCGTCGACGATCTCCGCGGCCAGCTCCACCTCTCGCTCGGTCGTGGCGCCGAAGGTCGTCCCCTCGTCCGCCGTTTGCTGCACGGCCTCGACCGTCTCCCGATCGGCGTGGCCGAAGATCAGCGGACCGAACGACATCACCCAATCGACGTAGCGCCCGCCGTCGGCGGTCTTCACGTGTGCCCCTTCCCCTCGCCGCACGAAGAGTGGCTCGTCGAGCCCGACGGCTTTCATCGCCCGCACGGGCGAGTTGACGCCGCCCGGAATCAGGCGCGCGGCCTCCCGCGCCAGCTCCGACCTCGTTTTCAGAGCCAGCCCGCGAGCTCCTTGGCCCAGTACGAGACGACGAAGTCCGCGCCGGCGCGCTTGATCGCTGTCAGCGATTCGATCGCGGCCTGCCGCTCGTCGAGCCACCCGCGCGCCGCAGCCGCCTTCACGATCGCGTATTCCCCGGAGACGTTGTAGGCGGCGACAGGGAGGTCGAAGCGCTCGCGGACGGCTCGAATCACGTCGAGGTTCGGGAGCGCCGGCTTCACGATCAGCACGTCGGCCCCCTCGGCGACGTCCTGCTCGCATTCCCGGAGGGCCTCGCGCACGTTCGCCGGATCCATCTGGTAGCCGCGACGATCGCCGAACGAGGGCGTGGACTCGGCCGCCTCGCGGAAGGGCCCGTAGAAGGCCGAGGCGTACTTCGCCGCGTAGGAGACGATCGGCGTCTCGGAGAAACCGGCCTCGTCCAGCGCCGAGCGCAGCGCCGCGACCCGGCCGTCCATCATGTCGCTCGGCGCGACGACGTCGGCGCCGGCACCCGCGTGGCTGACGGCCGTGCGGGCGAGCAGCTCGAGCGTCGCGTCGTTCGCGACCTCGCCGTTCTCGATCACCCCGCAATGGCCATGCGACGTGTACTCGCAGAGACACACGTCGGTAACGAGGACGAGGTCCGGATAGCGCTCGCGCAACGCCCGCAGCGCCCTTTGGACGACACCGTCAGCGGCGTAGGCACCAGAGCCCTCGTCGTCCTTCTCGTCAGGAATCCCAAAGAGGATCACGGCGGAGATGCCGAGGCCGAGCAGCTCCTCGGCCTCACGCGCGAGGTCGTCGACCGAGAACCTGCCGAGCGCAGGCAGCTCTTCGTTTGCCTGCGTCGCCGGCCCGACGAAGAGGGGATACACGAGGTCGTCGAGGTCGAGCCGCGTCTCGCGGACGAGCGAGCGCAGCGCGCCGGTCCGGCGGAGGCGGCGCAAACGGGTGGCGGGAAAAGTGCTCACGGAGCCACCCTAGCCTCGGGTGGCTCCTCGGGGGGCACGGGCTGGATCGGTCGAGTGTCCTCTAAGTCGACCTCCACGGGCACCATCCCCTCCTTCCAGTCCTCGAGCTCCACCCGCTCCGAGAAGAACTCGTAGATCGCGCGCATGACCGCGAGCAGAGGCAGCGCGACGAGGATTCCCGGCAGCCCGTAGAGCTCACCGCCGGCCAGCAGGCCGAAGATGACGAGCAACGGGTGCAGGCGAAGCGCACTCCCCATCACGTTTGGCACCACGATGTGGCCCTCGATCTGGTGGATTGCCAGGAAGAGGAGCAGCACCCACAACGCCGAGATCGGGTGCACGATCAACTCGTAGCCGACCGGCGCGATCCCCCCGAGCCACGGCCCGAGGTACGGAATGAGCTCCGTCACGGCCACCCAAGCGCCGAAGAGGACGGCGTAGCGGTCTGCTCCCGGCGCCCAGCCGAGCGTGCCGAGCAGCCACAGTCCGACCCCGGCACTCGAGCCGATGATCGCCGACAACAGCAGCTGGCCGCGCACGTAGCCGGCGACCGCCTGTTCCATCCGGACCAAGAGCCCGGGCTGCCCGGGCCGCGGTGGGAAGCGCCGGTCGACCCAGGCCTTCAGCCGCTTCATGTCGAGGAGCATGTAGATCGAGACGACGAGGATCAGGACGAGGCTGAAGACGAGCTGGAAGATCGAGAGCGCTGCGCCGCGCAGGAAGTCGATCGCCGTGGACGTGTACTTCTCGACGTCCTTCCCCTTGATGTTCTCGGCGAAGTCCTGGCCCTGCTGGCGGATGTCGACACGCTCGAGATGGTGCGTGTCCAACCAGTGCTGGAGGCGGTCGACGTCCTGCTCGAACCCGGTCTGGCTGGTCTGTCCGTGCTCGTTCGTAAGGTACGAGTCGATTCGATTGGCAGCCGACTGTGACTGATCGACGACGACGACGCCAATGGCGATCGCGGCGATGACCAGCGCTGCGGCGAAGCTGAGGTAGACGATCGCGATCGAGAAGCCGCGCGGGATCCGGAGCTTTTCCAAGGCGCGCACGAGCGGGTCGAGCAGCAGCGCGACGAGCCCGGCGACGAGGAAGAGAAAGACGGCGTGAAAGACCTTGCCCGCGAGCAGGATCGCGATCAACGCGAGCACGGGCAGACCGACGAGCTGTATCCAGCGCGGGATCTGAATCGTCGGCGTCCCGCCGGCCATGACGCCCATCGTACCTCGGAGCGTTTGGGAATCCATCAGCGTTCCCGGCAAGCGGCGCAGACGGAATCGCGGGCAAAGCCCGCGCTTCCTGACGGCGGCACCGCAAGCGGCGCCTCGGAGCGTTTGGGAATCCATCAGCGTTCCCGGCAAGCGGCGCAGACGGAATCGCGGGCAAAGCCCGCGCTTCCTGACGGCGGCACCGCAAGCGGCGCCTCGGAGGTCGTCTCCCTTCGGCCGCCGGATTGGGATTGGTCTTTCGACGAGGACGCCCCTCTTAGCGCTGGGGGAAACTCCCGGTTCCCCCGGACCCCCTCCCCTGGTCCGCTTCGCGGACAGGCGGCTTACGCCGCCTGGGACTGGTCCTTCCTGGAGGACGGCGCCCTGGCGCTGGACAGCTCCGAGGCGTGGGAGGAACCACCGCCCTCACCACGGCTCGCTTTGCTGCAAATACGGGCCTCGGCGGCCGCTTCGGAATTGCAAGACCAAGGGACCTCGGTTACGGTGCCTCGCATGCCCCCGCCCCGCGCCCCCGGGCAGGCGCGTCGAACGTCGAAGGCTCGAGCGGCGGCGAGACGAAGAGCCCGGCGAATCGCCGGCCTGATCGCAGTTTCGATCGCACTCATCGTCACGTTCCTGCTCACCGCCTTCGGCTCCGGCTCGCCCTCGCCGACCCCGCAGACGCGGCCCGCCTCGGCCAACCGGTTCCTGCCGGCCGGTCAGCCGCGCCCGCAGGTGGTCGCGCTCCGCGGCTCGCTCCGGGTCCAGCTGCCGATCGACCAGAGCCGGGTGACCGCGATCGGCTATCACGCGGCCGGCGGCGGGGCGCTCGCGCTGGAACCGGTCGGGCGGCAGGCGAACGAGGGGCTCTTCGCGCGGGTCGCTCGGAAGCTCTTCGGCGGCGGCGAGCACGGGTTGACCTACTACCAGCTCGGCGGAGACGAGGGCCCAAGCACAGCGGCGCTGGACGTCGGGGCCGCGGTGGGCACCGACGTCTACGCCCCGGTCGACGGCACGATCGTCGGCGTCACGCCTTACACCCTCCGTGGCAAGACGTACGGCGCGCGGATCGACGTGCAGCCCACCAGCGCGCCCGCCCTCGTTGTCAGGGTCACGCATCTGCGCCCGGATCCCGCGCTCACAGTCGGCTCCTCGGTGGCGGCCGGAATCTCGAAGATCGGGACGATCATCGACTTTTCCGACGTGGAGAAGCAGGCGCTCGCGCGATACACCCAGGACGCAGGGAATCACGCCTCCTTCGAGGTGCACCCCGCGGCTAGCTTGGCCATACCCTGATCTCGCGTCCCTGGCCGCTGGCGGCAGGTTGCTGCGCGGGCGGCGCTTGTCCGTACTAGTTGTACTGTCCTGCGCGCCACCCGCTCGCCTCCTTTGCCAGCGGCGCCCCAGGAACCCGAGATGGCACCCACTCGAACCGATCCAAGTCTCAGCAAGTGCGAATTCTCTTCGTAGCTGACGTGAACGGACGCCCAGGTCTCCGCGCGGTGGAAGAACGGCTGCCCGCACTTCGCGAGGAGCTCGACCTCGATTTCGTCGTCGCCAACGGCGAGAACGCAGCCGACGGGCTCGGGATCACGCCGAAGCTCGCCGACAGGCTCTTCGCCGCCGGCGTCGACGTGCTCACACTCGGAAACCACGTCTGGCGGCGGCGCGAGATCGTGCCCTACCTCTCCGGCACAGACCGCCTCATCCGCCCCGCGAACCTCTCGGCCGAATCACCGGGCCGAGGCCTCACCGTCGCGCCTGCACGCAACGGTACGCGCGTGGCGGTGGTCAACATGCTCGGCGACCTCTTCCTGCAGCCGGCGGTCGGCCCGTTCGAGATGGTCGACGAGCTGGTCGAGGAAGCCGGCCGCGAGACGCCGGTCGTCCTCGTCGACTTCCACGCAGAGGCGACGAGCGAGAAGGTGGCGATGGCGCGCTACCTCGACGGGCGAGTGACCGCAGTCTTCGGCACGCACACGCACGTGCAGACGAACGACGCACGCGTCCAGCCCGGCGGGACGGCGGCGATCACCGACGCCGGGATGACAGGTCCGCATGACTCGGTGATCGGGGTCGTCGCCGAGAAGGCGATCCAGCGCATGCGAACCGGGATGCCGGTCAGGTTCGAGACTGCCGAGGGCGACGTGCGCCTCGAGGGCGCGCTCGTCGAGTGCGACGGCTCAGGCCGCGCGACGAGCTGCGAGGCGATCCGGATCCCGATCGCTTAAGGCGCCGCCTGCGGTGCCGACCATCAGGGCGCGCGGGTTCCCCCGCGCGTCCGTCTGAAATGACCGGTCGATCCAAACCGAGCTCATTGCGAAAACGCCTAAGGCGCCGTTTGCGGCGCCGACCATCAGGGCGCGCGGCCAGGCGAGGACGGCCACGCGAGCAAAGCCCGCATGGCCTCTAAGCGGCACCGCGAGCGGTGCCTTAGCGCGCGTCCGTCTGAAATGACCGGTCGATCCAAGCCGAGCTCATTACGAAAACGCCTCTTAGAAGCACGGCCAGCACTCCTACGAGCACGAGGTCGCGCAGGAAGACGACCCAGGAGGGGAAGGCAGCGAAGTGGAGCGCCAGGTCCCAGTAGCGGTACGGAAACCAGAGCTGCGTGAGCACGAGGGCCGCGGCCAGCAGCACTGACGCTGCGAGCCCGCGCCGGCCGCGGACGAGCGGAACGACCGGGATCAGCCAGATCAAGAACTGCGGCGAAAGCACTTTGCCGAGCGCCACGAAGGCGACAAGGGCGGCCGCGCTCGCCTGCAGCAACCGCTCGCGTCCGGCGGGGCCACGCGCGAACAGGATCCAGACAGCCAGCACGGCCGCGACCTGAAGGATCGTCTGCGTGACGGCGAGCGCGTCCGCGGTCGTTCCGGCGAGATTCTGCGAGCCGTGCCCCGAGCTCATCGTGATCGACGTTCCGAATAGCTGATGCGCAGCGAGGAGGAGCCCCGAGCCCAGGCTCTCGATCTGGAGCGGCCGGTCGGCCTGGTTCGAGAGGCTGTCCCAGACGCCGCCGGGGGCGAGCACGATGAACGGCAGAAACGCGAGCGCCACGACCGCGAGGAGGAGACCTCCGCAGAGAAGCGCCTCCCGCCTGCCGGATCGCCGCCAGACGTAGACGAGCGCCAGCGGGACCAGCACTGCCGGATAGAGCTTGGCCGCGACGGCGGCCCCGAGCGCCGCATGGCCGAGCCGCAGTCGGCCCGCGACGAGCGCAGCGAGCGCTCCTGCTGTGAGGGCCGCGGGCCAGAGGTCGAATCGGGAGAGGACAACAGGGCCGAGCGCGAGCGGAGCGAGGGCCGCGAAGCCGAGCGCGCCCAGTAAGCGCCTGCGCCGCACGCCGAGTGCGACGAGGGCGATCGCCATGCAGACGACCATCGCTTCGCCGAGGAACGCCATCAGTGCCTCGAAGCGCACGCGGTAGGTCTCCGAGCCCGCATCGCCGAGCGCCGGGATCAGGAAGACCGGTAGCGCCCCGGGCGGATACTCCAGCGCGAAGTCGCGGTACGGAACGTCGCCGTCGTCCATAGCCGAGCCGTAGCGCTCGTAGATGGGGGTGTCGACGATCGGGTGGTGCGTGAAGAAGCCGCGGTGAAGCACGCCCCAGGCAACCAGGAAGAGCGCGACCGCGACGAGGGTCGCCGCGACCGCATAGTTCCAGTCATCGGCCGAGCCGGCAGAGCCGGCACGGCCTTCTAGGGTCGGAGTCGCCAAGTCGACTCCTCAGTCAACCGGCCGGGACGAGCTCACGGGCAGGGCGGTCACTCTCGATGTCCGGTTGGGCGCCCCGGCGAGCGCGGGGGGCGAGGACGACGAAGACGGCGAAGGGGAAGAACCAGGGGATATAGAGGTAGAACCAGTGCGTGATCGTGAGCTCGAACCCGACGAGCAGTGCCGCGGTCAGCGCTGCCAGTTGGAGCGGGGTCTTGCGCCGCGGGAGGAAGTAGCAACCGACCGCACCGAGCACGAGCATCCCGATCACGACCTGCTGAAGCCAGCCGAGATCGGGGATCCCTGCCGCGTGGTACTGGCCCCAGCCCCAGATCGAGAACGGCGAGTCGCGGCCCACCTGCCAGCCAAAGGTTCGATCCCAGAAGACCCGAGCCGCGTGGGCGGGGTTGGGCTCGAGCAAGAGGATCGAGAAGGCAGCCATGGTGGCGACGGCGAAGCCGCCTGCAAAAGACGGCTTTCCACGCCAACGCTTGGACTCCGGATAGCCAGCCCAGAGAGGTGCAAGCAGCAGCGCCGCGAACTTCGTCCAGCCGGCGAGCGCGAGGAACGCTCCGCGAGCGAAGGATGACGTCACGAGCCAGAAGCCGAAGATGAGGAGCACGGGCATGATCGCGTCGTTCGTGTTCGAGCTCGAGACGTACTGCGTGAAGGGATAGGCGGCCCAAGCGAAGGGGAGGAGGACCGCAAGCATCGCCCCTCCAAAACGCCGGCCGATGAGGAACATGCCCAGCAGTGCGAGCAGGTCGAAGGCGACCGCGGTCGCATGCGCTGTGGGCAGCTTGTCCCAGGAGCCGCTCCAACCGAGCGCGAGAAATGCCGGGACGTAAGCCTCATAGGCGACAGGCCCGTAGGTGTCGCCGCGCTCGTTGGCCGACTCGCAGCGCCCGTTCGTCTGGATGCGCTCGCGGATCTCGCCGTCGGCGGCCGTCGGCCCGCATGGCTTCAGGCGGTCCTCGATCGGCATGTGCCAGTAGGGAGACTGGCCATGCGCGATTCGGTCGGCGCCGATGACACCGGAGTACCCAACGTCGATGACGTTGGAGTTCCGCACGTTCAGCCCAACCCTGAAGCCCACGAGGAAGACTGTCGCCGCCGCCAGCAACCAGAGCGGCCAGACCGGCCGAGCCGTGTTCGGCCCGCCCCGCCAAGTGATCCAGGCCATTCGCCCCAGCAGGTAGAGGAGCGGCGGGTAGGCGAGCGGCACGCTGGTGAAGATGTCGCCGCGGTTGAAGAACCAGAGCGAGACCGAGAACGAGAGCAGAACGAGCAGGTCGAGGTTGCGCAGGCTGAGCGGGCGGCGGAGATTGCCAAGCCCGAGGAGGAAGACGACGCAGAGGGCCAGCCAGACGACCGGGCTGTTGATCTCCTTGCCGCCGAACGCCCCCGAGGAGCCGCGGGCCATCTTCCAGGCGACCTGGGGCCCGGTCCAAGCTTCTGTGACGGCCCCGGTCCCGTCGTCGACGCGCCCGACGGCGATCTCTCCGGCGGAGCCCCACCAGACGGCGACCTTCCAGTCCTGATGCTGCTTGTCGAAGGTCGCGTCGGTGACGCGTTCGCGACTCGGATAGCGGTCGAGCCAGTTCGCGACCTTGTCGTTGCGGAGAAGGATCGCGGTCGCGCGCTCCTTGCTGAGGCGCGCACGCGGGGCAACTGGCGCAAAGGGCGTCTGAACGAGCCGGCCCCGGGAGTCGTACACCGGTCTCGTCGCGGTCGTCGCGGCTCCGGCCGATGGAGCGAAGACGGCGAGGGCTAGCAGGGCGAGGGCGACCCTGAAAAGCATTGGGGCTCTCGTGAGGCGCGAAGCGCCGAGCGCCATTGCCTCGGAACGACCATCGCACCCCCGCGACGAGCAAGGTTCCGCCAATCCCTCCGCTCCTAGCGGCGCCTAAAGGACCAGAGCTTGTTGCCCACGAAGTTGATCGGCGTCACGAGCACGACGGCGATCGCCTGCGCCACGACCTTGCCGATCCCGGCTGCCACGAAGCCGGTGAGCAGCAGCTCGTTTGCGCCGAGGGCGAGCAACGAGATGACGAAGAAGCGAGCGCCCTGGTAGGCGATGTGGCCGCGCTGGCCGCGAAACGTCCAGAGACGGTTCCATGTGTAGTTGTTCGTGACTGCGACGAGGAACGAGCACGCGGCGGCGAGGTTGTAATGGAGGCCGGCTCCTACGAGCGCCGAGTAGACCGCGAGGTTGACCGCATAGCCGACGGCTCCGACCGTGCAGAACTTCGCCAGCTGCACCCAGTTGTGCGGCCGGCGCAGAGCACTCCTCGCCCGCTCTCGGACGGAAGCGATCGGCGGTACGGTGGCTGCAGGCTCGTTGGCCATGGACGGGCGCGAGCGTAGCAGCGACCTAGGAGTGCCTACCCGGGCGAGCGCAGAGTGCGACCGTGAGAGCGGTAGAAGTCGAGCTGCTCGCTCTCGAGCATCATCAGAGGCGACTCGATCTCCACGTCCTCATGCACCTGAGCCGTCGCCAGGGGCAGGAACCGGTGCTCGCCGTCGCGGCAACGGACGTCGAAGCCGAGGGGCCGCTCGCCGGCTTCGTCGAGGATCACGTCGACGACGCGCCCGAGCTCGATTCCGCGCATGACGACTCGCATGTTGAGGAGGCCGACGTCATTCATCTGCCGCCCCATTGTGCCCACGCGCGACTGAGCAGAAACCCGACTAGTGGATGGAAAAGCCCTCTTCGCCCTCGGGCTCGGTCCAGGCCACCTCGACCTCCTCGACTCGGGCCCCGCCCGGCCCGCGCCGGCACCAGTCGACCATCGACTCCACTCGCTCGTCGGCGCCCTCGAAGACGGCCTCGACGGTTCCGTCGGGAACGTTTCGGACCCACCCGGCGAGCCCCAGCGAGCGGGCCCGGTCACGGGTCTCCGCGCGGAAGAACACGCCCTGCACGGACCCCTGGACGATCACCTTCGCCCGCTTCAATCCTCGAATCCCTCCTCCCCGACGAGCGGGACGAACCGGCACGGGACAGAGCGGACGATCGCCGGGCCTTCCGGGCTGCGCACGATGACCTCGAGGCGCTGACCCCAGCGGCCGCCGACCGGCACGACCAGGCGCCCGCGCGGCTCGAGCTGCTCGTAGAGCCGGCGCGGCAGGCCCGGCGCGGCCGCGGCCACCGCGATCGCCTCGAACGGCGCCTCCTCCGGCAGGCCGAGCGTCCCGTCGCCAACGTGGACGTGAACCTGCTCGTAGCCGGCGGCGGCGAGATTCTCCCGCGCCTGCTCGGCGAGCTCAGGAATCCGCTCGATCGTATGCACGTCCGCGCCGAGCTCGGCGAGCACCGCCGCCTGATAGCCCGAGCCGGTGCCGACGTCGAGAGCGCGCTCATCTCCGGTGAGCGAGAGCGCTTCGCAGATCCGGGCGACCATGTAGGGCTGAGAGATCGTCTGCCCGTGCCCAATCGGGAGCGCCGCGTCCGCGTAGGCGCGATGTCGCTCGCCTTCCGGAACGAACAGTTCACGCGGCACACGCTCCATCGCCTCGAGCACACGCTCGTCGACGATGTCTCTGGCTCGAAGCTGGTCTTCGACCATCCGCAGCCGTGCGCCGCGAAGAGCGTCCTCAGCTTCCATCTAAGGCACCGCTTGCGGTGCCGCCATCAGGGCGCACGGGCTCTGCCCGTGGGCCCGTCTGAACCGACCGGTCGAGTCAAGTGGGCTCAATCGGGAACGCCTCCAGGCCGAGGTGTCGAAGCACGAGAGGCGCGACGTCGACGATCCGTGCCGGGGGCGAGCCGAGCCCGACGGCGAGCATCGGGACCTCGGAGTCGCCGCGCTCGAGCGAGCCGTGGCTGCCTCCGCCGACGTGGTGGCGCCCGCCGAGGTCGGCGAACTCGACTCCGGGCGCGGCCGAGACGATCAGGTCGCCTGCGTTCGGGTTCGCCAGTGCGCGCCAGGCGCGCTCGAACGCGTCCGGCTGCGAAAGGACGTCCACGTTGCCGGCGGTTCGCCAGCCGTCTCCGTCCGGCGCGAAGCGAAGCTCCTCTCCACGCCGCCTCGCGACAGCGTTCCCGCCTTCGCGGAAGAGGACGACGTGCGGATCGCCGTCGAGCCTCTCGGCCAGCTCCCGCGGCTCCGCGGCGAACCCGGGGAGCCGGTACACCATGCCCGCTCGGTTGGACGCCGTGACCGCGAGCTCGGCGCGCCGGCCGTTGCCGGGCCGGAAGAGCCGGAAGCCTGCGAAGGCATCCTCGAGCCGGGCCGCTTCGGAAACGTGCGTCTGCCCGTGGTCCGAGCAGAGGAGCACGTCATACCTGTCGAGGAACTCGTCGGGCCCGCCGGCGGCCTCGAAGAGCGAGCCGATCGCCCCGTCGGCCCGAGCCAGGGCGGCGTGCGCGCCCTCCGGCCCCGCCGCGTGCGAGGCGAAGTCGTAGTCCGGAAGATAGAAGACGAGAAAGTCAAACCCGTCACGCGTAACGAGCCAGCGCCCGACGACCCCGGCGTACTCGTCGACCGATCCGCGCGCGCGGGTGCGGATGGCGAGTGGAGCGCCGGTGACGTCCGACTCGAAGAGGTTGTAGTAGAAGAAACGGCGAGGCCCGAACGCGGGCCGGGCGAGGCCCGGAACGGTCGGAGCGTGCCTCGTCGGCCCCCGGTAGCAGACCATGTTCACGGCCGCAGTTACGAGACCGGCGCCCTCGAGCGCCTCGAAGAGGGTGACGGCTCGGGCCGAAAGGTGCTCCTGGTTCATGTTGAAGACGGCGTCGCGCATCGCGCGAGTCGTCCCGGCCGCCCGCACGGCGCCGAACGACGAGCCGTACTCCACGAGCCGCTGCTCCCCGCGGTGGTACCAGACGAGGTGCGGGATCTCGTGCACATCCGGATGGGCCCCGGTTGCGAGCGACGAGAGGCAGACGGGTGTGAGCGAGGGAAAGGTCGTGATCGCGCGCCGGTACTCGCCGTGCTCGCTGAGGAAACGAAGCGCCGGGACGTCCTCACGCTCGACTGCCTGCTCGAGCATCGCCGGGGTCAGGCCGTCGATGACGATCAGCACGAGCTTCCGAGCAGGCACGAGCTTAGTCGCGCGCGAGGCTGCGGAGCCCGGCGTAGCGCTTGCCCCCTCGGCGGCGCAGGCGGGCGCCGAGAGCCGGTAGGACGGCTGCTTCGACGTAGCCGAGGCCGGGAATGAAAGCGAGCGCGGCGACGAGAACGGCGCCGAGAGCCACGAGCAGCCCGGTCGCGACGCGCGTGCCGCCGCGGCCGAGGGCGCCGCGCACGAGCTCCAGGGCTCCGGCCGCTCCGAGCAGCCCGCCCACTCCTCCACCGGCGGCCTCGTCAGCGTCGGCGAAGACGATCCCGAGCGCAATCCCGACAGCCGCGGCGAGGAAGGGAGCCGCCAGGCTCACTCGGCGCCCGGCGAGCCAGGCCGCGGCCATGATGCCCAGTGCGACCCCGAGGCCTACGAAGACCCCGACGGAGTACCAGTCCCCCATCGTCTCAGTGTAGTGCGAGGGCGTTTCGCGCTCCCCCGGCCCGGGAAAACCAAGCTCGATGACCGGCCGTTCCGGGGAGTCCGGCGGGAATCGCCGGAATCTCCTCGTCTTCTTCTCCGCCTGGCGATCCGGGCCTGCTCGGCGCATGGACAGCCTGCTCGCGCACCTTGCGCGGAAGGAGCGGCATCGGCTGCAGGTGGCGCGAGTGGACGTCGATCAGCAGCCCGAGCTCGCGAAACGCTTCAATGTGCGCCGGGTGCCGACGCTCGTGCTCTTGCAGGGCAGGCGGGCCGTGGCCAGGCTCGAGGGCCGGGCAAACGCCGCCGAGATCGAACAACTGGTCGAGCCGCACCTGGAAGGGTCAAAATCCGGCGGAGGGCGAACCTCCGTAGGTCCGAACGACAATCGACGGGAGGAAGAGCATGCGTAAGCTTGCGATGGTGGTTTCGTTGCTGGCCGCTGCGGGTCTGCTGCTCGTTGCGGCCGCGGCGCTGGCCGGCCGAGGCGGGAACGGCCATGGAGGGAACAACTTCAAGGCCAGCCTGAACGGTTACAACGAGGTCGTCGGCGGTCCGGGCGCGTCGACCGGCTCGGTCTCGACGAACGGGCACGGTCGATTGAGGCTGCGGATCTTCAGCGACCACATCCATTACGTCCTCGACTATTCCGACTTGTCAGGCCCGGCCACTTGTTGCGCGCATATCCACTTCGCCCAGCAGCACGTGAGCGGTGGGGTGAGCGCATTCCTCTGCGGCGGCGGCGACAAGCCAGCCTGCACGCCGGGGAGCGGCCACGTCGAGGCCGACATCGATGCTGCGGACGTGATCGGGCCGACCGATCAGGGGATCGCAACTGGTGAGCTCGGCGAGCTCGTGAACGCGATTCGCGCGGGCGCGACCTACGCGAACATCCACACGACGCCGAACTACCCCGAAGGCGAGATTCGCGGTCAGATCGGCCATGGCCACGGGCAAGGGCGAGGCCGCAAGTAGACGACTACACCTCTGAGGACGCGAGAGCCCGGTCCGCCGCCGGGCTCTTCGCTTTAGGACCCAGCTTTCTCGAGCCGCGCGATGACCGCGAGCCCGAACTCCGCTGCGCGCCCCCCGTCGACGACTCGATGGTCGAACGTAACCGCGATGTGGCCGACTTGCCCGACGCCCAGTTCGTCGCCGCGAACGACCGGCGTTGGTCCGATCCGGCCGATGCTCAGGATCGCGACTTCCGGGTGGTTCACGATCGGCGTCTGAAAGAGGCCCGCGAGCTTGCCGGCGCTCGTCACGGTGAAGGTCGAGCCCCGCAGCTCCTCAGGCTTCAGCGTGCCGGCCCGGGCCCCTTCGGCCAGGCGCTCGACCTCGGCCGCGAGCTCGTCGATCGACGCCGTCTCGCAGTTGCGGACGACAGGCACGACGAGCCCCTCGTCGGTCTGGACAGCCACACCTAGGTCGTAGCGCTCGAGATAGACGACCTCGTCACCTTCGAGCCTGGCATTCAGCTCGGGGAACTCCTGCAGCGCCTCGGCACACGCCTTGAGCACCGTTGGCACGAGGAGCTTCAGATCGACAGCGCCGAAATCGCATTCCTCGACCCACGTCACCGCCGGCACCTCCCGGTGCGCGCGCGCCATGTGCTCGGCGATCAGCCGGCGCACACCACGGAGCGGCTCGCGCCGCCCTTCGGCGGGCTCTCCCGGACCCACCGCACCGCGAACGTCCTGCTCCGTAACCCGTCCCTGTGGGCCGGTTCCGGCGAGCGAACCGAGGTCAACGCCGAGCTCCTGCGCGAGTCGGCGCACGAGCGGCGTCGCTCGGACCTTCGTCGTTTCCTGCTGGGGTGCCGATTCGGACCGCGGTTGCGCTTCGCCCGCCGCGCCGTCCCCGCCGATGACGACGAGCACGGTTCCGACGGCCACGACTTTGCCCTCCTCGACGAGGATGCTCGCGACCTTGCCTGCCGCAGGGGAAGGAATTTCGACGGTCGTCTTGTCGGTCTGGATCTCGACGAGCGGCTGGTCCTCGGCAACCTCGTCGCCTTCGGACACGAGCCAGCGGGCGACCTCACCCTCCGTGAGGCCCTCACCGAGGTCGGGCAGCTTGAACTCGTACGCCACGGCGGCGGAATCTACCGGGAGGACTGGGTGGGACGTCGCTCGACGACTCAGCCGATGTCCCGCCCCGTCCTCCGGGGTCTTCCCACCCAGGCGTCGGCGGGAGCGATCAGAACGCGGAGCCCGCCTTCGAGCCGCCAGAGCGAGATCGCCTGCTCGTCACCGGCGAGCAGGGGCGCGGACTCGCGCGGGACGTAGCCGAGCTGGAGCGTACGGTCCTCGTTCCAGATGCCGACCGCGTTCGGATCGTGCTCGTTCTCGGGCTCCGGAACGAGCGCCAGCGGCCGGCCGGGATCGAACGAAGGGTGCTCCAGCGACTCGATGCGAAACGACACTCCAGCAACGGGCACGACGAGGACCCGGGGGTCCTCCCAGCGCACGATCTCGCCCGTCGCCGCGTTCCGCAGCCGGTAGCCAGACTGGGCGCGTTCGAGCAGGAGGCGAAGGCGCTCGCTCAGAAGTCGAGCAGCTTCTCGACCGCGTCGACGACTCGCTCCAACGACGGCATGTAGGCGTCCTCGATCTGCCAGTACGGGTAGGGCACGTCGTACCCGGTCACCCGCAGCACGGGCGCTTTCAGGTCGAGCATCGCCTTCTCGGCCAGGATCGCCGCCAGCTCGGCTCCGTAGCCCGCCGTGCGCGGCGCCTCCTGGATGATCACGACCCGGCCGCTCTTGCCCGCCGCCGCGAGCAGAGCCTCCTCGTCGAGCGGCTTCAACGTCCTGATGTCGAGGAGCTCGACGCTTGCCCGACCCTCGAGTGCGTCCGCGGCCTGCTCGGCGAGCGGCACCATCGCGCCGTAGGCGACGAGCGTGACGTCGTCCCCCTCCCGAACCGTCCGGGCCTGACCGAGCGGGACGACGTGCTCGCCCTCCGGCACCTCGCCGCGCATCGTCCGATAGTGGAGCTTCGGCTCGAAGATGACGACGGGATCGGGGTCGCGGATCGCGGCCGCGAGAAGCCCCTTGGCGTCGCTCGGAGTGGACGGGATCGCCACCTTCACCCCCGGCGTGTGCACGTAGTACGCCTCGGGCGAGTCGTCGTGCAGCTCCGGTGCGCGCACGCCGCCGCCGTACGGCATCCGCACGGTGATCGGAAAGTCCATCTTGCCGCCGGTCCGCCAGCGATAGCGCCCGACGTGGGTGATGAGCTGGTCGAGCGAGGGGTAGCTGAAGGCGTCGTACTGCATCTCGCAGACCGGACGGAAGCCCGCCATGCAGAGCCCGATTGCCGTGCCCATGATCCCCGCCTCGGCGAGCGGAGTGTCCACGCAGCGCTCCGGGCCGAACTTGTCGCGCAGGCCCGCGGTGGCGCGAAAGACGCCGCCCGCGCGGCCGACATCCTCGCCCATGACCATCACATCGGCGTCGCGCTCGAGCTCGACGTGGAAGCAGTCGTTGATCGCCTCGACCAGGGTCAGCTCACTCACTTTCGCCTCCCTGGCCGGCTGCCGCTCCCGCCCGGCGGAGCCGGGCTCCGCGACAGCCTGACGCCGAAAGAGCAGGTCGCGACGTCACTCACCAAGGACCCTCCTCAGCTCGGCGAGGTCGGTCGCGAACGACGCCGGCGGATCGGCCAGCGCATGCTCGAAGAGGAGCCCGGGATCGGCCGGTGGCTCCGCCTCCGCAGCCGCGATCCCGTCGCGCATGGCCTGCTCGGCCTCAGCGCGAATGGACTCGGCCATCTCGTCCGTGAGGATCCCGGCCCGCCGTAGATAGCCCTCGTAGCGGCCGACACACTCGGTCTTCTTCTCCGCCTCCACCCGCTCGAGATCGATGTAGGCCTTCGGATCGTCCGCCGTCGCGTGCGGGGCGCTGCGATAGGTGACCGCCTCGACGAAGGTCGGCCCGTCGCCAGCCCTCGCACGCTCGACCGCCTCGCGGGTCGCCTCGTAGACGGCCAGGATGTCGGCGCCGTCTACGCGCACCCCGGGCATCCCGTAGCCGACGGCCTTGTCGGCAAGCGTCTCGGCCGCGGTCTGTGCCTCGAGCGGCGTCGAGATCGCCCACTGGTTGTTGTTGCAGAAGAGGACCAGGGGCGCGCGCATCACGGCCGCGAAGTTCGCGCCCTCGTGGAACGCGCCCTCGGAGGTCGCACCGTCGCCGAAGTACGCGATCGCGCAGGCGCTCTCACCGCGCAGGCGCTTGCCCCACGCGAGGCCTGCGGCATGGGGCACGTGCGTCGCGATCGGCACGCAGATCGAGGCCACGTTGTAGTCGAGCGGATTCCACCATCCGGCCGGGTGACCGCGCCACCACGAGAGCACGGTCGCCGGCGGCATGGCGCGGAGGAGGCCGATCGCCGACTCTCGGTAGCTTGGGAAGATCCAGTCCGCGTCCTCCAGCGCGTAGACGGAGCCCGCCTGCATCGCCTCGTGGTTCCAGAAGATCGCGTACGTGCCGATGCGGCCCTGGCTGTGGTAGACGACCGAGCGCTCGTCGTAGGTTCGGAGGAACACGAGCCCGCGATAGAGCTCGACGAGATCGTGGTCGGACAGCCCCTCGACCTCACCGTCGGGAACCGCCTCTCCGTCGCCGATCACGCGCCGTAGATCGCGCTCAGCAGGGACAACCTGAGCCATTAGGCTCTCGAATCTACCTCAGAGGCAGAGCGACGGACGAGCACCCCCAACAGGGCGAGCGCGCCGATGACGGCAGCGACGCCCAAGGCCTCGAGCACGGCGCCGCCTCCGCCGCCGGCTGCGGCCAGGACGAGCACGAGCGCGGCAACCGCCGCCGCACCTCCGCAGATCACGACCAGGTAGGCCAGCCGGCGGAGTGGAAGCTCTGGATCGCTCCAGGCCTCGAGACGCGGTTCGATCGACCAGAAGCCGAGCTCCGCGACGAGGATGAACGCCGCCGCGTAGGCGGGCGTCAGCTCGTCGAGGGCGGATCCCTGCTCCGCGAACCAGACCGCGTATTCGCCGCCGAGTGCAGCGAGCCCCCATCCGAGCCCGGGGCCTGAGCGCGAGACGAGGGCCACGGCCAGAATCGCGAGCGCCACCGCGCCCACCCCGAGGGCAAGGCGCTGCAGGCGGACGTCCTGGGCTGCCGGATACGCGGCGAGCCCGGCGGCCGCCGCGAAGGCCGCGACGCCGGTCGCTACGCGCGCACGACTCGGGCGTGGCGCCTGAATCCCCGCACCTCCTCGATGACCGCCGCGATCGGTACACCCTCGTGCCATTCGACGATCGCCACGCCGAGCGCCGCGTATCGGGACCGGAGTGCGCCCCGCCGCAGCCGCCACAGCCTGAGCGCGAGCTGTCCCGTCTCGCTCACGTCCTCCTCGATGAACGGGAAGGGTGACAGCTCGAGCACGGCCAAGTCGAAGCCCCGAGCACGCAGGTCCATGAGCGCTCCGATCGCCCGCTCGTCGAGCAGCGGGCTGAGCGCGATCACCAGCGCGCGCGGCGGCAGCGTCCGCGTCGGGATGACGTCTAGATCCTTCCAGGCGTAGCTGAGCGCGATCTCGGCGTCGAGCAGGGAGTCCACGATGCGGTAGAGCTGGGTCATCCCGCTGGAGACCGTCAGCCAGTTCAGCACCCCGCCGAACGAGACGAGCCCGACACGGTCCTTCTCCTTCAGGTAGTGCGTGGCCAGCGTCGCTGCGGCCCGAACGCCGAGGTCGAGCGTGCCCATACCCGCCTTTCGCGCCTCGGCGAAGGTGTCGAGGAAGATGACGACGTCGGCGTTGCGCTCCGGGTGCGCCTCGTTCACCCAGGGTGCGCCGCGGCGAGCGGTCGCCCGCCAGTTAACGCGCCGCACGCGGTCGCCGGGCGTGAAGGGTCTGAGGTCGGCGAACTCGATCCCTTCGCCGCGGGTACGGGCGACCTGGTTGCCCGAAAAGGCCTGAGTCTCGAGCGGCCGCAGCACATCGCCGAGCGCCTCCCCGCGCGGATAGACCTTGAGCCACGTCGACTCGCCGGAGGAGCCTTCGAAGGAGACGAGCCCGAATGCGTCACCCGACCGCCACAGAACCTGCCCCACGTCATGTGCGCCCCAGTGGGCGCAGCGAAGAGGGATCTCGAACGACCGGCCCTCGCCGCCGGGGAGGCGAATGAGGCGCGGGTTTGGCTCCTCCGCTTCGAGCCCCTCCGGAAGCTCGAGCAGGAGCTCCAGCCGCTCGACCGGGCTCGCGGCCGCGACCTCGAGCTCGACGCCCACGTGCCTGCCCTCGAGCTGACGCTCCCGCTCCAGCTCGACGAAGATCCTGAGCTCGGGCCGGTAGGCGAGAGCGAGCCCGACCCCCACGAAGACGGCGAAGGGCGCGGCGAGGGCCGCCAGCTCCGGCCGTCCGAGTGCGAGCGCACCGATCAGGCCGAGCCCCGCGAGCGCCGGATAGACGCGCAACTTCGCGGTGGCCGCGCGCGTCACTAGTGCCCCTCCCAGTAATGCTGACGAGCTTCTGGGTCGGGAGCACCAAGCCAGAGGCCGCACTCGTCCGCGGCCAAGGCTGGGAGCCTTGGCAAGGGCGAGGGTGGGCTCTGGCGCCGCGTGATCGCGGGCCAGAAGCCGGCGAGTATTGCTGGGAGGGGCACTACGTAGGTTGTTCCACCGCCGGTGTCGGCACCTGGTCGAGAAGCTCGCGAACGATGTCGTCGGAGCGAAGCCGCTCGACCCAGAGCTCCGGCTTGAGCGCGAGCCGGTGGGCGAGTGCCGGGACGGCAATCGACTTCACGTCGTCGGGGGTCACGTAGTCGCGTCCCGAGAGCGCAGCGCGGCCGCGCGAGAGCTTGAGCAGTGCCAGCGAGCCACGAGGGCTCGCGCCGACCTGGACACCGGGCGCGCTGCGCGTCGCGACGACGAGATCGACGATGTAGTAGCCGAGGCTCTCCTCGATGTGAACCTGCTCGACGGCCTGCTGCATCTCGAGTAGCGTGGACCGGTCGACGACCTGCGCGAGCTCGACTTCTTCCTGGGAGCGCTCCTGCCGCCGATCGAGCATCTCCCACTCGTCGTCGCGGGACGGGTAGCCGACGCCCATGCGCAGCACGAAGCGGTCGAGCTGCGCCTCCGGCAAGGGGTAGGTGCCTTCGTACTCGATCGGGTTCTGAGTGGCGAGCACGAGAAACGGCGGCTCGAGGAGGTGCGTCAGGCCCTCGATCGTCACCTGGCGCTCCTGCATCGCCTCGAGGAGCGCGGCCTGCGTCTTCGGAGGCGCCCGGTTGATCTCGTCGCCGAGGAGGATGTTGGCGAAGATCGGGCCCGGTCTGAACTCGAAGTCGCCCTGCTGTTGGTTGTAGATCGAGGACCCGGTGACGTCGGCGGGCATCAGGTCGGGCGTGAACTGAATCCGCGCGAAGTCGAGATTCGTCACGCGGGCGAAGGAGCGGGCGATCAGCGTTTTTGCGAGACCCGGGAAGTCCTCGATCAGGACGTGCCCGTCGGCGAGCATGCCGAGGAGGACGAGCTCCAGCGCCTCGCGCTTGCCGACCACGGCGCGCTCCACCTCGTTGAGGATGCGCTCGGCCTGCTCGGTCAGCTGGTCAATCGTCACAAGCGCTCGAGCTGCTCGATCGTCAGTCGCACGTCGTCCAGGCCGGGGCCGGGGCCTTGCCGGTTGCTCGGAGGCTCGCGATCGGGGCGCGCGAGCTCCCAGAGCTCCTCGCCGAGCCGCTCACGCACCGCGTCGCTGCCCGAGTCGAGTCGCAGCCCGCGCCGCTCGAGCCGCCCCGCCGCGATCTCCCGCACGACCGGGCGCAGGCGGTAATGGAGGTCGAAAGCCCGCGCGGCGCCCATGTACACCTCTCGCTCGAGCCGATCGAGCTCCGCGATCCGTGGCGGCTCCGGCGGCTCGTGGCGGAGCGCCTGCTCGAGCTCGGATTTGCGTGCGGACGGAGCGACCTCGCGCAGCCACGACATGACGGCGAGCAGCGCCATGAGGCCGAGGACGAGGATGTAGATGTCGAGCTCGACCGCGTGGCGCCCGGGCGCCGCCACCCGGGCTACGTAGAGGCCGATCGTGGCGAGCGTGGCCCCGAAAACCCAGCCGAGCACGAAGCGCCTCAACCCGCAACCTCCAGCTCTGCCCGCAGCCCTTTCAGAGCCTCGATCGCATCATTCTTCATCGGACCGTCGATCTTGTGAGGACTGAACCGGGCGCGCCCGAAGAGCTTCGTCAGGCGACGCACGGAATGCGAGCTCGCCTGGACGTAGTCGAGGATCCGTTCAAGGTACTCGAGCGGCGCCTCGGAGGGCTCACGGGGCATGCCGCGCACGGCCAGGCTCCGTTCCATCTTGGCGTAGGCGGCGATCACGGCCTTGCGCGGATCGGGCTCGCGGTAGAGATCGTCGAGCGTCTCGGTCAGGACTGCTGAGACCTGGGCCGCGGTCGGCCCCTCAGGCAGAGTCCCGTACCTCCGTCGATAGGCCACGTAGCCCATGGCGCCGCCGAAGGCGACCACGAGCGAGCCGAGGATAACCAACGGCAGCCAGCGGAAGTGCGCCTCGGGCGTCGTGGCCGACCTCGAGCTCGATCCCTTCTTCGTCGTTGTCTGGCCGGGCGCGGTCGAGGTGTTTGCCGGCCGTCTGTTGAAGGTCGACGCGAACTGGCTCCTCACGACCGCGGCCCCACCGAGAACGAGCACCACGAGGACGACTGTCACGAGCGTCCGTCCGCGGCCGCGCTTTGCGATGCCCGCTTGCTGCCGCTGCCGCCGCGCGAAGGCCGCCCAGATGATCAGGATGGCGCCTACCGGGACGAAGAGGACTGCGATTGTGCTGACGTAGTCGACGAGCAGCGTAGGCGCGTGGCCGCTCGGCCTGCTCTCACCGCCGGCGGGTGCACGCCCGGCTGCCGCGATCGCCACGACTCCTACGAGCCCGAGCAGGATCACGATCGCCAGAGGTGCACGCCACGCGCTCTTGCCGTTCGCGCCGGCCGCTAGACCTGCCATGGCAGCACACTAGACGAGCGTGGCCCAGTTGCCACTCGGCGGCGAGATCAGCTGCCGGAGTGGCCGGCGATGAACGCATCGACAGTCGCGCGCACCCCGGAGTCCTGCAGGAGTGACACGCCATGGTCGAAGCTGTGAACGATCATGAGCCGCTTGTCGGGCGAGGCACAGGCCGCGTGCAGCTCATAGGCCTGCTCTTCGAACGGCGAATCTCCGTCCGCCGCGACAAAGAGGGCAGGTGCCTGGAGCGCGCGCACAGCCTTGAGTACGTTGATGCGGACGTAACGCGTCGGGCTGGAGAGGCTGATCACGCCGTTCACCGGCGGGGTCGCACGGACGGCAGCCGACAGCACCGCGCTGCCGCCGAGCGAGGCTCCAGCGAGGACGATGCTCGTCGCCCCACGGGCACGCATCGTCCTGATCGCGCCCAGCACGTCGTAGTCGACCCGGCTCGTTCTCGTCGAGCGCGAAGCGTTGCCCGAGGAGCCGAAGCCCCGATGGTCGAAGACGAGAACCCGGTAACCACCGCCCGCGAGGGTACGAGCGTAGGGAACCCAGCCGCAGAGGTTCGGCGGGCCGCCTCCCTGGTGGGCGAGGATGACCGTCCGCGGCCCGCTCCCGAGCACCACGCCGATCAGCCGCACCCCGTCGCTCGCGGTGAACCTGAGCACTCCGCGGCGCTCGTCGCGCGTGAAGCATGTCTCGCGCAGCCGCAACGGCCTGCGCGCCTGCGCAGCTCGGCTCTGCGGAGCAACCGTCATTCCTCGGTCCGGGTTGCGATGCGCCTGCCCGGATTGCGTCGTCACCAGCCCGAGAGCCGCGAGCACGGCGGTTGCAGAAATCCTGCTCATCGCTTGCTCTCCGCTTCTTCGAGCTCACGCTCCGCTTCGACCGCCCAGCGAATGATCGCGTCGGCGTAGAGCTGCCCGTACCTGCGCGTCAGCCGGGGATAGAAGTCGCGCGCTCGGTCACGAGGCTCCTCATCGATCGCGTTTAGCTCGGCCTTCAGGCGCTCTGCCTCCTCGCGGCGCTCCCGCACTTGCGCGACGAGCAACTCAGGTGAGCCGAGCTCGCCGAAGAACATTTTGAGCAGCAACGGGTTCCGGTCGGGAGGCCGCTCGGCAGGCGCCCAATCGATCCATTCCTTCAGCGCCTCGCGCCCGCGCGTGGTGATCCGGTAGACCTGCTTGTCGGGCCGCTGCGACTGGGCGACCCTTCTGCTGGTGACGTAACCGGCATCGACGAGCCTTGGAAGAACGGCGTAGATCTGGCTCTTCGCCGGCCCCCAGAAGTAGCCGACGCTGTGCGCGATCGCCTTCTTCAGGTCGTAGCCGGATTTCGGCCCCCTGGTGAGCAGTCCGAGCACAGCGCATTCGGTCGCGGTCAGCGATGGCTGCTTAGTCTTGACCGGCATAGTCCTGACCGGACTATAACAGCGGAACAAGCACCTCAACGCCTGTGCGGTCAGCCTCGAAGACGGCGCTCTCTATGTCTCCCAGATCCTCGCCGTCGGCCTGCAGCGGCAGCGGCCGGTCACAGCGGATCTCGATCCGGTCGAGATCGTGCGCATAGACGACATCGCGAGCGCGTGTCTGCCCCCGCCCCAGCAGGACGTACCCGAGCAGACGAGGGAGGCTGACCGGCGAGACCCTTCTCGGAGCGACGAGGTCGAGCCCGAGCTCGAAACGCGCTTGCGGAGCAACGTGAAGCGGAAGCGGCCCGGCGTACGTGAAGGGGTCCGTATTGGCTACGAGCACGAAGGCCGCGCGGCCGTGACCCGAGATCTCGAGCGCCGGCTCGAAGCGCCCTCGCCGCTCGGCAACGATCCGTACGAGATCCCAGGCGAAGGCGAGGTTGCCGGAGCGTCCCTGCTCCTCTGACCGGCCGCGCTCGTCGACCCTACGAACGGCTTCCGCGTCGATCCCGATTCCCGCCGCGAAGCCGAACCGCCTTCCATTCACCCTACCGACCGAGATGCGCCGCGTTCGACCGCTGACGAGACGCTCGGCGGCGCGAACCGGATCACGCGGCAGGCCGAGGGCCCGCGAGAGCACGTTCGCACCGCCGCCGGGGAGGAAGCCGACAGGCGTCTCGGCATCGATCCCGTTCAGGACCTCATTGAAGACGCCGTCGCCGGAGAAGACGTAGAGCGCTTCGACGCCGCGACCCTCCCGCGCCAGCTCGGTCGCGTGACCGCGATGCTCGGTCCGCCGCACCTCGACGTCGCCGAGCGAGGCGGTCACGGCGTCGATGCGGTCCTCGTTGACTCCGCTCGCGTAGGGGTTGACGATGAGGAGCCGCATACTGGGCGGCAGAATGGCCTATTCCTCGGCGATCGGACCGAGGTCGTACCCCTCGAATTTCATCTCTTCCGCGGCTTCCGCCATCTGCCGGACGGCCGCGTTCTGTGCGATCGCCTGGTTGAACTTCTGGACGCCCGCGGCGTCGTTCCGCTCAGCGGCCTGACGCAACTCGTCGAGGTCGTCGGCGTAGTCGCGCATCCCCTCAAGGAGCTGTTTGTTCTCTTTCTCCACTTCACTTGGGGGCTTGGTCTCGTCAAGGTCGGCCGCCGCTTGCCTCAGTTCGGTCTGGGCCTCGGCAACACGAGTTGCGAGCAGCTTCGTCGACTGGACGTTGGTGTTCCGGAACGCCTCCTGCACGCCCCCGTAGTCCGCGCGGACCTTCTGCTGGTACTCGGCTTTCGACCACCGCCTTCCTCCGTCATCGCGGCCCAGAACGAGGAAGAGGGCCGCGAGTGCGACTGCGGTCGCCGGTAAGGCCCAGAGTATCCGCCGAGAAGGCATGTTTCGAAGTCTAGGGAGGAGAGGCCGGCTCGAAGGCCGGCCTCTCCCAACCCAGTCTCTAGCGCCTGTGGATCTGGATGTTGCCCTTGCTGAGTGTTCCGGCCCGGGCTCCGCCAGGGTTCATCGTGAGCGTGAAGAAGTCATTGATCGAAGACTCGCCGCCGTCCGTGACGTCGACCGTGTAGCTGACGTCACCACCGTTGTTCCTGCCAGAGCCCGTGATCGTGGCGTGCGCAGCATCCGAGCAGGTCGCCGAGGTGATCGTGAGCGTCTTGAAGTCGGTGCTCGTGTCTCGGTAGGAGATCGACCCGGTGGGAGGAGTGCCGGTGTGGACGTTCAGGCTGAACTTCCCGCCCGAGCTCGAGATGGTTCCACTGCCCGTGATCTTGCACGGAACGGTCGACGGTGGCGGTGGCGGGGCTGTTGGGAGAAGGAAGTCCATCGAGGGCGTGTTGTCGAGCGGATAGAGGAACGACTGCAAAATCTGGTCCGGAGACGCTGCGTTCCCGAGCGAGAAGGCAGTCCCGTCGTAGAAACGAGAGCCCGCGGTCGCGGCCACTTGGCCTGGCCGCTGGCCGGGCCCGGTCGGCCCGCTGAGGGCATGCAGCAGGTAGCGAGGGATGCTGAACCGGATCGTCCCCGTCGCCTGGTTGACGTCGCCCTCGATCGGCTGGTCGCCCGGGTAGAGGATGCACTTGTCCTGCGGCGCCGGCCCTCCCGGCTCGCAGAGTGGATCGCCGGTCGTGTAGTCGTTGTAACCGAAGCTGAACCCCGCGAGGTTCCACCGCGCTCCTGCCGCAACGTCCTGGTACCCGTTCGTGAACCGCAGCAGCCAGAGGAGTGATTGGGACCCGGTGTGAGCCGCGGTCGTGAGCAACGAAGTGCTCGAGAGATCGCTCACCCGCATCGTCACCGTCACGCCGCCGTTCACAATCGTCGTCCCGTCCAGCAGGTCGATCTCCGGCCCGACCGAGACCGAGGTGAAGTCGGCCGCCGGCTCGTTCGTCGTCGGGGGATCGGGAGGTACGGCGCCCGGCGCCATCACCGAGTAGGCCGAGAGAGCATCGCCGGTGGGATCGGTCGAGGAGCTCCGCAGCACCTGCCGCGCGTCCGGGCCGATCGTGCCGCCGCTGAGCCTAGGCCCGGCGATCTGAGTCGACACCATCGGCGAGGCGACGTGGCCCACGGCCTCGTCCGGAACCTTGTTCGCCCGGTTCCACGTGACGTAGATCCGGCCGTCGGCTCGGTTCGTGTCGAGCGAGATGAAGTCGGCCATCGAACGGTCGCCGGGCGGAACGGAGAGGTCGCACCCGAGACCGTTGATGCAGATCGAGTCGTAGTGGAACGGATGTGTCGTGACCTTGACCTGGCTGAAGGTCGGCGGATTCGCTATGTCCGTCGAGAGCGCGTTCACCGACTGGTTGACGTAGATGTCCCAGCTCGCCTTGAAGTTCCCGCTGTTCGGGTCGCCGTCGGTCTCGGTGCCGACGAACACGACTGCCACTCGACCAGGCGCGCCGGCGGCGGTCACCCACTGGAAGAGGGTGGAGCGGACCCCGTTCCGGTCGACCTGCGTCGGCGCGGAGAACCCTGGGTTCGTCGTCGGAAGCGCCGAAGAGGCGGTGACGGATTCGTTACACAGAGTCAGCCTGTTGGCCGTGAGGGTGACCAGGTAGGTGTGGAACCTCACGTTCTCGCCGTAGACGACGTAGATGTTCCCGGCGCTGTCGTGGTCGGCCGTGGCGAAGAGCGTCGTCGTGCCGGGCGCGACCGCCGCGAGACAGTCGGTCCAGGTGACTCCCCGGTCTTGCGAGATCGAGAGATTGACGTGGTCTCCGTCCGAGGCTGTGCGGTCCCAGGCGAAGTACACGATCCCATTGGGGAAGGTCGTGGACGGCTCGATGTAGCGCATCGGGCCGGGGAAGCGTGGATTCCGGGCCGCGAGCGCCGCGTCGGGCAGGTAGGTGAGGCCGCTGTCGGTCGAGCGCTGGACGACGACGTTCCTGGGGGCCTGTTGGTTGTAGCTCAGGAGGACGGTGTGGCTATCGACGAACGTCATCCACTGTCGATCTGCGCCGCCGCCCTCGTCGGTGACGCCGTTGCCGAAGGGACCGCCCGAGGCCAGGCTGTGGCCGTTGTTGGGCGACGTCGAGGTGACGAACCCTGTCAGCGGGCCGAGGCCGGTGTATGCGTACTGGTAGTTGCCGAGACCGTTCACAGTGGTCCCAAAGGCGAGGCCGCAGTCCCCACCGCCGCCCGCGCCCTGCTGGCCGCGCGGCGGAGTACCGAGCATGTGGAACTGGTCTCCGTGGTCGGTCGAAACCTGAGCGTAGTCGGAGACGTTCGAGAAGCCCGTGGGCCCGCAGTCGTAGACGTGGCCGGCCTTGTCGATCTCGAGCAGCGGCTCGGACTGGTCACGTTGGTTGTCGGAGGCGACCGCCGCCGAAAATGCGAGGCCGTTAGCCGGGGCTGAGGGCAGATCGGCCTCGATGGTCCGCGCCGTCGTGGTGATCTCCAATGCGCCCGTGTAATCCACGAACGCCGAAGAGAGGAAGGCGCAGGCGAGGACCGTGTAATTACCCGGAGACAGGTTGTTTGCAACCACGGTCTCGACGTTGCTGCCCCCGTCGCTCGAGCCGACCTCGTCGCCATTTGGATCGAGGACGGTGAGGATCTCGTCGAAGCTCGCGTCAGCCCACGTGATCGAGAACCTGAACGTCGCGTCGATCGTGTCGTAGGTCCCGGGCGGGACGGTGATCGTGATCACGTGCTGATCCGAGACGGCCTCGAAGCCGTCGCAGCTGCTCGTTGCGTTCAGGCCCGGCGGGATCATGCCCGTCCAGTTGTCCGTGACGGTCTGTCCGGCCGTGGACGGAACGGTCACGCTGCTCGTCGCTGGCGTCGACCCCGTCGCCGTCCCACTCACGAGGGTCGCAACAAGCACAACGAGAGACCCAAGAATCAGAAGACCTGCTTTGCGCATCGAACACCCTCCCTTTCGTACTCCTGGCCTAGGCACGTACGACCTTCCGGCTTCCTACCCGCCGCCGGGCCTGCTCGAACGTGAGCCCGCCCGACCAGACGGCGTCGAAGGCGATCTTCAGGACCCGCGCGAGCGCTGGATGCTCGACGACGAGGATCGTCGAGCCGTCGCTCTCGGCGACCGGGTCCTCCATTCCGAACATGACGATCCGCTCGTCGATGATCACGAGCTTGAGCGGTAGCTCCGGGCAGAAACGCGCGTCCTCGCCCGCTTCGACGAACCGGCGAACGCCCTCGGCGGTCTCCTCGTCCTCGAAGATAGAGAGCTCGTAGACGCTGCGTGCGTCGTGCTCGCGGCTGACTTCGAGCCCCGTGACGTTCTCTTGCGGCGGCGTCGCGTAAGGCGGCCTCGTGAAGACGAGGATCTCCTGCTCGACGCCGGCCTGAAGCTCGTTGAAGCGCTCGTTGATCGCGCGTCGGTCGCGGAGGATCTCGATGTAGTCGAGCGGGTCGGTCTGCCCCTGGCCCTCGCTGAACGCGGGCGCCAGCTTCTCGGCCATCTCCGTCCCTGCCTCCTCCAGCTCCGCGAGCAGCTCCCGATGGCCCGCGATCAGCCCGTCGATCGCCTGAGTCGGCGGCGTCGCCGCGTACTCCACGACCTTCCCGTGGCGGGACGAGGCGAGGCCCTTCTCGACAAGGCTCGCGAGCACGTCATAGATGCGCTGCCGCGGCACCTCTGCGATCCGGGCCACCTGCGGGGCCGGCGCAGAGCCTCGGCGGATGAGCGCGAGGTAGGCCTTCGCCTCGTAGCTGGTGAGACCGAGCCGGCCGAGCCGATCGACGAAACCCTTGTTGTTGCTCCAGCTCACGAGGCCTTCACGACCGCAACCTGAGCGTCACGCGCCCGCGCAGCCCTCGATCCTCCGCACCTTCAGCCGTCGCCCTTCCATGACGACGCGTGACACCACGTCCAGTGGTCACACCGCGAAGCTACGTTAATTCCCGCGAGAAAGCAAGCGATATTTCAAGGACTCGATTTTCGTCCCGCTTTCAATGCTGTGATTGACTCATCAGTCAGGAAATGTAGTTGTGCAATATCCCGACCCAAACTGGGCGAAACGTATAAAATCTACTAGCGAGTTGATTGACGAATCAATCGGCTCTGCGGGCGCGTCAGGCGGTCGGCGTCGCGTAGCCGCGCATGCCGTCGATGAGCAGCCCGTAGAAACTGTCGGCGAGCTCGTCGGTGTCGCGGCCGGGCCGGAGCCAGGTGTAGGCCCAGTTCGCAGCCGAGAGCGTCAGCAGCGCGGCGGTCGCATCGTCGAGGTCCGTGCGCAGGTCGCCGAGCTCTCGGCCTTCCCGGAAGAGGGCCCGGACGCGTTCCTCGTAGCGCCGCCGCTCGGCCAGGATCTCGGCGCGCCGTTCTCCCTCGAGGTAGCGCCACTCGCGGACGAAGACCGTCGCTACGTCGAGCTGCTCGGCGACGACCCGCAGGTGACCGCGGAGCGCGAGCCGGATCTTCTCGGTCGCCGGCAGGCGGTCGGGAATCTCGTCGAGCACGGCGTGGAAGGCTTGCGCGCCGTCCCGCATGGTCTCGTAGAGGAGATCCTGCTTCGACGAGATGTGCGCGTAGAGGGAGCCCTTCTGCACGCCCATCGCCTTCGCCAGGTCGCCGATCGAGGTCCCGTGGTAGCCCTTCTCGGCGAAGAGCCGCGCCGCTTCGCGGGTCAGCTGCGATCGACGAGTGCTCATAGTAGAATTACCCTAACGATCGTTCGTATTGGAGGCCAGATGACCGCTCAGGAACAAGACTTCCTCGACTACGTGCAGTCCGGCGGCCAGGTCGAGACGAGCGACTGGATGCCCGACGACTACCGGGCGAAGCTGATCAAGTTCATCGAGATGCACGGCAACTCGGAGCTCATGGGCGTGCTGCCCGAGCGGGAATGGATCCTCCGCGCACCGACCCTCCAGCGCAAGCTCGCCCTCACTGCGAAGGTCCAGGACGAGGTCGGCCACTCGCAGCTCATCTACCGCGTCGTCGAGGACCTCGGGAAGCCCCGGGACGAATGCCTCGAGGATCTGATCTCAGGCAAGAGCAAATTCCACAACGTCTTCCATTACCCGACGAAGACCTGGGGCGACGTCGGAGTCATCGCCTGGCTCGTCGACGCGGCGGCGATCATCAGCCAGAAGGCGCTCCTCAAGTGCTCATACGCGCCCTACGCGCGGATCATGAAGAAGATCTGCTGGGAAGAGTCGTTCCACATCCTCCACGGGCGCGACGTGATCCTGACGATGATGAACGGCACGGACGAGCAGCGCGAGCTCGTCCAGGAGGCGCTCGACCGCTGGTGGGGCCCGCTGATGCAGTTCCACGGGAACCCGATCCCGGCCGAGGACGACCCGATGTACATCTGGCGCATCAAGAGCCAGGGGAACGGCGAGGCTCGCCAGCAGTTCCTCGACGGCTACGTGCCGCAGATCTGGGAGCTCGGGCTCACCGTTCCCGATCCCAAGCTGCGCAAGAACGACGACGACGTCTGGGAGTTCTCCGAGCCCGACTGGGAGGAGCTCAAGCACGTCGTCACCGGGCACGGGCCGCGCACGCAGGACCGGCTCGGCCTCCGGCGTACGACCCGGGACGAGACCGCATGGGTGCGCCGGGCCGTGCTCGCCGAAGCGGCCTGATGATCTGGGAGGTCTTTCGCCAGGAGCGGAAGGGGCAGCCGTTCGCTCATGCGGGATCGGTCGAGGCGCCCGACGCCGAGTACGCCGACTGGTACGCCCGGGAGCAGTTCGGCCGGCGCGGCGAGTCGGTCGCGCTCTGGGTCGTGCCGCGCGAGGCCGTGCACGAGATCAACGAGTTCGTCGACGAGCTCGAGCGCAATTACCACCGGGTCGACGGCTATCCGCTCAAGGAGAAGCTAAAGGAGGCGCGTGAGCGAGCGCAGGCCAGTGGAACCCACAACGCCACGATCTAGGGCGACCTCGATCCGCCGGCGGAGCCGGGCTTGGCCCGGCGGGAGCCACATATCGGCTCTTTCGACGCTACGGCGAAGAAGGGGGCTCACGGGGGAAACATGGTTTCCCCCGTGCTCAGGCACGTGACCGAGCGGGCACAGCTGCTCCTGCCGATCGCTGACGACGAGCTCGTCCTGGGCTGGCGCAACTCCGAGTGGACCGGCATCGCGCCCTTCCTCGAGGAAGACGTCGCGTTCTCGTCGATCGCCCAGAACGAGATCGGCCACGCGCGGGCGCTGTACCAGCTCGTAGCCGAGGAGCTCGGAACGACCGCTGACGAGCTGGCCTTCGACCGCAAGCCCGACGAGTACCTGTGCTCTCGGTTCGTCGAGCTACGGTTCGTGCCCGACTGGGCGAAGACGATTGCGCGCCACTACCTCTACGAGCAGGCCGACGAGCGGCGCATTCGCGCGCTGATGGAGTCCGACGACACCGAGGTCGCCGGCCTCGCGGCCAAGATCGATCGCGAAGAGATCTACCACCGAATGCACGCCCAGATGTGGTTCGACCGGCTGCAGGACGAGCCGCGATTCGTCGAAGCGGTCGACGAGCTCCGACCTCTGGTCGACGAACGCGGCGAGCACACACCCGAGTTTGGCGAGCTCTGGGAGGAGATGACCGTAGTGCGACGGTCCATCGCCGGGGCGACGTGGTAACCGCCGAGCGCGTTTGGGAGGCGCTGGGCGAGATCCCTGACCCGGAGATCCCGACGATCTCGATCGTCGACCTCGGCGTCGTCCGGAACGTCGCCGTCGAAAACGGCACCGTCCGCGTCGAGTTCACCCCGACGTTCCTCGGCTGTCCCGCGCTCGAGGTCATGCGCGACCAGATGGCCGAGCGGATCCGCGAGCTCGGCGCGGAGCCCGAGGTCGAGGTCGTCCTCGACGACTCGTGGTCGACCGACCGGATCACCCCGGAGGGCCGCGAGAAGCTCCGGGCTTCCGGTTTCGCCCCACCAACACCACGTGAGGCCGGCGGCCCACAGCTCGTCCAGCTCCAGAGCAACGCCTTCCGTTGTCCCTACTGCAACTCAACGGACACGCGCCTCGAGAACATCTTCGGACCCACACCGTGCCGCTCGCTGCGCTACTGCGAAAGCTGCCGGCAACCGTTCGAGCAATTCAAGACGATCTAACGCGCTAGGTTCTCCCCGTGGCGCAGGTACGGATCCTCTACTGCCCAGTCTGAGACGGCTACGACGAACGGGCCGCGAGTCTCGCGGCCGAGTTGAACGCCGAGACCGAGCACCAGGCCGGGATCGAAGAGGGCGGCAAGGGCCAGTACGACGTGTTCGCGGGCGAGGAGCTGATCTTCTCCAAGCAGGAGAAGGGGCGGTTCCCTGAGCACGTCGAGATTCGCACACTGCTCGGCTAACCGTGCTTGCCGCCGCATAGAAGAAGAAACCACGCTACGCCTGCCACCACGGCCGGGACGAAAAGTGCGCCCAGCAGCTTCGGCGGAGTATCTCATGTTTGCTATCATAGCAGAGGTGCAATATGACCCCTGATGCATTCGAGCGCCTCCGGGAGCGATTGGCCCACGTCGACGCCGATCAAGGCTGGTTTTTCGCGCGCATCGCAGAACAGGTTGTGGAGCACCGCCGCGCGCGCGGGCTCTCCCAGAAGGAGCTGGCGGAGCTGACCGGGACGACGCAGTCCGCAATCGCGCGCCTGGAGTCGGGCGGCCGGCCTCCGCGCATAGACACGCTGCTCCGCATCGCCGAGGCGCTCGACTGCGAGCTGATCGTCGAGTTGAGGCCGCGAACGACACGAGGGGGATCGAAATGAGCACGCCTTGCGCCCGCTGCAACGAGCCGCGTCGCGTCGGCGCGCGGTTCCGCGGAGCCTGGGGAGCTGCCTAGCGACCTTCGAAGCGGGGCGCGCGCTTCTCGAGGAAGGCGGCGACGCCCTCCTTGAAGTCGTCCGTCTGCGTCGCCGCGGTCTGGAGCTGGGCCTCGAGCTCGAGCTGTTCTTCCAGGGCGCTTGTTGCTGCGCGATCGAAGAGCCTCTTTGTCATCCCGACGCCGCGGGTCGGCATCGCCGCAAGTTGCGCGGCGAGATCGGCGGTCCTGGCAGCGAGATCGGCGTCGTCGACCACTTCCGAGACGAGCCCCCAGGCATGAGCCTCGGCCGCGGAGAGCTTCCGTCCCGACGTCATCCACTCGAAAGCCCGTGCGTAGCCGAGCAGGCGCGTCACGAAGTAGGAGCCGCCGGAGTCAGGGATGAGGCCGATGTTGATGAACGCCGGGACGAAGCTCGCCGAGTCGGCGGCCAATCGAATGTCACACGCGCAGGCGATCGAGAGGCCGGCGCCCGCAGCGGCGCCGTTGACGGCTGCGATCACCGGCTTCTCGAGCCGCCTGATCGCCAGCACGTTCGGGTGGTAGTTCGACCGCAGACGGTTCCCGATGTCTCCCGGCGAGTCGCGGAACTCGGTCAGATCCTGGCCGACGCAGAAGCCGCGGCCGGCACCCGTGAGCACGACTGCCCGCACCCCCGGGTCGGACGCGCCCTTGAAAGCCGCGGCCAGCTCCTTCTGCATCGACGCGTTGAGAGCGTTGAGGACGTCGGGACGGTTCAGCGTGATCGTGAGGACCGCGCCGTCAAGGCTCGTCTCGACCTCCGCCATCCGGCGCAGCCTACTGGAGGGTCTGGCGGAACATGGCTGAGTCCCCGGGCAACGTTCCGCCAGACCCTCCCGGGTTGCTAGGTTCGAAGCCGTGCCGGACCTGAACTTCATCGCCGATCAACAGAGCGAAGGAGAAGCGCTCGACGCCTACTCGCGGGCAGTCACATCCGTTGCTGAAACACTCGCGCCGTCTGTCGCGAGTCTCCGGGTCTCGCGCCGGGTACGGGGCGGTCGCAGACTCGACGGTGGCGGCAGCGCCGTCGTCATCACGCCCGACGGCTTCCTGCTCACCTCAGCGCACGTCGTGGCGCGGACAGACGGCTCCGGCCGCGCCTCCTTCATCGACGGCCGCGAGCACGAGTTCGAAGTCGTCGGCGCCGATCCGCTGTCCGATCTCGCGGTGCTCCGGCTCGACACGAACGGCCTCACCGCCGCCGCGCTGGGCGACGCCGAGCGGCTGCGCGTCGGCCAGCTCGTGGTTGCGATCGGGAGCCCGCTCGGGTTCGGAGGGACAGTGACGGCGGGCGTCGTCTCCGCGCTCGGGCGCTCGTTGCCGGTCCCAGCGGGCCGGGTCGTCGAGAACGTCATCCAGACGGATGCCGCGCTCAACCCGGGCAACTCCGGCGGCGCGCTCGCGGATGCACGGGCGCACGTGATCGGGATCAACACAGCGGTTGCCGGCCTCGGGCTCGGGCTCGCCGTCCCGATCGACGAAGCGACCCGGAACATCATCGGCGCGCTGATGACCGAGGGTCGGTTCCGCCGCGCTTACATCGGCATCGCCGGCGGATCGCGGCCCCTGCCGCCGCGACTCGCCTCCCGGCTCGGACGGCATTCGGCGATCGAGGTCGTCGAGGTCGTCGAGGGCAGCCCGGCCCACGCGGCGGACCTGCGCGCCGAGGACCTGATCGTCGAGGTCGACGGGATCGCGGTCGAGCAGGTGAACGATCTTCAGCGCCTGATGGCGGGCGACCTGATCGGCCGTTCGGCGAAGCTGGACATCGTGCGCGGGGGGCGGCCGCTCTCGGTCGAGATCGTGCCCGCCGAGCTCGAGGTCTAGTGCTAATTAGCGTCGGCGCATCGCGAGCGCGATCCCGAGCATGAATGCGAGGGCGATGATGCGATTCGCATCGAGCGCAGGCTTCCATGTGACCTCTCCGTCCTTGATCACGTAAGCGCCCACGGGCCTGGCCCCGAGACCGAAGCCGGCTCCGCCGTTGTTCTCGGAGTCGCCGCCGCCGCCCCCGCCTCCGCCGACCTTCGCGGCGGGAATGAACGTGACTCCGTCAGCCTCGACCGGATCGCCGAAGACTCTCTTGACCGTGATCGCGTCGCGGGCACCCGCGAGCAGCTCGTCGACGTTGGGCATCGTCACTCTCCTTTGAACTCTGGTTTTCGTTTTTCGAGAAATGCGGTCAGGCCCTCGCGGGTGTCCTTGGACGCGAAGGCGAGATAGAGGAGCCGCCGTTCGTACTCCAGGCCGAGCTGGAGCGGCCCCTCGAAGGACCGGTCGACGGCTTCCTTGGCCAGGCGGGTCGCGACAGGCGCTTTCGAAGCGATCTCCCGCGCGACCCCCTTCGCCTCGTCGAGCCAGGCCTCTTTCGCCACTACCCGAGCAACGAGGCCGGCCGCGAGCGCTTCGTCGGCTGACAGGAAGCGGCCGCTCAGGATCACGTCCATGGCGAGCGCCTTGCCGACGGCGCGCGTGAGGCGCTGCGTGCCGCCGGCGCCCGGAATCACGCCGACTCCCGTCTCGGGCTGGCCGAACTGGGCGGTCTCGGAGGCGACGATCAGGTCGCACGCCATCGCGAGCTCGCACCCTCCCCCGAGGCAGTAGCCAGAGACGGCCGCGACGAGCGGCGTCCAGAGCCCGCGAATCGAGTCCCAGCGCTCGATGCGCCGTTGATAGTAGAGCTCGATCGCCGAGGAGCTGGCGAGCTCGGCGATGTCGGCGCCGGCGGCGAAGGCACGCTCGTTCCCGCCGAGAACGACGCAGCGGACGGCCTCCTCGCGGTCGAGCTCCTCGAGCGTGCCGACGAGCTGCTCCATGAGCTCGTCCGAGAGCGCGTTCAGAGCGTCGGGCCGGTTCAGCAGGACGACCGCGATTGGTTCGTCCCGCTCGACGAGGACGAGCTCACTCATGCGTGAGCAACCCGCTGAAAGTCGCTCACCTCTTCTTGTCCAGGAAGCGCTTGATCGCGGCTTTCGGCTCGTCGGTCGCCATCGAGAGCGCGAGCCAGTCGCGCGCGTGGTTGATCGTCTGGTGCCAGGCAAGGTCCTTCCAGAAGTTCAGGTGCTGCTTCGCATAGCGCGTCGTCTGCGGAAGCTTCCGCGCGAGGTTGTCGACGATTCGGTCGACCTCGGCGTCGAGCTGCGCAGCGGGAACGACACGGTTCACGAGGCCCCATTCCCCGGCCTTGCGAGCCGGGATCTCCTCGCACATGAGGACGATCTCGCGGGCGCGCCGGTCGCCGACCATGATCGTCAGCCACTGCGTTGCGCCTCCGGCCGGTACCGAGCCGTGCTCGGGCCCGACGTGGCGGATGAACGCGTCGTCGACCATCACCGCCAGGTCGCACGCCATCTGAAGCTCATTGCCGCCGCCGACGGCGATCCCGTTGATGCGGGCGAGCGTCGGCTTGCCGATCTCGCGGAGCCGGTCATGCGCATCCTTGAAGGCCCCGAACCACTTCCAGTACTCGGTCGGCTTGTCGAGGTAGTCCTCGGCCCAGGAGCTGAGGTCGGCGCCGACGCAGAACGCTCGCCCGGCCCCGGTGAGCACGACGACCCGGATCTCGTCGTCCCAGGAGGCGTCTTCGCACGCGCGCGCGAGCTCCCGGAGCATCTGGAAGTCGAACGCGTTCAGGATCTCCGGGCGGTTGAGCGTGATCGTCGCGCGCGGCGCCGTCTTCTCGTAGACGATCTTCTCGAAGCTGAGCTCGCCCGGAGAGAGCGGCCGCGGATGGGTCGGTTCGGTCACTCGAGTTCCGCGAAATGGACCTGGAAGGGGATGCCCATCTCTATCGCGTCCTTGCCGGTCGCCATGAATTCCTCCGTGCGGGCCGCGCTCTTGAAGGAGTCCATGTCCGCGAACTCCCACTCCGCGTAGTACCGGAACCGTGGCTCGCCCATCGGCGCGCCGAAGACCCGGCCATGCCGAAACGTGGATCCGGGCACCTTGCGGCAAAGCTCGGCGTGCTGCTCGTAACGGCTCGCATCCGGCTCGGCCTCGTAGACGACGAACGCTCTGACCATTCCCCCTCCCTCGGGCGTGGGATTGACCGCCCGAGCCTACCGCGCCGTTTGGAATCGCCGCGCTTGTGGAATCAAGAGCTTCAACCTCGAGAAAGGGGGTGACCCGCGAGTGAGTCTTCTCTGGATCATCCTGATTATCGTGCTCGTCCTTCTGCTGCTGGGCTTTTTCAGCCGCGGTCGTTGGTAAGACCTACGTTGGTAGGACCTACGTACCGCTGAAATAGGCCGCCCGGCTCTTGCCGGGCGGCTGTGCGGTCCGGCAGATTGAAGGTGTGCAGGGGACATCCCTCGCCGCCGTCCTTGCGCGGGCCGATTCCACGACCCTGCCGCTGCTTGGCGGAATGGCGAGACCGGACGGCGTCGTCATTGCCAGCGAGCGCTTTTTCGCCTTTGCGGGCCGGGACGGATCGCTGCTCGAGGGCGAGATGCCAAAGGTGCCCCGACTCGTCAACCGGCTCCCGCTCCTGCGCGGACTTGCCCGCCTTTCGATGTCGGTCTCGCCGCTTCTGCGACGCGACGGGGTCGCCGGGAGGAACGAGCGGCTCGTGCTCACGGGTGTGCTGCTCGCGCCGATCTTCTTCGTGTTCCTGTCCGGTACCGCGTCGCTCGTTGCGGGCATCGTGATGACCGTCACGCTCCTCGCCTGGCTTCTGCGCGGCCGGACCCTGTACCTCCACGGTGCGGAGCACCGTGCAATCGCGGCGGCCGAGAACGGCCAGCTCGCGGCGACTTGGCAGGGCCATGCGGCGCCCTCTCGCTTCTCGCTGCGGTGCGGCACGAACTTCGTCGCGCTGGTCCTGCCGGTCGGGGTCGTGGCCGACCGGCTCTGGCCGTTCGCGCCTGCGCTCTGGACCCCGGTCGTCGTGGCGGTCCTCTCGCTCGCGCTCTCGATGGAGCTCTGGCGCGCGGTGCAGAGCTCCACCCGAAGGGTCGCCCGCGTCTTCTTGCTGCCCGGCCTGGCCCTGCAGCGGCTCACGACACGGGAGCCCGACCTGGTCGAGACGCGCGTCGCGCTGACCGCCGTCGCCTCGGTGGTCCAGCGGGAGCTCGCTTAGAGGCTCAGCCGCGAATCTCGTCCAGTCGTCCGAGCAGAAGCCAGCCGGCCAGAGGGCCGATCGAGGCGAGCAGGAAGCCGGTTCGCCAGGAGCTGGCCTCGACAACTCCGGCGAAGCCCGCCGGGACGAGCACTCCGATCACTGCCAGCGTGGTCTGCTGGAACCCGATTGCAGCCCCACTTCGTGCACGGCCCGCCAGCTCGGCGGCGGCGGTGACCGACAGACCGTTCCACGCCATCGAAATCGCGCCTGCGACGACCATTGCAGGCACGATCAGCACAACGGGCGCATCGGCCAGAACGGCGGTGAGGAGGAGGCCGGCGCAGCTTGCGAGACCGATCCAACGGAGCGGCCGCACACGCGCCTGCATCGAATCGGAGATCCGACCTGCCGAGATCCTGGTCAGGACTGCACCGACCTGTAGGACTCCGAGGGCCGCGGCCGCAGCTCCCTGACTCAGTCCGTGCGCGTCATGGAGGAAAAGGACGAGGAAGGTTGTCAGCGAGATCTGAGCGAAGAGGTAGAGCCCGCTGCCGGTACAGAGGATCCAGAGGCGCGAGTCGCGGAGGGTCCATTCAACGTCCTCCGGGGCGAGCTCCGGGTCCGCGCCGACGGCTTCGCGGACAGCCACAGCGGCGGTGGCTGCGGCCGCGAGGCAGAGAGCTCCGAGGAACACGAAGGAGGCCTTCAGGCCGCCTGCGCCGTTGATCAAGGGCAGAGCAACCGCCGCGAGCGCGCCGCCGAGCGGGATCGCGGTCTGCCTGAGCCCGAGCGCGAACCCTCGCTGCTCCGCCGCGAACCATTGCATCACCGCCCGACCGCTGGCGGCGTTGACGCTTGCCCCCATCCCGCCCGCAAGCGCCAGCAGCAGTACGAGCGCGACGAACGAGTGCGTCCAGCCGGCCGCCGCGACGAGGATCCCGCAGATGCCGAGCCCGCTCGCGAGAACTGCGCGCTCACCGATCCGGTCGGCTAGCAGCCCCCAGGGCAGCAGCGTCAGGATCGGACCGAACCAGACGCTCGAAAAGGCGACGCCGACCTCCGACAGCGAGACGTCGTACGTCTGCTGGAGCGACGGGCCCAAGACTGGCAGGCCGATCAGCACGGCCGAGAAGCTCGCCTGCGCAGCCGTGCCGGCCGCCAGCACGACCCACCGATACCTCCCAGCTATAGCTGGAACGGATTGAAGGGCTTCGGGCTCGTCGAGACGATGACACTCTTCGTCTCGAGGTAGAGCTCGAGGGTGTCGAGACCGAGCTCGCGGCCGAAGCCCGACTGCTTGTACCCGCCGAACGGGATGCCGGGGAAGGCCGTGTAGGGCATGTTGATGCCGACGGTGCCCGCCTTGATCTTCCGTGCCAAGCGATGTCCCCGGGCCGGGTCGCCGGTCCAGACGGTCGCCATCAGGCCGTAGCGGGAGTCGTTCGCGATCCGTGCGGCATCTTTCTCGTCCTCGAACGGGATCACCGTCACGACTGGCCCGAAGATCTCCTCCTGGGCGACCTTCATCGCATTGTCGACCTTCGCGAGGACGGTCGGCGGGTAGAACGCGCCCTTCCCGTCCGCCGGCTCGCCTCCCACGACGACCTCCGCTCCCTCTTCGCGCCCGGTCTCCACGTAGCCGTGCACACGGTCGCGGTGCTCGGGGGAGATGAGCGAGCCGACCTGCGTCTCGGGGTCGAGCGGGTCTCCGACCTTGAGCTTCTCCGTCGCGTCGGCGAACTGCGAGACGAAGTCATCGTAGAGGGAGCTCTCGACGAGCACCCGCGAACGCGCCTCGCAGCTCTGCCCGGCGGAGTAGTAGATCGACCAGACCGAGCTCGGGATCGCGTCCGCGAGGTTCGCGTCCGCGAAGACGAGGTTCGGGCTCTTCCCGCCGAGCTCGAGTGTCAGGCGCTTGATCGTCTCGGAGGCGTCTCGCATGATCTGCGCCCCCGTCTCGGTCGAGCCGGTGAACGCGATCTTGTCGACCCCGGGGTGCTTGACGAGATAGGAGCCGACCGTCGTCCCCGGCCCCGGGACGACGTTGATCGACCCGGGCGGAAAGCCGACCTCGCTCGCGAGCTCTGCCATCCGGAGTGCAGTCAACGGCGTTTGCGAGTCGGGCTTGAGGACGACCGAGCACCCGGCGGCGAGCGCGGGCGCCAGCTTCCAGGTCGTCATCATCAGAGGGTAGTTCCAGGGCACGATCTGGCCGGCGACGCCGACGGGCTCCTTCAGCGAGTAGAAGAGGAGCGACCCGCCGAGCGGATTCGCACGACCTGCGATCGAGGCAATTGCCGAGCCGTAGAAGCGGAAGTTCTCGATCGCCTGGTTGAGCTCCGCCTTGACCGACGAGATCGCCTTGCCCACGTTGCGCACCTCGAGCTCGGCAAGCTCCTTGCGGTTGGCGACGAGCGCGTCGGCGAGCGCGTGCAGGAGGCGTGAGCGTTCAGTGGCCGGCGTCCGGCCCCAGTCGCCGTCCAGCGCGGCGCGCGCCGCCTCGACCGCGCGGTCGATGTCGGCTTCGGAAGCCATCGCGACCCTGGCGAGCGGGTCGCCCGTCGCGGGCTCTGCGAGCTCCTTCGAATCGCCGCCCGAAGGTTCGACGGCCTCACCGTTGATGAACAGTAGGTACTCGCGCTCCGTCGCAACCGCCATGGCCCGGACGATATCGAAGCCGCAGTGCCGTACTCGGTGTCAGCACAGTGCTGACACCCACGAGTGCGCCTGATCGCACTAGCCTTGCAGTGGGGAGGAGGCCGGGCGCGCCTTATCTAAGAAGTGGTCGCTCGAAGAGCGCGGCCTGGCCCTGGCCGACGCCGACGCAGAGCGTCGCGAGGCCGTAGCGGCCACTACGACGACGGAGCTCGTGCAGGAGCGTCACGACGAGGCGCGCGCCGGTCATGCCGAGGGGATGTCCGATCGCGATCGCGCCGCCGTTCACGTTCACCCGCTCGGGATCGAGCCCGAGCTCTCGGATGACGACGAGGCTCTGCGAGGCGAAGGCCTCGTTCAGCTCGACCAGGTCGATGTCACCCGCCTCAAGCCCCGTCCGTGCAAGCAGCTTCCGAACCGCGGGCACCGGGCCGATGCCCATCATGCGTGGGTCGACGCCGGCGACTGCGCTGCCGACGAAGGTGCCTAGCGGCTCGGCGCCGAGCGCCTCGGCCCGCTCCTCGCTCGCGACCACGAGCGCGGCCGCGCCGTCGTTGATGCCGCTGGAGTTCCCGGCCGTGACGCTCCCGCCCTCGCGGAAGACGGGCTTGAGCGCGGCGAGCTTCTCGGCGCTCGTGTCCGTCCTCGGCTGCTCGTCTCGAACCGCATCCGCGACCTCGGCGAGCTCGTCTGCGAAGCGACCCGCCGCCTCGGCGGCGGCCCAGCGTTGTTGCGACCGCAACGCGAACTCGTCCTGGTCCTCACGGCTCACGCTGTAGCGCTCGGCGACGTTCTCGCCGGTCTCGCCCATCGATTCGAGCGGGAACATCTCCTCCATCCGCGGGTTTGGGAAGCGCCACCCGAGCGTCGTGTCCCAGACGGTCTGGTTCCCGCGCGGAAAGGCCGCGTGAGATTTGGCCATGGCGAGGGGCGCGCGGCTCATCGATTCCACTCCGCCTGCAACGAAAAGGTCGCCGTCGCCGGCGACGACCGCATGACAGGCGGAGACGACCGCAGCCAGGCCCGAGGCACAGAGCCGGTTGAGCGTGACGCCGGCGACGGCGTCGGGCAGCCCCGCCAGGAGCACCGCCATCCGAGCGACGTTCCGGTTGTCCTCGCCGGCTTGATTGGCCGCCCCGAAATAGACGTCTTCGATCTCCCCCGGCGGCACGCCCGCGCGCTCGACCGCTTCCGAGATGACCGTCGCCGCGAGATCGTCGGGCCGCACGCCGGAGAGGACGCCTCCGTAACGGCCGACGGGCGTCCGGACGGCGGACAGGACGACCGCTCTGCTCACGCGGCAGCCGGACGCGGGCGGCGGACGAGCTCGCCGTTGCAGTTCGGACACACGTGCGCGAGGTCGCCGGCGCAGAGTGGGCAGAACGTGCACTCGAATGCGCACATGTAGGCCTCGGCATCACGTCCGAGCACCGTGCCGCAGCGTTCGCAAGAGCCTCGCATCTCCAGTGCCATCGCTCCCTGGCCTCCCTTATCCGACGAACTCCACGTTCACGGGGTCGCTGAACGCGCCGATCTCCTCGCCGCGCCTCAGGAGCTCGCGAACGGCTCGCCGCCCCTCGTCGCCGTAGTCCTCGGTCAGCTCGTTGACGTACATCCCGACGAAGCGGTCGGCCAGCTCGTCGTCGAGCCCGCGGCCGAACTGGAGCGCGTACTCGAGCGCGCGCTCCCGGTTGTCGAGACCCGCCCGGATCGACTCGGCGAGCACCGCCGAGAGCTCGTGCAGAGTTTCGACGCCCAGGTCTCGGCGGGCCACGTTGACGCCGAGCGGCAGCGGCAGGCCCGTTTCCGCGAGCCACCACTCGCCGAGGTCGACGACCTTCTCGAGGCCGGCCGCCCCGTACGTGAGCTGTCCCTCGTGGATCAGGAGCCCTGCGTCTGCTTTCCCCGAGACAACCTCGTCCATGATCTCGTCGAAGGGGACCTCCCGCCAGGCGAACTCGCCGAGCCGGAGGCGCAGGCCGAGGAAGGCGGTGGTCATGCGGCCGGGAACGGCGATCTCGACGCGACGGAGGTCGTCGTCCGAGAGCGGCTCGCGCGCCACGACGATCGGCCCGTAACCCGCGCCCATGCTCGCTCCGTGGGGGAGGAGGACGTAGCGCTCCTGCACGAACGGATACGAATGAAGGGAGATCGCGGTCACCTCGAGACGCCCTTCGAACGCCCATTCGTTGAGCGTCTGGATGTCGCGCAGGACGTGCTCGAACTCGAACCCACGCGGATCGACCTCGCCCGCGGCGAGGGCCCAGAACATGAAGGCGTCGTCCGGGTCGGGACTGTGGCCCAGCCTGATCTTCATTTCGGCCCCCGGCCGAAGAACCACCGCTCGAGCGGCGCCAGAAGCTCCCGGCGTGTGAACGGCTGCACGTGCTCGGGCCGGCCGTCGTCTTCCGACACCTGGGCGTCGTCCTCGAGGATCCCGTTCGCCTGCTCGAGCACGTCCTCGAGCTCGTAGCCTTCGAAGACGTAGTCGTCCCGGCGAGGCTCGTCGCTCGGGCGCAAGTGCGGGTTGACCGCGCGGCCGACTGCCCAGATCCCGCCCTTCATCCGCTCGATCCAGACGACGATCCGCTCCTCGCCTCCGGCCTCGTCGAATCCGTGCAGAACCCGCTCCGCGAAGCGCGAGGCGGTGGAGAGCTTGCGCATGAGGCCAGGATACAATCGCCCTCGATGGCCAAGCTCAGCGGGCTCTTCCGCAACCCGTTCTCATTTCTGTTCACCCGCTCGAGCCATGAAGACCGGGTCGCGGCGTACCTGATTCGGGAGCACGAGCGAGGCCGGTCGCTGTCCGAGATCCTCGACGACCCCTACGTGCGCAACCGCTGCACTCCACAGGAGCGCGAGCGGCTGCTCGATCGGCCTGAGTTGATCCGCGCGCTCGGGGACGACGTCGTCGCGGCAGCTCGCGTCGGACGGGGCTAGACCTCAACGCCTTTCTTCTTGCTCCGAGCGCTCTCGATTGCGGCGGCCCCGATCGCCACGTCCCAGGCGGCGATCCCGTTGGACTTGAACAGCACGATGTCGTCCGGGGTGCTCCGCCCGGCCAGCTCTCCCGCGACCACTTCCTGAAACTCGTGTACCTCGAGCCAGTCGAGGACGCCGCGCTCGATCGGCTCGATCAGGTCGCCCGACTCGAGCCGCGCCTGCTCGACGGAGTCGCAGCAGACGAAGACCGCGCGCTCGAGGACGACGTTGTCGAGCTCTCGCGCCCGCGGGTCGTTTGCGCCGACTGCGCAGACGAGCGTGCCGGGCTGAAGCCACTCGCCGCGGAGCACCGGATCGCGGGAGGTGGTCACGGTGACGACGACATCCTGCTGGGCCGCGTCCCGATGGCTCTCGCCGGGCTCGGCTCCGACCTTCTTGCAGAAGGCGCGAAGGCTCTTCTCGGTGCGGCAATAGGCCACGATCCGCTCGATACCGGGCAACGCCTCCCTGATGCACGCCACCTGGCTCTCGGCCTGCCAGCCGCAGCCGATGACGCCGAGCGTTCGCGCATCCGGCTTGGCGAGGTACTTGCAGGCCACTCCGCTCGCGGCACCTGTGCGGAGCTGGCCGAGCTTGTCGGCCTCGATCACGGCGGCGAGCTCCGCGCGCTCGGTATCGAAGAGGACGACGACGAACGGCGTTCCGCCCGGCAACCACGTGTACGACTTGACCCCGGCAAGGCCGAGCTCGAGGTCGGCCGCGGACATCACTGCGAAGCCGCCGTCGGCCAGCCGCGTGCGCGTCCGGGGCCGATTCTCGATCGCTCCACGCGCAAGCCGCTCGAAGCAGCTCTCGACTGCCTTGAGCGCCTCGGCGGGGCCAAGCAGCGACTCGACGTCGGCTTCTGTCAGATAGAGAGGCAGAATTCGAAGCCTATTTCGGCTTCGTCCCGTCGCGGACGACGATGCCGCGCCGGTCCGCACGCAAGACGGATGACCATGGAACGACGTCGTGCACGTGAATGCGGCCGCCCGCCTCGGGTGAGGCGACCCCGAGGCGCTCGAGCAGGCCCAACTTGCCGACGCAGACTCCGGTGATCTTGAGCGAGCGGCTCGTGAGCTCGGCGCGAAGATCATGGGCCCGTCCCAGCCCTTCACCTGACTCGGTCCGGACTTCCAGGTTCAGGAGATCGGAAAGTCGCATCACGAGCCCGGGATCCAGTCGACCCACCGGCGCGCGCGATCGTCTCCGCGTCCGAGGCGCAACTCCGGCGCCGTCCTTTTCAGATGTACCGCCGAGTCGATTCTGTCGACCTCCACCCACGGGACGCGCACCGTCTGGCCACGCGCGACTCGCGAGGCCAGACGGCCCAGCCGGCCACGCCCTCGCCACACCGGCGGCCCGACCAGGATCGCGGCGACCCGCGGCGACCCCTCGCTGAGACCTTCGAGCTCGAGGTCGTCGACGTTTCCGCACCGTCTCCCCTCGGAATCGACCAACTGGTGGTCGAGGAGACCCAGGCCGAGATCGAGCTCTTCAGGGGAGCTCATCCCTGCCCCTGATTCGTCAGGATCATCAGCGGGATCGCAGACAAGGCGACGGCGAGGATCACGAGCAGGTAGAGCAGGCCGAATGCGTTCGCGAGCCTGCCGTTCACGTACCTCCCCATGTACGCCCTGTCGTTGGCGACGAGAAGGATCGGGACGTAGGTCAGAGGCAACGCGACGACCGAGAAGATGACCGCGTACTCCGTGAGCAGCACCGGATCGATGCCGCTCATGATCACGAGTAGCGCAAGCGCGAGCAGGCCGACCCAGGCGAGCGTGAAGCGCGGCGCGCCGCTCGGCCGGCGGTGCCTGCCCCATTCCCACCCGAAGAATTGCGCGAGGTTGTACGCACCCGAGAAGCAGGTGTCGACCGCCGCTCCCCCGACCGCGAAGAGAATGCCGACCAAGGCGAGTAGCAGCCCGATCTCGCCGAGCGGCACCTGGGCGCCGAGAGCGACCGTGCCGATGAGCTCCGGCTCGATGCCCAGGGGAAGGAACAGGGCGCCCGCCGTGATCATCAGCGCGAAGGACAGAAAGCCGCCCAAGCCGTAGCCGATCATGGCGTTTGCTCTGTTCAAACCGATGTCCTTCGGCGTCCAGCCTTCCTCGACCGTGCCCGACGAGTAGAAGTAGACCTCGTAGGGCGTCATCGCCGCCCCGAGGAGACCGACCGCGAAGTACGCGTAGACGAGCTGATCGGAGCTGCTCACGTGAGGAACGAATCCATCGGAGACGCTGCCCCAATCCGGATGGAGCTTGACGGCGCCGACGGCGAACACGAGTAGGGCGAGCCCGCCGTAGCCGAAGATGCGCTCGATCCAGTCGAACGGCGCGATCCAGATCACCACCGCCAGTCCGGCGATGCCGACGAGGATCAACACCCGGTAGGGAAGCCCCGAGAGGAGCTGAAGGACGAGCGCGACGCCGCCGACTTCGGCGGCCAGCGTCATCAGGTTCACGATCTCCGAGGAGATCAGCGCGCCAAGGCCGACTCCGAAGCCGAGGCGTTCACGGATCGCGTCGAATACCGGGCGCTTCGAGACAGCCGCGACACGACCGCACATCTCCGAGTAGACGATGATGCCGACCACTCCGACGACCACGACCCAGAGCAGCTGGTAGCCGAACTTCGCGCCGGCCTCGACGTTGAAGACGAGGTCGCCGATGTCCACGAAGCCCCCGCTCGCGGCCAGGATGCCGAGAGCGATCTGGAGGACCTTCTTCACTTCGCGAGCGTCTCCGCGGCGTCGGCCTCGTCTCTGAGCTCCGCTGCGAGCCGCGCGGCGAGCTTTCGGTCATCCGGCGCGCGATGGAGCTGTCCGAGCTCGTCCGTGATACGGCCCGCGAGCCGCAAGGCACTCTTCCGCTTCTCCTCCAGGCCTCCACGCGCCTGCGCGGATCCAAGCTCTGTCTCGACCTTCGTTGCTGCCTTGCCCAGATACTCGGTGTGGACGCTGACGAACGTCTCGGTCGCCCGACCGTCGGCTGTTCCCTCCGCGACGAGCGCTCCTTCCGCCGCGAACGACTGCAGGGACTCGGCCTGCTTCTGGAAAGCCTTGGCCGACAGGGTCCCGTCGCCTCCGCAAGCGGCCGCCGGCAGAACGAGGAGCGCGAGCCAGATGCAAGCCCTGAGCGGCATTGCCGACTCATACCCGCTTCCGCGGGGATCGAGTCAGCGCGATTTCGGGATGACCTCTCGCCTACCCCGCCGGCTGATGCGCCCGGCACGATTCGAACGTGCGACCTCTGCCTCCGCAGGGCAGCGCTCTATCCCCTGAGCTACGGGCGCGCGGGGGCCAAGTGTAGCGAGCGGCCCGCGGAGGCCCGGGCTACGAAGAAGCCTCGAGAGCGCCGACCATCCCGCTGCTCTGGTGGAACTTGCAGACGAAGGTCAGCTCCCCGCTCTGAGGGAACGTGATGTCGACCTCGGCCTCGTCGCCGGGCTGGACTTCCTGGTCGACGCTCTGTTCCGAGATCGTGAAGGTGTGCGCGGCCTTGCCCTCGTTCTTGAGCTCGATCGTCACCTTCTGACCGGGCTTGCCCTCGAGGATCGTGGGCTCGAAGAAGTTGTCGTACATCTCGATCTCGACCTTGCCGGTCTCGCCCGAGACGTCCTTCGTCCCGTGGCTCTCGGTTTGGACGCCTCCGATCGTGGTCGTCGTCCCCTCTTCGCTCTCGTCGTTGCCCCCGGAGCCGCCGCACGCGGCCGCTCCGACGAGGAGGAAGACAGCGGCTACGAGGATCGGCAGACGTCGAAGGAGGCCCATCTCGTTTCTACTACGGGCCGAAAAGGCGAGCGGATTTCTTATCACTTCCAACCTCCAGCCTGGCGTTGTCGGGAACCTCCACCCGCACGAACGCTAACGCGCGCCCGTCTACGGCGCTGGTCACTCGGCCCACCGTCTTCCCCTCCAAGCGGAGCTCGTCGCCGGGCTCTGCCGATTCGATGTCCAGCACGCGAAGCCTCCGGTTGACCTTTCCGCGGTGGCGGAGCCTGGCGATCGGCTCCTGGCCCGGGTAGCAGCCCTTAGTGAAGGAGACGTGCGACTCGTCGAGCCCGGCCTCGGCGGGGAGGATCGAATCATCGATCTCCTTGCCCCACGTCGGCTTACCGGCCTCGATACGCAGTCGCTCGAGGTCCTCGAACGAAAGCGTCGGCTCGAGATCGGCGTCCAGCACCTCCGCAGCGGGCTCGCCGTAATCGGCGTTCGGGATGCCGTCGCCGTTCTCGCCCAAGACGACGAACGAGCGATGCTCCTCAGGCTCGATCTCCACCTTCGCCGCGAAGCGAGCGCGTATCAGCGTCGCGCGCACGACCTCGCCGAGCCCCGGCTCGGTCAGGAGGAGAAAGTCGTCAGGCGCTCGGCGCACGACGACGACCGGCGCGATCACCCGGGCCTTCGGCGTCAGGAGCAGTGCCTCACACGGAGCGGCCGCGACGTCGTTCGAGACCATCCGCTGCAGGAAGTCCTCAGCGTCCGGCCCGGCGACGCGGACGAACTCACGCGGCCGGGCGGCAACTTTGCTCGTAACCGTTCCCATGCTCAATAGTCTAAGAATCGTGTTCCGGTCGAAGGCGGAGCAGAAGGTGCGAGACGCGGGCTACGACCCCGCGAGGCTCCCGCCGGGCCAGTACCTGACCGAGAAATGGCCGGTCCTCCATGCGGGCAGCGTCCCGCAGACCGACCTCGCGACCTGGGAGTTCAAGGTCTTCGGCGAGGTCGAGGAGCCGCTGACCCTGAGCTGGGAAGAGCTGACGGCGCTGCCTAGCTCCGAGATCACGATCGACATCCACTGCGTCACGCGCTGGAGCCGCTTCGACACCAAGTTCCGCGGAGTGCGCTGGGCCGAGCTCGCCAAGCTCACCCGGCCGAAACCGAGCGCGAGGTACGTCGTCGCGCACGCGGAGCAGGGGTACACGGCGAACGTGCCCCTGGAAGCGCTCGAGGACGAGAACGCGATGCTCGCCTACGAAGCCAACGGCGAGCCACTGGAGCCAGAGCACGGCTGGCCGCTGCGCCTCGTCGTCCCGAGCCGCTATTTCTGGAAGAGCGCCAAGTGGCTACGAGGCCTGGAGCTGCTCTCGCAAGATCAACCAGGCTTCTGGGAGCGCCTGGGCTACCACAACGAAGCCGACTACTGGAAAGAAGAGCGCTACACCTTCTAAACGTGGGGAAACCCCTGGTTCCCCCACGAGCCCCCTCCTTCAGAGCGGTGTGGTTGGCCGCGGGGTTTCAGGAGCCGCCCCAGGTGCTCGCGCTTCGTTCGCGCGCAGTGAGCCTCCCGCGGGCAAAGCCCGGCTCCGGCGGCCATTGGTCGCGCACTCCGAGAGCGTCCCAGCACAATGCAAAAGGCCGGCTCAGCGCCGGCCTTTTGTCTCGAATGCGGTTCGGAGATTAAACCCAGACCCGCACGAGGGGGGAGGTGGGTACATGCGATATCGGCGCCGCAGAACGGCCCCTAATCCCTCAACCGAGTGAACGATCGAAGAGCGGCCCTCGGAGACCACAGCGAGCCGCCGCCGGAGCCGGGCTTTGCCCGGCGGGAGGCTCACTACGAAAAGAAACCTTCGAACCACCACTCCAAGGGGCGGCTCCTGAAACGAAGGTCTCAAGCAGCCGCCCGCAAGGAGGGGCACACGGGGGAACCAGGGGTTCCCCCGTGCTACTTACATCATGCCGCCCATATCCGGCATGCCTGCCCCTGCGCCGGCCGGCTGCTTCTCGGCCGGCTCGGCCACGATTGCCTCGGTCGTGAGGATGTTCTTCGCGATCGAAGCGGCGTTCTGAAGCGCCGAGCGGGTGACCATCGTCGGATCGATGATCCCGGCCTTGACGAGGTCCTCGTGCTCACCGGTCTCGACGTTCAATCCGTGGCCCTTGGTGCCGTTCCGGATCTTGTCGACGACGACCGAGCCCTCGAGGCCCGCGTTGTCGGCGAGCTGCCGGATCGGCTCCTCGAGCGCACGCGTCACGATGTTGGCACCCGTTCGCTCGTCGCCCTCGAGCTCGTCGAGCTTGATCGACTTGACCGTGTTCAGGAGCGCGACGCCGCCACCGGGGACGATGCCCTCCTCGAGCGCGGCCCGCGTGGCCTGCAGCGCGTCCTCGACGCGATGCTTCTTCTCCTTCATCTCGGTCTCGGTCGCAGCTCCGACCTTGATCACCGCGACGCCGCCGGCGAGCTTCGCAAGACGCTCCTGAAGCTTCTCCCGGTCGAAGTCGGAATCGGTGTTCTCGATCTCGGCCTTCAGCTGCTTGATGCGGGCCTTGATCGCATCCTTGTCGCCCGCGCCGTCGATGATCGTCGTCGAGTCCTTGTCGATGACGACACGTCGGGCCCGTCCGAGCTGCGAGAGCTTCGTGTTCTCGAGCTTGAGGCCCATCTCCTCGGTGATCACCTCGGCGCCCGAGAGGATCGCGATGTCCTCGAGCATGCGCTTGCGGCGGTCGCCGAAGCCGGGCGCCTTGACCGCGACGGCCGTGAAGGTGCCGCGGAGCTTGTTGACGACGATCGTCGCCAGCGCCTCGCCCTCGACGTCCTCGGCCACGATCAGCAGTGGCTTGCCGGACTGGATGACCTGCTCCAGGATCGGCAGGAGATCCTTGACCGCGCCGATCTTCTGGTTCGCGACGAGGATGTACGGATCGTCGAGCACGGCTTCCATGCGCTCGGGGTCGGTGATCATGTACGGCGAGAGGTAGCCCTTGTCGAACTGCATGCCCTCGGTGAACTCGAGCTCGAGCCCGAAGGTCTGGCCCTCCTCGACGTTGACGACACCGTCCTTGCCGACCTTGTCGATCGCGTCGGCAATGACGTCACCGATCTCGCGCTCGCGCGCCGAGATCGTGGCGACCCGGGCGATGTCCTCTTTGCCCGAGATCTCCTTCGACTGCTTCTTCAGGTCTTCGACGACCCAGTCGACGGCCTGCTCGATGCCGCGCTTGAGCCCCATCGGGTTGGCGCCGGCCGCGACGTTCTTGAGCCCTTCGCGGACGATCGCCTGAGCGAGGACCGTGGCGGTCGTCGTCCCGTCGCCGGCGACGTCGTTCGTCGACGTGGCGACTTCGCGGACGAGCTGCGCGCCCTGGTTCTCGAACGGGTCCTCGACCTCGATCTCACGCGCGATCGTGACCCCGTCATTCGTGATCGTCGGCGCGCCGAACTTCTTGTCGAGCACGACGTACCGACCCTTCGGGCCAAGAGTGACCTTGACCGCGTCGGCGAGGATGTTCACGCCACGCTCGAGTGAGCGCCGCGCCTCCTCGTTGAACTTCAACTCCTTGTGAGGCATGTCGGCGTTCCTTCCTTGTGTTGTGACTAGGCGGTGGCGCCGGCCAGCTCGCGCTTGCCCTTGCCCTTGCCCGTGGTGGTGGCGGATGTGACCTTCGCGAGCACGTCCGACTCGCGCAGAATCAGGACCTCGTCCGCACCGAGCCTAAACTCGGTACCGCCGTACTTCGAGAAGAT
>Ga0307278_10000035_pt1 | contig 63935 bp, 55 predicted proteins | sample ER_DNA_117_FD_194482 | JGI IMG/M metagenome (GOLD analysis project Ga0307278, IMG submission 194482) | Bulk soil microbial communities from the East River watershed near Crested Butte, Colorado, United States - ER_DNA_117 | ecosystem: Environmental > Terrestrial > Soil > Floodplain | place... | reverse complement strand
AACACAGGCTATGTCGCCGAGGTCGAAGAGCTGCCGGGCTGCTTGAGCCAAGGTGCCACGCCAGAGGAGGCGATCCGGAACATCTTCGATGCGATGGAGGGCTGGCTCTCGGTTGCCCTCGAGGACGGGCGGCCGATCCCCGAGCCGCGGGCCGGCAAGAACTACAGCGGCCGCTTCCTGCTTCGGATCCCGCAGACCCTCCATGCCGAGCTCGCCCGCGAGGCCGAGCGAGAGGGCGTGAGCCTGAACCAGTACGCAGCAACCACGCTCGCGCGCGCGGTCGGGCGCCGGGAGAAGGAGTACGCCTAGCCAGAACCGCGTCTCGTACCCGTACCAAGACGCTCGTAAGATCGAGCCGTGGCCCGAAAGACTGTGTCCTCGATGCACGATGCGCGCGACGTCGAAGACAAGCGACTGCTCGAGGCCGGCGACCACAAGCTCCTGCTCGCCGGCTACTTCCATGCCGTCCGCGAGCTCTGCTTCTTGCGCCTGCGCGACCGCGAGGCGGCCGACGAGGCGGCGCAGATCGTCTTCCTGCGCCTCTTCAACGAGCTCAAGCGGGGCAAGACGTACAGCGCGCCCTTCCGTGTCGTCGTCTGGAAGGTCGTCGAGTGGACGGTGCGCGGCTTCTACCCGGGCGCGAAGCAGGACGAGACGCTGCCCGACGACTGGGACGCGGCCGCCGCCGAGGAGTACGAGGGCGTCGAGGACGACTACGACTTCGGCCGTCTCGTCGCCGACCTGCCCGACCGCCAGCGTGAGGTGCTCGACCTGATCCATCGCCAGGGCCTCTCGCACGAGCAGGCCGCCGAGCGGCTCGGGCTGAAGCGCAATGCGGTCGACCAGGCGCTCCATAACGGCCATCGCAAGCTGGCGGAGAAGCTCGGTGCCTGAGCAGGTCGCACAGCTCTTCGCCGAGTACGCCGACGCGTACGCCCGAGGCGAACGCCCGCTCGCGGAGGAGTACCTGGCGCGCGCCGGCGAGCAGGCGGACGAGCTCGCGGGCCTGCTCGAGCGCTTCGTGCAGGCGACGCCGGCGCGTGAGCCGGACGCGGAGACTGTGGCGCTCACGGAGGCCTGGCTGACCGGAGAGCCGCCACTCGTCGTCCTGCGCGCGAGCAAAGGCGTGCGCGTGGACGAGGTCGTCGACGCCCTCGTCGAGCGCCTCGGCCTCGACCCGGCCAAGCGCGCGAAGGTGAAGCGCTACTACCAGCGCCTGGAGGGAGGCCTGCTCGAGCCCAGTCGCGTGAGCCGAAAGGTCTGGAAGGTCCTGACGAGCCTCATCGGCCCGCGCTCCGAAGAGCTGGCGGCCTGGAATGTGCGGCCGGCGATGATGGCCGAGGCCGCATTCTTGCGGGCAGCCGAGCCGGCCGCAGCCCCGCTTCAGGTCGTCGGGCCGAGGGATGAACCACCCGACGACATCGACCGCCTGTTCCTCGGCGAGAGCGATTAGGAATCAGACCTCCTATTAGTGAGTCCGAGGGCCTATTGGCTGCGGATGAGACGGGCAGTCTTGCCCTGTCGCAAGTGTCACAAGGGGAGGCAGACAAGGCTCGCGGAATAACCGGCTGTTTGCTGCGAAAAAGGCTGCACGGGAGACGTGGGCGCCAGTTCGCGCGCCCGTAGATGTGACCAGAGCGCTCGACCGCCTATCCTTGGCTCTCGAAGAGCTGGCGCAGGTGGCCGTTGTCTTTGACGCCGCTCACCTTGTCGCGCACGTCGCCATCGTTCACGTCGAGGCGGATCAGCTTGTCCTTGTCCTTGATGATCAGCTCGATGCGGCCGAAGCGGTCGCCGTGTCTCTTCGCGAATTCGGCCAGACCAGCGGCCTTGGCCGCGCTGTCGTCCTGAGTCAGGCGATGCGGCTCGAGGATGTCGACGACGATCCCCTCGCCCTGGCGGCGGAAGAAGAGGAAGTCCGGGTACATCGACGTGTCGTCGCCGTCGTACTTGTAGGGCACTTTGAACGCCCAGCTCTTCCTCGGCACGTTCCGAAGCCACCCGACGACAGCCTCATGGGCCAGTTCGGCCTCGATCGTCGCCCGCTCCCACTCGTTGACGCTGCAACTGAACAGCCCCTTCTCGTCGGCGTAGAGGTGGCCGGCGAAGATGCTGTCTTCGTCGATGACCGCCTCGTATATGTCCGGCAGCTCGAGCTCCTCAGCCTCGGGCTTGGCCGCTTGCCGGCGCAGCTTGCGGTAGGTCTCCCGACGCGCCTCGGGCAGGTCGCGGATGGCCGCCTTGTGCTTCTCGGCCTCGGCGTTGAAGGTCTTGCCGGCCTTCTCCTCGAGCGTCTTGACCGTCTTCTCGCCGTCGAGTAGCGTCGCCAGCTCGAGCTTGGCCGTCCTCGGCTTCACCCTGCCAGTCGCGACGCGCGCCTTCAAGTAGGCGGCGTGGAGGCCCTCGCCCAGCTTCCTTCCGGTCCGAGCATAGAGGTCATCGATGTTCTGGCTCACCGCGGCGACGGCCTCCTCAGTCTCCTCAGGCTTCTCCTCGCCGCCGCCGCGATAGACGACGCGGACCCCGCGCAGGTCGATCTCGGCGCGCTCCTTGAGGGTTTTCTTGAACGCCGGGCTCTTCTCGAGCCGCTTGCGCTCGGCGTCGAGTGTCGACACCACCAACGTGCGAAACCGCTCGGCGGCGCCCTTATCAAGCTTGTCGTAGACCAACGCCCGCCCGAGGCGGATTAGGCGGCGGACGTTGCTGGCCTTCGACAGGCGCTCGATGGCGTAGGTCGGCAGCGTCTCGGCAAGCTCGAAGAGCTGGGCCTTTTCGGGGGCCCTAGGTAGCTCCACGAGGTCGTCGCCCTCGACAAACTCCGGTTCGACGGCGAGGCCGGTCTCCGGCTTCGAGAGGTAGTCGATGACGGTCTTCAGCGCCTTCTTATCGTAGTGCGGTAGGTAGAGCGAAACACCATTCAAGAAGTCGTTGGAGGGGATGCTGCGCGCGAGCGGCGTTCTAACGAGGCGGCCAACGAGCTGGGCGATCCGCGTGTAGTCGAGTGCACGCCGAAACGACATGATCACTTCGGCGCGCGGGCAATCCCAGCCCGTGTTTAGGCTCAGCTTGAAGAAGACGACCCGCAGGTTCTCGTCGTCCTGAATGTCCGCCGGTGAGACGTAGCGGAGGGCGCGGTCTGCGACCTCGAACGCGTGTCCCTCCTGGAACGCGTGCCCGACCTCCTCGTCGGCAAGGTCGCCGAGCACCTCCTCGACCACGGTGAGCGCCTGCTCGAGGTCAGTCTTCGACACGCTGCCGCTGGTGGCGTCTTCGACCTGAACGACGAGGATAGGGTCTATCCCCGGCTCTCTCTCCTTGGCGCAATAGCCGGCCCACTGGTTCGCGTACGAGTTCAGCTTCTCCGCCGACGCCCTGAGCAGCGACCAGTCCGACGGCTGTTTGTCGGTCGGATGGAAGAGGACGATGGTCTCCTTCAAGAGGCCCGAGGCCCGCACGTCGTCGGGGTCGACGGTGACCTCGCGGCGGGTCCTCTTAGTGCCCGTCAGGAGCTCGACGAAGCGGTCGGGGGTGGCGCTGATCCCGAGGATCAGCGGAATGGCCGGGATCTCCCCGGCTGACCCCTTGATGAACTTCTGCGCGATCGTCGTCGCCTCCTCGGCTTCCTTGCCCTGGAGCATCCCCTTGTGCGCTTCGTCGAGGACGAGCCAGAAGCTCGTCGGCGACTGCTCGACCGTGTTCCTGATCGTCTCCCAAATGGTGTAGTCGCGCTCGTCGGCCGGCGTAACCAGGTTCGTCCCCTTCCCGAGTTTCTGGATGTTGAGGAAGTACAGCTTGGCCGCGTCGAGGCGCTCGGCGTCGAAGTCGGCGTCGATAGTCACTAGGTCGTCGACGCCGAAGCTGGCCGAGGCCTTGAGGATCTTGCGCCGGGACTGTTCGTTCAGGTCGGGTTGGTCGGTCAGCCAGAGGAAGACAGCATCCTCATCGGGCGCATGCTCGCCGTCGCCCTCGCCGATGCGCTCCATCAGCGCGGTCGCGATGACGGTCTTGCCGGAGCCGGTCGGCGAGGCGAGCACGATTGCCTGCTCGCTGCCCTCCTCGGCGACTTCGCGCCGGGCAGCGCGCGCTCGCGCATAGAGCTCCTCAGCGGTTTTGATCTGGAATTCCTTGAGCTGGACCTTCAAATGCGCGTGCGGCGGCGGTAGTGGCGCAGGAAATCCCGGTAGAGCATCACCGTCTCGCGCTCCGCACCCACGCGGTCGAGCATTTCGACATATGCCTCTTCGGAGTCTGTGACGAAGCCAATGTGTGTGATGCCCTCTCGCCTGCCCAGCGCCTCCTCAAAGGCGCGGAAGGCGTCTTCGAGAAGCAAGATTGCGTATCCGCTCGCCTCGTTGATGAAGAACGGCTCATCGTCGACCTCGGAGCGCCCGCCGAGTCCGCCTGCGGCGAGCCAGAGGACCGGATGAACCGACTCGAAGCAGTTGCCGAGTTCGACCTCATCGGGGTCGAGGTAGTCGAGTCGAAAGAACTCCACGTTCTCCTCGAAGCCTTCCGCGAAAGGCCGCCCGCCGAGATACGCGCCTTGGACAGGCTCACCGTCGGGCCGCTTGCCGGTGATCGCCGCCTCAACGCGCGGGCGCGCCACAGACTCAAAGATTCCCTCGGCCTCATAAGCGGGGTCGCCGGGGTAGACGCCTTTCTTCCGCAGGCGGTTGGCGGTCTTCTCGTCAACCTCGTTGTTGGTGACGAGAATACAGCGGCGCGCTCCGCCATCGGCCTCATTCATGAGCAGCGTGGAGTGCAGCGTTGTCCCTGAACCGCCAAAGAAATCAACGATCAGGGCATCAGGGCGCGAACGACAGACGGCGGCAAGACAGTCACGGGTTGCGTAAACCGACTTCGGGAACGCGAAGGAGACGCCTCGGCCGAGGAAGCGGGCCAGAAGGCCCGAGCCGTGCGTACCCGAGGCGTGGCTCGTGTGGCGCCAAACCGTCTTCAGTTTCTTGAGCGCGGGCTGCCCGTCGCCGATCGGTCGGACGCGGTTGATGGTCCAACTATCGCGCTTCTTGTTGTGCTTACCGAGCTGTATCTCGCCCTCGGCGATCAGGCTGGCCATCGTTTCGTAGCCCCACCGCCAGCGTCTTTCATGACCGTTAGAGTCGATCGGCCAGATGGGACGAAGGCCGTCAACGCGTCTCATGGTCGGTTTCTGGTCGAGTTCGATCGGCGGCCCGGCGCGGACTACTAGCCGCTCCTCCTCGTCGATGTAGATCGGATAGAACATTCTCGGCCGGTTCGCTCGCAGGCTCTCCGTACCCCGGCGGCGCGCGTTCTCGGAGATAAACAAGGGGCCGCTCTCCTCGTCGCCGAGATAGTGGTCAGCCCCAGATTCTTCGTCCTCGCCCTCGGCTTCATCGTCGGCGACATCAAGCTCGCCGTGGGCTGGCAAGAACTCGATCGGAGAGCCGTGGATGACATCTGTGCCGTTGTCGGGGACGCAGAAGATCGCGTACTCATTGACCCGAGAGAAGTTGACCTTCGCGTTCCCTTGGGCGGAGATCACGATCGTGACCAAGTAGCGCAAGTACTCGGGGAAGAGCTCCTCAAGCAGGAGGCCGAGGTGGTGAAGCTCGTTCTCGTCGATAGTCACGATCAGAACGCCGTCGGACTTCAAGAGGCGCCGTGCAAGCTTCAGCCGCTTCTCCATCATCGACAGCCACTTCGAGTGGCGGTAAGAGTCGCTGACGTCGACGTAATGGTTGTTGTAAGTCCAGTCACGGGCGCCGGTGTTATAGGGCGGGTCGATGTAGATGCAGTCAACCTGGCCCTCAAAGGCGAAAACGAGCAATTGAAGGGCGTGGAAGTTCTCGCCCTCGATGACGGCATGCGCCGGGCGGGTTTCGCTGCCCCGTGTTGCTCCAAGCGGAGCGAGGCCCAGATAGGTCGGCTCCCCGAACGGCTTGACGACAAGCAAGTCGACGAGGGGAATCTCTGTGGTGTCGCCGTTTTGCTTCGTGCCGTTGTCTGCGATAACCGTCGCGCTCTTCTCGCCGATGGCCACGACGCGGTAGTCGTTGCCGTTATGCGCCCTCTCGCGCTTGCGGACGAGATCACCGACTTTCAGTCCGTCGAGATCGCGAACCATCACAGTCTCCGGCAGGTGGCGCTCATAGACGAGGCCGAAGCGGGTGCGGCCCTTGAGTGCCGCCACCTCGGCCTCGAGCTCCCCGCGCAGCTTCGCGTCGCTGACGCTCTTAAGAAGCTGCTCTAGCTTCGCCAACTTCCGTTCTCCTCTCGCTCACGGCTGCATGGTAAAGAGGTCGACGGCGGCCAGAAGATGAGCCGGCAGAGGATTGAACGCGCACGCACGCCTCTTGCGCGTTCAGGTTGAGCCTGCGAGCCGGAGTAGCGTATTGCCATGCGCCAGGCGCAGCCAGAGAGCGAGTCATGGGTTCATCCCGACGACCTGATCGACGATCGCGCCCTCGCGAGCGAGGACGAGGACGCTTTTCGCCTCGGCGACGTCGTCGAAGAAGTGGTTTCCCTCTGCACCTCCGTGCCGGTACCAGCGACCTTGGCGCTCTATGGATCGTGGGGCTCAGGCAAGTCGAGTCTGGCGAACCTCCTCGACTTGCGCTTCAAGCACGGCAAGAAGATCGCATTCGCTCGCTTCGACGCCTTCAAGTACGCGGAACTGCCGTTAAGGCGGCACTTCCTCTCGCATATCGCGAGCGCCTTCGGAATCACGGACAAGAAATTCAAACAGAGGCTCTACGAGAGCACGAAGGGCGCCACACTGAGGCCGCGCACAGGATGGTGGACACTCGCCGTGATCATCCTGATCGCTGTTCTAACCATCGCGGCGCTGGCGACTCTTGCTTCCGTATTCGTCGCTGTGGCTTCCACGGCTAAGGGGAGCTTTCGCTCGCACTTCGCTGACGCCTGGCGGGCAAGCGTGCCCGGCGTTGTCCTTGGCATCCCGATTCTCGCGACTCTCATTGGATTGGTAGCGCGATTCCTAACGGTGGACACGACGACGGAGGCGCCGTCGAGCGATGAGCAGTTCGAGCGCCTCTTCGAGGATCTCGTTACGCAGATTCAGAGCAAGACGAAGTGCGAGCGCGTTGTCATCTTCATCGACGAGCTCGACAGGTGTTCAGCCAAAGAGGTCGTCAGCACGCTCGAGACGCTGCGCACCTTCCTCGACGTGCCACCTTGCATCCTGATCGTCGCCGCGGATCAGCAAGCGCTCGAGCGCGCTTTGACTGATGCGGCGCGACAGGAGACGCCTTTCAACACCACTAATCCCTACTACAGCGCCGGCAGCGCTTACCTCGACAAGATTTTCCAGTACCAGCTTCCGTTGCCGCCGATTCTGGCGCGGAGGCTGTCACGCTTCGCGCTCGATCTGATCGAGGAGCGTCAAGGTGTCTGGGAGCAGGTGCCCAACCGGGCCGAGCTCGTCAGCGTGCTCATCCCGAGCCATGTCCATAGCCCACGCCGGGTCAAGGCCCTCCTTAACTCCTTCGCCCTTCTCTTCCGCCTGGCGCTCAGACGTGCGGCTGAGCGCTCGATCGCTGGGGACGTCGAGGCGCGCGCTTCGGAGGTTGCCAAGCTCGTCTGCTTGAAGACGGAGTTCCCCTTGTTCGCCGCTGATCTCGAGCTCGATGCTCGCCTGCCTGACATCGCGCTGCGTTTCTCGGAAGGCGAGGAGCCGGACGAAGTCGATCTTAGGAAGGCGTTTCCCGGCGTCTCCGACGAGGCCCTCGCGCGGGCGGGAAAGTACGGCCGCGAGAACCTGGCTGTCGATGAGGTGATCGCACAGGAGACAGCCGAAGGCCGAAGCACCACTGGGGTATTGGGCGACAAGCGAACCCGAGAAGTCGAGAGGAGTCAAGCCAAGCAGCTGATCCGCTACCTCGAGAAGACACGCGAGATCACGACCCCGCGCCGCGACTTGATCTATCTGGAGAGCTCCGGGGCAGCGTTCGACTTGCCCTCCGAGCTGGCCGATCAGCTTGAGCGAGACGCTGTAGACGGACAAGTCAATGCCGTCGCCACGGAGTTCAACCGCCTGGACGCGCCAGAACAGCAGAAGGCGTATCGCTTATTGGCTTGGCTGGTGGTTGAGGCGCCCGGAATCGAGGCCCGCAACGTCGTTCGTGCCCTCTTTCGTGCGCTCACCTCCCGCAAGGGCGACCTCGCCCCGATCGCCGATGACTTGCTGAACGCGCTCGTCAAGTACAACGCCGGCTATGAGCTTGAGGGGGAGGATCTTCAGGGTGCGCTGGAGCTGGCCCTTTCTGATGACAGAGCCGCCGCGCAAGAGATGAGATCAACCGTCCTTGCGCGCGATGAGGTCGTGAGCGATAGCGCGCTCGGCCACTTGATCCTCGAGCACTGCCCCAAGCTGCACGAGCATGACCAGCGGGTTGGTGAAGTCCTTGCAGCAGCGTTTGGTCGGGGCGAGAGCGTGGAGGCCGCCGAGGCACTGCGAAATGTGGCCGACTCAGAGGTCGAGAATCTGCTCGAGACGGTCGACGGCGAGGATCCTGAGGTCGCTCGCGGATTTGGCACATTCGTTAGCGCTGTGCTCCAACAGCGCGGGGAGCTCGCGATCAGAGCATTGACGAAGCTCGTCTCCGCCGATAACAGCGAGGCAGGAGACGCCGCGCGCAACTTGATCGAGTTGTTTCGACCCGTAACCGAGCACAACCTCGCGTCAGCAATCGTCACGCGAGCGAAGACGCGGCCAGCGGCGGAATGGCCATCGTGGCTCGGGCCTCTCGACGAGAACGTAGCGAAGGCGCTCGACGGGATGAACGAGATCATTGACGCATATGTCCGCAGCTTGTGGGAGGCTCGCTTCAACGCCGAGACGGCCCCAGGGCCGGTCGACGACGACCAATTCGTCGCCGCCGCTCGGGAGCTCGGCCGGCTGCGCCCGGACGCGACCGAGGAACGGGAGCAGCTCGACTTGCTGTCAGATACACCAGCCACTTCACAGGGAGAGTTCCCTAATAGGCGGCAACAGCACGCAGCGCTTTGGGAGCTAGTAGACGCCGGGGCGGCGGGTGCCCATGAAACGGCCTCGGCGATCCTCGCTGACCTAAGCGACACGCTCGCATCGAACGCACCCGCCCATACCGCCGTCGACCGCGAGGAATTCGTTCTCGGGCAGATGGTGCGGCCGTTTAAGGAAGTGCGAGACGCGAGTGCAGTGCGCGACTTCGCCAAGGCGGCGGAGAACTCGGCCTGGCTTGATGAGATTGACCTTCAAATCACTCGCGCGTGGACGGCCTGCGCGTTGCAGTCTCTGGAGCCAGGTACTGAGCCGCCGCTTGAGCAGACCACCCTCGAAGCGCTCGTTGCCGCGGAGAGCGAGCAAACGGATGACGCTCTGGCCCAATGGCTCATCAGCTTCCAGCCTGCCCCGGGCGACGCCTACGTTACGCTTCGGCCGCGGGTCGCGGGTAAGCGGCGGCTCAAGGATCCTCTTCTCACGGCCGTCGGCGAAGTCGCGACGTCTTGGTCGCCCGAGGACCGAGCCGGCCTCCTTGCTGAGATGGCCCCGAGCTACATCAAGGGTCAATTGGCTGACGCGACAGTTCGCGCCTTTGAGTTGCCCGGCGCCGAAGCGGCGCAAGCGGCGACGATCCTCGTCGAGAACTACAAGCTGGCTTCGAACGAGGGGAGGCGCAGGCGAATGCTCGCCCTATGGGAGCTGATCAGGCCCGCCACCGACAGCGCGCGTCGGAAGCTGATCGAGCGTATCTATCTCCCGTTGCTCGCCGAAGGGAAGGGTGCGGCAAGAATCGCGCTCAGGTACTTCGATCTGGTGCGCAACCTTCCGCCAAGGGTGGCGCAAGATCGTGTTAGGAAGGCCATTCAGACCGCTGCGGCCGGCGACTCCGAGCTTTCGAAGCGAGCCGACCGGCTTCTACAGGAGGCAGGCTGGGTCAAGAAGCGCAGCTTGTTCGGGCACCGGGGCTCGGCTTAGGGGCCTCTGTTAGCCAGCATCTAACGGTTACCTCTTGCGCTCACCGCAAGAGGCCGCCCGCGCTTACCGCAGCCGACCCCGCAGTTCGGCCGTGGAAGTAGCCGCCCCGGCCGCGCCGCAGCCGACGCAGTTCCCGTGGAACCAACCCTGGGGCACGTTGGAAAGCCGCCTGTGCGTGTGACACTCAAGCTGTGAAACGAAATAACGGCCGCCTTAGCTTTTCGCCTTCCGATGTGACCGCCTTTCTCGCGTGCGAGCACCTGACGCAGCTCGAGCTCAAGGTTGCGCGCGGGGAGATCGTCAGGCCGCACGTCGAGGACGCTCAAGCTGAGCTGATCCGGCGCAAGGGGGACGAGCATGAGGCGGCCTACCTCGAGCAGCTCCTCGCCGACGGGCGCGATGTTGTCACGATCGAGCTCGCCGGCCCAGAGGGCGAATGGGACTGGGAGCGCGCCGCGCGCGAGACCGCGGACGCGATCGTCGCCGGGCGCGAGGTTGTCTACCAGGCTGCATTCGTCGACGGGGAGTGGCGCGGGCTCGCCGACTTCGTGATCCGCGGGGCCGACGGCTCCTACGAGGCCCACGACACGAAGCTCGCGCGGCACGGGAAGCCGGCGCACGTGCTCCAGCTTTGCTTCTACTCCGAGCAGATCGGGCGCATCCAGGGGCGGCTGCCCGAGCGGATGCACATCGCGCTCGGCTCCGGCCAGACCGAGAGCTACCGCGTGCTCGACTTCCTCGCCTACTACCGGCGCGTCCGCGAGCGGTTTCTCGACGCGGTCCACCACCCTCGGCCGACCGAGCCCTGGCCGGTTGCGCACTGCTCGATTTGCCACTTCCGCGCGCTTTGCGAGGCCTGGTGGGACGAGCACGATCACCTGACCCGCGTCGCCAACATTCGCCGCGATCAGATCGTTCGTCTCGGCGAGGCCGGGATCACGACGCTCGCCGCGCTCGGCGACGCGCCGCCCGAGACTGCCGTCCCGCGCCTCCCCTCCACGACCTTCGAGAACATCCGCCACCAGGCCGAGTTACAGCTCCGCCACCGGCGCACCGGCGCGCACGCGTACGAGACCCTCCGCCCCGAGGACGAGCGCGGCCTCGCCCTGCTTCCGAAGCCCTCGCCGGGCGACCTCTTCTTCGACATGGAGGGCGACCCCTTCTGGGAGCCGAGCGGCGGGCTCGAGTACCTCTTCGGCGTCCTCTGGCACGAAGACGGCGAGGAACGGTTCAAGCCGTTCTGGGCCCACGACCGCGACGAGGAGCGGCGCGCGTTCGAGCAGTTCGTCGACTTCGTCCAAGAGAGGCTCGAGCGTCACCCCGACCTGCACGTCTACCACTACGCGCCCTACGAGCCGTCCGCGCTCAAGCGCCTGATGGGCGAGTATGCGACCCGCGAGGACCCCGTCGACGACCTCCTCCGCGGCGAGGTGCTCGTCGACCTCTACGCGGTCGTGCGCCAAGGGTTGCGGATCTCGCACCCGCGCTACTCGATCAAGAACGTCGAGCAGTTCTACATGGAGCGCGAGGCAGAACTCCGCTCCGGCGAGGACTCGATCGTCCTCTACGAGCGCTGGGTCGACGAGCGCGACGACTCGATCCTCGACGGGATCGAGGCCTACAACCGCGAGGACTGCCTCTCGACCTATCTCCTGCGCGAATGGCTGCTCGAGCGGAAGGCCGACGCGCAGGCGGCGTGGTGGACGGAGATCACCTGGCGCGAGCCGCCGGAGCTGCGCGAGGTCAAGCCCGAGGACGAGGAGGAGCTCGCCGAGCGGGAAGCGCTGCGGGAGCTGCTGCTCGCGCGCGACGAGGAGACGACGCGGCTCGCGGGCCTGCTACTCGAGTACCACCGCCGCGAGGCGAAGCCGGTCTGGTGGGCGTTCTTCCGGCGGCAAGAGATGACGAGCTCGGAGCTGATCGAGGACACGGAGTCGATCGGCGGGCTCGAGTGGGAAGGCCAGGAGCCGGAGGTGAGCAAGCAGTCGCTCATCTACACGGCCTCGTTCCCGGTCCAGCCGCACAAGCTCGATGCCGGGGACGAGGTCGCCGACCCACAGACGGGCAAAAGCGCAGGGTCACTGGTCGAGCTCGACGACGTCGCCGGCCGGCTGAAGCTCCGGCGCGGGCCGAAGTTCGAGGGGCAGCCGCTGCCGCAGTCGCTGCTCCCCGGCGGGGCGTGGAGCACGAAGTACCAACGCGCGGCGCTGATGCGGCTCGGGCGCTCGGTGCGCGACGGCGACGGACGCTACGAGGCACTCGAGGGCATCCTGCGGCGCGAGCCGCCCCTCGGCGGCGACCGGGTACAGGTCGCCGAGCTCGACGAGATGAAGGAACTCGTCGATCGCGTGGAGGGCCGGCATCTCTTCGTCCAGGGGCCGCCCGGCTCTGGGAAGACGTGGAAGGGGGCTCGGTTGATCCTGCACCTGCTCGAACGCGGCAAGCGGGTCGGGATCGCGGCGACGAGCCACAAGGCGATCCACAACCTGCTCGACGCAATCGTCGAAGCGGGCCTCAGCGTGCCGGGGCGGAAGAAGTCGAGCGGCGGTCCCGAGTCCGAGTACGAGCGGGGGCCGATCGAGAGCGCGGAGGATCTGGAGCCGTTTCTCGACCCCGAGCTTCGTCTTCTGGCCGGCACGGCATGGCTCTTCACGCGGCCCGAGCTCGACCAGGAGCTCGACTATCTCTTCATCGACGAGGCCGGGCAGATCTCGCTCGCCGACGCGCTTGCAATGGGCACCTCGGCGCGGACGCTCGTCCTCCTCGGCGACCCGGTGCAGCTCGCGCAGGTCTCGCAGGGGACGCACCCGGGCGGCTCGGGCGCGTCGGTGCTCGAGCACCTGCTCGGCGACGCGCAGACGATTCCCGAGGACCGCGGCCTCTTCCTCGAGCACTCGTTCCGGATGCACCCGGACGTGTGCCGCTACATCTCGGACGCCTTCTACGACAGCCGTCTCGAGGCCGCGGAGGAGTGCGCGGGCCAGTCGACGGCGCTCGGGACGGGCCTACGGTTTCTCCCGGTCGAGCACGAGGGCAATCGCCGCTCGTCGGCCGACGAGGCAGCGCGGGTGGGGGAGGAGTTCGGGCGGCTGCTCGGGGCGGAGTGGACGGATGCGAAGGGGGTCACGCGGCCCCTTCGTCTCGACGACATCCTGGTCGTCGCCCCGTACAACGAGCAGGTCAAGTGCCTGGCCGAGGCGCTCCCGCGCGGAGCTCGGGTCGGCACCGTGGACAAGTTCCAGGGCCAGCAGGCGCCGGTCGTCTTCTTCTCGATGGCAACCTCGAGCGCCGCAGACGTGCCGCGCAACCTCGAGTTCCTGCTCTCGCGCAACCGCCTCAACGTCGCGGTCTCGCGAGCAAAGTGCCTGGCGTACGTGGTGGCGAGCCCGAAGCTCCTGGAAGTCGGCTGCCGCTCAATCGAGCAGATGCGCATGGCGAACGCGCTCTGCCTGTTCGTCGATAGCGCTGTCTAGCGCGGCTTTGTCCTGCACCCAAGCGAGGCGAAGTCGACACTCCGCAAGACCTTGCCGGTCGTTACGGCGTCCTGCTCGGCGCCGTCGATGCCGAGCGCCCTGGCGAACCGCCGGTAGTCCTCGAACGACTCGCCGGGCTCGGCGAAAGCGTGCACGAGCATGACCGCTTGCCCCGCGCCGTAGCGCCCAGCCTCGATGAGAGCACGATGGCGCGCCCGTGCTCGGTCGCGTGTCCTCATTTGTTGATTTGGTGACAAAAACATGATTACTTAACGACGTATAAGCGTCGGAAACTTGCTACTCTGAGACGGTGAGCACCGCGTTTGCAGACGAAGCAGTCCGTATCCATCGCCGGGGAAGGCTCAGCGATCGGGTGATCGCTCGCGCGACGGGGGCGGCACCGAGTACCGTCCGCGGCTGGCTCAGCAGGCGGAGTGAACCAACCGGAGCCCGCGCAACGCGCGTGGTCGAGCTGTCGGCGATCGTCGATCGCCTGGAAAAGGTGATGAGGCCGGAGTACATCCCCGTCTGGATGACGAAGCCGCTCGAGGCGCTCGACGACGAGAAGCCGGTTGACCTCATTCGGCGCGGTGAATATCGGCGACTCGCCGCGTTGATCAGCGAGCTGGAGGATCCCGGGGCGGTCTAGCACGTGCCGCTCGACGTCGATCGCACGGCCTGCTCGCTCCGAGCGCGGCGCGACCGAAGGGAAGGGTGCTCTGCCTCTTCCGGGACGGCCGCGAAAAGATTGCCGGGGCGCGGCCGGTTGGTCGAGGTCGACGCATCGAGGACCCGCCGGCACCACCGACCGGCATGACGACATAGCTCGGCGAGCGCGACCCTGCCCGTCTGATCAGCGGGTGGATGAGCGGGCTACGCGCCCGCCGGCCAGTGCTCCACGGCGAGCTCGTGCATCGGAAAGTCCTTCGCGTTCTCTGTAGCGAGGCGTCCGCCGACGGAAAGCGCGGCCGCCGCGACGAGGCAGTCGGCCTGCGTCAGCGTGCGCCCGCGCGCGGCGTGCTCGCGGCGCCACTCGCCGGCCTGTTGGCCCTCACGCTCACCGAGCGGGACGATGCGAAGACCACGAAAGAGCCGGCTAGCCTGCTCACCCTCGGCGGGACGAAGCCCGCGCACGGTCTCCTCGACGTTGATGGCGCACACGCATGGGTCGCCCGCTTCACGGAGTGCCCGCAGCCGCCGCACGGCTCCGGAGCGCCCACGAAGGAGGTCGATGACGACGGTCGTGTCCAGCAGGATCGCGGCCATCAGCCGACGCGCCGCTCGTCCACACGGCGCTGCTCGCGCACCCACGAAGCGGGATCGTCGTCCCACTCGTGACGCTCCGCACCGATCGAGCCGAGGGACGACTCGATCAACTCCCAGCGGCGCTCGTCGTCGAGCGCCGTCTCGACCGCGCGCGCGATGAAGCCGCTGCGACGTCGCGCCCCAACCCGCCGGTCGAGTTCACGGACGAGCTCGTCTTGCAGCGTAATGTGTAGACGCATGGCCACAAGTTAGCACACAAATAACTGTGAGGCACACCTGTCTTACACATACGTCACATAGTGTGACGTATGATGAAACGATGAAGCGGTTGCAGATCATGATCGACGAGGATCTCGACGAGGCGCTCGACCGCCAAGCGCGCAAGGAGCGGACGTCGAAGGCGGCTCTGATCCGGCGCTTCGTGCGTGAGCGGATCAAACCGGCGCCGCCGATCGAGGACGACCCCCTGTGGGAGTTCTTCGGCGGGTCGGAGGGTTCTCCCGGCGACTCCGAGAGCGTCGACGACGTCGTCTATCCCCGTTGATCTTCGTCGACACGTCGTTCTGGGTTGCGGCCCGGCTACGCCAGGACGCGCACCACGGTGAAGCGATTGCATTGTCTGAGCGCTTCGGCGAGGAGCGCCTCGTGACCTCGAATCACATCCGGGGCGAGACGTGGACTTTTCTCCGCCGAAAGGACGGTCACCGAACGGCCGTCGCCTTCCTCGACGCGCTTTCGCGGACGGCGCTCGTGGAAGTCGTCTCCGTGAACGAGGCGCTCGAGGAACAGGCGCTGCGCTGGCTGCGCCGGCACGACGAGCGCGAGTACTCCTTCGTCGATGCGACGAGCTTCGCGCTGATGCGGTCGCTGAAGATCCGCGAGGCGCTCGCCTTCGACGGCGACTTCGCGGCCGCCGGCTTCACCGAGTTGCGCCCCTCGTAGGGGAGCCTGCGGTTCTCGGTGGATGTCCACGAGCCCAGGGCGGCCGAGGAAGTCGAGCGTCGAGGCGCCGGTGCGCCAATCGTCGAGGCGGTCGTCCGCCGGCTCGCCGCTGATCTCAAGCTACGCTTGACGGTCGTGTATTACCATGTAACACTTAGTAACACACCATGCCACGCCCTCGCTCATTTCGGTTCCCCGACACGCTTCTCGCGTCCCTCCAGGAGCGCGCACGCGAGCGCGGGGAAAGCGCCAACGCTCTGGCCGAGCGCTACCTGGAAGAAGGTCTGCGGAGAGACGCCCATCCGCTGATCGCGTTCCGTGAGGGAGCCGCAGGGCGTCGGGCCGGCCTGGTCGGCACACGACTCGACGTCTCGCAGGTGATCGACACGCTTCGTGCCTCCGACAATTCCGTCGCTGCGACCGCGGAGTACCTCGACATTCCAGAGCCGTACGTGCGTGCCGCGGTCCGATACTACGCCGACTTCCGCGACGAGGTGGACGAATGGCGCGAGCGAATGCGCGCGCTCGCCGCGCGCGAGGAAGAGGCGTGGCGACGTGAGCAAGCAATCCTCGCGTGAGGCTGCTGCTGGACGAGCACTATTCGCCGAAGATCGCCGAGCAGCTACGCAACCGCGGGCATGACGTCGCGTCGGTCAGTGAGCGTGACGACCTACGCGGACTCGGCGACGTCGAGCTGTGGAATCGCGCTTCGGCCGAGCGCCGCGCTTTCGTGGCCGAGAACGTCGCCGATTTTGCGCCGCTCGCGCGCGACGCTGCCGCGGCAGACGATTCGCACTTTGGTGTCGTCTTCACATCGTCGGCGGCTTTCCCTCGGTCGGCGGCGACGATCGGCCTCTTCGTCGAAGCCCTGACTGCGTCGCTCGGAGCGCGCCCCGCCGAAGACGCACTCGCCGGGCAGGTGCACTGGCTCCAGTGAGATCGAACGAGATCCGTGATCACGCGCTGACGCTGGAGCGGCGTGTTATGCCCGCGCGCTCCGTCCTTGCGATGCGCGAGAATTTGCGCGCCCGTGACTCCCCCGAATAGAGGGAAGCCCCTCAAGCCCAGGATTCGCCAGGCCGATGCAGAAAGTATGCGGCGTACCCGGGTGGGCCACCTGCGCGTTCTCAAATCATGAGCATCCAGAGCTTCGTACTGGTCGAGGCACTCGGCGCCGCTCTCCTGGCGCTCTGGCTCGTCGTCAGGTACCCGGGGTCGGGGCCGACGTCTTTTCGCGGCGCATCGATCCAACTCGGTGCCTCGATGCTCGTCGGATGGGCGCTGGCCCCGATCACGACGCTCGTCGTCGGGAGCGGCATTCCTGCGGCCGCGTTTCTCGCCGCTCTCCTCGTCGTCCTCCCAGGTCTCGTCTACATCTTCCTGGCCTGGGCGTGGATCGTGAAGGTCTTGCAGGGCGCGCTCGGCGGAAGTCACCGCTGAGCGGCCGGCCCGCTACCTGCGGCCGATCACCAGGTTGACCCTGGTTCCGGCTGCGCGCCGCCGCCCGCCTTTCGGGGACTGAGCGATCACGCGGCGGATGTTCCGCTTGCGGGCATGCGCGTAGCGCACGCGGCCGACTTTGCAATGGAAGTACTTGATCGCGGCTCGGGCCGGCGGCAACCTGAAACCGATCACCCTCGGTACGAGGCAATACACAGCAGGCGGCGGAGGCGCTGGCGGTGGGGGCGGCGGCGGAGGGGGCGGCGGAGGCCCCGCCGGTAGCGGCGACAGCGCTGGCAGCGGAAGCGTGAACCGCAGCACCTCTCCTGTGCCGGCGCTTGAGCCCCGGTTCGAGACGTAGAGCGCATTGTCGGGACCGAAAACAAGACCGCCCGGGGACTCGAGGCCGGTCACGACGAGCGACTTCGTCCCGTCCGGGTTGACCCTGAAGAGCTCACCAGGGCCCGACAGACCCGGGGCGTTCGCGAGCTGGAGGACGTAGAGGTTCCCGTCCGGGCCCCAGCCGAGGTCGATGATGAAACTAAAAGTCGGCCCGTAGGGCTGCGGGGCCTGTCCGGGGACGACGCGATAGACGCGCGCGCTGTCGATGAAGAAGGGCGCTCCGGTCAGCTCGCCGACGTAGTAGGCGCCGTCGGGTCCGGCCACGACCCCGGTCGGAACGGAGTCGGTGGGCCGTCCCTGCGGCCGCGACGGAAAGACCGCGAGCGTCGAGATGTCCCCGTTCGAGGCCACCCGCAGGAGGTCGTTGCCCCCGGCCTCGGTGACGACGCGGCCACCCGGCTGGGCAAGGACCGCGTACGGGTTGCTGTCCGGCACCGGGCTCTGGTCGGGGTTATGCGTCGCCTCGTAGGACGAGATGTCGTCGCTCAACTTCCAGCTGCCGTTCGGCTTCACGCGCGCGAGCCGGCCGAAGCTCTGCCCGAGCACCGCTCGGACGTCCGGGTTCGCGCCGAGCCCGATCGTCACGTAGGCACCGCCCCGACCGTGCAGCGAGATGTCGTGCGGCCCGGTCGCGCCGGCTCCGTTCGCTGGCGCATATGACGGAAGTCCGGTCGCGATCCGCTGCTGGGCGCCGTGCCAGAGCCGTGAGACCGCGCCACTCGCGCCGGTGCACTGGAGCTGGCCGCGGATCGTCGCGCACGGCGGGCCCGGTCCTCCGCGGCCCGCCTCGGCGACGTAGAGGCCGCCCTCGGGACCGAAGGCGAGCCCGCGCGGGTTGTCGAGGCCGCTCATGACGACAATCCCGGGCGGGGCCGTCGCGGCTCCCGTTCCGGCCACTGCGCCGATCAGGGCAAGAAGGCCAAGAATGAACGCTAGAAGTCTCAGATTTCTCGTCAAATCTTCCCTTTCTTACCCCGAGCAACGATAACACCGTCTCGCTCGGCTGACTAGAGGGCGATTCGGCTCTCTCTGCCTATGATCGAGCCGATGTCGGGAGACGACCAGTCCGGTTTGCGGATCGTGCTCATCTCGGCGGTGCTGCCGGTCGCCGAGCCGGTGATCGCGCGCCTGCGTGAGCTCGGGCACGAGCCGGTTGCCTGGCTGATGGCCCGGGTGCCTGAAGAGCGTCCGATCCCGCCCTGGGGCGAGGTCACCGACCGGACTGAGGGCGTCAGTCTTATCTTCGCGCGAGACAAGTTCGCCGTCGCACCCCTCCTGCGCGGGCTCGAGCCCGACGTCGTGCTCTGCTGGGGGTTCTCCTGGAAACTGCCCCAGGAGGCGCTCGACGTTGCCCGCCTCGGAGCGGTCAATCAGCACCCGGCGCCCCTGCCCCGCTACCGCGGCCCCGTGCCGATGGCCTGGGCGCTGCGGGAGGGAGACCGGGAGTTCTGGGTCACCTGGCACCGCATGGACGCCGAGCTCGACACCGGGCCGATCCTCGCCCAGGCGACCGTGCCGATCGAGGACGACGAGACCACGATCGACCAGATGGGCCCGAAGCTGATCCAGGCCTCACTCGGCCTCCTGCCAAAGGTCTTCGAGCGGCTCGAGGCCGGCGATCCCGGCGATCCGCAGGCGACGGAGGGTGCGACCTGGGCCGGGCACTTCGAGGAGGACTACGCAAGCGTGGACTGGTCGCAGCCGGCGCGCAAGATCCACGACCAGGTGCGCGCGTGGCACCTGACCTTCGGCATGGGACAGGTCGTGGGGCCGATCGCGGAGCTCGACGGGGAGCGCGTCAAGCTCCTGCGCACGAGCCTCACCGACCCGGGTGACGGCGCGCGCGCCGTGGACTGCGGGGATGGACGCCTATGGATCGTCGAGTCCGAACCCGCCGAGTAGCCCACGAGGACAAGCCCCGCTTGCGGGGCATCTCGCACGCGGTGGCCTTCGTGGCCTCGATTCCCCTCGGGCTTGCCCTCGTCCTGGAGGCGGACACCCGGCGGGCACTGGTCGCGGCGAGCATCTTCGCCGCGAGTGTCGCCGCCATGTTCGGCGCCAGCGCCCTCTACCACTGCCTCGACTGGTCCGAAGCGCGGCGTCGCTGGCTGCGACGTCTCGATCACGTCGGCATCTACGGGCTCATCGCCGGCACGTATACGCCCTTCGGCCTGCTCGTCTTGCGCGGTCACTGGCGGCCCGTCGTGCTCGGGATCGTCTGGAGCGGCGCCCTCGCGGCTGTGTTGCTCAAGTTCGTCTGGCTCGACGCTCCGACATGGCTGTCGTCGGTGATCGGGATCACGCTCGGATGGGTGGGGGTCGTCATCGCCCCGCAGCTCCTTGACGAGCTCGGGGGCGGGGGCGCGTCACTCGTCCTCGCCGGTGGGGTCGCGTACACGGCGGGCGCCCTCGTCTACGCGTTCCGGCGCCCGGACCCGTACCCGGCCGTCTTCGGCTTCCACGAGGTCTTCCACGTGCTCGTGATCGCGGCCGTCGCCTTGCAGTACTCAGCGGTGGCGTTCTGCGTGTTGCCTAGCTGATCGTCGGGGTCGCGGCCTAGGATGTGGGGCACGATCACGACGAGGAGGCTCGGATGAAGGGCTCGGAAAAACCGAAGAAGCTCCAGAAGAAGGCGGCGCAGAAGTCGCTGAAAGAGAAACGCGCCGAGAAGAAGGCCAAGAAGAAGGGCGGCAGCAGCTACTAGGGGAAGCCGCGCGCCTCGGGGTGCAGATCCTCGGAGCCTCCGTTGTGACAGCCGCGTGGGACGAGGTACGCAGTGTTGGCGCCCACGTCTGACGCGTTCGTCGCGAGCTGCTCGCGCATCATCGCTCGCGCCTTGCTCTCCGCGAGGCCCAGGTTGACGCCGATCTCGACGCCGCTCTGGAAGCCGTAGCAGTTCGCTAGTCCCTCGTCACGCACGCCTCGGAGATGCCACGACTCGTGGGCGAGGACGGCGAGAGCGCGCGCGGTGCTCGAGAACGACTGCACCCGGTGCTTGAACGCGAGCTGGTAGAGCGTGTCGCAGATCGACGGCGTCACGTAGGCCTGCCGGCCGCCAACCGTCGCCACCCCGTCCGCATCCTGGACGAAGCCGACGTGCTCGCCGCTCGTGTCGCAACCGATCCGCGCCGGATGCCCGGCGATCCGACTCGCCTCGCGCGAGAAGACAGCCTCGGCACGCGCCTGATCGGCCGCCGAGACAGCGTCCCAGCCGTGCGGGCGCGACGCGTAGAAGAGGATCCCGGCAACGAGCAGGAGCCCCGCGACGGCCTCCAGAACGTAGAGCCGGTAGGGACGACCGGCCTCTTCGGCCGGAACCTGCCACCACCACGGGCTGCCCAGCTCGGCGAGATCACGCGGCTGCGGCCCAGGATCGGGGCTCGCCGCAGGCCGCCCCTGCTTCCCCTGCAGGTAGCCACCGACGAAGAACTGCACCTCCAGCCCGAGCGCCGCGAGGAACACCAGCCAGACCGGGATCCACGCACGGACGCCGTACGGCAGGAAGAAGTAGCCGACGACGAGCGCCAGCACGACGAGTCGCGCGCGGCGGAAGACGCGCGCACGCTGGCGGGGATCCTGGCTCATCGACGACGAACGTAGCTGCTGCTGCAAAGATGAGCGACCAGGATGGAGCTGCTCCGCCAAGCGCTCACCGAGCTCGCCGCCGCGAAGGAGAGGGAGTATCTCGACGAAGAGGCGGATCGCGAAGCTGCCGCCCGTTACTACGCGGACGTCGAGCCGGACTTTGCCGCGCTCTCGAGCCTGATCCAGGAATCCCACGGAGTGCGGCCGTCCTACAGCCCCGCGGTGGAGCTCTACCCGTGGGTCGACCTCCAGCCCGACGGCGTGCTCCGCAGCGTCTACACGAACGAGGAGTTCGACCCGAAAGAGCTGATCGAGGAAGCGGCCGAGATCGAGGCCCTACGTGCTACGGCGCCCGTCTCCTCCGAGGCCGAGGTGGAGGAGCTCCACCCGTACAACTGCGAGCACGTCGTCCCCCAATCGTGGTTCGAGCACGACGAGCCGATGCGCGGCGACATGCACCACCTCTTCACGTGCGAGCGCAAGTGCAACAGCTTCCGCGGCAACACTGCGTATACGGACTTCGCCGACTACCTCGAGGTCGTACGGGAGCGTTGCGGCAAGCGGGAGTCAACCGGGTTCGAGCCGTGGATGGGGAAGGGGCCGGTCGCGCGTGCGACGCTCTACTTCCTGCTCCGCTACCCGAAGCTGGGCGTGTACTCGGAAGAGACTCTGGGACTGATCCTCCAGTGGCACGAGTCCGAGCCGGTCACCGAGTACGAGCGCCATCGCAACGCGGCGATCTTCGAGCGCCAGGGGAACCGGAACCCGCTCATCGACCACCCCGAGTGGGCGGCCCGGATCGCGTTCGCAGACGGGCTCTGAGTAGGCCAAGAAAGTCGTCACCGGCCTCGCGCCATTGAGTTTCGCACTACGTCGGCAGATACTTATGTCATTAGCACCAAACTCTCGACGAAGAAGGAGAGGGAAGAGTGAAGAAGACGCTAACGCTCGCAGTTGCTCTCGTCGCCGCGGCCGGTATCTGGTCAGGCGTGGGGGCAATAGCGTCCCCGCAAAGCAGAGAGGCGTCGGCGGGCCTCCCCGCGAGAGTTCGGGCGCTGGAAGGAAAGGTTCGGACGCTCCGCTCGCAGGTCACAGTCCTCCAGGGACAACAGGCTTGCCTGACGGCGCTCCCGCTCTCTCAGTACGGAAACGGGACGACCTCCGGTTACTACTTCACGAACGACGGGGGAGTCACATCCTTCCTCACGACCGGAGTCGACGTGACGGCCGCCGGCCAGCCTCCAGGGGCGTGGGTCGCCCGAATCAACGCCACTTGTGTCACAAGCTCCCCCGCCAGGAGGATGGCGACCTCAAGCTACCGAGCCGACCGGGAGATCGCCGGCGCGCACGCGCTGAAGTAAGCAGACTTACGTGGAAAGGGCTGGGAACATCCGGCCCTTTCTGTCTTTCAAGTCGTCGCAAGGCACGGGTGCTTACGCGGGAGTGGGGAGGCCTTCGATCGCGTGCAGCGCGCGCTGCATCTCTTCCTCGTCCAGCGCAACGTCCTCGAGCTTGCCGGCGAAGTAGTTGTCGTAGGCGGCCATGTCGAAGTGGCCGTGGCCCGAGAGGTTGAAGAGGATCGTCCGCTCCTCGCCGGCCTCGTCGGCGGCCTTCGCCGTCTCGAGCGCGCCGTGGATTGCGTGCGCCGCCTCCGGCGCGGGGATGATGCCCTCGCTGCCCGCGAAGAGGACCGCCGAGGCGAAGACGTCGTTCTGCAGGTACGCCTCCGCGCGCATCAGCCCGTCGCGGACGAGCTGCGAGATCAGCGGCGCCACGCCGTGGTAGCGCAGCCCGCCGGCGTGAATCGGGGCCGGGATGAAGTCGTGCCCGAGCGTGTGCATCGGGACGAGCGGCGTCAGCTTGCCCGTGTCGCCGAAGTCGTAGGCGAAGAGCCCGCGCGTCAGCGTCGGGCAGGCGGCCGGCTCACAGGCGAGCACGTCGATCTCGCGGCCGCCGATCTTCTCGCGCAGAAACGGGAACGAGAGCCCGGCGAAGTTCGAGCCGCCGCCGACGCAGCCGATGACGACGTCGGGGAAGGCGCCTGCGAGCTCCATCTGCGCGAGCGCCTCCTGCCCGATGACCGTCTGGTGCAGGAGCACGTGATTGAGGACTGACCCGAGCGAGTATGCGGTGTCGTCACGGCCGGCGGCGTCCTCGACAGCCTCCGAGATCGCGATCCCGAGGCTGCCCGGCGAGTCCGGGTGCTCCTCGAGCACCGCCCGGCCGGACTGCGTCTCCTCCGACGGGCTGGCGACGATCGTCGCGCCCCAGGCCTGGATCAGCGAGCGCCGAAACGGCTTCTGCTCGTAGGAGATCTTGACCATGTAGACCTTGCACTCGAGCCCGAAGAGCTTGCAGGCGAGCGCGAGCGCGCTTCCCCACTGCCCGGCGCCGGTCTCGGTCGAGAGCCGAGTCCGGCCCTCCTTCTGGTTGTAGTACGCCTGGGCGACTGCCGTGTTCGGCTTGTGGCTGCCCGCGGGGCTGACGCCCTCGTACTTGTAGAAGATCCGCGAACGGGTGCCGACCTCCTGTTCCAGTCGCCGCGCCCGGTAGAGCGGGGTCGGCCGCCAGAGGCTGTAGATGTCGAGCACCTCCTCCGGGATCGCGATCTCCGCCTCCTCGCTCACCTCTTGGCCGATGAGCGCCATCGGGAAGAGCGGCGAGAGATCGTCCGGCCCCACGGGCTGCCCGGTGCCCGGATGGAGCACGGGCTGCGGCGGGCTCGGCATGTCGGCGGCGATGTTGTACCAACGACGCGGGAGCTCGGATTCGGCGAGCAGGAACTTCGTCTGCTCCACGAGCCCGAGTCTAGCCTCGATCCCGTCCCCAGATGACGATCAGCAGGCCGACGGCGATGCCGATCGCTAGGCCGATCTCCCGCGCGTTGCCGAGGTCGAACGCGTCCAGCATGCCCCAGGTGACGAGATAGCTCCACCCGGCAAGCGCGGCTCCGTAAACGAGGGCGAGGAGGCCGCCGTCGTGCTCGACCACAAGCCCGTCCGGGAGCTCCAGCTGCCGCTCGATCTCGCGCGTGCGAGCGGCGGCCGCGACGTAAAGCTGCGAATTGCGCAGCTCGTAGAGGAAGACGCCGAGGGTCGCGACCAGGCCGAGGACGCCCACCGCGAGCAGCTCGGCGGCGGGCCGGCTGCGCCCGAAGAACCCGACCGACGCGCCCGCGAAGGTGGGCACGAACGCGAGTAGTCGGAAGCGGATGTCGGTGAGCGAGCGCAGCAACCGCGTCGTTCGCTCGTAGTCGAGCCGGAGGCGGTCGTCGGCGTCCAACGCCATCGTCGCGTGAGTATCAGCGCAGGCGAGCGGATCGGTCAAGCCGCCTGTTGACGGTTATGGCCATGTGTTTAACAATCGGTACTCGAAATCCTTGGGGAGTGAGGAATGTCAGTTCTCTGTGAAGACGGGCACAGTGCCTTCTGCGGCGACCGGATACGGAACGGCCATCGGCAGTGACATCTGCCGCACGCCGCGTTTCGGCACGCGCCGCGGCTAGTTCATCGCGCGCCCGCGCATGTGTGCGGGGAAAATTTCTCTACTCCGGCGAGGAGAAGCTCTACGTCCGCGGTGTGACGTACGGGACGTTCCGCTCCAACGGGCAGAACGGCGAGTATCCGGATACGGGGGTCGTCGAGCACGACTTCCGGGAGATGGCGGCGAACGGCGTCAGCGTCGTCCGCACCTACACGGCCCCGCCGCGGTGGTTGCTCGATCTCGCCCATGTCTGCGGTCTGCGGGTGATGGTCGGTCTCCCGTGGGAGCAGCACATTGCGTTCCTCGACGACCCCGCCCGCAGGAAGCAAATCGAGGAGCGGGTCCGCCAGGGCGCACGCGCCTGCGCGGGGCATCCGGCCGTCCTCTGTTACGCAGTCGGGAACGAGATCCCGGCGTCGATCGTCCGCTGGCACGGCCGGCGCCGAGTTGAGCGTTTCATCAGACGCATCTACGACGTGGCGAAGTCCGAAGACCCGGATGCTCTCGTCACCTACGTCAACTACCCGTCGACGGAGTACCTGCGGCTTCCATTCCTCGATCTCGTCTGCTTCAACGTCTTCCTCGAGGCCGAGGAGCAGCTCGAGGTCTATATCGCGCGCCTGCAGAACATTGCGGGCGACCGGCCCCTGATCGTCGCCGAGCTAGGGCTCAACAGCGATGCGCACGGCGAGGAGGCGCAGGCCGTCTCGCTCGGCTGGCAAGTCCGTACGGCATTTCGAAGCGGGTGCGCCGGCGCGGTCGTCTTCTGCTGGACCGACGAATGGCACACGGGCGGGGTCGATATCGCCGAATGGCAGTTCGGGCTGACCAATCGCGACCGGCGCCCGAAGGCTGCGCTGGCGGCGGTCCGCGAGGCCTTCGACGAGGTTCCGTTTCCCAGGGGAGTCGACTGGCCGTCCACGTCGGTCATCGTCTGCACGTACAACGGCTCGGCGACGCTCCGGGAGTGTCTGGAAGGGATCCAGGAGCTCGATTACCCCGACTACGAGGCGATCGTGGTCGACGACGGCTCGACGGATGCGACCGCCGCGATCGCTGAGGAGTACGACGTCCGCCTGATTCGCACCGAGAATCGAGGACTGAGCGCCGCGCGCAACAGCGGTCTCGAAGCGGCCACGGGGGAGATCGTCGCCTACATCGACGACGACGCGCGGCCGGATCGCCACTGGCTGCGCTACATCGCGGCCGGCCTCACCGGGACTTCCCATGCGGGCGTCGGCGGGCCGAACGTCGCTCCGCCGGCCCAGGGTCTCGTCTCCGAGTGCGTCGGCGCCACGCCGGGCGGACCGATCCACGTCCTGCTCTCCGATCGAGAGGCCGAGCACATCCCCGGCTGCAACATGGCCTTCCGCCGCTCTGCGCTCGAGGAGATCGGCGGCTTCGATCCGCAGTTCCACGTCGCCGGAGACGACGTCGACATCTGCTGGCGCCTGCGCGATGCCGGCTGGACGCTTGGATTCAGCCCGGGCGCGATGGTCTGGCATCGGCGACGCAGCTCGATCCGCGCCTTCCTGCGGCAGCAGCGGCAGTACGGTCGGGCGGAAGCCTTGCTGGAGCGGAAATGGCCGGAGCGCTACAACATGGCGGGCCATGTCGCGTGGGCGGGGCGCGTCTACGGCGGTGCGCTGGGAGGGATCGGGATGCGGCCGCGCATCTACTACGGCACCTGGGGCTCCGGGCTCTTCCAATCGGCCGATCCGGCTCGTCCCAGCCTCGTCGCCGCCCTGCCGCTCTTGCCCGAGTGGTACCTCGTCATCCTTGGCCTCAGCGCGTGCTCGATCCTCGGGATCTTCTGGCCTCCCTTGCTCGTCGCCGTGCCGCTGCTCGCGCTCGCCGTGGGGCTCCTTCTCTTCCACGCCTCGGCCGCCGGCTCGAGAGCTTCGCTCGCGCACGGTGGCAGGGGCAGGCTCGCGCAGCTCAAGCGGCGCGCTCTGACCCAGCTGCTCCATCTCCTTCAGCCCATGGCGCGCCTCTCGGGGCGAATGCGCCACGGGCTCACACCGTGGAGACGACGCACGGGAGTGATGCGCCTGGCTGTTCCGTGGCGGCAGGAGAGGGAGATCTGGAGCGAGACCTGGCAAGCCCCCGCGATCTGGCTTACTTCGCTCGAGTCCACCTTCAAGACCCAGTCGAGCGACGTGAGACGCGGCGGTGACTACGACCGTTGGGATCTTCAGGTTCGAGCAGGCAGCCTCGGCGCCGCGAGGCTGCGCTTGGCCGTCGAGGAGCACGGGCAGGGACGCCAGCTTCTGCGGCACCGTTTTTGGCCTCGACTCTCTCCCGTGGCGGTCACAGTCGTCGTGGTCCTCGCAGCGCTCGCGCTCGTGGCCGGCCTCGGCGGGCCCTGGTACGTCTCGGCAATCCTCGGCGCGCTCGCCGTTGCAGTGGCTATCCGCATGCTGCACGAATGCGCGGTTGCGATGGACGTCTGCCTCAGCGGAATCGACGCACAGGTCGCGGAGCCCGAAGGCCTCGGCCCCGCGCTCGAGCATCAACTTCGCTTCGCGAAGAGGGCTGCGGCGTACGCGCAGGAGCGTGGTGACGCGTGATCGCGCCCGCCACCTACGGGAGAAGGCGTTTACCTTCGGTTCTTGCTTCCTTGCTCTGGCTCGCGGCAGGGGCGATCGCCGCGCTTGCCGGAGTGGCGGCGCTGGCCGAGGAGCGGACGGGTTTGAGCCACGACGTAGGCGTCCTCGCGGAGGCCGCACTGGCGGTCGCCATCGCCACGGTCGGGGCTTGGATCGTGATCCGCGAAGCCCAAAGTCCGGTCGGCTGGATCGTCTGCAGCCTGGGTGCAGTCCTTGCCACCTCCGCCTTCAGCGGGGAGTACGTCACGCACGAGCTAGCGGCCGACTCGTCGCCCGGGGCCTTCGCGGAAGGTATTGCGGTCGCGGGGTTCGTGTCGCTCCCGGCGATGGTGCTTGCTGCTCCGTTCCTCTTGCTCCTCCGTCCCGACCGGCGTCGCGAGGGGCGCGGCAGGTGGGTCGTGGTCCTTTTACTTGCGTTCGCCGGTACCGCCTCGCTTGCCCTCCTCGCGCTGGTGCCCGGGCCGCTGGACGGCTTTCGTGCCATCGAGAATCCTTTGGGCGTAGCCACGCTCGAGGGGCTCCGGAGCGTTGCACTCTGGGCGTGGCTGCCCGTTGCCTGCATGACCTTCGTGGTTTCGCTGATGCCTCGCCGTACGGTGAAGGAGGCTGACGAGAAAGAGGCCGCTCAGGAAGAAGATCCCCAACGGCTGGCATTGGGCGAGCGCCCGAAACACGCGTGGGGCTTCCTGCGGGATTTCCCGCGCGTTCTTCCCTATGTGCGGCCCTACTGGAAGCTCGGTTTCTCGTCGGCGTCGCTCCTAGGCCTCGGCGTGCTTGCCGGGCTGCTCTCCCCATGGCCATTGGCCATCCTCGTCGACACGGTTCTCGGCAACAAGCCGCTCCCCTCGCTGCTCGGGTTCCTCGACTTCAAGACAACAACCCTGCTCGTGCTCGCCGTCGTCGCGGGCGTGATCGTAACGGCGCTCGAGCACGGGGTCGGCATGGGCCAGACTTACGTCGATACGGCCCTCGAGCAGCGCATGGGGCTCGATGTCCGGAGCGACGTCTTCCGCCACGTTCAACGGCTCTCGCAGGCCTACCACGACAAGACCCGCAAGGGACAGTTCATGTACGTGTTGACCCAAGCTGACGCCGTCGGCAGCGTCACGGTGTCGGTCGGCCCGATTCTCCAGAGCCTCGCGATGCTCGTCGGGATGTTCCTCATTGCCTTCAAGATCGATCCGCAGCTTGCCCTGCTCTCGCTGGCCGTTGTTCCCTTCATCTACTACTCGACGGGTTACTACACGAAGCGGATCGAGCCCCGCCTTTACTACGTGCGCGGTCTCGAAGGACAGGCTCTTACAATCGTCTACGAGGCGATGGCAATGCTGCGCGTGATCGTCGCGTTCGGCCGGGAGACGCACGAATACGGACGCTTCCGTCGCCAGGGCGAACAGGCTGTCGACGCTCGCATCGACCTGACGGTCCGGCAGACGTTCTTCTCGCTCGCTATAAGCGTCCTCACCGCTACGGGAACTGCCCTTGTCCTGGGTTTCGGCGGTTGGCACGTGCTCCACAAAGAGCTAACGGTCGGCGAGCTGCTCGTCGTCATGTCCTACATCGCTGCCGTCTATGCACCACTTCAGACGATCACCTCCACGCTCGCGTCACTCCAGCAGGAGTTCATCAACATGCGCATGGTTCTCGACATCCTCGACACTCCCCAAGACATCGAGGAAGACCCCGAGGCCATCTCGATCGGGCAGACGCGAGGAGATCTCGTCCTCGAGAACGTGTCCTTCACGTACGAGGGGCGCGAGGCAACCCTCCAGAACATTTCGTTCTCGGTCGCGGCCGGCGAGCGGATCGCGATCGTCGGACCTACGGGAGCTGGGAAGTCGACTCTCGTCAGCTTGCTTCCCCGCTTCTACGACACGAACGAAGGTCAGATCCTGCTCGACGGGATCCCGATCCGGAAGCTCACGCTCGAGTCGCTTCGTCGGCAGTTCAGCATCGTCCATCAGGAGCCCATGCTGTTCTCCGGCACGATCGCGGACAACATTCGCTACGGACGCCTCGAGGCAGCCGAGGAGGAAGTGATCGGGGCGGCTCGAGCCGCGAACGCTCACACCTTTATCTCGGCTCTGCCAGACGGCTACGAGACGGAGCTCGGCGAGGGGGGCCTGCAACTCTCGGGCGGCGAGCGGCAGCGGATCGCGGTCGCGCGAGCATTCCTCAAGGACGCGCCGATCCTCATCCTCGACGAGCCGACATCGTCGATCGACTCGGGTACCGAGTCTGTGATCCTGAACGCGCTCGATGAGCTCATGGTCGGGCGAGCGACGATCACCATCGCGCATCGGCTGGGGACGATTCGCGGCGCCGATCTGATCCTCGTCCTGGACGGCGGGAAGATCGTCGAGCGCGGCACGCACGCGGAGCTTCTCGCCCTCGACGGCGTCTACAGGCGGCTCTATGAGGCCCAGGTGGCCGACGAGCTCGGCGAAGCGGAAGCAAGAGACGCCATCCACGAGCGGATGGTGAACGCCTTCACTCGCATCCTCGACGAGCCGCCACCCGCTCTGCGGGATCAGGCGGATGAAGCAAGGCGCGTACTTCGCGAGGTCGATTCGGAGGCCGGCGGAGCGACCCTTCGCGACGCGTCCCGGGCGCAGGAGCGACCGTGAAGAAGATCGTCCTCTTCGGGATGATGACCAACAAGGCGGTCGCCGGGATCGCGCATCTGACGATGCCCTACCTCGTCGGTCTCGAGCGCCTCGGATACGAGCCCTATTACGTCGAGGCGCACGGCTCTTGGCCGACGCAGCTCATGGATTCCGATGACGAGTCGACTGACGGTGCATTAGAAGCCGCTGCGTACATCGAGCGCGTGCTCGGCTCCTTCGCATTCACCGGGCGGTGGGCCTACCACGCGAGGTTCAGCGACGGCCGTTGCTACGGCATGTCCTCGAGCGAGCTACGAAGCCTCTATGCGAGCGCCGACCTCTTCCTCAACCTCCACGGTGGCACCCCTCCGCCGGACGAGCTTGCCGACGACGACCGACTCGTCCTCATCGACACTGATCCAGTCGGTCTTCAGATTCTTGCCTCTCAGCAGGACGCCGAGGCGATCGACCTTCTCCGTGCTCACACGGCGCTCTTCAGCTGGGGCGAGAATCTGGGAAAGCCCGATTGCGCCGTTCCCATCCCGCCGGGCTTCCGCTTCCGCCCTACGCGCGTGCCCGTGCTGCTCGATCTGTGGAGCTCGGACGAGGGCCCCGGCGCGGTGTTCACGACCATCGGCAACTGGGAGCAGCTCGGCGAGGACATCGAGTTCGAGGGCGAGACCTACGGCTGGAGCAAGCATCACGAGTTCCTCAAGTTCCTCGACCTGCCATCGCGCGTGTCGCAGCCTCTTGAGCTCGCACTTGCCAGCTACGACGCCCAGGCGCAGGACCTGCTCGAGGCGAACGGCTGGGGGGTTCGGCCCGCGTCGGAGCTCTCGCATGACCTCGACCTCTACCGGCGCTACATCATGGGCTCGCGCGGAGAGTTCACGGTTGCGAAGGATCAGAACGTGCGGCTGCGGAGCGGCTGGTTCAGCGACCGGGCCGCGACCTACCTCGCGGCGGGAAGGCCGGTCGTGACGCAGGAGACCGGCTTCAGCAACAGCCTGCCGACAGGCGAGGGGCTCTTCGCGTTCTCGACGATGGACGAGATCCTGGCCGCCTTCGAGGAGATCAACTCCGATTACGGGCGTCACAGAGCGGCCGCGCGTGCGATCGCGCAAGACTACTTCGACGCCGAGAAGGTGCTCTCTCGCCTCCTGAGCGAGGTCGGCCTGGAACCGGGGCCGCTCTCCGTAGTCCCCGTATCGCGCCGGCCGACTCGCCTCCCGCAGGAGACCGTCGATGCCGTCCTCGCACGACCGATACCGTTCCCGGCCGTCGGGCTGAAGCCAGAGGCGAGCATCGTCGTCGTCACAGTCGATGGTCTTCCGTTTACGCGCCTTTGCCTCGAGAGCGTTCTCGGGCACACAGAGGAGGCGGGCTTCGAGCTCGTCGTGGTCGACAACGGATCGAGCGACGGGACGCGTGCCTACCTCGGCGCGCTTGCACAGCGCGACCCGCGCGCCAGGCCGATCTTCAATGGCGAGAACCGAGGCTTCCCCGCCGCGGCGAACCAGGGCCTGGCGAGCGCGCGTGGGGACGTGCTCGTCCTGCTGAACAATGATGCGATCGTTGCTCCGGGCTGGCTACGCTCCTTCGCACGGCACCTTCGCGACCCGCAGATCGGCGCCGTCGGACCGGTCACGAACCGGATCGGCACCGATGCCGAAGTCGACGTCCACTACTCGACGTACGGCGGTTTTCTCGACGCGGCGAAGGGGCGTGCCGAACAGCACGCTGGTGAATGCCGCGACGTCGAGATGCTGGCCATGTTCTGCCTGGCTCTCCGCCGGGAGGCCTACGAGCGGATCGGCGCTCTCGACGAGCGTTTCGGGCTCGGCCTGCTCGAGGACGATGACTACTCCGAGCGGCTCAGACGCGCCGGCTACCGGCTCGCTTGCGCCGAGGACGTGCTCGTTCACCACTTCGGCGAGGTCTCGTTCGGCGCACTTTTCGCGAACGGCGATCGGGATACTCTGCTCCGCGCGAACAGCCGTCGGTTCGCCGAGAAATGGGGTGTGTCGTGGAACGGACACGAGGGCCGCGACAGCGATTCCTACCGGCAGCTCGTCGACCGAATTCGCTTTGGAGTCGGCGACACCGTGCCGGAAGGCGCGCTCGTGCTCGTGGTCTCTCGAGGAGACGAGCGACTTCTCGACCTGGGACGCCCAAGCGCTCATTTCCCGCAGACCGACGGCGGCATCTACGCCGGGTACTACCCCGCGGACAGCATCGAGGCCATCGACCAACTCGAACGAGCTCGGCAGGAGGGTGCCGAGTACCTGCTCTTCCCGCGGACCTCACTCTGGTGGCTCGACTATTACGACGACTTCGCCGACCACATCCTGGAACGCTACGCCGAGGTGAAGTTCGACGAGGACTGCCGCGTTTTCGCGCTCGCCCGAGCCGAGGGGGCGTCCTGATGCCGAAACGGCGCCACAAACAACCGGCGCCCACATCCGCTCGCGTTGACCCACCAGTGGACAGTGCAGCACTTGACCTGGCCGATCTTCGACAGCGGGTGAAGCAGCTCGAGTCGATCGCGAAGGCGCAAGAGTCCGAGCCGACGGTTCCTCTGAACGAGCGGCTGTTGCGAGCAGTCGAGGAGCTCCAGAGCTCGGTGTATGACCTCAAGGCCGAGGCGGATCCCGAAAAGCTGGAATACAGGAAGGTGATTCGCCGCGTCCAGGAAGCGGTGCGCGAAAGCGTGCCGTTCAACTCGATCGTGCTCGTCGCGAGCAAAGGCGATAACGACTTGCTGAAGCTCTATGGTCGAAAGGCCTGGCATTTTCCTCGTACTGCTGCCGGTGTCTACGCAGGCTACTACCCGAAATGCGACCTCTCGGCTATCGCGCACATTGAGACTCTGCGTGCTCGCGGCGCCCGGTACATCGTGTTCCCCTCGACAGCGTTTTGGTGGTTTGACCACTACGCAGGTTTCAAGGCCCATCTCGAGGATCGGTACGTTCGAGTCTCCCGCGAAGACGACGACAGCTGCGCGATCTTCGCGCTGGGCCAAGCCCTGAGAAGCGAGGGCGGCCGCGGATGGAAGGGCGAGTTCCGCGAGCTGCTGAACGAATACAGCCTCACGTTTGGTCGCCAGCCTTCCATCCTCGACTGGAACACCGGTCTCGACCTCGCACGCGAGTTTCCGGAGCACACGGTCTTCGCTCGGGCTGGCCAAAACGGGCTGCCGTACCTCGACGGCACCGTGGACATCGTGGCCATGCTCCAGCCGAAGCGCCGAGACGCAGCTCTCCAGGAGGCCGACCGCGTCGCATCGGCAGCAGTCCTCGTCGTTTCGGGCGGTCGCACCAACGGCCTACAGATCGACGCTCACTGGAAAACCGAACGAGCCGAGCTCCCGAGCGCCTCGATCGTCGTTCCATGCTTTGACGGCATCGCTCACACCAATGCATGTCTGACGAGCCTGCACGAGACGCTGCCGCGTGACTTCCGCGGGGAGATCGTCGTAGTGGATGACGCGTCTTCTGACGGGACCGCGGACCTCCTCGACGACTTGGCTCGGCGTGACCAGAGGATCCGCGTCGTCCGCAATTCACGCAACCGAGGCTTCCTCGAGTCAGCGAACATCGGGGCCGAAGCGGCCAGCGCCGACATGCTGGTGTTCTTGAACAACGACACCATCCTCCTTCCCGACTGGCTCGAACCCCTCCTCCGCGTCTTCGTCGAGCATCAGGACGCTGGAGCTGTTGGTGGCCGGCTGCTTTATCCAGACGGTCGGCTCCAGGAGGCAGGCGGGCTTGTCTTCGCAGACGGATCCGCTTGGAAGTTCGGCTACGGCGATCCACACCCCTCAGCTCCGCTCTACAGCTTCTTCCGCGAGACCGACTACTGCTCAGGCTGTCTTCTCGCCACCAGGCGCTCACTCTTCGAGCAGCTCGGTGGTTTCGACGCGCGTTACAAGCCGGGGTTCTACGAGGACACCGACTACTGCTTCACCGTCCGCGACCAAGGTCTCGGCGTGTACTACGAGCCCCAGAGCTCGATCGTCCACGTCGAAGGGGCGACAGCCGGCACGGACCTCCTGCGCGGGCCCAAACGTCACCAGGCGGTCAACAAGAAGAAGTTCGCGGCGAAATGGAGCAAGGCGCTTCGCAAGCTGCCGGAGCGGCCGGAGGTCCTAGATGGTTGGTCTTTGGCCTCGCTCGTGAACGCCCGGAGCGAGAGTCGATGACACGTCGCGCACTCATCTGTGCGTACGCGCCGCCGCAGCCCGACCGCGACAGCGGCTCGCGCCGCCTCTGGCACCTGATGGAGTTCCTGCGCGACGCAGGCTGGGCCCTCAGCTTCCTGACGGCGAGTCAGGTCGGGGAAGACCGCTATGCAGAGGACCTTCGTCGGCTCGGGATCGCTGTGTACGACGGCACGGACATTCGCCCAGAAGACGTCCTCGTGCACGGCCGATTCGATCTGGCCGTGTGCGCGTACTGGCAGGTTGGTGAGTTCTATATGCCTCTCGTGCGGGAGGTGTCGCCTGAAACGTGCGTGATCGTCGATTCGGTCGATCTTCATTTCGTCCGCGAAGCGCGACGCATCTTTGCTCACGGTGCACCGGACGGCGGCGCGCGTTTGCTTGGCCCAGGCTACGGCAGCGAGACAGCCGCCGAGCTGAGCGTGTACGCAGCTGCGGATGCCGTCCTCGCTGTCTCCCCTGACGAGGCCGAGCTGCTCGGCGGCCTGGTCGGCGACCCTGGGCTGGCGTTCTGGGTACCCGACGCAGAGGACCTTGCGGCCTCACCGATTCGTCTCCGCGACCGAACCGGGATCATCTTCGTCGGCAGCTTCCGACACCTGCCGAATGTCGACGCCCTCGAGTACTTCTGCGCCGACATTGCTCCGCTGCTGGATCGCTCGCTGCTCGAGCGGCATCCCGTCTCGATCGTCGGCGCTGGGCTAGAGGAGGAGGCACCCCCAGCCGCTCGCCGCCTGCAGCACGCGCAGCTCATTGGCTGGACGCCCTCGCTCACGCCTTACATCGAAGGCGCCCGCGTCTCGGTTGTCCCGCTCCGGTATGGCGCGGGAACAAAGCGCAAGGTCCTGCAGGCACTCATGGTCGGGACCCCGGTCGTGACGACCGCAGTCGGCGCTGAGGGTCTCGATCTGGTCTCGGACAAGCACGTGCTCGTGGCCGAGGAGCCCGCTGCGTTCGCTCACGCGATCGACAGGGTGCTCCAGGACGACGCGCTTTGGCGCCGCTTGTCGAAAGCGGGCAGAAGACAGGTCGCCGCGAACCACAGCACAGAGGCGGTTCGAACGCGCCTGCTTGCTGCAGTCGATGCGGCCCTCGCAAGGCCGCGCAAAGCAACCATGCTCACGAATGGAGGTCGGAAGCTCTACGAGTACCGCACTCGCCTCCAGGAGTACCCCAAGCTTGTGGCGGAACTTCGAGAGGCGCTGCCAGGGTTTGTGGGCAAGGACGAAACCCTGCTCGTCTTCTCCGAGGGTTGCGAAGATCTCCTCCAACTCGACGTAGCCGAGGCCCGACACTTTCCGCCTCTCGAAATCGACGGTGCTGGTGCCCGGCCGAGCGCTGCCGGCCGGCAGGTCGTGCTCTCTTTGCTTCAGGAGGAGATCGATCGAGGAGCGGCCTACCTAGTTGTTCCCAAGAGGCTGCAGCATGCGCTGAGGTACTACCCAGAGCTGCTCGAGCACTTGGAGACGCATTGCAAGCTGCGGGAAGTCGCCAGTTTCCTGTCTTTCGACCTTCGCGGTCAGGTAGACGAGGCCCCCGGTGAGGAGCCTGCCGCCACGTCGACCGATGCCCCCGGCGAGGAGCCTGCCGCCACGTCGACCGATGCCCCCGGCGAGGAGCCTGCCGCCACGTCGACCGATGCTCCTCCGCGCGTGCGGCGCAGGCGACGCAAGCCGCCGGCCCGGCTCGTGGCTTTCTACCTCCCTCAGTTTCATCCGATCCCCGAGAACGACGAATGGTGGGGCGAGGGATTCACCGAGTGGACGAATGTCGTCAAGGCGAAGCCCCTTTTCACTGGGCATTACCAGCCACACTTTCCCGGCGACCTCGGCTTCTACGATCTGCGGCTTCCTGAGATCGGCGAAGCGCAGGCCGAGCTCGCGCGCGAGGCCGGCATCGAGGCTTTCTGCTACTACCACTATTGGTTTGGCGGCAAGCGGCTCCTCGGGCGCCCGCTCGACGAGATGCTCGCGTCAGGCCGACCCGACTTCCCGTTTTGCCTCTGCTGGGCGAACGAGCCCTGGTCGCGGCGCTGGGATGGGCAGGACAACGACGTCCTCCAGCCGCAGAGATACAGCCCAAAGGATGATCGAGAGCACATCCGCTGGCTGATTCCAGCGCTCAGCGACCCTCGCGCTTTGAAAGTCGAGGGAAAACCTGTGTTCATGATCTACCAGGCCCGCGACCTGCCCGACCCCGCGCAAACCGTCAAGCTTTGGCGGCGAGAGGTGCGCCGGGCAGGCCTGCCCGGGATCTACCTCATCACCGTCGAAACCGGGTGGGATGCGGGCTGGGATGCGACCGAGGCCGGTTTCGACGCGAAGGTCCTTTTCCAGCCCCAGTTTTCGATCCTGAGCACTGTTCCCCGCCTGGAAGTAGATGGGCCGCAGACACTGCGGGTCTTCGACTACGAGGAAGCTTGGCCGATCCTGTCGAGATCCGATCCCGTGCTCTATCGGCGGTACGAGACGGTCTGCACCGGGTGGGACAACAGCCCACGCACGAACGAACGGGGATGGCTTCTGCACAACTCGACGCCCGAGGCCTACGAGGCGTGGCTGCGCCAGGCGATCGACCGTGTCAGCGACGAGCCGCGGGATCACCGCCTCGTGTTCTTGAACGCATGGAATGAATGGGCTGAGGGAGCACACCTCGAGCCCGACAAACGGCACGACCACGGGTATCTCGAGGCCACGAGACGCGCACTCGAAGACGCTACGACGGAGGCCTCACGACCGCAGGCCTCGGGCGCGCAGCAGGATGCCCTGCGGATCGAGGAGCCGGACCAGACGGCGGTCGACGCCGCGCTCGCGGCGGCGCCGCCTCCGCGTGCACGCGCACTTGCCTTCTACCTGCCCCAGTTCCACCCGATTCCCGAAAACGACGAGTGGTGGGGGAAGGGCTTCACGGAGTGGACGAACGTGGCTCGTGCGCGGCCGCTCTTTGCTGGGCACTACCAGCCCCACTTGCCCGCGAATCTCGGCTTCTACGACCTGCGTCTCGCCGAAGTTCGAGAGCGCCAAGCCGGCCTCGCCCGCGAGCACGGGATCGAGGCCTTTTGCTACTGGCACTACTGGCTCCTCGGCAAGCGATTACTGGAAAAACCTTTCGAGGAGACTCTCGAAAGCGGACGCCCGGACTTCCCATTTCTCGTGGCTTGGGCGAACGAGACCTGGTCGCGTCGCTGGCTCGGCGAGGACAAAGAGATTCTGCTCAAACAGGAGCATTCCCCGAGCGACGACCTGGCGCATGCCCACTGGCTCGCTGAAGCGTTTGCTGACTCCCGGTACCTCCGTGTGCACGGGAGGCCCCCGCTACTCATCTACCGGCCGACATACCTTCCGGACCCAAGACAGACGGCTGAGGTCATCAAGAGGGTTTGCGCGCAGGCAGGGCTTCCGGAGCCATTGTTGCTAGGCGTGAACGCGTTCAAAGACATCGACTACCGGACGATCGGCTTCGACGGCACCGTCGACTTCGAGCCGCGGCTGGGCGTCCTCGGTGACGTACTCGAGGATGACGGGCTCAAGACCTGCGATTACGTCGAGGCCCGCCGCCTCATGCAGGAGGAACGAGTCGGCCGGAGCTTCTCCGTGTACCCGACCGTTGTGGCCGGCTGGGACAACACGCCACGACGCGGAGAGCACGGCATCGTTCTCAACGACTCGACGCCGGCGCACTTCGAGAGCGGGTTGCGCGAGGCGGTTGTGCCGATGCTGGGTCGGCCATTCGAGGATCGGCTCCTCTTTCTGAACGCCTGGAACGAGTGGGCGGAGGGCAACCACCTCGAACCAGATCAGCGGCACGGGCTCGGGTATCTCGAGGCGGTGCGGCGGGTACTCCTCGGCGATGTATCCGAGGCGCCCGGAAGGGCTGAGCGGGCTGCCGCGAAGGTAGGCGTGTGATGACCTCACCCGCAGAGGATCCAATCCTCCTTTTCGGGGCGCCGCGGTCAGGAACGACGTATCTACAAAGCTTGCTGAACGCGAACCCGGCGGTCTTCATCAGCCACGAAACGAGGGTGTTCGCGTGGCTCCACCAGGCGCTGAATGTTCTCCCGCAGGACCCGCGGTACCTGATCACCTACCGGGAAGGCTTCGTCGAGCGTCTCAGCTCTGTTCTGCCCGAGACGATCCGCGACTTCTATCGGGACCTTGCACCCGAGGCCCTGTACTGGGGCGACAAGAACCCTCACTACGCCGATCCGCACAATGCCGGCTGTCTGGAGATGGTCGCAGGGCTCTTTCCGGGCTCGCGCTTCATCCACATCATTCGCGACGGGCGCGATGTCGCTTGCTCACTCGTGCGAAAGCAAGACTCGGACGGGAATCCGTGGGTGACGTTCGAGACTGCTCACACGACATGGACAAGCCACGTGGACCTTGGCTGCGAATTCGGCCGTGCAATAGTCCCCGGGCGGTACTTCGAGGTTCGCTACGAGGATTTGATCGCCGACGATCTCGCCGTGGCGGATGAGCTGTTCCGCTTCCTCGGAATCCCGCTCCATCCTGCGGTGAGCGCGTTCTGCCAGAGTCAACAGGCGGAGAGAACCCCGCTCAGCGGTCCGACTCGCGATTTGGACGGAGGGATTGGGGTCTCAGAGTGGAGTCGGTTCTTCACGTTGGACGAGCAGATGCGCAGTCTCGAGCTGCTCGGAACACATCTCGTCCGATACGACTACGAGACGGAGAAATCTCTCGGAAGGCTCGTGAATCGCACGGCTGAAGCACTCGCTCGGGAGAATCCAGTGCCCCAGGGTTAGGCCACTCCGAGCGCGCCCAGGAGGCGCGTGAGAACCTTGTCGGAGTCGAAGTATTCCTCTGCAATTGCACGTGCGGCCGATGAATGGCCGTTGTAGTCGGCGCAGATCGATTCCACTCCGGTCAATGCCTGTTCCAGTGTCCGGAAGGTGAGCAATCCTTCTCCGACCGGATAGAGATCGTCGATCCCGGTGTCCTGCGCCAGAACCGGCCCGCCGCACGCGAGGTAGCAGGCGCTTCGGTCGCTGAACCATCCGCCATGAGTTTCGACGTACATGCCCTTCGCCACCATCAGCTCGCCGAGCGAGCCTGCAACGTACGCGCGGTAACGGTCGGGGTCGCCCGCAGCCCGGACCGGGTCGACGAGATGCCAACCGTTCTCCTCGAGCAGGGCGAGGTCGCGGGATTCGTCGGCGTGGATATCTAGGGCGAGCTCGAACCGACGACCCGAGCGGCCTGGGAGCTGAAGGTACTTGCGGAACTCGTGGGCACGCAGGCCGTAGGTCTTGCCGCCGTACTCGACAGAGTCGAAGTCCCCGCGCCAGGTGACGACGCTCGTGAAGCTGCCGTCGCTCCCCTTGCCACGCGGCCAGTGTTCGAGCACGACCGGCGGGCGCGTCGTGATCCAGTCGAGATCGCAGGTGGGGATAGAGCAGCCGGGGCGGCCGATGTTTTCCCCGATTGTCACGAAGTCGTCGTGCCCGCGGAACGGATCGGCGAGACCGAGCTCCCGCCACATCTGGCCGAAGCCTGGATCGATATCGAGGAACACGCGTCTCGGGACTGCGGCCAGGATCTCCTCGTCGTCGAGGTAGCCCATGACGTTGAGCAAGAACGTGGAGCCCCGCGCCCGTCGGAGGACCTCTTCTCGGGCCAGCCCTGCGGCCGCCAGTCCGCTGCTGCGGTCGAGGAGCGAAAAGTCGTCTCCGAGCCCAAAGCGCTCCATGACCGAGCGGGCGTACGCGGCGTTCGTCGACCGCTCGACCGGCCCGCTGCACATCGCCGGCTCCAGCCAGTCGACGAACAGGACCTCCCAGCCGAGCCGGCGAAAGCCGAGCAGGTACTGGAGGAAGACCCACGAGTGGCCCCCGGCCTGAGGGCGCTGCGCGAGGGAGCCCGCGATCACGATCGACTCGCCACTCATCTCTTTGCTATTTGCAGGGGATATTTCAGACTTTCGCATCCGCCTATTCCCTCTTACGAAGGATTGCGATATGTTCGAGGCTCACCCAGGGGAGCACCACTCTTCAGCCGTCAGACCCCGGGGGGAGGAGGGAACACCAGAATGAAGGAAGTGAGAAGCAAGCCTCGCTGGAGGTGGCTTTCCGCTGCGTTGCTCATCCTCGCATTGGCTGCACTCTCGTCGCTGATGGCATCAGCGAGCGGAGCCGCCGGCAGCGCGAGCCGCAGCGTGAAGTCCGGGCCTATAGCCCCCAGCAGCATCCTGACGGTCGCCCCGGCGACCAAGGTGACGTTTGCGCAGCAAGCGTCGCGGCACATCAAGACCCCGGCCCGACCGGCCGGCGTTGCCATCAATCGGCCCACGGTCCCACTGGCTCAACTCAAGGCCATGAAGGCCGCGGCCGCCGCCAAAGCCGGGAGCGTCTCGAAGCCGTCTCCCGCGGTACCAAATTCCTCGAACGTTGTGGTCGGCCAGGCCAACCTCTCGAGCGAGTGCGCTGCCGGCGATGGGTGCTGGTTCCCATCAGACATCCACGGCTCGGTGGGCCTAACCCAAGAGGTCACGGTTACGAACAGCCATATCAACGTCTACTCGAAGTCACCAGCCGCACCCGTGCTGCTCTTTGAGACCACCCTCAACTCCTGGTTCGGTTACGGCGCTCAGGCGCTCTTCGACCCACAGGTCCAGTACGACGCTCGATGGCACCGCTGGGTCGTCACCGCCGAAGGATTCGAAGAGGGGGCCGGCGGTCCTCAGTACCTGTTCGTGTTCATTTCGAACACAGACAGCGCACTGAGCGGAGGGACGATCTATCAGTTCGACCCACCAGCCGGGTTCCAGGACTACCAGCACTTCAGCCTGACGCAGGACGGGATTATCTTCACCTACAGCAACTTCAACCCAGGCTTCGTCGACGCCAGAATGTTCGCCGTCGCCAAGGCCATCATGTACAACGCCGCGGGGTTTAGTGTCCCGGTCTTCACAGGGTTCACGGGAACCCTCACGTCACCGAACGTGATCGACCAGAACCCTCGGGCCTACGCGCTCGAGTTCACGCCGGGGGTCGGTGTGCGAGCCGTTATGTACCGGAACGCGCAAACCGGCGTCTATGGAAACGTCGACCTGATCACGCCGATCGCCGGCGAGCAGGTCACCCCTCCACCGGACGCACCGCAGCCCGCAGTACCCGCGTGCTCGCCGGCGCCGGAGTCGAACTGCAACCTCGACACCCTCGATGGTCGATTCGTGGATGAGCCGACGCAGTCCGGCGACAGCTTGTGGGCAGTACATACCGTAGCCCTCGGCAGTTTCGCGGCTCCCTACTGGTACCAGTTCGACATCGAGGGAGCCGGGGCCTTCACGATCAAGCAGGGCGGCTTCAAGTTCGTGTCGGGCAGTTCGCACGACTTCAATGCGTCGATCGTTGCGACGCCGCTCGGTCGAGCGTACCTGCAATGGGCGTATACGGATCCGGCGTTGGCTTGCGCGACCGGCTGTCCGTCGATGGCGTTCGCAGGACGGCTGAATGCAGATCCACTCAACGTGATGACGCCGGTTACCATCCTCCACAACAGCGGGATCAAGCTGATGGGGAATCTGCAGTCCGGTCGGCAGCGTTGGGGCGACTATTCCTCGATCCGGTTCGACCCGTCGTCCGCGACGGACGCGTATCTGTTCCAGCAGCGAGTGGTGTCCACTTCGCTTTGGGGCACACGCGCAGCGACCGTCAGGGTCATTCCGTAGCCCCAGCGTTCAAGACAAGCAATCGACATGAAAAGAGGGCCGCCGCGAGGCGGCCCTCTCTTTTTCGGCTGGGCTCGGCTTCAGAGACGCTGGGCGACCAAGCGGGCGAGTTGCTTGAGCTCGGCGACCGACAATATGAGCCGTCTCCCCCGGTATCCAGTCTCGAGCGTGACAACGGTGCCCGCTCGCTGAAAGCCGACGACACGGTTCTGTGAGATGAAGGCCCCGTCGCCGAGATCGGATGCGGGCCGGACGGAGCCCGCGCCGTGCGCGGTCACTTCGGCTGCGCGGAGGCGCTTCAACGTTTGCGCGTCCCCGTCTCGCTCTGCGATGGAAACCACGAGCTCCGTGCCGCCCTCGAAGAACGCGCTCGAGCACCGGGCTTTGTCCTCGGGGGACGGGGCGAGATCCCGCTTGCTCGGTTTCTTCCCAGTGATCTCCGCAACGTCAGCGGCCTTCAGGGTCGTGCAGCCCTGGGCTTGCGCAAATCCGTCCGGCGTGGTCTTGCTCTCATCGCTCGAGCTACAACCGGCCATGGCGAGGACTGCTGCGAAGATGACTGCATATCTCACCTGCACGGCGACGGATCTTGCCCGATCATGATCGGCGGCGCTAGCGGATACCGCTGTCCAGGTACACGTCGGCCAACGTGACGACGCCGGCCTCGACCGTGGCGAGGGAAGGCTTCGCGACCGGATAGCCACCACTCTTCTCGGCAATCAGTTGGTAGCGGCCGGAAGGAATCTCGGCAGCGTAGTTGCCGTTCTCATCGCTATCCACGCGCGCGATCACCTGGCCGCCGCCGCCACCCTTCCCGGTCACGGTCTCGATGCGCACCGTTCCTTCGGTGGGCTTCGCCGGCGGGCATGTTCCCCCGCCGACCGGGCAGGCCGGCATGAGGAGGATGCGGCCGGACACGCCAGTCGAGGCCGGTCGGGAGAGCCGGAATGTGGAAGCAGGCGCACTTCCCTCTGCGCCGAGAAAGATCCGCGGAGAGGGCGACTGGCTCACGCTGAGCTTGACATCGAGGCGGGTCGCGCACGAAGCGGTGAATGCGACGCCAGCACGCCGGGCGGCTTCGGTGCGAATGATGAGCGTCCGCGCCCTAGCCGACAGAGCCGGCCGCACCCCCGAAGCCGTGACTACACGCAGCGGCGCGTTGGCCAGCACTCGGCCCGAGAGGGGAGCCGAGCGTGTCGCCCCTCGAACATCGAGATGCCACTGGCGCCCTTGCCGCCAGACATAGAACGAGCGGCCCTCCGAAGTCGAGAGTGCCGCGGGTTTGCCGGACGTAGTGCCGGCCCAGCCTTGATTCGAGCAAGCCACCGCCGCGCCTGCCCCCGTGGCTCCGTCGCGGCTGAGGGCGACTGACGCTACGACAGCGGCTACTGAGACGAGTAGTAGAGCGAGAACAACTGCGGCGATGTTCCGAGACTTCACCTTCTGTACCAGTCGGAATGCTAGGCCGGGGGTTCCTTGCGAATTGTAAGGAGTCCGTTAAGGACGGGTCGGCTAGTCGCTTTTCAGTGTGCGTCGCGCACATGCCGACGAAGCGCGGCTTGCAAGCACGCGCTTGGCAAGCCTACTGCGGCTCTTCCCTTTTCTCACCCGCATCCGTGGCGCGGACGGGGCAGAACCTCAGCCACACCTGCCCGTTGATCGCCGGCCGTTGATCCCAGACCGACACACTCAAACCACATTGTTCGGCCCACTCGCTGATCCCCGCGAAGCTGTAGGTCACATGGGGGATGAAGCGCATGTCGTCCGGGGACAGATCGTCGCCGTCCTCAGCTTCGGCGGGCACGAAACGGGCGGCCGTCTCGCTACCTGTCGGCCAGTAGGAAGCGAGGAAGACACCCTCTTCGTTCGCGCTAAGCGCGAACGACTGCAGAGTCCTCAAGAGCATTCCGGGACAAGTGTGAGTGAAGATCGAGCGCGCGACGACGTAATCGAATTTGACCCCGAAGACACCCATGTCGCACTCGGCGTTGTCCGAGAAACGTGGGCGCTTTGCCGCCATGACCTCCACCCCGAGCGCGTGGCGGATGCCGGGCTCGACCATCTCGGCATAAGGTTCGATCCCGTAGTAGTTCTCGGGCTCGAGGAACCGCACCAGCCAATACCCAAGTCGAAGAACTCCGCAGCCGAAGTCGAGCAGGTTGTGATCCGGTCGCAGCCCGTTTTCCAAGAGGACGATGAACGAGTCGCGCCCCACACGCTCGAAGTCCTGCAGCGGTCCCCCGGTGTACGGCGCCTCTTCAGCAATCCGCTCGGCGATCCCCAGCATGGGCTCATGAAGCTCTCCGACGCTCACGGTCAGCCGATCCTACGTCGGTTCAGGATGCTCGCCACCCTTGGGATCAGTCACCTAGAGACAGCCGCAGCTTGCCACCATCCCCATCGAGCACGACTGCCAAACGATACAACGCAGATTACAAACTTGAGGAAGCCAAAATGGAGGGCTTGAAACCCACATGAGCAGCCCGGCAATACTCGAGGTCCAGAGGACGCTGACGAGCGCCGAGGTGGCTTGCTTAGAGGACGTCGGCCGCCTTTCTCATGTGCACCACCTCTCGATGTACCCAGCCTGGGCGCCCTCCGACAACTCGATCCACGAACCACGAATCTATGTCCTCCCCGGGGCTGAGGTCGGCGGCCGGGGGCTGATCCGGCGCGGGCAAGCCGTCCTCGCTCCGCCCGAGTTCTGGCCTACGGGGTTTACCGACCGCTTGTTTACGCCGGCTCCGGCAGGCGGCGCCGAGGACCCGGCGGAGCTCGCCGTCTGGCAGACGAGCTGCGTGGGCGCCCTTTTCGACGACGACGCTCACGTGATCTCGCTCGACGTACCGGTGGCCACCGCCGTCAATCCCAGTTTCGTCTACGGCCACGTCCTCCTGGAGATGCTGCCTCGGCTGCATCTGCTTGGCTTGGCCCGCGCCCTCGGCCTCACGTTTCCGCTTGCCCTACCTTCGACAGCGCCGGACTGGTTTCACGGCCTGCTCCGGCTTTACGTCCCTCCGACTGACGTCGTCTCTTTCGACCCAGCAGCAGAGCGAGTGACGGGGCCCTCGGTGGTCGCCCCGTCGATGATGCACTTCAACTACGTCTTCCATCCGGCGTTCATGGCGATGGCGGCAGACGTGAAGGCGCGAGCCGGCGTGGACGTTACGGCGCCACCGTCCGGCCGCCGACTCTACCTCTCACGGTGCCGCTTTCGCGAGACGAGCTGGAGCTGGCACGGCGTCGAGAACGAGCACGAGATTGAGGCTCTCCTCCGTGATGAGCACGGGTTCGAGGTGCTCTACCCGGAGGAGATGTCCCTGGCCGAGCAGCTCAGCGCCTATCACGGAGCCGCGATGCTCGTCGGCGAGTCCGGTTCGCAGATGCACAACAGCCTCTTCGCTCCACGTGGGGCAGCGGTCGTGGTGATGAACGAGAACAACGAGATCCAACGAATGATCTGCGAGTTCATGGGCCAGCCATTCGTCGTCGTCCCGCCTGAGGACGGCATCCTCCGTAGATACGACACCCACCCCTATGAGGGGTATTTCCGAGTTGACGCGGAAGCGGTCGTGCGCGCCGTCGTCGGGCTGGGCGCGGGCGATTGATCGTCAACTCTGCGGAGCCGTCGACTCACCCACTTTTGGCCTTGCGGGCAGCCCGGCACCAGCCGCAAGCTTAGACATGGTTCTTCGCAAATGGGCACCTCTGACCGCCTAGGCTCGCACAAGGACACTCCCGGTGAGGCATCTCTCCCACCCGCGCCGCTCGTGGACGGACGCACTGCCCGCGAATCGGGTCGCCTTCGGGCTGCGGTGGACTTGTTCGATCGAGCAATCGTCGCGGAACCGGACAATCCTGAGCCCTATCTCGAGCTTGCTCGGACGTTGCGCGAGTTGCGCCTCACGTCGACCGCGTGGGCGCGCCTCGCGTCGGTCGCCGACCGCTGGCCGCGCCGTTGGGAGGTCCACCTCGAGTTGGCCCGCTTGACCGAAAGCCGGGGTGAGGCTCACGTTGCGATCGACTGCTACGAGCGGGTCATTCAGCTGACACGCGAGACGGTCTGGGCAGAGCCTTACGTCGGAGCGGCCAGACAGTTGCGCAGGCTGCAGCGGGTTGCGGATGCAGAGACGCTGCTCGACCAGGCGTTCGACCTCTGCGCGGGCCAGGACTTCCAAGAGCGGTTGCTCCTTACGGAGCGAGCTCTCGTCCTAGTCGCTGCCGGTAGCTACCAGTTAGCCGAGAAGATCCTTCAGGAGCTCATCAAGACAACCGGGGACCACCGCACGGTCTGGGACTCAGCGCGGCTTCTGGCCGAGCAGCAGGAGTTTGAAGCCGCGCTGTCGTTGATCCGGTCACTCCGCAGCCTGGTGCACACACACAGTGTCGACACGCTTACCTATGACCGTTATGCGGTATTTGTCGCCGGCGCTGCGAAACTCGCCTCCGAGATCGATCGTGCGTGTGCGCGCGACGTCCTGCTGGAAGCACTCCCCATCTATCCACTGTCTGGCGTAGCAGAGGAACCGGCCGCGCAGCTGCTCGAGGTACTTCCCAACGTCGCCTACACGGTGCGGTACTACCATTCCTCCGGGATCCCGCCCGCGCCACCCGCTCGTCCTGAAGCGCTGCCCCCTCATCTCGATCACGCTGCGCGGCTCTTTCCCTGGCCTGCTCCGCGCACAGAGACGGTCCACTTCACGTATGTCGTGCCAGACGCCTATATCTTCGACAATCTGGGCACCGACCCGCGATCGCTCGTTCTAGACGCGGACGGCGCTTATGTCGAAGGACTCGTGTCTTCTCGTTACCCAGCCGTCCTCGGCCGACGAGCCGCCCGCGACCGGCGATCCATCAGTCAGCCTGGCATCAGCGAGGCGTTTGTCCTGCCGTCGATCGGAGGGTTGTCCAGCTACTACCACGCGCTGGTCGACATTCTGGCGTCGCTCGAGGTCTATCTTGAGCTCGGCCTCAGGTGCCCGATCATCACCCCAGGCCCGCTTTCCGGTTTGCACTCCGAGATCGTACGTGCCTCCGGGATCCCGTCTTCGACTTGCACATATACGTCACACGAGCTCAACGGCCGGCGAATCGGTCGGGCGATCTGCCCGGAGCCGGCGCGGGGCGACCTCTTCCGAAAGTGGTGCAGTCGCGTAGTCGGCAACGTCCTCGGGACATCTTCAGAAGCAGTTCCCGGCCATGTTGTCTACGTCTCCCGACGGGGCGCGCCGACTCGCAAGCTGGCGAACGAACTCGATCTCGAGTCCAGACTCATCCAGCGTTTCCAGGCAGAGATCGCTCACATGGAGGATCTCCCATTTACTCAGCAGGTGACTCTTGCGCGAAGAGCTTCGATCCTCGTCGGTCCGCACGGAGCCGGGCTGGCCAACATGGCCTTCATGCAGCCTGGGTCATGGGTGGTCGAGCTCTTGCCGGCGCGCTACGCTGTCGGCGTTTTTCGCATCCTGGCAGCAGAACTCGGACTCGGTTATCTCGCAATCGAGGGCGGCGTCCGCGATGCCGGTTCCATGGAGTGGGCCGTGACACTTGACCTCGTCGAGGAGATCGTGCAGTCCCTCGTCTACTCCGCCGCCTAGCGGCGTACTGGATCTTCTCCGAGGTGGACTGCGCAGGCTGATCAAGCGGACCGGCTGGGATCCGCGCGACTTCATCACGGTCGGGAACACGGTCGACTCGGATCCGGCGGGGCCGGAGGGCGACGAGCGCGCCTACTGCCTGCTCGAGCGCGTCGAGGGGACTAGAGCCAGGCCGTTTCAGTCTGCATCGGTACCGGGTTTCGGCGTCTCCTCAACCACGAGGTCGGCGCGCCGAACCCAGAACCCGACTGTTACTAGTGGCCTCAGCCGGCGCGTTTTCTGGCCACGATGAACTCCTGGTGATCGCCGCCCCGCTCGGGCGTGAAGCCGAGGACATCTAGATGCGCCATCCAGCGTTCGCTCGCGTATCGCTCCGAGATGCAGGTTTGGCCGAAGGACGGGAGGTAAACGGGATCGAAGCAGTAGCGACCGTCGTCGTAGGCTGCGAGCGCGCCCTCGAGATCCTGAAATGCCTTCGGGTCAGCGTGCGCGTTCGCGCCAGGCTCGGCGCGGAGCCGGGCGCAGTCCTCGATGAAGCTGCGGGCCCAGGTAGTCACCACGAGCATGCCTCCGGGTTTGAGAATGCGCGCGAACTCTGCGATCCATCCCGCGTGGCACTCCTCGGAGAGGTGCGAGAACACCGAGTATGCGTAGATGAGGTCGAACTGCTGCTCGGCGAAAGGCGAGGGGGCGAACCTGTCGGTCTTCTGAAATGTCCCCCACTTGCTCGTCGCCTGGCCGGCCTGGAGTGTCTCCGGGTTCGTATCGATCCCGAACAAGTTGGCTGGATCGACCTCGCGAAGGAAGAACCTGAGCACTCTGCCCCACCCACACCCAAAGTCCAGCACGGTCGTGGATGCCTCAATAGGGCCGACGTGCGCTTCGTAAAGCCTCTTGAAGACTCGGTATGCGTTGAAGGCATGACCCAGCGCTGCGTCGCCGCTCATGCCGACGACGCGAGTTTGTAAGGCCTCGTTTGGCAAGCCGGGTAGATATTCCTCGAGCGCGGGGCAGAGCCGCTGACCCGCCGTGTTGAGCCACAGCCATACGTCGTCGGGGACGCCTGCAAAGGTCGTCCTCGGAGGCGTCCGCAAGAGCTGGGCGAGGGCGTCCTGGCTCACGCCTCGAGCGATTCACCCCTCTGCTCGAAAACTGCCAGGGACGTTCGGAGACTGACGCTCTTCACGTCGACTCGGATTCTACGAGACAGCTCATCGACCAGCTGCACGAGCCCTCTTTTTTGAGACCACGGATGGGGGGCTTGGAACTCGGTCAGAAACTCCCAGTCCCAGTCCTCGAGCACGTACAGCCCCCCGGGACGGAGGAGCGGCCACAGCAGGTCGAAGCTCGCTCGTGTCGGCTCGTACCAATGAGAAGCGTCGTCGATGACGAGGTCCAATGGGCCCGTGAACTCGTCTCCGACTATCTCCGCTAGCCGCTCCGTATCGGCTTGGCTGACTCCCCAGTAAGCGCGCAGCCTTCCGTCAGTTCGGTCTTGGTAGTAGGCGAACTCCGGCCGGCTCGGCCCCGGAGAGATGTCAACGGTGACGAGCTTCTCCGGCTGAAAGTGCTCAAACCACAGACAGGCGCTCCCGCCCTCGTAGGTGCCGAGGTCGAGAATGCGCCGCGGCTCGAGTCCGGCGAGAGACTGCATGAAGCGGTCGACCAGGGAAGGCGGCTTGAGCAGAGCCAGGGTTCCCGGAGGGCGCTCCGCGTCCTCGGGGTCCGCATAGTGGAGCGTTACGCCATCGAGTCGCAGGAGGTTGCCGTCCCAATTGAGCACCGCCGAACGGTACCGCGAAAATCGTTGAGGACGAATGATGGCTCAGGCGTGCGGTGAGGCCGAAAACGTATGGCTGAGCTAGGCGCGCTCCACGAGAGCAAACGAGGGATGCAGACTGAGGTTCTTCACGTCGTCCTGCCGGGAAAGCTCGGCAACCAGGCGCACCAGCCCCTCGGCTCCTTCCAAGGAAGGCGGGCGGAGGTGGTCGGGCAGCACTTCCCAGTCCCAGTCCTCGAGCACGTAGAGCCCACCGGGCCGAAGGAGGGCAAAGAGGCAGTCGAAGCTCGCCCGCGTCGGCTCGTACAGATGCGAGGCGTCGTCGAGGACGCAATCGAGCGTCCCGCTGAACTCGCTTTGCACGATCTCGGTGAGCGCGTCTGTGTCGGACTGATCGACGCCTCGGTAGGCACGGACACCGGGAAGGGTCAAGGGCTCCGCGGTCAGATCGACCGTGACGAGCTTGCCGGGCTTCAGCAGCTCGCTCCACATAACAGCGCTTCCGCCCGTGTGGGTGCCGAGCTCGAGGATGCGCTTCGGCGCAATCGGCTCGATGAGAGCCAGTTCATTGTCGACCATCGAGCGGTGTTTGTGTACGACGAAGGCACCCTCGGGATGGACGGCATCGGGCAGGTAATCGACCGAGAAAACGAGACCGTTCAGGCACAGGAGATTCCCGTCCCAATCCACAGACGGGACCCTAGCGCGATGAGGCCGAGCGTTCGGGGACAATGGCACACCCGACATAAGCTGCAACCCGGGAGGGATGAAGGACGTCAGAACTGGGTCAAGACTTGACATTTGCTCCCGTTGAGTGGCCGAGTTTCAGGGCGCAGCTGGATGAGCTCGACCGTGCGCTCGATTTGGCGGAGCTCTCCAAACAGCTCGCCCCGATCCCGCTCGATGTCTGGGCCGCGATCATTCTCGACCCGATGCTGCATCTGCCTCGAACCGGCCACCTACTACCCAGGATGCCCGCCGCCGAAATACAGGACGAGTGGACGGGTGCTCATGGCCCTGCCCTGATGCGCTTGTCCCTCGGCTTTGTACGGTCCCTTTTGGAGCTTGCTGGGCACGCGCTCCGGTCCGGCCCAGTGCTTGACTACGGCGTGGGTTGGGGCCGCCTCAGCCGGCTTCTGCTCAAGTACGTACCTGTAAAGGACTTGCACGGGGTCGACGCTTGGGAAGCCAGCCTGGAGCAGGCACGGGCTTGCGGGCTCCCTCACAAGCTGAGCCTCGTCTCCACGCGCCTAGAGGAGGGAGAACTTGGCGATTCGTTTTCCCTGATCTATTCGTTCTCTGTTTTTACGCATCTCGCCCCCGAAGCTTTCACGCACAACCTTGGCCGCTTGGCCGAGGCTCTTCGCCCCGGAGGGCAATTGGTCCTGACGGTTCGCCCGCCCGAGTTCTGGAACTCTCCGCGAATGAATCCCGATCGCGATGAACGTGGACCTCTCGGCCAAGACATCGAGCACATAGGCAACACGAGGCAGGACTACGGCGATACTGTCGCCACGCCAGCTTGGATAGCGGTACAGATGCGTTCCTGCGGTCTCGTGGATCTCCAGACCGATTGGAATTATGCGGACCCTTATCAGGTGCTCTGGTCGGGTCGACGACCCGAGTAAGACTCACCGGTTTCTCGATTGAGATATCCCGTCGCGAGCTGCGGGCATGATGTGACGTGACGAGCGTTCTCGTCGCAGGCGCGCTCGCCAACAAGGTGGGCTACGGGGGAGAGGCCTGGGTTCGCCTTTCCTATGTGCTCGGCTTCCGGCGGCTCGGGCTCGAGACGTTCTTCGTGGAGGAGATCGAACGGGCCAGCGACGATTCGATTGGCTACTTCTCCGAGGTGGTCGAGCGCTTCGGGCTCGCTGCGGCACTCCTCGACCCCGACGGAGACCCTGTGTACGGCGAGCCGCCCGAGGAGACCGACCTGCTCGTCAACATCAGCGGGAACCTCCGCTCTGAGCGGTCACTTGGCCTCGCCCGTCGAAGGGCGTACGTCGACATCGATCCCGGCTTCACCCAGATCTGGCAGGCGCAGGGCGCGCTCTCGCTCGAAGGGCACGATGTCTACTTCACGATCGGGGAGAACATTGGCCACCCCGGGTGCCCGATCCCCACAAACGGGATCGACTGGCGACCGACGCGGCCTCCGGTCGTCCTCTCGGACTGGCCTGTGGCGGCGAACGGCATCGCCGATCGGTTCACGACGGTAGCTAGCTGGCGCGGCGGCTACGGAGCGCTCGAGTTCGAGGGCGCCCACTACGGCGCCAAGGTGCACGAGTTCCGGAAGTTTGTCGAGCTGCCCGGTCGCGCGCCCGGCACCTTCGAGTTGGCGCTCGACATCCACTCCGACGAGAAGGACGACTTGGCACTCCTGCGCGAGAACGGCTGGCAGCTCGTCGACCCGCAGGAGGTCGCGCGCGATCCGCTCGAGTTTCGCGGGTACGTTCAGGGCTCGGGCGCAGAGTTCTCCGTCGCGCAGGGGATCTACGTCGAGACCGGAAGCGGCTGGTTCAGCGACCGCACCGTTCGCTACCTCGCCTCGGGGAAACCTGCGCTCGTCCAGGACACCGGCTTCACGCGCTCGATTCCGGCCGGGGAGGGCCTGCTCGCCTTCCGCACGCTCGAGGAGGCGACGGAGGGCGCGCGGGAGATCGCGGCCGACTACGACCGGCACACCCGGGCCGCGCGGCGTCTCGCGGAGGAGGAATTCGACTCCGACCGCGTGCTCAGCCGCCTCCTCGAGGACGCGCTCGCCTGAATGGCGCTGCGGATTCTCCTGAGCGGCACATTGGCAGGCGTTCCGGGCCAGGGCGGCGCAACCTGGGCGATCCTCCAGTACGCGCTCGGCTTCCGGAACCTGGGGCACAAGGTGGCTTTCGTCGAGCCCGTCGACGCGGCGACCCCGGAGGTCGTGGCGTACTTCAGTCGCGTCGCGGACGAGTTCGGGCTCGACGCTGCGCTTGTGGTTGCGGGAACGCATGAAACGGTCGGGTCGTCGTACAAGCAGGTTTTCGAGGCTGCACGAGCCGCAGATGTGCTGGTGAACGTATCCGGAGTCCTGCGTGAAGAGGCGCTCCTCGAGGCGCCGGTGCGCGTCTACCTCGACGTCGACCCGGCCTTCAACCAGCTCTGGCACGAGGACGGGATCGAGGTCGGGCTCGACGGCCACACGCACTTCGTGACTGTGGGTCAGGCGCTCGGGCAGCCGGACTGCGACGTGCCGACCCTGGGGCGTGACTGGATCCCGACCGTCCCCCCGGTTGTGCTCGAGCGCTGGCCGCGGGCGGACAGGATCGAGCACGACGCGCTGACGACGGTCGGCAACTGGCGCGGCTACGGCTCGATCGAGCGCAACGGCACTCACTATGGGCAGAAGGCACACTCGCTCCGCAACTTCCTCGACTTGCCGGCGATGACCGGCGAGCGGTTCGAGCTCGCGCTTGCGATCGATCCGGGCGAGACGCGCGATCTCGAGGCGCTGGAAGCCCATGGCTGGGGACTGCTCGACCCGGTCCGAGAGGCAGGCACGCCGCACGACTACGCCTCGTTCGTGCGGGGCTCGAAGGGGGAATTCGGGATCTCCAAGAGCGGCTACGTTGTCTCACGGAGCGGCTGGTTCAGCGATCGCAGCGCTTGCTACCTCGCTTCTGGACGACCTGTGATCGCGCAGGAGACGGGGTTCAGCCGCTTCCTGCCCACGGGCCAGGGGCTGTTCGCTTTCGAGAGCGCAGAGGACGTCGTGCCCGCAATCGACGAGCTGCGCCGCGACTACAAGCGCCATGCGGCCGCAGCCCGCGCGATCGCCGAGGAGCACTTCGACTCCGATCTGGTCCTGACGAGGCTGTTGGAGCGGGTGTGGCCATGAGCCCCAGGTTGGCACTGCTCCGGACGAGTGGGTCCGCGTTCGGCTTCAGTCTCTTCCAGACCGTCCACCGGTGGATGGACGAAGACAAGATCTCCGGAGTGAGCGTGGCCGCAATTCTGGTCGTGGCTCTCCTCTATGTGTGGTGGTCGCGTTGCCTGCAGGAGGCGGGTCGGGGCGAAGGATCGCCACTACCTGGGCTGCTCGTGCTCGCCGCCGCCTGGTCGTTCGCCGCGCTCGGGGTCGGAGCGCTCGCCGAGTGCCGCCCGACGTGCCATCGCTCCGAGTTGTTCACACCGATCGGGAACACAGCGTTCGGCGCGGCGGCCGTTGGGGCGAGCTGGTGGGCGATTCGCCGCCACCCGTCGCCGGTCCCTGCCCGTGCGGGCCTCATCTCCGCGGGACTCGTCGCCGCCTCGCTCACGCTCCAGGCGTTGACGTAGGCGTGGAACTTCGCGACACGCTCGAGGAGCTCCTCGGTGCCGCGGTCGTGCGTCTCGAGCGACGCCCATACGCCTACGAGACGAGTCACCCGCTGGAGGAGCTCGACGTCGAGCTCGAGGACGGTCGAACCCTGCGTCTGCTCCGCAAGGACCTTGCAACCTCACCGGCGAAGAGGCCTTCCTTCCTCCACGAGCCTGCTCGGGAGATCGAGACCTACCGGCGCGTGCTGGAGTCGGCAGATCTCGGCACGGCCAGGTTCTACGGGGCTGTGGACGAGCAGCTCTACATCGAGAAGGTCGAGGGGAGCGAGCTCTGGCAGCTCGGCGAGCTAGAGGTGTGGCAACGGGCGGCACGCTGGCTGGCCGGGATGCATGCCGCGCTCGCGGATCAGGCCGATCAGCCGCATCTACTCCGGTATGACCGCGACTTCTACCGCCTGTGGCTCGTTCGCGCCGAGACGATCTCAGGCGACCTCGGCCTCGTTGCGAGGATGTACGACGACGTCGTCGAGCGCTTGCTCGCCCTTCCCCAGGGCCTCATCCACGGGGATTTTTATCCCTCGAACATCCTCGTCGCCCAGGGCCGGATCTGTCCGGTCGATTGGGAGCTGGGCGCTGCCGGCCCGCTGCTGTTGGATCTCGCGGCGCTCACGACGGGATGGCCCGAGGTCGACCAGGAAGCGATCGCTGCCGCGTACGGCGAGGTCTCGAGCGAGGCGCTCGATTGCTGCCGTCTCCAGCTCGCCGTCCGCTGGCTCGGCTGGTCGGACGACTGGACGCCGCCGCCGGAGCATGCGAAGGACTGGCGGCGCGAGGCGCTAGCGGTAGCCGAACGGCTCGCGGTCTGACAGAAATAACGGCAGTGGATCGGCGCGAACAGATCAAGCGGGCACTTGACGAGACTTTCGAGGGCGCCTGGCGCGTTGGAGACCCCTGGGACCTGGAGACTTCGCGGCTCGATCAGGAGAGCTATTCGCGCCAGCTGGCGCTGGTCGGCGACCGCCGTTATGGCCGCGTCCTCGAGATCGGCTGCGCGGCGGGCGCATTCACGCGGAGGTTGGCCACAGTCGCCGATCGCGTCCTGGCCCTCGACGTCGCTCCTTCCGCGATCGAGCGGGCGCGGCAGGACGTACCGCCGAATGTCGAGTTCCGCGCCGGCGACGTCATGGAGCTCGACCCCGTTCGCGAGGGGCCCTGGGATCTCGTCGTCATGAGCGAGACGATCTATTACCTGGGGTGGCTCTACACGTTCTTCGAAGTCGGCTGGCTCGCAGACCAGGTATTCGAAGCAACGCAGCCGGGCGGCCGCTTCCTGATGGCGAACTCGTACGGAAGCAGTTCGCAATCGCTGATGCAGCCGTGGCTCATCGACACGTATCGCGACCTCTTCGTCAACGTCGGGTTCAAGCTCGAGGCGCGCGAGAGCTTCCGCTCGGAGAAGGGCGGCGCGGAGTTCGAGACTACGATCTGGCTCTACGAGAAACCTTCCGGGTGAGGCGCTACCTGATCGTGAACGCGGACGACTTCAGCCGCAGCCCGGGCATCAACGAGGGCGTGGCGGAGAGCCACGAGCGAGGCATCGTCACGAGTGCGAGCCTGATGGTGCGTTTCGCCGCGGCGAAGGGAGCCGCCTCGTATGCGCGTGCGCATCCGCCCCTCAGTGTCGGCCTCCACGTCGACCTGTCGGAATGGACGACGCAGAACGGTGAGTGGCGCCCGCTCTACGAGCGCGTCCCGGAGGGCGACGAGGGGGCCGTCGCCGCCGAGATCCACGGGCAACTCGCCGCGTTTCGCGAGCTCCTCGGGCGTGACCCGACACACCTCGACGCCCACCAGCACGCCCAACGCGACGAGCCTGCGAAGTCGATCCTGCTCGAGCTGGCCACCGAGCTGGGCGTGCCGCTACGGGATTTCAGCACTCGTGTTCGTTACTCAGGGAGCTTCTATGGGCAGACCGCGCAAGGCGAGCCTTTGCCGAAGGCGATCTCCGTCGACGGCCTCCTTGCGACTCTCTCCGAGCTGCCGCCGGGAACCACGGAGCTCGGCTGCCACCCGGCCGCCGCGGAGGATTTCGAGTCGATGTATCTGGGCGAGCGGCTCGAGGAGGTTCACACCTTGTGCGATCCGCGAATCGCAGAGGCGCTCGCGGCTGCGGAGATCGAGCTTCTCTCTTTTGCCGAGGTTGCGTAAGAATACGCCGGAGCAGATGTTCATTTCGCCCGCTGAAGTCCAGGATCAGAAGCTGAAGGGACGGCTGCGCGGGTACAACAAGCGGGCGGTCGAGAAGCTGCTCCAGGACGTCGTCGCGAGCTACGAGCGGGTATGGGAAGAGCGCGACCTGTTGCGAACTCGGGTCAGGGAACTGGAGAAAGAGCTCGCTCCGTTACGGGGGGCCCAGCTTCACCTCAGCGACAGCCTTGTCACGGCCGAACGCGCGGCGGCCGAGGTGCGGGCACAGGCAACGAAAGATGCGGAGGACCTACTGGCGCAGGCGCGTGCCGAGAGTAAAGCGCAGCAGAGGGAAATGAAGGCGCGGCGCACCCGGCTCAAGAACGAGATCGCCCGACTCGAGATGGTCGAACGAGAGCTGCAGGCGAGCCTGCGCGCGTTCCTCCTCGCGGGGCTGGAGCTCGTGGAGGATCGTGAGGCTACCCGGACCGCTCCGGTGGTCGAGGTGCCACTCTCGAACCGGAACACCCCAGACTCCGCCACTGCTCAGCGCGGCTAAAACCCTCCTAGCCCCCGAGCCGCGCGAGGTAGCGAAGCGCGCCGATTGCGGGCAGGAAGAAGTACGCCCCGCCCTTGACCGAGACGAACCGGGGCACGCCGTTCACGCGCTCGCGGATCGTGTCCGACTGGACCGTGAACGTCCCGCCGTGCGGGCTCGACGGCGCCACGAGCGGATCGGCGTCGTTGTAGAGCCCGGCGAACTTCGGGCTGTTCAGCCAGGTGTCGTTCACGAACTCGAACTGCCGCGCGATGTTCCCGTTCAGGCAGATGAAGTGGAGCCCGCGCTCGTGCTCGGGCGCGTCCCCGCTCACGGCCCGGTCCGCCGTCAGCAGCTCGTCGCCGTATTCGCGGCCCCGGCGCAGGATCCGGTGCCGCCGGTTGATCGCCCACGACTTCCCTGTCCCGGGCTTCGGATCGAGCGAGTCGCGCGGGTTCGTCCGCCGGATGTGCGCGCCGATCGGGCAGCGCGCGCCGTACGGGTCGTCGTGGAAGTAGGCGAAGTCGTTGGCCGTCGCGCGCTCGGGATCGTCGCCGTCTGGGGCGAGCGCAAGCGGTGCGCCGCTCGGCCAGCGTCCGACCATCTTCGCGGCCAGGCGGTCTCTGCGGCGCGCGTCGGAGCTCCCGTCCGGGTGCCTCGTCACCTCGTCGAGGAAGCGCCAGAACCCGGTCACGTCCTGGCGTAGCTGGCGGAAGACGAGGTACGTACCGTTGCGCGCGAGCTCGGGGCGGGCGTCGAGCAGCGGCTGGTCCGTGTAACGCCCGTACTCGTTCGGGTAGCCGAGCACGAACTCGCCGAAGCGGAGCGTGGTCTCGGGCGGGCCCTTCTTCGAGAGGCCCTCGATGATCGGCTGCGAGATGCCGTCGGCGAAGCCGAAAGGCTCGCGGCGGTCGAAGTCGGCGGTTTCGAGACTCGCGAGGATGCGCAGCCCGGGCCTGACCCCGGCCTCGTGCTCGCCCACGAGGGCGCCGAGCGCCGGCTCGTCGCGCGCATAGAGGAGGAGCGCCGCATGCACCTCGGGCGTGCGCGGGCCGCCCCAGTCCCAGTGCTGCGGCGCGTTCTCGGCGATATCACCGAGGTTCCGGCTGCGGTGCTCCGCTGTCATTCCGTCAGCGAACTCGTTCGAGAACAGGCCGACGACGGCCTCGTCGAGACCGAGCCTCCGCAGGCCGGCGCTCGTCAAGGCGACGTGGACGGCGCGCCCGTTCGGCCGCGCATCCGCGGCCGTGACGGTGAGTCCGCCGAGCCAGGCGCGGGCGGCGGCCGGGTCATCGATGCCGAGGAGCAGGAAGCGGGCCGCGTTCAGGCTCCCGTAGCCGCGGGCTACGAGCCCCTGGACGTCTTGGAGCTCCGGCGCGCTCACAGTGCCCGCAGCCAGTCGTCGGTCAACTCTCTCTTGAGCCCGGCGCGAATCCGCTCGTTGTTGCGGATGTTCGCCGCCGACAGCTGCCCGTACGCGGAGTACCACACCCGCGTCGGCACCTGGTGCAGCCGCAGGTAGTCCTTGAACGCGAGCTCGTCGCGGCAACCGTCGGCGATCAGCCACCTCGCCCGGGGATAGCCGTAGCCGTTGCTGAAGACGATGTTCAACCCCCACGCGATCTTGTCGATGAAGTCGTCCATGTAGCTCTCGAGGCTGCCGTCGTAGTTGCTGGCGAAGATCACGCGACGCTTGCCGTCGAGGAAGACCCAGCGGGCGAAGTGGATCGTCTTCACGCCGGCCAGGTTGCCTCTGTTGAAAACATGCCTCGTCACGTAGTCGATCGCGAAGAGGACGACGGTCAGCGTCATCCGCCGGAAGAGGCCGGGCTTGACGAAGCCGAGAGCCGAGAACGGGTTCTGCACGAGCTGGTCCTCGAGCGCGGCAAGCTCCTGGACGAGCTCGGGAGGCGGCTTCACGTGCGGCGCCTGGTCGCGGCGCTCGTGGCGGCGGAGCAGGACGAGGAAGATGGGCGCGGCAACGAGGAGCAGCGGGAGGAGCACGAGCGTGAGCAGCGCCACGCCGACGAGGTGCGCCAGCTCCCGGAGCCGGAAGCCGAGATCGAGGCCCTCCGGCGGGTGCAATGCCCAGCGGAGCGAGGGGTCGCCTTCGACGTGGTCGCAGACCGCGCGCCGGACCGTGCGCGGGTCCTTGTGGCGCAGGCCGTCGGCGCTGTCGATGAAGTCCTCGAGCTTGTCGTGCAGCTCGGCCTCGCCTCGGATCTGGCGCCGTGTGCGGCCGACCGTGTTCACGTAGAAGGCCTGCTCCCGGACGCGGTGGCGCCGCAGGTAGTCGAGGCGCTGCTCGCGAGTCGGGCGCTCGGGATAGTCCTCGCAGTGCCCGAAGAGACGGTCGAGCCCGTCGCCGGCAAGATCGACGAGCTGCCCGAGATGCTGTTCGCGCGGGAGGTCGAGGTCGACCATGTAGAGGAGCGACGCGGGCAGGGGCTCGTCGCGGAGGTCTCTCGCCTCGTCGAGCACGATGAAGCGCGCGAAGTGGACGCCGTCGAGAGCCGCGAAGTCGACGACCGAGCCGTTCGCCACTCCGTCTCCCATCGACTCGAGGAGCGTCTTCAGGCTCTCGACCTCACCGGTCCGGACAGGGGCGACGAGGGTCAGCGCAACCTGATGCGGCATCGGCCAGTCCCGCTCAGATCGGCCGCGTTAGGGCGAAGTGCAGGATCATGCTGCGCCCCCAGAAGACGAGCCCGAGGTAGACACCGGGGGAGACCTCGCGGATCTCGTCCCTGATCCTCTTCGCCACGAATGACGTCTTCGAGTAGTCGAGGACGATCGTCTCCTGGTCGTCGAACCAGCTCGTGTCCTTGTAGACCTTGGCCCGAACGGCCTTGATCCCGAAGGGCAGGACGAGGTTGCGCAGGTCGCCCTTCGCCGGATCGAAGACCTTGCCCTGCCAGACGAGGAGGCGGGCGAACTTCTTGGTCGGCCCGGCGATCTGGGTCCCTGGAGCGACAAGGACCGTCCCGTCCATCTTCCCGACCGGGATCTCGCCCGCGTCACTGCTGCGGAAGAGCGTGGCGAGCTCATCCGGCGACATCTCGAGCAATTGCGGCGCGTCGACAACAACCATGGTGTTTGCTCCCTTCGAAAGCGTTGGGAGGGTCGGGCCGCCCCGCGAACCTAGCACTGTCGACCCGCATCAGCCAAGCAGAGCCACGTTGACGCGTTCTGCGGAGAGTGCTTACATCGGCTAGCCCGTCCGCGGCCAGCGGGGCAGTTCGCTCATCGTCAGTGAAAGGAGCGTTCGATGCCAGGCTCGCGGTTCTCGTCTCTCTTCGATGGCTTCTCCGAGCGGCTCGACAAGCGGATCGGCTGGCACCGCATGCCGTTGCCGGTCGGCATGCTGACGCTGATCGGCCTGCGCGACCGGCTGCGCGACAAGAACCTCTACGACACCGGCCGGGGCGCTACCGACGGCGTGGAGCCCGCGGACGAGCGCTATCGAACGGCGCGCACGATCGACGGCTCCTTCAACGACCTCGACGATCCGCTGATGGGGACCAAGGGCAGCCGCTTCGGCCGCAACGTCCCGCTCCGTTACACGCAGGCCGAGCCGCCCGAGGCGCTGCTCGATCCGAACCCGCGCGTGATCAGCCGGGAGCTGCTGACGCGCGACGAGTTTCAGCCGGCGACGACGCTCAACCTGCTGGCCGGGGCCTGGATCCAGTTCGAGGTGCACGACTGGTTCAGCCACGGGAAGGGCGAGCCGGATGATCCGTGGGAGATCGAGGTCGAGGACGACGACCCATGGCCGGAGCATCCGATGAGGGTGCAGCGGACGCGGCGCGACCCGAGCGGCGACTCGAACGGGCCCGCGACGTTCCTCACCGAGGACACCCACTGGTGGGACGGTTCGCAGATTTACGGCGGCGACGCGGCCTTCGCTGACGCGCTGCGGACGCATGTCCACGGCAAGCTGAAAGTGGACGACACGGGGCTCCCGCCGGTCGAGCTCGAGGAGCACATCGACCTGACGGGCGTCGCCGGGAACTTCTGGGTCGGGCTCGCGCTCCTCCATTCCCTGTTCATGCGCGAGCACAACGCGATCTGCGACAACCTGCACGCGCAGCACCCCGAGCTCGACGATCAGGATCTCTACGACAAGGCCCGGCTCGTCAACGCAGCCCTGATGGCGAAGATCCACACGGTCGACTGGACGCCCGCCGTCATCGCGCACCCGACGACGGTGCTCGCCCTGCGCGCGAACTGGTGGGGTCTCGAGGGCGAGCGGCTCGACAAGCTGCTCGGCAGGCGCACCGGGAACGACGTCGTGCGCGGCATCCCCGGCTCGGAGACCAACCACCATGGGGTTCCGTACTCGTTGACCGAGGAGTTCGTGGCGGTCTACCGGATGCACCCGCTGATCCCGGACGAGTTCAGCCTGCGCTCGCTCGAAGACGATCGTGAGCTCCGGAGCGTGACCCTGCCCGACCTCGGCGCGCTGCAGGTCCGCGGAATGCTCGCCGAGCTGTCGATGACCGACCTCCTCTATTCCTTCGGCACGATGCACCCGGGTGCGATCACGCTCCACAACTACCCGAAGTTCCTCCAGCACTTCGACCGGCCGGACGGGTCGTTGATCGACCTTGCGGCAATCGACATCCTGCGCACGCGCGAGCGCGGGGTGCCTCGCTACAACCAGTTCCGGCGGCTCTTCCACCTCGAGCCGGTCGAGAGGTTCGAGGAGATGACCGACAACCCCGAGTGGGCAGAGGAGCTGCGATGGATCTACGGCGACGTCGAGCGCGTCGACCTGATGGTCGGCATGTACGCCGAGCCGAAACCGAAGGGCTTCGGGTTCAGCGACACCGCGTTCCGCGTCTTCATCCTCATGGCCTCGCGGCGGCTGAAGAGCGACCGGTTCTTCACGCGCGACTACCGGCCCGAGGTGTATACGCAGGCTGGCATCGACTGGGTGGAGCAGAACTCGATGCGCTCGCTGCTGCTGCGCCACTTTCCCGCGCTCGAGCCGGCTCTGCGCGGGGTCGAGAACCCGTTCGCGCCCTGGGTGCGCACGGGCGCGGTCCCGGCTTGATGCTGAGCGGTCTTGCCCGCGTCACGCTCGCGGGGGTTCGGATCTTCAACGGCACGGCGGGCCTCGTTGCGCCGGGCATGATGGCGAAGCGCCTCGACCTCGAGGACGCGGCCGGGCCGATGGGCTATCCATTCCGCATGTTCGGAATCCGGACGATCCTGATCGGGGTCGACCTGCTCTCGCGCGATCCGGAGGTGCGCCGCCACGCCGTGCGGGCGGCTCCGCTCATCCACGTCTCGGACACCGTCTCGGCTTATGCGGCGGGCAAGACGGGAGCCCTGCCGCCGAAGGCAGCCAAGATGGCGACGACGATCTCGGCGGTAAACGTTGCGCTCGCGCTGCTCGCCAACCGGCGACCCGCCCGCTGAAAGCCGCTTTCGCAGGCGCGTTACCGCTGATGGCGCAGTGCTGCGGTTGCTGGTCCAGGGCCGGGGTGATCGCTTGAGCCGGTTAGGGTGTTCAGGTGGGTGAGCGGGTTCCTGACGACGTGGCAGCGACGCCGGTCGAGCGGGCCGAGACTGAGGTGATGTTCTTGCGCACCGCGGATGAGCCGGTCGAGATCCGGCGCGGCTGGGAGCGGCTGGAAGCGGTGGTGGGCCTTCGCGGCCGGAAGTTCTTCGGGGCGTTTGATCCGTCGACACGGGAGTACCGCGTGTGCGTTCAGGTGAGAGAGGGCGACGACCCGGCCGCGCTCGGGCTGGAGTTGGGCATGCTCCCCGGCGGCCGATACCTGCGGGCGCGGCTTCGGGGCGACCCGCCGGAGGTGTACGAGCGGATCGGCCCCACGTTCGCGGCGCTGGTGAAAGCAGCCCGTCCGGACGAGACGCGGCCGAGCATCGAGTTCTACCGCCACCGCGACGAGATTGATTTGCTCCTTCCGGTCGCCGACTCGCCCGCTGCGACCGCTTAGCTCGCTGGCTATGGGCGCCCGCCGATGACAGCTTCGCGGGCTTCGGTGTCGTGGTCGATACGAGGGTCGGCGGACTCCACGGCAGTGTCGCACCTAGGCGGGAAACACCTCGTCGCCGGTCGGCTCGTAGTGCTCGACCTCGTTCAGCTGCTGCCGCAGCTTTGAGAGCTCGGAGTACATGCGCTTCCTGGCGCGGCTCTGGTTGCCGAGCGGGCGGTGCTCGGCAATGCAGTGCCAGGGGTTGAACGACAGCACCTTGGCGAATTCCAGCTGCTCGGGCGAGTCGAATTTCTGCTTTGGGATCCGCAGCACCGCGACGGGGACGCGCGGCGAGAGCTTCATCGGCCAGAGCACGGCGTTGTTCTCGATCGGCATCCGGAACGGATCGGTCTGGAGCTGCAGCAGGACGTCGAACTCGACGTCCTGCTCCGCGAGCGTGGCGACCATCGCGGCGCGGAGGTAGTTGTCGGGTGGGCGTAGAGGCAGGCGCGGCACGCGTGTCCTCGTCTTCAGCCTCGGCCGGAACGAGTACTGCATCGCCTGCCCCTCGCCGAGCAGGTAGGGCACGCAGCTGAAGTACTCGCCTTCGAGCGGGCTCGTCTGTGTCTTCGTCCAGAGCAGCTGCATGATCGAGTCGAGGACGTGCGAGTCGCGGGGGTTGAGGAAGTAGAAGATCTGCGCGTTCTGGTAGCTCCAGCGCTGGAGCTCGGCGTTCGCGCGTGTGTCCGGGGTGACGAACGTCGGGGTCGAGACGCCGGTCAGGTCCTGCGTGTGCTGCTCGTCGTCCAGCAGCTTCGGCCCGGGGGCACCCATCAGCTTGACGCTGATGCTCATGAAGCCAACGTCGTCGATGTCCGGCGTCACGTACGGCCCAGGGCCGGAGAAGCGCACCCAGGCGCGAAAGGTGCGCGGCTCGATGAAGATCCCGCGTCGCAGGTGCTCCGGGAGGTCGTCGCGGACCGTTAGCTCGGCGCGGATGATCCCGTGCGTCTTCGTGTTCCCGCCGCGCTCGAAGTGGCCGGGGTTCCAGAGCCTCCTCAGCTGCGCGGTGAAGGTCTCGATGATCTGCTCGAGGTGAGCCTCCTCGTCCGGCTGCGGCTTCTCCTCGGCGATCTTCAGGCCCTCGTCCTTGCGCTTGCGGTTGATCAGCGCCGTCACCAGCCGCGCGACCCGGTCGCGGAGGAGCCGGTCGAAGGCGGGGCGGAAGAACGGATCGACACGGCGCTCCGCGTGAATCGCGAAGGTGAGCGCGCGGGCGATCCAGTTGAGGAGGAAGTTGCCCGTGTCGGGCGGCGGGAGGCCGAAGCCGGGGCCTGGGTTGGAGCGAGCGACCATCGATGTCCTCGCCGCAGCCGGGGCATCGTAGTGCTTATCGAAGCGGAGGGAGCCCGCGTGGGCCCCCTCCGCTCCTGTTGCAGTCGCCGCCGCCCTACGGGCCGACGGTGAGCTTGGCTTCGTAGATGTTCTGGTTCCGGTTACCGGTGTTGCCCGACGGCGGGCCGGGCGCCGGGTCGAGATCACATGGGGTGACGTCGCGGTTGTCGGCCCACGCGACGTGGACGATGTTGTTCGCGCCGTTCCAGTAGGCGTCGAGCTCGATGTAGTCGCCGTGGAACGCGGCTGTCCCGCCGCCGAACAGTCGGCATTCGGGATTGTGCGAGATGTTCGTGACGCGGTCCGGCGCGTCGAACGACGGCCAGGTCGCGCCGTTGCAGTTCGTGCACGAGTAGTAGACGTCGAGCGCCTCGTTTGTCGGCGTCACCGAGTTCCGGAAGTCGTACCAGGCGACGTGCAGGGCGTGGTTCGACACCTCGATCGTCGGGAAGATCTGGTGCTTTGCCCCAGGATCGTCGTTCACCTGCACCGCGGAGCTCCACGACGTGCCCCCGTTCGTCG
>Ga0307278_10000034_pt1 | contig 64158 bp, 55 predicted proteins | sample ER_DNA_117_FD_194482 | JGI IMG/M metagenome (GOLD analysis project Ga0307278, IMG submission 194482) | Bulk soil microbial communities from the East River watershed near Crested Butte, Colorado, United States - ER_DNA_117 | ecosystem: Environmental > Terrestrial > Soil > Floodplain | place... | reverse complement strand
GAGGACCACGTGCTGCTCCGCGCCGGCCTGGAGCGCCTGCTCGCCGCCCTGGAGATCCGGCGGACCGTCCCGCGGACCGCCATCGTGATCCTGTCGCAGTCGAGCTGCACCGCCTTGGTCAGCCCCCGGCCGAGGTGGACGGACTTCATCGGCAGCGACTCGCGACAGTGGTGCTAGCTTCATTTCCATGCTGCGTGCGTCGAGCCCGCGACGCCGCCTGCTGGTGGTGGCGGTCGCGCTGGTGACGGCGGTCGGCGGGCTCGCCGTCGTCGCGCTGCGCCTGGCCGGCGGCCCGGAAGGCGGGGGCGCCGGGACGGCGACGGCCGTGACGCCGGTGGTGCTGGTGCCCGGCTACGGCGGCACGTCCGCCTCGCTGGCCACCCTCGAGCGGCGCCTGCGCACCCCACTGCGCCCGGTGGTCGTCGCCGACCTGCCCGACCGGGGCACCGGCGAGATCGACGCCTCGGTCCGCGCGCTCGGCCGCACCGTCGAGGCGACCGGCGCCCGCGCGGTCGACCTGGTCGGCTACTCCGCCGGCGGGATCGTGGTGCGGGCCTGGCTGCGCCAGGACGGCAACGCGGCCCGCGCGCGCCACGTGGTGCTGCTCGGCAGCCCCAACCACGGCGCCGAGCTGGCCACGCTCGCCGGCACGCTCGACGCGTCGCTGTGCGCCGCCACCTGCGCCGACCTGGCGGCCGGCTCCCGCTTCCTGGCGCGCCTCAACGCCGGCGACGAGACCCCGCCCGGGCCGGACTACACCAGTGTATGGACGCAGCAGGACCAGATCGTGACGCCGCCGGCCTCGGCGCGGCTGCACGGCGCGGTGAACGTGCGCGTCCAGGACGTCTGTGCCGACGCCGCTTTCGGCCACAGCGGCCTGGTCCGCGACCCGCTCGCGCTCGGCCTGGTGGTCCGCGCCGTCGAGGGCGACCTGGCGGGCGCGCCGGCCCCGGCGGACTGCCCGGCTTTGCGCGCCCTCGGGGCGCTGACGCCGTAGTCCCCAGTACCGCATGGGCTGGTTTGCCATGAGCGTGCCGCTGGCTACGCTCTGGCCGCCTTGCGGCGTTCAACGACCAGCCGTCGTCGCTCGGGTGGGCTGGGACAAGGAGGTCGAGGCTCAGATGAGTCACGTCAAGACTCCAAGGCGCGGCGCGATCCTGTTCCTTCCGGGGGTGCTCCTCGTCCTTTCGTCGTGCTCGGGGACCGAGGACGGCGGCTCGGGGACGGCGGCGCCGTCGACCGGTCCGACGATCACCGCCACGACGCAACCCGAGCGGGCGACGTTCACCCGGCGGGACGTGCCAGCCAACGGGGTCGCCAGGCAGGTGGCCTTCTTTATCGGCGCGGGCGATACGAACCCCGAGTGCACCTTCCCACGCCCGTTGCCCGGAGGCGGGACGCCATATATCGCCATGCCGGGCACGAGCGGGACGCTGGTGGATCCTGTCGAGCGAGACGCCACGCTGGAGGTGTTCCAGGCGAGGGAAGTCTGCCTGGTGGGCTTCATTCCGAATGAGCGCGTCACGATAACGGCGACAGCTCCAAACGGCGAGGTCGAGCGCAAGAGCGTGATCGACAAGGAGAGCACGGTCAGCGGGATCTCTTACAACTACACCTCTGAGTACTACTTCTCGCCGCGGCCAGGGGATCCTGTCGGCAGGTACCGGATCGTCGCCGCCCAAGGGGCTCGCACGGCCGCCATGACCGTGACCGTCGTGCCCGCGCGGAAGCCGGCCCTGTTCACGATCCCTGGGGGGGAGCTGGAACTGAGCGGCTTCAGGTCCGGCCGACGCCTCGCCGTGAACTTCTACGGAGGCTCCAGCACCGATCTCTCGTCGTATCCAACCGATCCAACGGCGGAGTACGCGCGCCGCCTGCTTCCCTACCTAGGAACGATGGAGGTCCGCCTCGACGGCAACGGGCAGGGTGTCTACCCGTGGCCGGAGGAGCTCGACAAGGGCTGCTTTGGCGTCGACGCCGCGGGCCTCCCGAAGTACGGGCAAAGGGTGCTCTGCACCACACCGTGACGGCCGCCCGATGATCGACGACCTCAACGGAGCGGCCGTGGGGAGGCGACATGGGCCGCCGCCGCAAACGGGTCCATAGCCGTACGACCCGACCTGCCAGGAGGAGCCGGGGCCTGGCGAGGGTGCGGCGCTGGTTCGCGGTGATCGCATCCCAGCGCCGTCGTGCGGCGGCGCTGGTGTCCTTCCTCCTCGTCGTCCTGGGGTTCGTCGCGAACGTCGGCGGCGCCTCCGATTTCGCGGCGCGACACCTGCTGCGACATCCCCCGCCGCCGATGTCAGGGGACCTCAACGTCGCGGTGGCCGAGTTCAGCGCCGTGAGCTCGAGTGCCTCCGGAGACGCCAAGAGGCTCGCGGAGTCGATGTTCGACCGCGTTCAGGCGCAGCTTGCCGAGGTCGAGAGCAGTGGCTTCGACGTGCAGGTTCGCTCACCGAGAGACACCGGCAAGCTCTCCGCGACGGCCTCGGAGCCACGCGCTGAGCAACTCCGAGCGCTCGCCCGCAAGGCACGCGCCGACATCGTCGTGGCTGGAAGCCTCGCCGCCGGGACCGAGCAGACCACCTTCACCCCCGAGTTCTTCCTCGCGGAGGGCAAGCTCCAGGACGCCGAGGAGCTCGGGGGCTATCACCAGCTCGGATCGGTGGTCGAGTTCGGCACCCCGGAGAAGAACCCGGTCGCGCGGCGAGCGCTGCGCGAGCGCCTGCTGCGGCAGACGCGGGGCGTGGTCTCCTTCATCATCGGCCTGGGCTACTACAACCACCGAAACTACCCCGCCGCGGCGCGCGAGTTCGTCCTCGCGCGACAGGAGTGGAGCGATCAGGCGGGCAAGGCGCTGGTGAGCCTGTTCCTCGGCAACACCGCGGGGAAGCGCGCCGACCTCGGGCTCGCCGAGCGCTACTACCGCGAGGCGCTCGGCTTCGATCCGGGCGCTCCGCGAGCCAGGCTCGGGCTCGCCGAGCTCGTCTACCAGCGCGCACGAGGAGCCTGCGGGCGCCGGACCGTGGACGCCGCCGGGCTGCAACGCGCGGCGTCGCTCTACCGCGACGCGCTCCCGCCTTCCAAGCGGGTGAGCGGCGTGGGCAGCTCGACCAAGGCCGCGTTCGGGCTCGGGCGGGTGTACCTCTGCCTCAGCCAAGCCGAGGTCGCCAACCGCTGGACCGAGGCCGAAGGACGCTTCCTCGAAGTCGTCCGTGCCTTCGGGTCCGGCGACCGTGGCAACCAGCGACTGCGAGAGCTGGCTTCCGAGGCATATGCCAACCTCGGCCTCATCTACCTGCCCTCACGGGGCGAGGCCCACGCCGAAAGGGCCTATGGCCGCGCGGCGGACGCCTACAAGACGGCGATCGGCCTGAGCCTCGATGGTCATCGGCAGGGCGTCTTCCACGGCATGCTCGCGTACGTCCACGGGAAGCTGGATGAGGTCGGAGACGCATGCGCCGAGTACGAGCGCGCCGCCGCGCTCGATCCGGACAACGCAGGACAGTACAGGACCGCCCGGAGCAAACTCGGCCGGTGCTCCTGAAACCTCGTCAGCTCGTCACGTCCTTGGTGGCGAAGTTCGCCCACGCGGCGCCGAGGAAGACCGCGATGTAGACGCCCTGGATGGCGAAGCCGCGGCCGATGTCGTGCCACAGGATCGGGTTGCGGAACAGGTCCACGAACGCGAGCCAGTAGTGGGTCGGCAGGTAGGGCTTGAGGGCGGCGGCCGCGTCCAGCAGGTCGAGCACCTCGGAGGTGACCAGCGCCGCCAGCGCTCCCAGCGCCGCGGCCAGCGGCGAGTCGGTCACCGTCGAGGCGAACAGCCCGATGGCGGCGACGCCGAGCATCGAGAAGGCGACGTAGGCGACGGTCACGGCGGTGCGCCAGGTGGCGTCCTGCGCGGCGATCGTCTGCCCGGAGATCGACGGCAGCGGCTGGACGCCGAACAGCGTCGCCCCGACGGCGAACGCGATGGCGGCGACCACCAGCACCGCCAGGAAGACGAAGACCATCGTGACGGCGAGCTTGACCAGCAGCAGCCGGGTCCGCCCGACGGGCCGCACCAGCAGATAGCGCAAGGTGCCGCCCGAGGCCTCGCCGGCGATCGTGTCGCCCGCCACCACCGCCACCGCCACCGGCAGGAACACCGGCAGCACCAGCGCCAGCGCGGCGGCGGGGAACAGCGTGCCGTTGTTCAGCACCTGCGCGAGGAACGCCGGGCCCTGGCCCGGCCGGGGGCCGATCCCGGTGATCTTGAGCAGCACGGCGACCAGCGTCGGCAGCCCGGCGAGCAGCGCGATCGTCACCCAGGTGCGCGGGCGGACCACCAGGTGCCGCAGCTCAACCAGGAGCACGGCGCGCCTCCCCGGTCAGCTCGAGGAACACGTCCTCCAGCGTCGGCCGCTCGGCCACCAGCTCGCGCACGCGCACCCCGGCGGCGACCAGCTTCTGGTTGAGCGCCTCGGGCGGCAGCCCGTCGAGGTGGACCAGCAGGCCGTCGTCGCGCCGCTCGTCGATCCGCAGCCCGGGCAGGGTGGCGGCCAGCTCCGCGGCCCTGCCGGCGTCCGGGGTCGCGACCAGGACGCGCCCGGTCGGGGCGAGCAGGTCGGCGACGCGCTCCTGCGCCACCAGCCTGCCCTGGTGGACGATTGCCGCTCGCGAGCAGATCTGCTCCACCTCGGCGAGCAGGTGGCTCGAGAGGAACACGGTGACGCCGCCGTCCACCAGCTCGACGAGCAGGTCGCGGATCTCGCGCATGCCCTGCGGGTCGAGCCCGTTGGTGGGCTCGTCGAGCACCAGCAGGCGCGGGGCGCGCAGCATCGCCGCGGCCAGGCCGAGGCGCTGGCGCATGCCGCTGGAGTACGCCTTGACCGGCCGCCGGCCCACGCCGGCGAGCCCGACCCGTTCGAGCGCCTCGCCGATGCGCCGGCGGCGGTCGCGCCGCGGCCCGCCCGGCCCCGCCTGGTCCATCGCCGCCAGGTTCGCCCGGCCGGACAGGTGCGGGTAGAACGCCGGGCCCTCGACCAGCGAGCCGACCGAGGGGAGCACCGCCCGCGCCGCACGCGGCATCGGCCGGCCCAGCAGCTCGATCCGCCCGGAGGTGGCGAACACCAGCCCGAGCAGCATCCGCACGGTGGAGGTCTTGCCCGAGCCGTTGGGGCCGAGGAAGCCGAACAGGTCGCCCTCGCGCACCTCCAGGTCGAGGTCGTCGACGGCCACAAGGCGGCCGTAGCGCTTGGTCAGCCCCTCGGTGACGATCGCCGGCGTCACGGCGCCGACCGCCCCGCGCCGCCGGCCGGCGCGGCCGGCTCCGTGGTGCCGTCGCGGACCAGCCTGGTCGCGATCCGTTCCAGCACCTCTGGCGTGACCGTGCCGGCCAGCACGTAGGCGACCTCACCCGACTCGAACGCCATGCCGTTGAGCAGCGCCGTCCGCACCAGGCTGGCCGAGCCCCACGGCCCGGTCACGCTCGGGACGCGCTGCCGGAACGCGGCGTCGCGGGGCGAGCGCCACTCGGGCAGGGCGAGCACCGCGACCACGCCGTAGCCGCGCCCGTAGGTGCCGGCCGCGCTGGCGAGGCTGGCCCGGCGCGGCTCGCCGGCGAGCTCGTCGGGCAGCACGAACCGTGAGAGGCGGCCGACCAGCCGGGCCGCGTCCGGCGCGTCGCGGTACTGGACGTCGGCGTCGTCGGGCGGTTGGAAGCGGACCAGCTCCGCCGGCGGCCGGGCCTGGCGCAGGTCGAGGAAGCCGGTGGTGATCGCGGGGCCGGCGGCCCCGCGGGCGGTCACCTCGACCCGCAGGGGCAGGCCGCTGCGCGGGTCGGCCCACAGCTCGACGCGGCCGAGCGTGGTCTCGGGCGTCCGCGGGGTGATGCGCAGGCCGAGCGCGGCGACGCCGGCGACCCGGTGCCCGGCGATCCGGGTCAGCTCGTCCGGCGCCGCCGCCGCGGCGAGGCGCCGTCCCAGGTCAGGCGGGAGCAGGTCGGCCGGGCGCGCGAAGCGCACCGCCGGCTCGCCGAGGGTGATCACCGCCCGGCGCCTGCCCGAGTCCCACAGCAGGGCCTCGCCCGGCTGGTGGTACAGGTCGCGCTCGCCGCCGGGCAGCAGCTCGTCGACCCGCCACACCTCCGGGCTCTCCACCCACGCCCGCATCCGGGTGGTCTCGCCGAGCAGCGCCACCGCCTGCCCCGCCTGGGGCACGTCCGGCAGGCCGAGGGTCGCGTGGCTCTGCGCGTATCCCTGATACGGGACCGCGGTGGAGGCGCGCACCCTCGCCAGCAGCTCCTCCGCGCCGACTCGCCCACTGGTCACCGGCAGGGCCGCCACCGCCGCCGGCAGGACGGCAAGGAGCGCGGCCACGCCCGCGACCACACGCCATCGCCACCCGAGTGGAGCCCAGAACCTCACCGCACCACAGTACGACGCGGCCTGGTGACGCGTGACGCCGCCGGCCTTCCAGCTTCCTTACGGCTGGCGGGGCCGGACCTCGCCGCCCCTGTCACGCCGGCGCGCCCCATCACGTCTTGGTGGGTATCGACAGGGAGCGACTCGAACGCGGGGAGGACCACATGGACCGGAACGGAGCTTCGTACCGGGGACGGAGACCCGGCGACGGGTTCGTCCTGGTCGTGACGCTGCTGGCCGGGATCATCACGCTGTCGGCGGGGCTGTGGGCGCTGCTCGCGCCACGCTCGTTCGCGGAGGCCGTCCGCTTCCCCTACGGCCGCCACTTCGTCCACGACACCGGGGCGTTCCAGATCGGCATCGGGGCCACCCTGTTGCTCGCGCTGGCCTGGCGCGACGGGCTCGCCCTGGCGCTGGCCGGCTTCCTGGTCGGCAACACCGCGCACGTCGTCAGCCACATCGCCGACCTGGGGCTGGGCGGCTGCGGCTGGGAGCCGTGGGGGCTGGCGGCGGTCTCGGTCCTGGTCGCGGTCGCGCTCGTCCTGCGGCTGCGCGCGATCGGCTACGTGGTCGGCGAGGTGAGCGCCGTCGCCGCGCCGGAGCTGGCGCGCTTCGCCAGGCAGAAGACGGCCGTGCTCACCACCTACAAGCGGGACGGCACGCCGGTCGCCACCCCGCTCAGCGTGGTCGCCGACGGCGACCGCCTGCTGATCCGCACCTACGAGGCGGCGTGGAAGACGCGCCGGATGCGCAACCGTCCCGAGGTCGAGATCGCGCCGTCCACGATGCGCGGCAAGCCCACCGGACCGGTGCTGCGGGCGACGGCCAGGCGGCTCGACGGCGAGGACTCGCGGCGCGCGGCCCACCTGCTCGCCCGCAAGTACCCGGGCCTGCACGGCGTCTTCGTCCCGTGGGGCCACCGCACCTTCCGTGGCAAGTTCGGCGCGACGCTCCACTACGAGCTGGTGCCGGTCGACCGGCCGGCCATCCGCGGCGCGGCGCCCGTGCCGTCCGCGGCCAGGAGTGGCACTCTGGCCACGACCCCGCCGCGTGTCACTGTCCGTGGCGGGAGGAAGCATGAAGGCCGGGTCATGTAAGGATCATGCGGACAAACCAGGGCATACCAGACTCCTGACCGACCGCGGAGCCGAGGGCTCCACCCGACCAGAGGAGACGCCTTGGTGATCCGGCCCTCATGGCGCCGTGCCTCGATCCTGCTCGCGCTCGCCGTCCTCGTGCTGGCGGGGGCGCGGGCGGCAACCTGGGCCTCCCCGCAGGTCGACGAGAGGAGCCCGGCGGCCACCCCGAGCCGTGCCGCCGCCAAAGCCGGCGCACAGCGGGCCGGTACGGCGGCCGGGGCCGGCGCCCAGCGGCGGGCCGGGGCGGCGGCCGACCCGGTGGTCGCCGCGGCGGGCGACATCGCGCCGGACGAGACGGGCGGGCATGACCGGAGCACCTCCGACCGGGTGCTGGCGATCAACCCCGACGCCGTCCTCGCCCTCGGCGACGACCAGTACCCCGACGGCGCGGTCGAGGACTTCCAGCGCTACTACGACACCACCTGGGGCCGCTTCAAGGACAAGACCAAGCCGGCGCCCGGCAACCACGAGTACGAGACCGACGCCGCCGCCGCCGGCTACTTCGACTACTTCGGCGCGGCGGCCAGGCCCAACGGCACCAGCTTCTACAGCTTCGACCTGGGCGGGTGGCACCTGGTCTCGCTGGACTCCAACATCGACCACGACGCCGGCTCGCAGCAGGAGCAGTGGCTGCGCGCCGACCTCGCCGCCACCACCAAGCCCTGCGTGCTGGCCTACTGGCACCACCCGCGGTTCACGTCGGGCACCGAGCACGGCAACGACGAGTCGGTGGGCCCGTTCTGGAGCGACCTGTACGAGGCCAAGGCGGACCTCGTGCTCAACGGCCACGAGCACCAGTACGAGCGCTTCGGCCCGCAGAACCCCGACGCCGGAGCCGACCCCCACGGCATCCGGGAGTTCGTGGTCGGCACCGGCGGCAAGTCCCTGTACGGCTTCGGCTCGCCGGACCCGAACAGCGAGTTCCGCGACAACTCGAACTTCGGGGTGCTCGAGCTGACGCTGCACCCGGGGACCTACGACTGGCGCTTCGTCTCCGAGTCCGGCGCGGTGGTCGACTCCGGCGGCCCGGTCGCCTGCCACTGACGCCAGAGGCGTAGCACGCCGTAGCGGGCCGCGGCCGCGCTCAGGGATCTCCCCGGGGACGGCCATGCAGGTTCAGCGCACATGCCCGCTTCGACACCAACGGGAGGCTCGACCCCGGCTTCGGCGGCACGGACTTCGGCCTGGCCCGTTGCCTCGGCTGAGGCGGCCTGACGGGGCGGCGCCGCCCAACGCCACGGGTGGCGCCCCGCTCGTCCCACCTTTCTCAGCGGGCCGGGTCGATCCTCCAGGCCAGCCGCCGCTCCGGCTGGTAGGAGCAGAACGTGCCGGTCCGCACCGAGGCGCGCAGGTGGCGGCCGAGCGGCGGGTGGGCCGCCCCGATGCGCGAGAGCGTGTCCCTGATCCGGTTGCGCACCGCCTTGCGGGCGCGCTCCGCCGGGTCGTCGAGCCGGCGGGCGGTCCCCCCGAGCCCGTAGGCGGCGACCAGCTCGCGCTCGACGAAGTCCAGCTCCTGGCGCGCCCGTGCCTCCAGCTCCTGGTCGCCGGCTGCCCTGGCCTCCTCGACGCTGTCTCGCAGCTCCTCGACCCGCCGCCGGTAGGCGGCGCGCGCGGTCGCGTCGACGGCCTCGCCGGCGTCGGGCGCGACCACGGCGCCGCCGGGTACCGGCGCCGCCAAGTCGAGGACGTGGAACTCGCGCCCGGGCTGGGCCAGGAGCGTGGCGAGGAAACGCAGCCCCCGGCTGTCACGCAGGCGCACCGCGATGCCCTCGTACTCCAGGGTCCACACCTCCCCGTCGAGCGTCATCGCCGGGGTTGGGGAGGCCTCGGGCGGCAGGGTCGCTGCCTCCGGGTCGCCCGGGCGGTCCACGGCAGCGAGCGCGAGCGCGGTCGCCTCCTCCCAGGACAGCGCGCGACCCCGGCCCCAGTCGGCGGCGAACTCGTGCTCCCCGAGCGCGGCCAGCGCACGCCCGCGCTGCTCCGCGTGACGGGCCGACTCGGGAGGCAGGGTGGGCGTACCGGCCTTCTCCCGTAGGGACGCGGCGGCGCCGTACATGCGCACGGCGCTCCGAGGGTGCCCGGCCGCCAGCAGCGCCGCCGCCACCGCCTCCAAGGCCCGCAGCATGCCGAGCCACCTGCCCGACTCGTCGTGCAGCCGCAGGGCCGCGCGGGCCGCGTCGAGCGCCGGCCGGGCCTGCCCGAGGTCGAGTTCCAGGTGGCAGAGGATGACCAGCGCGTCGGCCTCGTCGGTCCGCTCGCCCAGCCGCCGCGCCAGCCCGAGACCCTCCTCGCACAGCGAGCGGGCGGCGGCCAGGTCGCCCCTGGCGGACGCCACCCTCGCCAGGATCAGGCTCGATTCGCCGACTCCGAGCTCGTTGCCGAGGTCACGAGCCTCCCACTTGCTCTGCTCCGCCAACTTCGCCGCCTGCTCGAGGTCGCCGTCGCTGAGCGCCACAAGGGCGAGCGCCTCGAGCGACCAGCGCGCCCGCTCCCGGTCGTCGGCCTTGCGGTACTCGACCAGGCTGTCCTCCAGCAGCTGGCGGGCCTGCGCCAGGTCACCCTGCTCCAGGGAGATCACGCCGAGACCGAGCAGGGCCGAGCCGACCCGCACCGGGTCACGGATGGCACGAGCGATCTCGAGGGCCTGCTCGATGCGCGACCTCGCGGCGGTGTAGTTCCCGGCGTACTCGGCAACCTCCGACCAGCGCGTGAAGGCGCGGGCGCGGTTGACCGACGGCGGACCGTCGGCCGCCTTGGCCATCGCCTCGTCGAGCCACCGCTCTGTCTCCGAGAAGTTACCCCGCCATCCCCAGTACTGGTGCAGGAGCCAGACGAGCTCGAGCGTCCGCTCGGGGTCACCGGCCGACAGGCCCCAGCGGATCGCGGCGCGGAAGTTGTCCTCGTCGGCGTCCATGCGCGCCAGCCACTCGGCCTGGCCCGACCCGCGCAGCTCCTCGTCGGCGCGTGCGGCCATGGCGAGGAAGTGGTCGAAGTGCCCGGACCGCAGCCGGTCGAGGTCCTCGCGGTCGCCGCAGCGCTCGGCGGCGAAGTCGTGGATGGAGTCGAGCAGCCGGTGCCGCGCCCGCCCGGCGTGCTCGCCGCGGACCACCAGCGACTTGTCCACCAGCCCGGCGACCAGGTCGAGGATCTCCTCCTCGACGAGCCCGTCGCCCGCGCACACGGCCTCGACCGCGTCCAGGCCGAAGCCGCCCGCGAGCACCGACAGGCGCCGCAGCAGGCGGCGCTCGGGCTCCGCCAGCAGCTCGTAGGACCAGTCGATGGCGGCCCGCAGGGTGCGCTGGCGCTCCGGCGCCTCGCCGCCCTTCGCGCGGCGCAGCAGGCGGAAGCGGTCCGCCAGCCGCTCGTCGATCTCCACCACCGAGAGGACCTTCAGCCGGCTCGCGGCCAGCTCGATCGCGAGCGGCAGGCCGTCGAGGCGGCGGCAGATGCGTGCGACCACGCCGGCGTCGGACGGCGCGACGGCCAGCCCGGGCACGGCCCGCTCGGCGCGTGCCAGGAAGAGCCGGGTGGCGTCGTACGCCCGCAGGGCGCCGGCGTCGGCGTCGCCCGGAGGGGCCGCCATGGGAGGGACGGGGAAGACGGTCTCGCCGGCGAGGCCGAGCGGCTCCCGGCTGGTGGCAAGGACCGCCAGCGCCGGGCACGCCGCCACCAGCGCCTCGGCCAGCTCCGCGCAGGCGGCCAGGAGGTGCTCGCAGTTGTCGAGGATCAGCAGCGCGCGCCGCGAGCGCAGGCCGCCGGTCAGGGCCGGCAGGGGCTCCTGTCCCGGGCGCTCGCGGATCCCGGCGGCCGACGCCACCGCCCGCGGGACCAGCCCGGGCTCGCGCAGCCCGGCCAGGTCGGCGAAGCCGATCCCGTCGGGGAAACGCTCGGCCGCCTGCGCGGCCAGCTCCAGCGAGAGGCGTGTCTTGCCGGTGCCGGCGGGCCCGTGGAGGGTGACCAGGTGCCCGCCGAGGACCATGCCGCCGAGCTGCCGCAGCTCGTCGGCGCGGCCGACGAAGGAGGTGGGGGGACCGGGCAGGTCCCCCCAACCGGCGGCTTGCGGCCGCCCCCGCTCCGACATGCTCCCCCCGTGGCCCTCGCGTGGTGACGCTCAGGACACGTTATGAGGACGCCCATGTCGGCCACAAGCCGCCGTCCGTGCGGTCGCGTCAGCGCCGCTCGAAGTAGACCCCGTGCGGCCGGCCACCGCCCGGGTACGCCCAGGTCGCCACGACCTTGGCCCGGTGGTTGTCGATCACCGCCACGCCGGGCGGCGGCGACGAGCCGGCGCTCTCGATGGCGACGAACGTGCGTCTGCCGTCGGACGAGAGCCACTGGTGCCCGGTGGTGGTCGCCCCCGCGATCCACACGGACCGCAGCCGCAGCCTGCGCGTGTCGATCAGCTCGACCCGCGCCGCCACGCCGCTGGGCGAGGCGAAGCTGCCGCGCAACGCCACCACCAGGGTCCGCCCGTCCGGCGTGAGCTGGAGCGTGTCGGGCTGGTCGCCGACGGCGACCTCGGCGACCTTGCGCGGGCTCCCGCCGGCCAGGTCGAAGACGCCGATCTTGTCCTCCCCGCGGATGCTGATGTACGCGGTGCGCCCGTTCCGCGTCACCAGCACCTCGCTCGGCTGGTCGCCGACCGGGACGTCGAACCAGCGCGGCCTGCCCGTGGCCGCGTCGAGCGCGGTGAAGGTGTCGGCCTCGGAGTTGACCGCGTACACGGTGCGGCCGTTGCGGCCGATCCAGACCGCGTGCGTCTTGGCGGTCGGGCTGGCCGAGGCGACGAAGTGCCGGTAGCTGTCCGTCCTGGTGTCGATCACCCCGACGGTGTTGGCGTTGAACTCACCGAAGTACACGAACCTCCCGCCGGTGCTGTTGACCATGTGGTGGGGCCCGTCGCCGACCTTGATGGTGGACGTGGCGCCGCTGCGCTCGTCGATCACCGAGACGGTGTCGTCGCTCTCGTTGGCGACGTACACCTTCCGCGTCCCCGGCGGGGCGACCACCCCGATCGGCTTGGCGCCGACGCTCAGCGTGCGCAGCAGCGCGCCGCTCCTGGCGTCGTACGCGGCCACCGTGTTGAGCGTCTGGTTGGTGACCCAGACCGTTCCCCGCGAGCCTGGCCAGCCCTGGCCACCACCCCCGAGCGGGGCCATCATCAGCGCGCAGCCCGTCGTCGCCGCCAGCAGCCCGAGCAGGCGCTGGCGCGTCCACGCGCGTGCCCTGGTCGCGTTCGCATGCCATCGTCGCATGCAACACCTCCCCTTGATCCGGCACGCCCGTCCGACGGCGGCGTGCCTCTACCGGAGAGGCGCTACAAAGCGCGTAGCGACGCTACGGCGGGGGTGGCGCAGCCTCAGGCGCCCAGGGAGCGCAGCAGCATCGGCCATGCCCGGTGCAGCTCACGCTGCCAGTACGGCCAGTCGTGGATTCCCGGGCCGTAGTCGTCGACCCGTGCGGGGATGCGCAGCGCGCGCAGGCGCGCGGCGAACCGCTCGTTCTGGGCGTGGAGGCGTGCCTCCAGCATGCTCTGGCTGGTGCCGGCCGCGTCCGGCCCGTCGAAGGGGCCTGGGCGGCCGTCGCCGAAGCCGACGAACAGCGCCGTCCCGCGAAGCCCGGAAGCCAGCTCGGCCGGGTCGTGCTCGCGCCAGACGGCCGCCTGGCGGTCCGGGTCACCCCACAGCGCCAGCGGGTCGTCGCCGAAGGACCGCAGCAGGCCGAGCACCAGGCTGGCGTCGTCGGGCCAGGTGTCGAGGATGCCGCTGAAGCTCGCGACGGCCCGGAACATCCCGGGGTGGCGGGCGGCGTAGGCGGTCGCGCCGAGCCCGCCCATCGACAGCCCGGCGACGGCGCGCCGCCCGCCCGCCCGGTAGTTCCGTTCGAGGAGCTGGCGCAGCTCGACCAGGTGGAACGTCTCCCAGCGCGGCGGGCCGCCACGGCCGCCGTTGTACCAGTCGGAGTAGAACCCGGCCCTGCCGGCCTCCGGCATCACCACCAGGACGCCGGCGTCCTCGGTGAGCTGCTCGACGTCGGTGGAGCGGGTCCAGCTCACGTAGCTGTCGCAGCAGCCGTGCAGCAGGTAGAGCAGCGGCCAGCGCCGGGCCGGCTCGGCGGCGAAGCGGTCCGGCAGCAGCAGCCGCGCCTTCCCGGTCCGCCCCAGGGCGGGGGAGTCGATCGTCAGGTCCACCGTGCGGCGGTCGATCGTCTCCACCGCCACGATGCGGGCGCCGTCGTCCGCGCGGGCGCCCGGGGCCGGCGCCGGCAGCGACGACCCGAGGACCAGTGCCAGCACCACCATGGCGAGCAGGGCCACCAGCGGCCGCCGCGGCGGCCCGGCGGGATGCCGCCGCCGCCAGGTCGTGGCGCCGCCGCCGGCGCCACGCCGGGTCGCGGCCCGGCTGCGCGCGGGCGTCCGGTTGCCGGCGAGGCTGGCCGTGACGTGCCGCTGCAGGAGCAGCAGCACTCCCACGACCGGGCTGGTGACCAGGACGCCGGCGGCCAGGCCGCCGAGGCGGCTCGCCGCCGTTCGCCCGCTCGACATCGTCGCCCCTCGAGATCCGTGGTGCCGCGGCCTCACCGGCTCAGGATGTCAGCTCGTCCATCGCCCGGTAGATGCGCTTCTCGGACACCGGGTGGGGGGTTCCGAGCGCCTCGGCGAAGAGGCTGACGCGCAGCTCCTCGATCGTCCAGCGGATGCGCTCCAGCGCCTCCGCGTCCGCCCCGCCCGGCGGCAGCTCGTCCACGAGCTGCTCGTATGCCTGCTGCACCTCCTCGACGCGCAGCATCCAGTCCTGGTCGCGGCGCGGGTTGTCGGGGAGCTTCTCGAGCCGGCGCTCCGCGGCACGCAGGTAGCGCAGCACGTCGGGCAGCCGCCGCCAGCCGGCGGCGCTGACGAAGCCCGGGTAGACCAGCCCGGACAGCTGCGCGGTGACGTCGTCGACGGCCGGCTGCAGCGCCGCGCCGTCGATGCCGGCCAGCAGCCGCCTGACCCGGTGGGCGGCCTCGAGGATGCGCTGCACCCTGGTGAAGACCTCCACCGCGGTGTCGTGGAGCTCGGCGCGGACCCGGTCGCGGAGCCGCTCGAAGCCGTCCTGGTCCCAGGCCGGCCCGCCGGCCTCGGCGACCAGGTGGTCGACGGCGCAGGCGACGCAGTCGTCGAGCAGCTCCGCCATGCTCCCGTGCGGGTTCTGGGTCAAGGCCAGCCGGGCCTTGCTGCTGAGCCGCTCCCGCAGGGCGCGCAGCGGCGACGGGACGGTTTCGAGCAGCAGCCGTCGCGTGCCCAGCCACATGGCGCGTCGCTGCTCGGCCTCGCTCTCCAGCATCCGGATCGCCACGCCGTCGCCCTCGTCCACCAGGGCCGGGTAGGCGGTCACCTGGTAGCCGCCCCGCCGGCGCTCGAAGGTCCGCGGTAGGGTCTCGAAGTCCCAGGCCCGCAGCCCGTGCCGCTCGAGCGAGTCGGCCTGGGCGGACAGCGCGGTCCGCAGCGCCGGCACCAGCTCCGCCTTGAGCGCCTCCAGGTCCTTGCCCTGGGCCAGGGTGCGGCCGTCCTCGCCCAGCACCCGGAAGGTGATCTCGAGGTGGTCCGGCACCCGCTCGGGCTGCCAGGCGTCGCGTGGCACCACGACGCCCTCGCGGCCCAGCTCCCGCCCGAGCGCGTCGAGCAGGGGCTCGCGCAGCGGCACGAGCCGTCCCAGGACCTGCCTCGCGCTGTCGCGCAGCGGCACGAGGTCGCGGCGCAGCGGCTTGGGCAGCGTCCTGAGCAGCGCGATCACCAGCTCCTCCCGGAACCCTGGGACCTGCCAGTCGAAGCCGTCGGCGTCGACCTGGTTGAGCACCGGCAGCGGGATGCTCACGGTCACGCCGTCGGCGTCGCTGCCCGGCTCGAACTCGTAGGAGAGGGGCAGGCGCAGCTCGTCCTGCCGCCAGGTGTCCGGGTAGTCGAGCGGGCTGACCGCGCCGGCGCGCTCGTCGATCAGCATCGCCGGCGAGAAGTCGAGCAGGTCGGGCGTGCCGCCGCGGGCCTTCTTCCACCAGGCGTCGAAGTGGCGCGCCGAGACCACCTCGGGCGGGACGCGCTCGTCGTAGAAGTCGAACAGCCTCTCGTCGTCCACCAGGATGTCGCGCCGGCGCGCCCGGTCCTCGAGCTCCTCCACGTCCTCGAGCAGCTTGCGGTTGGCCTGGAAGAAGGCGTGGTGGGTGTCCCAGTCGCCGCCCACGAGGGCCTCGCGGATGAACAGCTCCCGCGACAGCTCGGGGTCGACGCGGCCGTAGCCCACCTTGCGCCGCGCCACGACCGGCACCCCGTAGAGGGTCACCCGCTCGTAGGCCACGACCGCGCCGCGGTCGCGCTCCCAGTGCGGCTCGCTGTAGCTCCGCTTGACGAGGTGCCCGGCCAGCGGCTCGATCCACTCCGGCTCGATGCGCGCGGCGATGCGCCCCCACAGGCGGGAGGTCTCGACCAGCTCGGCGGCCATCACCCAGCGCGGCGGCTTCTTGAACAGGGCCGAGCCCGGGAACACGGCGAAGCGGGCGCCGCGCGCCCCGAGGTACTCCTGCTTCTCTGGGTCCTTGAGGCCGACGTGGGAGAGCAGGCCGGCCAGCAGCGACAGGTGGACGGCCTGGGGGCCGGCGGGGTCGCGGTTGAGCGTGATGCCGAGGGGCTTCACCGTCTGCCGCAGCTGGGCGTAGATGTCCTGCCACTCGCGGATGCGCAGGTAGTTGAGGAACTCCGTCCTGCACAGCTTGCGGAACTGGCTGGACGACAATGCCTTCTGCCGTTCCCGGAGGTACTGCCACAGGTTGAGGTAGGCGAGGAAGTCCGAGCCGGGATCGGCGAAGCGGCGGTGCTGCTGGTCGGCCGCCTCCTGGCGGTCGGTGGGCCGCTCCCGCGGGTCCTGGATCGACAGGGCGGCGGCGATCACCATGACCTCCCGAACGCAGGCGTTGCGGTCGGCCTCGACCACCATGCGCGCCAGCCGCGGGTCGAGCGGCAGCTGCGCGAGCTTGCGGCCCAGCGGCGTCAGGCGCCTGCGCGCGGCGTACCCGGACGCTTCGAGCGCGCCCAGCTCCTCGAGGAGCTGCACGCCGGCCTTGACGTCGCGCCGGTCGGGCGCGTCGACGAACGGGAAGGCCGCCATGTCGCCGAGGCCGAGCGCGGTCATCTGTAGGATCACCGAGGCCAGGTTGGTCCGCAGGATCTCCGGCTCGGTGAACTCCGGGCGCGAGGCGAAGTCCTCCTCGGAGTACAGGCGGATGCAGATGCCCGCCGACACCCGTCCGCAGCGGCCCTTGCGCTGGTTGGCGGACGCCTGCGAGACCGGCTCGATCGGCAGGCGCTGCACCTTGGTCCGGTGGCTGTAGCGGGAGATGCGCGCGGTCCCGGGGTCGACCACGTACTTGATGCCGGGCACCGTCAGCGAGGTCTCCGCCACGTTGGTGGCGAGCACCACCCGGCGGCCGGCGTGGGGCTTGAAGACCCGGTGCTGCTCGGCCGCTGACAGCCGCGCGTAGAGCGGCAGGATCTCGGTCCCCGGCCGCACCTGCCGGCGCAGCGCGTCGGCGGTGTCGCGGATCTCCCGCTCGCCGCTGAGGAAGACCAGCACGTCGCCGGGCCCCTGGGCGCACAGCTCGTCGACCGCGTCGCAGACCGCCTGCGTCTGGTCGCGGTCGCTGTCGCCGGCGTCCTGGACGATGGGCCGGTAGCGCACCTCCACCGGGTAGATCCGGCCGGAGACCTCGATCACCGGCGCGTCGCCGAAGTGGCGGGAGAAGCGCTCCGGGTCGATCGTGGCCGAGGTGACGATCACCTTCAGGTCGGGCCGGCGCGGCAGCAGCCGCTTGAGGTAGCCGAGGATGAAGTCGACGTTCAGGTTGCGCTCGTGCGCCTCGTCGACGATCAGCGTGTCGTAGGCGCGCAGCTGGCGGTCGCGCTGGATCTCCGCCAGCAGGATGCCGTCGGTCATCAGCTTGACCAGCGTGGCGTCGCCGACCTGGTCGGTGAAGCGCACCTGGTAGCCGACCGCGCCGCCGAGCGGCGTGCGCAGTTCCTCGGCGATGCGCTCGGCCACCGTGCGCGCCGCCAGCCGGCGCGGCTGGGTGTGCCCGATCATCCCCCGGACGCCGCGCCCGAGCTCCAGGCAGATCTTGGGAAGCTGCGTGGTCTTCCCCGAGCCGGTCTCGCCGGCCACGACCACGACCTGGTGGTCGCGGACCGCGGCGAGGATCTCGTCCTTCTTCTGGCTGATCGGCAGCGCCGCCGGGTAGCTCACCTCGGGCAGGTTGGCGCGCCGCGCGGCGCGCCGGACGCTGGCTGGCGGTGTTCCCATGCTGCTGTCGAGCATAGGGGAGCCCCGCCGAGGCCGGCCTCTGATTAGTCTCGCAGCCGGTAGAAGCGGAACAGGTCGTTCTCGATTGGCAGGCCCACGGTCGACCAGCCCAGCCGGCGGCCGAGGTCGAGCGGCGAGCCCTGTCACCAGCCTCGTTGACAGGTGCGGTGCAATCTTCAATCTTCCATAGCGTCTGCAACCACGAGAAAGGGGTCACCCGTGCAACAGCCGACCTACCCGGTTCGCCTCTCGGTGGACTACCCCGACCGGGATCTCAACCGGACCACCACCCTGCTGCGCATCTTCGTCGCCATTCCGATCCTCATCCTGTTGGGCACTGTCGCCGGCTCGACCTGGCAGTACTCCTCTGGCAACGAGCAGACCATGGTCGCGGGCGGGGCGGGCGGGCTGCTGTTCTTCGGGCCGCTGCTGATGATCGTGTTCCGCCAGAAGTACCCGCGCTGGTGGTTCGACTGGAACCTCGAGCTGCAGCGGTTCGGCAACCGGGTCGGCGCGTACCTGGCGCTGATGGACGACCGCTACCCGGCGACCGACGACCACCAGTCGGTCCACCTCGACTACGACTACCCGGACGTCCCGCGCGAGCTGAACCGGTGGCTGCCGCTGGTCAAGTGGCTGCTGGCGATCCCGCACTACATCGTGCTGATCGTCCTCGACATCGCCCTGGTCGTGGTCGTGATCGTCGCCTGGTTCGCGATCCTGTTCACGGGGCGCTACCCACGCGGCGCGTTCGACTTCGTCGAAGGGGTCATCCGCTGGCACAACCGCGTGATCGGGTACGCGCTCGTGCTGGTCACCGACCAGTACCCGCCTTTCCGGCTGGCCGCCTGAGCACGACTCCCCAAGGGGCGAGGGGTCACCCACAGAGGCTGGCACCCGTGGCGCTGTGCCTCGGAAGTCTGTCTGCCTCCCATCGTCCGGCCACGGAGGACCCGGATAGGGACGAGGACCAGCCGACCTCGCGGCTGGTCCGGTTGAGGCGCGTGGACTGCCACGCGCCCTGCAACCTCAGGCCCCGGTCGGGGATGTTAGAAGGGACAAGGCAGCTTCTGTGTTGAGGGGCCTTGCGGATGGAGCACGCGGACGACTTCGACGCGTTCTACGCGGCGACCTACGCACGGCTGGTCGGGCAGCTCTACGCCCTCACTGGCGACCTCGCCGACGCCGAGGACGTCGTCCAGGAGGCGTTCGCCCGGGCGGTGGTCCGCTGGCCGCGGCTCCGTGGCTACGACCTGCCAGAGGCGTGGGTGCGGCGGGTCGCGGTCAACCTCGCCCGGCAGGGGCTGCGCCGGACCCGGCGGCGGCTGCGCCTGCTGGTCCGGCTGGCACCGTCGCCGCCTGACCCTGGCCCGTCGGTGGACGGGCTGGCGCTGGCCGCGGCGCTGCGGGGCCTGCCGCACGCCCAGCGACAGGTGCTGGCCCTGCACCACGCCGTCGGGCTGTCGGTCAGGGAGGTCGCCGAGCTGCTCGGCGTGCCGGTGGGCACGGCCAAGGCGCGCCTGTCGCGCGGCCGCGCCGCCCTGGCCGCGCTGCTGGTCGAGCCGGAGGAGGTTGATCTGCGTGACCGATAGGCCCGACCTGGACGAGCGCTTCGCCGAGCTGGTGCAGCGGGTGGCCGAGCAGTCCACGGCGCCGGCGCCGGCCGCCATCCGCCGGCGGGCGTGGCGGCGCCTTGCCGGGCAGGGCGTGGGCGCCGTGCTGCTGGTCGCGGCGCTGATTACCGCCGGGCTGGCCGTGGATTGGCGCCTCGGCGCGGCACCGGCCCCGGCGGGCCCGGCCGCGCCATCGAGCAGCGCACCGCCGACCAGCCTGGCACCCGCGCCGCCAACGAGCCTGGCGGCCGTACCGCCGACCAGCCTGGCACCGGTACCGCGAACGGTCATGAGGGCCGGCGCCCCCGGGAGCGGCGTGATCGCCTCGGGGACCAGTCCCAAGGGCATGCGCTGGCGGCTCAAGGCGCGGCTGGGGCCGGGGCGCGGCCTGTGCGACAACTTCCAGGTCGCCGCGCCCGGAACGCCGGTTGACAAGGGCGCCTCCGGGGAGGGCTGCATGGGCCCAGAGAAGGACGTGACCGTCTCGTTCGGGGACACCAGCAGCCCCGGCAACCCGGAGGTGGCGGTGAACGGCGTGGTGGCGGGCCAGGCCGCGAAGGTCCGCCTGACGCTCAAGCAGCAGCCCCGCGACCACCGCTCGCCGGTGGCCGGCACCGTCACGGTTCGGCCCATCCACGCGCCCGGGTTCCAGGTCGGGTTCTTCGTGACGTTCATTCCCGTGGACACCTGGGTAGCCGCCGTCACCCTCTACGACGCCGGGGGCCGCCGGATCTGCAGCCAGCTCGGCGACGACTTCAAGACGCCCTACCTCCCCGGGGCGATGCACTGCACCTAGCCGTCAACAAGGGACCGGCACCCTTGGGCCGCCAACCGTCGAGCCCGCAAGGCGCTGACCGCCTTCGCGCACAACTCGCGGCTGGCCTCGCCCTGGCGGTGTTCGGGGCCGATGGTGAGGGCGCCTGGCTCGCTCTCCCACGGCGTCATCGGCAGAGCACCTGGCTCACTTCACGACTCGTAGCCACAGGTTCGTCACCTGGGGCGAGTCCGTCAGGCTGATCCGCTCGAGCTTGACGTTGGCGCCGCCTGGGCGGTCGAACAACCGGACACCATCACCAAGCAGTACGGGCGCGATGTGCACCAGGACCTCGTCGAGCACACCCGCGTCGAGGCACTGCTGGGCGGTGGTGGCGCCAAAGACGACCAGGTACTTGTCGCCAGCGGCCGCCTTGGCGGTGGCGACTGCATCCTCGATGTTGCCGCCGACGAAGATGAAGCCGGCCGCGGCGTGCTCCGGCGCGTCATGGGTGAGCACGAACATCGGCCCGGTCCACGCCCCGCCATAGGGTTTGCCTTCCTCGGTCTTGGCGAGCTGGTAGGTGCGGTTGCCGATGAGCAGGGCGCCGATCTGGGCCATCGCCTCGTCCGCGGTCCGGTTGGGGCCGAGGTAGTCGGCCAGCCAGGCCATGTCGTCGCCGGGGCCGGCGATGAAGCCGTCCAGGGACATGGTGATGTGCCAGAGAACCTTCCCCACGGGACCTCCATCGAGGTAGGTGTCACGCCAGGAGGGCCCGCGTGCGGCGCGACCGATCCGCCGGCCCGCGCGAGTCTACGGGCGAGTGCGGAGCCCGTGGGAGAGCCAATTCCGGCCAGGTCCAGCAGGCCAATCGGCCGCATCCGCAGTGCCAGGCGGCGTCAGGACCGCCGCTCGATCAATGGGGGATCCGGTACGAGCCCACCGACAGACCCCTCGACTGAAGCCAACGGCGGCCCTGCCCGCTGCGCGACGAGGAATGCACGGGTCTTGGGCGTTGGCGTGTGCTGGGACGACCAGCCTGGGTTGGCTGTGCGCAGCCGCTCGTCCGGAGCCATTGACGGATGCAACTCTAGCTATATAGAGTTACGGGTGTGACGCGTTCCCGGCGCCCCTCGGCGCAGACCACCGCGGTCGTGCTGGCCCTGGCCCACAGCCCCACCGCCTGGCACTACGGCTACCAGCTGTGCCAGCAGCTCGGCCTCAAGGCCGGCTCGGTGTACCCGATCCTGATGCGGCTGGCCGACCGCGGGCTGCTTGAGACCGCCTGGGAAACCGACGCGCCGGCTGGCCGCCCGCCGCGGCACCTGTACCGGCTGACCGGCCCCGGCCGGGCCCTCGCGGCCGAGCTGACCGAGCAGGCGGCACGGGCCGTGGCCCCGGCCGCCCGCCGGGCCGAGTCGCGACCCCGGTGGGAGGGCGCGTGAACCGGGTGGGCGCCGGGGTGCCAACGTGGCGTCCGCCGCCGTGGCCGCGGTGTTCGTCCCGCTCGCCGCGCTCAGCGCCGCGACCAGCGGCCCTCCGCAGTCTCTGGAGGCCTGGGCGGCGCAGGCCGTCACCTGGGGGGTGGTGCTCGCCACGCCGCGGGTGTTCGCGGCCCGGATCCTCTGGCGCGCCTGGTGGGCCCGGTGCGCGCCTGTCCACCATGTGCGAAAGGGGCGCTGCATGTCGGACAAACCCGAGCGGGGGCCGCGGCTTCCGCCGCGCTGGTTCATCCGTCTCGCGTGGTCGGTGCACCGAGGTCTGTACCGGGTCACCCGTGGTCGGGTCGGACTCCGGCGTCCGAGGGGCAACCGCTGGGGGACCCTGCGCCTCACGGCCACGGGGCGTCGCACGGGCCGGAAGCACAGCGTGATCATTGCCTACTTCGTGGATGGGCCGAACCTCATCGCGATGGCGATGAACGGCTGGGCCGATGCCGAGCCGGCCTGGTGGCTGAACCTCCAGGCACATCCCGACGCGAGCGTCGATCTCGTCGACGGGCCACGCCTGGTGAGGGCTCGCGTGGCGAAGGGAGACGAGCGGTCGCGCCTGTGGGGCAGATGGCGCGAGATCGACGCGAAGCTGGACGCCTATGCGGCCCTCAGGTCGTCCGAGACCGCGGTGGTGATCTTGGAGTCACGGCCCGAGCCCGGCCGATGATGATCTCGGAGTCGCCCAGTCGACGGATCGCAGTGCGGTACGCCATCAACAGCTGATGGTCATGAAGACGAGGATGGCGATTGTCGGCGAGAGGTGAATGCTGGATTTCGGCCGTCGTTGACACCACGCTGCCGGTCGGGCACGGACGGCAGCCACTGCCCCGCACGCGATCCGCGACGGCGGCTTCCCACTCGTGCCCGCAGGAACGACACCGCCACCAGCAGCGACGGCCGCTGCCCGCCGTGAGCTGGCTGAACGCGCGGCTGGCCCGGGATGTCCCTTCGGGTGCTACGCCTTCGAGGCGAACAGCTCGGTGAGCCAGGACTGCCAGGCCCGTTCGGCCTCGGTCGGGTCGACGCGAAGAGGTGGTGGCCGACGCCGACCATCCCGCCCCCGCCCACGAACCGGTACAGCGCGTCGCTGGTGCGCACGCCCAGGAAATTCGGGGGGAGGACCGAGTCCACCACCCCCTCGACCGGGGCGGACCCGAGCAGGGTGAAGCGTGCCCGGTCGCCCTCGGCGACGGTGCCGGTCAGCCCGAGCCCGCGCTTGAGCCCCTCCCAGATTTGCTCCTGGTCGGGCTGCTGCGGTCCCCAGGCGGAGACGGGCGTGGCGGTCCGGCCGCCGAAGTGCTCGAGGTAGGAGGCCAGCGTGGCGAGGTACATGTCCCAGCCCTGCCGCAGCGCGTCGTACTCCGCCTCCCAGTCGCCGCCGCCGAACACGCCGCTCTGCACCAGCCGGAGCACGGTGCCGCCGCCGGCGCGCCCCTCGACGAGGTACTCGAACGCCATGAACGATCCGTCCTGGCCGGTGGCACCCCGGACGGCGAACCGGTGCGGCGGCTCCCACGCGGTCACGGTCTTCTCGCTGACCATCTCACCGATGGCCAGCCGCGCCGTGCCGCCCTCACGAGGCTCGACCTGGTTGCGCCCCATGAACCAGGAGTCGAGGCCAGGGCCGGTCGCGATCGCATCCCAGACCTGCTCGGGGGTGGCGGCGAGCTCGACCTGCTTGCGGACTTCGATCTCGTGCGGCATCGCTAGGGCTCCTTCTTGGTCGTGATGCTGGGATGGAGGGCGACCACCACGCGGTGGACGCGGCCGCGCTCCGCGGTGTCGTCGTGGTACCTGGCGACCAGGGTGGTGACCGCGCCGGCGAGCTCCTCGGCGAAGGCGGCGCGGTCGGCGGCCGAGGCGAAGCGCACCTCGCCGTCGAGCGCGAAGGTGGCCACTGGCTTGCCGGCCCTGGTGGCGCCGGTGAGCAGCTCGCCGACGTCGCGGACGAGCTGGGCCGCGAGCGCCAGCAGCCAGTGCGCCGAGAGCCGGTCGGGGGCGCTGGCGGGGTCGGGCGCGACGGTGGCGAGCGCGGCGGGAGAGATCACGTAGGACGCCGCGGAGGCGCGCAGCAGCCGCTCGGTGACGTTGCCCTTGCGGCGCTCCTGGACGAGCTCGACCAGGCCGTGACGCTCCAGAGCTCGGAGGTGGTAGTTCACCTTCTGCCTGGCCAGGCCGAGCCTGGCGGCCAGCATGGTGGCGGAGGCGGGCTCGGCGAGCTCGGCCAGCAGCCGGGCGCGGGTCGGGTCCAGGGAAACCTCGGCCGCGGCGGGGTCCTCGATCACGGTGACGTCGATCATGCGGCCACCGTCCCACCGACAGTATTTCTTGTCAAGACTGCACTTGTTGTCGGTAGACCGCGATCACGAGAAGGCGTTCATGTTCGAACGTATGTTCGCCACAATGTCCGTCGCCTGGTTCGTTCGCCGGTAGCCCCAGCGGGCGCCTTCCCCTTCCGACATCGGATGCGGCCGTCACGTCCACCCGGCGTGTGCGGCACGGGCCGCCGCGGCGGCCCCAGCCGGGGCCGGGTCAGGGCCGAGCAGCACGCCCGGGTTGAGGAGGCCGGCCGGGTCCAGGGGCTGCCTTGGCGGCGCGGAGCGCCTGGGCGAACGGCTCCGGGCGCTGGCGGTCGTACCAGGGGCGGTGGTCGCGCCCGACCGCGTGGTGGTGGGTGATGGTGCCGCCGCCGGCCAGCACCGCCTCGGCCGCCGCCTTGACCTCGGGCCACTGGGCCAGCTCCTCGCCCCGGCGGGCGGGGGCGAGCACGGTGAAGTACGGCGCGGCGACGTCCGGGTAGACGTAGGTGAGCCGGCAGGTGACCGCGCCGGCCCCGCAGATGCGGGCGAGCGCGTCGCAGACCTCCTCACGCACCCCGTCGACCAGCTCGTCGATCATCGTCTCGATCCCGAGGCGCTCGGTCAGGGTGGCGGGCAGCAGCACCCCGGCGTTGGCGACCGCGTGGTCGTCATCAATGACACGACCAGCCCGCCTGGGCTGTGGGAGGATGACATCGAGAAAGTGCCCTCCTGTTTGGGATCATGGCTGGCTTCGCAAGCGCCATTCTCCCTGCTCAGAGGGCCTTCTCATAATCGGGCCACGGCTGCTCCCGCGAGAGCCGCGGTGGATCCAGGCTAAGGGTTCCAGCCGCTGCCCACAGCGACCCGGATGCACACCCTGGCATCCAAACGATTCGCATCATCGCCATCGGCCGCTCAATAGGGGCGTCCGGCAGTGCACCCGGTTCAACAGCGAGTGCTCATTGAGCCTAGCGCGGTGGCTGGGGTTCTGGCGGAGCGCCGGGTTCATGCGGCGGGCGGGGAGTGGCCACGGCGAGCGGGTGGAGCCAGGGTGGCCTGGCCGCTGGCAGGGTCCAGGTCTAGCCGCCAGCGGCCTTCGTGGACGGCCTGGTGGTGGACCCGGCACAGCAGGATGAGGTTGTCGAGGCGGGTGGGGCCGCCGTGGAGCCAGTGGTCGAGGTGGTGGGCGTCGGTCCAGGGCGGGGGGCGGTCGCAGCCGGGCGCGGCGCAGCCGCCGTCGCGAAGCGTCAGGGCGCGGCGTAGGGCGGGGGTGACGACGCGGGTGGCGCGGCCCAGGTCGAGCAGCTCGGTAGGTGCCCCGAGCGGTGACGGCAGCAGCGCCACGGCGCCGCGCAGCCTGTCGGCCAGCCTGCAGTCGTCCCCCGGGTCGCTGCCATCCGAGCCGCTACGCTCTGCGCTGGATCTGCCGGCCACGCCGGGCCAGCCGTCGCCGTCCTCCGCGCTGCTGCCGCCCGGTCCGGGCCACGCGCCGCCGCCGGGGGCGGCATTGGGGTGGTTGGGGTGGCGGCGCACGACCGCGCGGGTGATGGTGGCGTCGCAGGCCAGCCGCCGTGCCGTCTCGCCGGGCAGGGTGTCACCCCAGCCGCCGGTCCCGCCCACCCCGCCATCGGCGAGGAGGCTGGCCAGCTCGATGGTCACGGTCAGCTGCGGCCGCAGCCCGCCGGCCTGGGGTAGCCGGCCGGTCTGTAGGGCCTGGCGGGCCAGCTCGCCCAGGGCGTCGGCGCGCCGCTGCGCGGCGCTGCGCTCGTCGTCGGGGCCGGTGGGGCGGGCCAGGGGGGCCAGGGCGGCGTGCGCGGCCTCGCCGGCCTCGGGGTCCAGCAGCCCGTCGATGGCGACCATGCCGTCAACGGTGGCCGCCAGCCACAGGCCGCGGCGGTCCAGGCGTGCCTGGGCGCGCTGCTCGGCGGTGTCGGGGTCGACCAGGTCGCGGAGGTGGGTGGCCAGGCGGCGCAGCCGGCCCGGGTCCAGCCGCCGCGCGGCGTCGACCAGGACCGGTTCGGCCTGGGCGACCCTGGCGGGGGGCAGGTCGGCGGTGGCGTCGGCCAAGGTCGCGGCGTGGGCGTAGGAGACCTCGCCGGCGTCGAGCGCGCGGGCGGTGGCGGCCAGGGGGCCGCGGTGCAGGGCGCGAGCGGTGCGGACCCGCTGGGCGGCCGCACCCGGGCTCATCCGTACGGTGGCCCGCAGCCAGCCTGCCGTCGACGGCGCGCAGGTGCCGTGGTCGGCGCCGGCGGCGCCGCGCCCATCGACGGCGGCGAGCCGGCGCAGCCAGACGCCCTCGAGCTGGTCGACCAGCCGGCGCATGGCCAGGACCTGGGTCGCCAGCAGCGCATCGCCGAGGCTGTCGGGATCGCCGGCGAGGAGCTCGGCGACAGCGGCGGCCAGCCCTTCCAACCCCGGAGGCAGCCCTTCCGGTCCCGCGGGCTCACTGGGGCCGGCGGCGCCGTTGCCTGGCGAACTGGTGTTCTGGTTCATGACGGAAGGCTACCGGGCAGCCTGAGCGCCGCCCAGGCCCGATCGGGAATCTGTGGACGACCAGCCCGCGTGTCGCAACAGCCGAGGGCACCCGTACGCCACACCGACCAGAACGGACGCCACAGCGACCAGGCCGGCGAAAGGGCCAACCACCCCTCGACGTGGGTGACGGCCGCCAGAAACCCGACGATCACGGCCTCGCCGCAACCTTCCAGCCAGGCAACAGCCGTCGCTGGAAGTCACGGTGAGCCCCGGCCAGGGCCGGTGGTTGCCGGAACGGCACCGAGGCGGACCTCCCGGTGCCGTCCCCAGCGGCCGGCGCTACCTACCGCCGCGCCGGCCGCAGGTTGCCGAGCAGGAGGACGCTGGCGAGCAGGAACGCGAGGGTCAGGCCCAGCGCGAGCGGGTCGAGTGCCTTGGCTCCGGCCACGCCCGCGTCGGCCTGGAAGGCCGAGGCGATCAGGTAGTTGAGCTGGTAGACGGCGCTGTAGACGCTCATCAGCGTCGCCAGCACGTAGCCCCAGGCCGTGCGGCGCCACAGCAGCACCCCGGCCAGCGCGAAGCTCGGCACCAGCAGCGACAGGTCCAGCGTGTAGACCAGGTGCTGGCCGCTGGCCGGGAAGACGCCGCCAGGGAGCTTGCCGGTGACGGCGAAGCGCAGCGAGAACCAGCTCCACATCAGGCCGAGGACGGCGGCGACCAGCAGCAGGAAGCCGCCGACCCAGCGCGCCGGGGTGCGGGCGGCGAAGCGTTGGCCGACACTGGCCACGTCGAGCCCGGCCAGCGCGAGGATCAGCGCGAACACCGAGGCGGAGAACAGCGCCACGTGGAGCAGGAAGACGTCGTTGAAAGCCAGCCCGAAGACGTAGTAGGCGTAGTTGTAGACCGAGTACGCCAGCATCCCGACCCATACCAGCTCGGCGCGCTCAGACCCGCGCCGTGCCAGCAGCAGCGCGGCCGCCAGCAGGGGCGCGGCCACCACCAGCGTGACCAGGTCACCGCCGCGCGCGGCGGCGCCGGCCCAGGCGGGATCCTGGTAGAGCCCGTCGAGCCACAGCCCGGCCGCCGAGGCCGCGGCCATCGCCACGGCGACCGCCGCCGACAGCCACCACGCGACCCGCCATCCCGTGGTGGTCCGGTCGCTCCTCGCCGCCTCCTCTGGCGGCCGGGAGCCGTTGCTCCGGGCCTGCGGCGGTTGCATCGTCCTTGCGTCCATGGTGGTTCGCCTCGTCTCGGATCTCGCGGACAGCGGCGGTCGAGGTGACGGCGCACCTCCCACCGGCGAGCCTAGGTCCGCGACGCTCCCGGAGGCAGGGGCGTACGACCCGGCGCGGCCGGGACCATCGCCGCCGTCAGCACGTCAGGCGGCGGATGCATCCGCGGACGGAAGCAGGGCTAGAAGCCCGTCGCGCACCAGGGGGTCGGGTCGGACGCGAACATCGCGTCGGCACGGGCCAGCCCGCCAGGGCGGGCCTCGGCCACCCTGCCGGCGCGGGCGAGGCTGGCGAATCGCACCCCGCCGAGGAAGGCCGCGCCGAGCTCGGCCACGTCGAGGACCACGTCCGGCTCGGCCCGCCCGGCGGGACCGCACTCCGCCCCGTCGGGTCCGCCTTCGAGCACGAAGCGTCCCTGGTTGGCCGGGACGAGCGCGTCGGTGACCTCGAACACCACCCGGCCGCGGACGGCGTAGCGCCGCTGGCGCAGGGCGGCGGGCAGGTCGAGCAGGCGCAGCCAGAGGAAGTCCGCCAGCAGGGTGGTGCGCAGCCGCCTCGGGTCCACCAGCAGCCAGCGCAGCGGCTCGTCCAGCGGCCGGTCGCGCAGCTCGACGGTGGCGGTCAGGTCGAGGTCCAGGCAGTAGCGCCAGAGGCCGGCGGTGGCCTCCGGCGTGGCCGCGAACAGCTCGTCCACCCGCACGACCCCGTCGGCCACGCCGTCGATCCAGCGGCCCCGCTGCCGGTAGCTGGCGTAGCCGTCGGGCGCCCCACCGGGCGGCTCGTGGACCACCACCACGCGAGGGTCCCAGCCGCTGCGCGTCCACTGCGGGTCCCGCTGCCACAGCGTCCAGAAGGACGGAGACCGGCTCACCTGCCCGGGCCATTCCCGCCGGATCCGCTCGAACAGCTCGGGGACGACCTCGGCGGCCTCCTCGGCGCCGAGCATGCGCACCCTGCCGGAGGTGGTCGCCGACGGCCGCAGCGCGGCGTGGCGCCGGTCGATCGCCAGCTGCGCCGCGTACGTGGCGAGGCCGTAGCCGAAGCGGCCGTACAGCAGCGACTCGGACGCCAGCAGGATCGAGACCGGCTCGCCGCGGCCCAGCACCTCCTCGAAATGGCGGGCGATCAGCGCGCGCAGGATGCCGCGGCGCCGGTGGGTGGGCAGCACCGAGATGAGGGTGAGCCCGCCCGCGCCGAGCTGGGTGCCGCCGGGCAGAGCGAGCTGGAAGGTGACGGCGCCGCCGGTGGCGACCATGGTGCCGGCGTCGAAGCCGCACAGGCTGCGGTCGTATTCGAGGACCCCGCGCACGTCCTCGATCGCCTCGGGGGGCCACTGCTCCCCGAAGACGGTGCCGAAGACGCGCGCCACCTCGGTGACCTCGTCGGGCGTGACTGGTCGGATCTCGATGTCCATGCACACGTTGTACCGCGCCGCCGGGCGCGGCGCAGCCTGTTTCTCGCGACTCAGCCGGGGTCGGGGAGCTCCTCGGGCAGGCCGAAGCGGCGGTGCACGGCGGGGTCGAGGAACCCGGCGATCTCCACGATCCGTCCGGCGCGGAGGCGCAGCACGTTGATCGCGCCCAGCCGGAACCGGCCGCCGTCCGGCTCGCCCTGGTAGCAGGCGAAGGCGAGCTGGGCGTTCGCCCGGATCGGCAGCAGCCGCCAGGGGGTGGCGAACATCCGCTCGGCGAAGAAGCGGCCGACGTCCTCGCGGCCGTCGAACCACGCGGGCAGCGGCGGCATGGTGAACCTGGCGTCCTCCGCCAGCAGGTCCAGGAGGGCGGCCACGTCGGCCCGCTCCCAGGCGGTCACGAAGGCGTCCACCAGCTCGCGCTGGCCGTCCTCGCCGAGGGCGTCCAGCTCGGCCTGCTGCGCGGGTTGCGGCACCCGCTGGTCGACCGCCTTCCTGGCGCGCTGCAGCGCGCTGTTCACCGAAGCGGGCGTGGTGTCCAGGATGCGCGCGACCTCGGCGGCGGAGAACTGCAGCACCTCGCGCAGGATCAGCACCGCGCGCTGCGTGCCGGGCAGGTGCTGCAGCGCCGCGACGAAGGCCAGCTCCACGCTCTCCCGCCGCAGGTAGCTCGCCGCCGGGTCGTCCCCGCCGGCCGCCGGCGGCTCCTCCGGCCAGGGCTCCAGCCAGACCGGTCCGGTCACCGGCTCGCCGAGGTCGTCGGTGTCCCGCCGGGGCGGGCCGTGGTCGATCGAGCGCATCCGCCCGGGGCGGCGGGCGATCAGCCGCAGGCAGGCGTTGGTGGTGACGCGGTACAGCCACGCCCGCAGCGAGCTGCGACCCTCGAACCCGGCCAGGCCCCGCCAGGCGCCGAGCAACGACTCCTGCAGCGCGTCCTCGGCGTCCTGGACCGAGCCCAGCATCCGGTAGCAGTGGGCGTACAGCTCGCCCCGGTAGCCCGCCAACAGCCGCTCGAAGGCCGCCGAGTCACCCTGGCGGGCCGAGGCCAGCAGCTCCGGCTCGGCCGGCGCGTCCACGTGGTCCATCGGGACCATTGTTCCAGGGGCGCCGGCCGGCGTCGCAGCACCCGACCACGACCATGGCCTCGTGCGGGACGTCCGCGGGCTTCATACTGCCCATACCGGCGTCGTCCACGACGACGTCGCGCTTGGTGCGAACCCGACGGCGTTCTGCGATACGGTCAGGTCGGGCGCGTCGGCGCCCGTTCGGTCGGGCCGGCAGCGAATGGGAGGCGGGCGTGCCGATATTCCGGGAGCGTCGAGACCGGCGCCTGAGCGAGGCGGCGCACAACGCCGGCGTCGAGCGCGAGCTCATCGAGATGATCGTCGAGCTGTTCGGCGACGGCAGGACGCCGTCGCGGCAGGAGCGCGAGCTCACCGGGAAGCGGCTGCGCAGGCTGCTGTTCGGCAACAAGCAGCTCAACCCCGCCGAGCGGATGGGCATCGAGGGCCGGGTCTGGCGCCACTTCCGCAGCGACAGCCCCGAGCGCGGCTACCTCAACGAGATCGGCTTCCTGAGCTGGAACTGAGCTGGTGAGCCCCTAGCTCTCCGGCGGGCTGGAGCGTGCGTCGTAGCGGGCGAACGCCGGCACGGCGAGGGCGAGCACGAGGACACCGCCCAGGCAGGCCAGGCCGCCCGAGACGACCGCCACCGTCGTGCCGAACGCCGTCGCCACCGCGCCCGCCTCCAGGTCCCCGAGCCCGGGACCGCCGGCTCCGACGACCATGTTCACCCCTGACAGCCGGCCGAGCATGGCGTCCGGCGTGACGAGCTGCACGATCGAGCCGCGGAACACGACGCTGATGGTGTCGGCCGCGCCGGCCACCACCAGCAGGGCCAGCGCCGGCCACAGTGCCCGCGCCAGACCGAAGGCGGCGATCGCGACGCTCCAGCAGGCGACCGCGACCAGCATGCCGAGGCCCTGGCGGCGGATGGCCGGCAGCCAGCCGCTCAACAGCGACGCGAGCAGCGCGCCGCCCGCCGGTGCCGCGTACAGGTAGCCGGCGATCCGTGGCCCGCCGTGGAAGTGCTCGGCCGCCAGGGCCGGGAACAGCGCCCGCGGCATGCCGAAGATCATCGCGTCGAGGTCGACCAGGAACACCGTGAGCAGCACGCTGCGCGACCGCAGGAAGGCCAGGCCTTCGACGACCGAGCGCAGTCCTGCGGGCCGGCCGCCGCCCTCCGGTGGCAGCGGCGGCAGCCCGGAGATCGCGGCGGCCCCGACGGCGAAGGCGGCGAGGTCGACGACGTAGGCCGCGGCGTACCCGCCGGCGGCGACCAGCGTGCCCGCGACCAGCGGACCGACGACGATGCCGAGCGTGAACACCACCTGGAGCAGGGCGGTGGCGGCGGGGATCTGCGCCGGCCCGACCAGCCGCGGCACCGTCGCCCGGCGGGTCGGCGTGTCGACCGCCCCGAAGGCGGCCTGGACGGCGACCAGGCCGTAGAGCAGCCAGAGCTGGTCGAGGTGCAGCAGCGCCTGCAGCGCCAGCAGCAGGCTGACCGCGGCGGATCCGGCCGAGGTCAGCAGCACCAGGCGGCGGCGGTCGACGGCGTCGGCGATGGCGCCGCCGTACAGCCCGAAGACGATCAGCGGCGCCAGCGCCACGATCCCGATGGCGCCGACCGCCAGGGAGGATCTGGTCAGCGCGTAGACCTGCAACGCGACGGCGACCGTGGTCACCTGCGTGCCGACGATCGAGGCACCGTAACCGAGGAACAGCCGCCGGAAGCCGGGCGAGTCGCGCAACGGCGAGAGGTCCGCGACCAGCCGGCGACCGATCACCTGGCGCGCCCCTCGGCCACCCGCCCAGCGGCGGTCTCCCGGTTCGCGGCCCGTCCGTGGGGCCGGCGCGTCGTGCCGATCACCCACTGATCCAACACCAGCGGGCGCGTCTCTGCCTCCGGGCGAGGGCCGCCGCGGCGCCGAGCACCACGGTGGCCTCTGTCAAGACGATCCGTATCGTTGTACGGATACTGGACGGTGAGGGCGGCGCCGCGACGGCTGACGGGAGGACGGCTCGTGACCACGACGCGTCCCGCGGCCGGCGGCGGTCGCCAGGTGAGCGTCGCCCCGGAGCGGCTGGAGCGCTGGCTGGGCGGGTTCGCCCGGCGCCACGGGCCGCTGCGCTGGGACGCCGCCGCCGAGCGGGTGACGGTCACCGCGGCCGACGGCGCGGTGGCCGAGATCCTGGTGCCGTTCCCGCCGCTGGCGGTCGCCGAAGAGGCGCCGTACGGCGGGCTGCTCGACCACGCCCTTGCCGAGCGGCTCGTCGGGGTGGTGCTGGTGCGCCTCGGCGGCTTCGCCGCCGGCGTGTTCGACGGGCAGCGGCTGCTGGCGAGCAAGTGCGGGTCGCGGCCGGTGCACGGCCGCGCGGCGGCGGGGGGCCGCTCGCAGCACCGCTTCGCGCGCCGCCGCGAGGGGCAGGCCAGGGTCGCGCTCGCGGCGGCGGCGGACGCGGCGGCCCAGGTGCTGCTGCCGGCCGCCGGCGAGCTGGCGGCGGTGGTCCGCGGCGGCGACCGGCGCGCGCTGGCCACGGTGCTCGCCGACCCGAGGCTGGCGCCGCTGCGCCCGCTGCTGGCCGCCGGCGTCCTCGACGTGCCGGAGCCGCGCCGCGCGGTGCTCGAGTCGGCCCCGGCGCTGTTCCGCGCGGTGCGGGTGCGCCTGCCCGCGCGCGAGGATGCCTAGGAAGGTTCTCCGCGTGACGGGCAGCCGGCGCCCGGGCTCACGGCGCCGGCCCTGGGACCGGCGCCGCGGCCGGGTTCCTAGCGGAAGCGGCGGAAGAAGGCGCGCAGGTCGCCGACCAGGAGGTCGGGGACCTCCATGGCGGGGAAGTGGCCACCACGCTCGAACTCCGACCAGTGCTCGATCCTGCGCTCCGGGTCCAGCACGCGGCGCAGGAGGTCGTCCGCGCCGAACTGGGCCAGGCCCTGGGGCGCCGGCGGAGCGGCCGGCGCCGCTTCCCAGTCGTGGGCCGCGTGCGCGTTCTCGTAGATGAAGCGGGCCGCGGACGCGCCGCTGCGTGTGAACCAGTACACGCTGACGTTGGTGAGCAGCTGGTCGCGGTCGACGGCGTCCTCGGGCAGCTCGGCTCGGTCGTCGGTCCACTCCTTGAACTTCTCCACGATCCAGGCGAGCTGGCCGGCGGGGGAGTCGGTGAGGGCGTAGGCGAGGGTCTGCGGCCGGGTCGACTGGATGTCGAGGTAGCCCTTGGCCTCGGCCCAGAGCCGTTGCCGCTCCTCCACCCGCGCCTTGTCGTCCGCTGCCAGGTCGGGAGGGAGCGGGAAGAACTGGCCGGCCAGCGCGACCGCCCTCGGTTCGCTGACGGTGTGGGTGGCGACGACGTGGTCCTGGTCGATGGCGCCGAGGATGCCGGTCACGCCGGCGCCGATGTCGCCGCCGTGGGCGCCGTAGCGCCGGTAGCCGAGGCGGCGCGGCAGCTCGGCGAACGTTCTGGTGGTGCGGGCGACCTCCCAGCCTGGCTCCGCGACCGGCGTGGAGAAGCCGAAGCCTGGCAGGGACGGGGCCACCAGGTGGAAGGCGTCGGCGGGATCGCCACCGTGGGCGCGGGGGTCGGTGAGCGGTCCGACGATCTCCAGGAACTCGACGATCGAGCTGGGGTAGCCGTGGGTGACCAGCAGCGGCAGCGCGTCGGGCTCGGGCGAGCGGACGTGCAGGAAGTGGACGGGCTGCCCGTCGATGGTCGTCACGAACTGCGGGAACTGGTTCAGCTTCGCTTCCTGGGCGCGCCAGTCGTAGCCGCCGGCCCAGTAGGCGGCGAGCTCCTTCAGGTAGCCCAGCGGCACGCCAGGGCTCCAGCCGCCACCGGGCAGCTCGCCGGGCCAGCGGGTGCGGGCCAGCCGGTCGCGCAGCTCGTCCAGGTCGGCCTGGGGGACGTCGATACGGAACGGCCGGATCTCGGCGCTGTCGCCCATCGGGCTCCTTCCCTCGGTCCTGTCGGTGCAGGAGCACGATGTCATCTATTGCGGAAGGATTCGTTCCGCATTCAGGAATAGAATCCAAGAATGTTGCAGACCTCGGCGCGGCTGCTGCGCCTGCTCTCGTTGCTGCAGGCGCGGCGCGACTGGTCGGGCCCGGAGCTGGCCGACCGGCTCGGGGTGACCGCCAGGACCGTCCGCAACGACGTGGAGCGCCTGCGCAGCCTCGGCTACCCGGTGCACGCCACGCCCGGCGTGGCGGGCGGCTACCGGCTCGGCGCGGGCGCTGCCCTGCCCCCGCTGCTGCTGGACGACGACGAGGCCGTCGCGGTCGCCGTCGGCCTGCGGGTGGCGGCCAACGGCACCGTGACCGGCATCGAGGAGACCTCCGTGCGGGCGCTCGCCAAGCTCGAACAGGTCCTGCCCTCCCGGCTGCGCTACCGCGTCAACGCCCTGCAGGCCTACACCGTCCCGGTGGCCGGCTCCGGCGGCCCCACCGTCGACGCCCACGTCCTGACGGCGATCGCCGGAGCCTGCCGGGACCACGAGCGGCTGCGGTTCGACTACCGCGACCACGACGGCGCCGTGAGCGTCCGCGCCGTCGAGCCGCACCGCCTGGTGCACATCCGCGGCCGCTGGTACCTGGTGGCCTGGGACGTCGACCGCGTCGGCTGGCGCACCTTCCGCGTCGACCGGGTCGAGCCCCGCACCCCCACAGGACCCCGGTTCGCGCCCCGCGAGCCGCCCGAGGGCGACTTCGCGAGGTACGTCTCGAAGGGGGTGGAGTCGGCGCTGTGGCGCCTCCGTGCCCGGGTGCGGCTCCACGTCCCGGCCGAGGCGGTCGCCGGCCGCCTACCCGTGTCGGTCGGGATCGAGGCGGTCGACGAGCACACCTGCGTGATGGTCGCCGGCGCCGACACCCCGCACATGCTCGCGCACTACATCGGCCTGCTCGACGTCGACTTCGAGATCATCGAGCCCGCCGAGCTGGTCGACCACGTCCGCAAGCTCGCCGACCGCTACGCGCGCGCGGCCGCCCAGGGTCACAGCGGGTAGGGGCCGAACCTGGCCCAGGCCACCACCAGCGAGAGCAGCAGCAGGACGGCGTTGAAGCCGATCATCTGCGGCTCGCCGCGGCGCCGGTGGGTGAGGGCGGCGAGGATCATCAGCAGGGCCAGGCCGCTCGCGGCCAGGGGGATCAGCACGGTGGCCGTGCCGGTGACGGCCGGCAGCAGCAGCCCGATGCCCGCGAGAAGCTCGAGCGCTCCGATGAGCTTCACGGTGTTGTCCGAGAAGTCCTCGACCCAGCCCATGTTGGTGGCGAGCTTGGCGCGGGGCTGGGTGGTCTTGATCACCCCCGCCGCCAGGAAGGCGAGGGCGAGCAGCACCTGCAGGACCCAGACGAGCACGTTCATGGCGACTCCTCTACGAAGCGGAGGGGCTCCTCCGATCCGTCCGTCACGGTACCACGATACGGAGGTATGCCTCCGTATTCCCCGTACACCGCGGGCATGACTCGCCCGCCGCTGCGGCGGCGCCGAGTCGCCTCCGCCGGGCCGGCCCGGCCGCGTTGTACGCTGGCTCGGCCTGCATTCGAGCAGCTCGGAGGCTCCATGGATGATCGTCCGCTGGGCGCGGTCCAGACCGTGCTCGGCCCGGTCGAGCCGCAGCTGCTCGGGCCGACCGACGCCCACGAGCACCTCTTCCTCGACACGCCGGCGCTGCCGGGCGAGGCGTTCACCGAGCTGGAGCCGATGGTGGCGGAGGCGTCGGCGCTGCGCGCCGCCGGTGCCCGCGCCGTCGCCGACCTCACCCCGATCGGCTGCGGCCGCGACCCGCGCCAGCTCCGCGCGCTCGCCGAGCGGACCGGGCTGCACGTGATCGCGGCCACCGGCTTCCACCGCGACGCCCACTACCCGGCCGGGCACTGGGTCCACGCCGAGCCCGAGGACGTCCTCGCCGAGCTGCTGGTCACCGACCTCACCGAGGGCATGGACGAGCGCGACTGGCAGGGGCCGCTGCCGCGGCGCTCGGCGGCCCGGGCGGGGGTGGTCAAGCTCGGCGCCTCCTACCACCGGCTGACACCCTCCGAGCGGCGCCGGCTCGCCGCCGGCGCCCAGGCCGCGGTGCGGACCGGAGCGCCGGTCGCGGTGCACTGCGAGACGGGCACCTACGCCCACGAGATCCTCGACCTTCTGGCCGAGCACGACCTGCCGGCGCGGCGGGTGGCCCTGGCCCACATGGACCGCAACCCCGACCCGGGCCTGCACGCGGAGCTCGCCGAGCGCGGCGCGTTCCTCCTCTACGACGGCGCCGGCAAGGTCAAGCACCACCCGGACTCGCTGCTGATCGACCTGGTCGCGTGGATGGCCGAGGCCGGGCACGCCGCCAGCGTGCTGCTCGGCGGCGACGTGGGCCGTCGCGGCGAGCTGCGCGCGTACGCCGGCGGGCCGGGCATCGCGCACCTGTTCGCGGTCATGGTCCCGCGGCTGCGCAAGGCACTCGGCGCCGAGCTGGTCGTGCAGGTCACCGTCGACAACCCGATGCGCGCGTTCGCGTTCGAGCCGGCGACTGGCCCGGTGTCGGGGCGGCCCACCGGTGCGCCGGGCGAGCCGGCGCCAGCCTCGGGCGCGACTGGCGAGGCGGACCAGTGACCGACGCTGGCTACGACGTGGTGGTGGTCGGCGCCGGCTCGGCCGGCGCGACCGCGGCGATCGCCGCCGCCCGCGGCGGCGCGCGCACCCTGCTGGTGGACCGCATGGGGTTCCTCGGCGGCATCTCCACCGCCGTGCTCGACACCTTCTACGCCTTCTACACGCCGGGGACGGCGCCCAAGCGGGTGGTCGGCGGCATCGCGTGGGAGGTGGCCGGCCGCCTCACCGAGGACGGCGCCGCGTTCGAGCGGCCCAACACCTACGGCGCCGGCACCGGCATCACCTACGACCCCGAGGTGCTCAAGCGCCTCTGGGAGACCCTGGCCGTCGAGGCGGGCGCGGAGGTGCTGCTGCACACCTGGGTCACCGGGGTGGAGCTGGACGGCGACCGCCGGGTGCGCGCCCTGACCCTGTTCAACAAGGGCGGCGCAAGCCGCGTCGAGGCGGCCGTGGTGGTGGACGCGTCCGGCGACGGCGACGTCTCGGCGTGGGCCGGCGTGCCGTTCGACGACCCGGCGGCCAACGGGCAGATCCAGTCGCTGTCCACGGTCTTCCGGCTGGCGGGCGTGGACGTCGAGCGCGCCGAGGCGTTCGGCAAGGCCGCCATGTGGGCACGCATGCGCGAGGCGAGCTCCTCGGGCGCCTACCGGCTGCCGCGCATCGAGGGGAGCTGGCACCGCACGCCCCAGGACGGCGTGGTGATGGCGCTGATGACCAGGGTGCCCAGGGTGGACGCCACCGACCCGCGGCAGCTCACCCGCGCGGAGATCGAGGGCCGCAGGCAGGCGTGGGAGTACGCGCGCTTCCTGCGCGACCGGGTGCCCGGCTTCGAGCGCGCGGTGATGGTCTCGACCAGCCCGGCGATCGGCGTCCGCGAGAGCCGTCGGGTGCACGGCCGCTACCGGCTGGACGCCGAGGACGTGCTCGCCGCGCGCCGCTTCGACGACGAGATCGCGCTGTGCGGCGCCCCGATCGAGGACCACCACGCCGGCGCCGACACCCGCTGGAGCTACGTGCCCGGCGGCGGCGTCTACGGCATCCCCTACCGCTGCCTGCTGCCCCAGGGCGTCGAGGGCCTGCTGGTCGCCGGGCGCTGCTTCTCCGCGACCCACGACGCGCACGCCAGCGCCCGCTCGATGGGCACCTGCATGGGCATGGGCCAGGCCGCCGGTACGGCCGCGGCCCTGGCCGCCGCGGCCGGCGGCGTCCCCGGCGAGCTGCCCGCCGCCCGGCTCCGCGCCGTGCTCGAACGCGACGGTGTCCTGCTGGAACCCGTGCAGCCGCCCGAGCGCGGGGCGGCCTCGTGACCGCCGAGCCCGCCCTGCGCGTGCTGGTCGCCGGCGCCCGCGGCGGCATCGGCGGCGCCTGCGTCGAGGCGCTGCGCCAGGCCGGCCACCAGGTCGTCGGTGTCGACCGCGACCCCGGGCCGCCCGACGCCCACGCGGTCGACGTCACGGGGCCGGGCGGTGCCGAGCAGGCGGTCGAGCTCGCCCGGACGAGCCTCGGCGGCCTCGACGGGATCGTGCACGCGGTGGGGATGAGCGGGCGCCGGCTCGGCGACGGCCCGGTGACGCGCTGCGCCGACGACGCCTGGGCCGAGGTCATGCGCGTCAACCTGGAGTCGGCCTTCCGGCTGATGCGCGCCGGCCTCCCCGTGCTGGCCCACGGCGGCTCCTTCGTCACCGTCGGCTCGGTGCTCGGCCAGTCCGCCGACCGCGACTTCCTGACCGCCGCCTACGCGGCCAGCAAGGGTGCCCTGGCCAGCCTGACACGTGTCGCCGCCATGGAGATGGCCGCCAGCGGCGTGCGCGTCAACCTGGTCGCCGCCGGCCTGGTCGACACGCCGATGGCCACCCGCGCCCTCGGCAACGAGCGCATCGCCGCCCGCCTGTCCGAGTTGCAGCCCCTCGGCGCCCGCGCCGTCACCGCCATGGAGGTCGCCGCGGCCGTCGCCTGGCTGCTCTCCCCGGCGTCGGCCCGCACCACCGGCGCGAGCCTCCCCGTCGACGGCGGCTGGTCCCTGCGCTGACGGGGCTGGCCAGCAGTCCAGGCGGCGGTCCCGGCGAGCACCGGGCGTCCTCACACGGTGACGACGAGCTTTCCGCGAGCGTGGCCTTCTTGGAGGTACCGGATGGCCTCGGGAGCGTCGCTCAGGGAGAAGGTCCTGTCGATGACCGGTGTGATCTTGCCGGCCTCGATGAGCTCTGTCAGGGACTGCAGTTCCTCGCAGCGCTCCTTGTTGATGAACATCCGCATTTTCTGCCGCGCGAACGATGAGGTCGCGACCGCCCGGACCTGGCGGCCCATGCCGCCGGTCCACCGATCCCCGCCTTCGCCGCCGACGAGGACGAGCGTCCCCTGGGGGGTGAGCGCACGCCGCAGGTGCGCCAGCGAACGGTTGCCCCCGATGTCGAGGATCACGTCGTAACGCTGTCTTCCGTCGGCGACGTCTTCGCGGGTGTAATCGATGACGTGGTCTGCGCCGATGGAGCGGACCAGGTCCACCTTTGCCGTGCTGGCAACGCCGGTGACGTCGGCTCCGAATGCCTTGGCGAGCTGCACGGCGAACGTCCCCACGCCTCCGGACGCGCCGATGACCAGCACCTTCTGCCCTGGCTGGATCTTTCCTTGGTCGCGAACCGCCTGGAGGGCGGTGGGTGCGGAGATGGGGACGGCCGCCGCCTGCTCGAAGGTGAGGTTGCCCGGCTTGGGCACCAACTTGTCCTCCCGAGCGCGGGCGTACTCGGCGAACGTACCTTCGCCGATTCCCATCACCGCATCGCCCGGTCGAAACCTGGTCACATCCTTGCCGATGGCCTCGACCACCCCGGCCACCTCGCGGCCTCGAACCGGGTTCTTGGGCCTGCGGAGCCCGAAGCCCGCGATGCGCAGCAGGTATGGCAGGCCGGTCATGAGGTGCCAGACGCCCCGGTCCACGCCGGCCGCGTGCACACGCACTAGCACCTCATGCGCAAGCTCGCGCAGGAGCTCGGGGTCGAGGCCATGTCGCTGTACCACCATGTGGCCAACAAGGACGACATCCTGGACGGCATCGTCGACGTCGTCTTCAGCGAGATTGATCTGCCTTCCGGCGAGGCCGGCTGGAAGGTGGCCATGCGCAAGCGGGCGATCTCGGCCCGCGACGCGCTCCGGCGCCACCCCTGGGCCACCGGCCTGATGGAGTCGCGCTCCACGCCCGGTCCCGCGACGTTGCGACACCACGACGCGGTGCTCGGAGTCCTCCGAACGGCAGGCTTCTCGATCGAGCTGGCCGCCCACGCGTACTCCCTCCTCGACAGCTACATCTACGGCTTCGCGCTGCAGGAGACGAGCCTGCCGTTCGAAACCTCCGAGGAGCTCGCGGCGGTGGCGGAGGCCATCCTGGGCAACCTCTCGGCCGACGAGTACCCGCACCTCACCGAGATCGCCGTGGAGCACGCCCTCCAGCCCGGCTACGACTACGGGAACGAGTTCGTGTTCGGCCTCGACCTGATCCTCGACGGCCTGGAGAAGGCCCGTGCGCGGGACTGAGGTTCAGGCTATCCGCCAGGGATCACCGTCGGGTCCCAGGTGCCCTGAGCGACCTGGGGGACGAAGTCGTCCAGGCCGTCGGCGGGGAGGTGGACGGTGCGGCCGGTCTCGGCGGAGCGGTAGGCGGCCATCAGCAACTCGGTCACCACCAGGCCGTCGTGGAGGGTCTCGTCGGGCTGCCGGCGGGCGGCGAACGCCTCGGTGATGTGGCGGTCCTCGTGGGTGTAGCCGTAGCTGAACGCCTCGTCGGCGAGCACCGGCATCAGGCCGGTCTCGGCGTTCTGCTTCTCCAGCAGGTCCTCGCCGGCCTGCTGCGCCGACTCCAGGTTGCGGCCGATGAACAGGCTGGTCTCCGCGCTCTGGGTGTTCCACTCCATTGAGTACTCCGGGCCCAGCACCTCGCAGGCGATCCGCAGGCCGGGGCCGACGTAGCTCCACGAGGTGGTCGACTCGGCGATGGCCTGGCGGCCGTCGGCGGTCTCGTAGGTGATCTGCGCGCGGGCGTAGTCCTCGGCCGGGGTCCTGCGGTAGTCGACCTCGCCGCCGTAGGCGGCGGCCAGCTCCTCGGCGTAGCGCGGCTGGGTCCACTTGAGCGCGGCGATCTGCGCCGAGACCGACCTCGGCGTGAGGTACTTCGGCTCGCCGGGCTTGGTCAGCAGCTTCCGGGTGACCTCGACCGTGTGGCACATCATGTCGCTGAGCACGCCGCCGCCCTGCCGCGTCGGGTCCCAGAACCAGGCCCGGTGCGGGCCGCCGTGCTCCTCGGCCGCGCGGGCCAGGTAGGGCGCGCCGGCCTGACGGGCCGCGCGCTCCCAGAGGATCTCCTTGCCGCGTGCCAGCGCCGGCGCGAAGACCTGGTTCTCCAGGTAGCCGTGGAGCAGCCCGGCCTGCTCGACCAGGCGCACCACCTCGCGCGCCTCCCGCAGGTTGCGGGCCAGGGGCTTCTCGCAGGCGAGCCCGACCAGCTCGGCGCGGCCGGCTTCGACCTCGCCGGTGACCGCGCCGACCTGCTCGACGCGCAGGAAGTTCGGGGAGCAGATCCAGACCGCGTCGACCGCGGGGTCGCGGGCCAGCTCGGCCGGGTCGGCGTAGACGCGGGGCTCGCCCACGCCGAGCCGGCGTGCCAGGCCGGCCAGCTCCGCGGCGGTCTCGGCGTTGCGGCTGCAGATCGCGGTGATGTCGGCGTTGCGCACCGACTGCCAGGCCAGGACGTGGAAGCGGGCGACGAAGCCGCTGCCGACGATGCCGACACCCAATGCCATGCGAACCTCCTCGTCGAGCCGGCCGGCCCTCCCGCGGCCGGGGAGGACCGGGCCGTTCCCAAGCACCACCTGTCTAGACTATTGTCTTTGTCCGCCAGGACGATAGCCAGAGTCTGGGAGGACAAGTGGCCCGCGCACATCGTGTCGCGATGCTCGGGACCGGCCTCATCGGCGAGTTCTACACGATGACCCTGCACGGGCGCCGCGGCCTCGACCGCGTCGAGGTGGCGTACTCCCGCTCCAGCGAGCGGGCGGCGGCGTTCGCGAAGCGCTGGGAGATCCCGCACCACACCACCGACCTGCGCGAGGCGGTGGAGCACCCCGAGGTCGACGTGGTGGTCGTCGGCCTGCCGAACGACCGCCACTCCGAGGCGGTCGCCCTGGCCGCCGCCGCCGGCAAGGCGGTGCTGTGCACCAAGCCGCTGGCGCGCACCGCCGAGGAGGCCAGGCGCGTCCTCGAGGAGGTGGAGCGCGCCGGGGTGTTCGCCGGCTACCTCGAGGACCTCTGCTACACGCCGAAGACGCGCAAGGCGGTGGCCGCGGTGCGCGGCGGGGCGGTCGGCGACGTGCTGTGGGTGCGCTCCCGTGAGACCCACCCGGGCCCGCACAGCGCCTGGTTCTGGGACGCGCGCAAGGCCGGCGGCGGCGCCATCGTCGACCTCGGCTGCCACTGCATCGAGATCATCCGCGGCTTCGTCGGCAAGCAGAACCGCCCGGTCGAGGTGATGTGCTGGTCCGACACGCTGGTCCACCCGATCGAGGCCGAGGACAACGCGATCGCGCTGGTGCGCTTCGAGAGCGGCGCGGTCGGGCAGTTCGAGGTGTCGTGGACCTTCCGGGGCGGCATGGACCTGCGCGACGAGGTCGCCGGCAGCGACGGCACCATCTGGCTCAACCACTTCCTGCGCACCGGCTTCGAGATGTTCTCCTCTGGAGGCAGCGGCGGCTACGTGGCGGAGAAGGCGGAGACCGAGGCCGGCTGGCTGTTCCCGGTCGGCGACGAGGTGACCGAGCTCGGCTATGTCGACATGTTCGCCGACATGTTCGGCGCGCTCGACGGTGGCCACGAGCCGGCCGAGACGTTCTACGACGGCTACGTGGTCAACGCGGTGATGGACGCCTGCTACCGCTCGGCGGCCTCGCGCCGCTGGGAGCCGGTCGAGCTCGACTGGCGCGGCGGCACCGTGCCACGGGTGTCCCGCACCGCCGCCACCTACGACGGCCACACCGTGATCAAGCGGGAGACCCTCCCGGACGGCCGCGTCAAGCTGATCCTCAAGGACGAGGCCAGCGGCGACTTCAGCGACCGCATCGTCGAGGGCTGAGCCGTCCCGACGACCGCGGCACCGGGCCGGGCCCTGGGCTGCCGCCGCGCTCAGGCCGAGGCGGTGCCGCGGGCGTACACCCAGGCGAGCACGAGGATGATGCAGCCGTAGAGGACCTGCTTGAGGGCCTCGTCGACGGTGAGCAGGTTGAGCATGGTGTCGAGCACGGCGAGGATCAGGGCGCCGAGGATGGTGCCGGTGTAGCCGCCGATGCCGCCGAGGATCGAGGTGCCGCCGATCACCGCCGCCGCGACCGACGGCAGCAGGTAGGACCCGGCGAGCTGCAGGTCGACCGAGCCGCTGCGGCCGCCGATCAGGATCCCGGCGACGGCCGCGAGCAGGGCGCAGAGGGTGTAGACGGCGGTCTCGACCTGCCAGACGCGCACCCCGGCGAGGCGGCAGGCCACCCGGTTGTCGCCGACGGCGTAGATCAGCCGGCCGAGCCCGGTGCGCCGCAGCCCGACCACCAGCGCGCCGCCGAGCAGCAGCCAGACGACCAGGTTCCAGGGGATGGGACCGGCGATCGTGCCGCCGCCGAGCTCCAGCACGAGGTCCGACATGCGGGTCGCGCCGCCGAGGAAGGTCTGGCTGCCGACGGTCAGGAGCCCGGTGAGGATCCCCGACATGCCGAGCGTCATGATCAGCGGGTTGACCCGGAAGACGCCGATCGCCAGGCCGTTGACCAGCCCGATGGCGACGCCGACGAGCAGGCCGGCGAGGATCGCCGTGACGGCCCCCTCCGACGACTGCACGCCGGTGACGTAGGCGGCGGCGGTGGCGGTCATCGCCACCGACAGGTCGATGCCGCCGCTGAGCATGCACAGCGTCTGCCCGCCGGCCATCAGCGCCAGCGGCGCGGTGACCAGCAGCGTGTTGCGGAGCTGGCTGAGGCTGAGGAAGCTGCGGTCGATCAGCCCGTCGGCGACCACCAGCGCGGCCAGCACCCCGATCAGGGCGAGCGTGGAGCGGTCGCCGGCGGCGATCCGGGCCAGCAGCCCGGGCTCCGGCGTGGCGGCATCGTCCCTGACCACCGCCTCCCTCATCCCGTCCTCGACCTCCTGGCCCGCAGCAGCCCGCCGACGAGCACCACCAGCACCACCACGACTCCCTTGACGACCTCGCCGTAGGACGGGTCGACGCCGAGGCCGAGCATGATGTTGGGGATCAGGTACAGGCACCAGACCGCGAACACCGGGCCGACCAGGCCGCCGATGCCGCCGCTGAGCGCGACGCCGCCCAGCACGATCGCGGCCACCGAGTTGAGGGTGGCGGTCATGGCGATGGTCGACTGCGGGCTGCCGCCGCCGGTGAACGCGGTGGTGGCGGTGCCGGCCAGGCCGCAGAGCAGCCCGCTGAACGCGTAGGCGACGACCTTGGTGCGCAGCGGGTCGACGCCGGAGAGGAAGGCCGCGTCGGAGCTGCTGCCGAGCGCGTAGATGGCGATCCCCCGGCGGGAGCGGCGCAGCGGCGCCCACACCAGCAGCAGCGGGCCGAGCAGGCACAGCAGGGCCGGCCACCAGGCGTTGCCCGAGCCGAGCACCAGCGTCTGGAAGGTGGGTGAAGTCCCGCCGCCCGGGGTGCGCAGCACGAACAGGGCCGCGCCGCCCCAGACGAAGCTGGTCGCCAGCGTGACGATGATGTCCGGGATCCTCGATACGCTGATCACCAGGCCGGTGAGCGCGCCCAGCAGCGCGGTCACGGCGAGGCAGCCGGCCGCCACCAGCACCGAGCCGCCGAAGCCGGTGCCCTCCATGAAGCGCGCGGTGAGGCAGTTGGCGAGTACCAGCAGGGCGCCGACGGACAGGTCGATGCCGCCGCCGATGACCACCACCGACTGCGCCATCGCCAGGTAGGCGAGCGCCAGGGTCGAGGCCAGCATCGTCTGGATCTCGAAGGCGCCGAAGTTCCGCGTCTGCGAGGCGTTCCAGGCCAGCAGCACAGCGAAGAACGCGACCACCGCGCCGGTCCAGGCGTGCCGGCGCGCGAACAGGCCGACGGCGGGAGAGAGCGGCCGGGTGGCGGCCTCCACGACGCTCATCGCGACTCCGTCAGGGTGTCCGCCAGGCCGTGCGCGGCGCTCAGCAGGGTGGCCTCGTCGGCCTCGGCGGCCTGCAGCCCGGCGACGATGCGGCCGTCGTAGAGCACCAGGACGCGGTCGCAGGCGAGCGGGACCTCGCGCAGCTCGCTGGTGAACATCAGCACCGACTTGCCGGCGGCGGCCAGCTCGCGGAACAGGTCGTAGATCTGGTGCTTGGTGCCGACGTCGATGCCGCGGGTCGGGTCGAAGCACAGCAGGGTGGTGAAGCCGCCGACCAGCCAGCGCCCGATGGCGACCTTCTGCTGGTTGCCGCCTGACAGGCGCTTGGCCTGCGCCTGGGCGCGGGTGTCGATCGACAGCCGGGCGATCGCCCCGGCGACCTGGCGCCGCTCGCGCTCGGCGTTGATCCAGCCCCAGCGGCCGGGCGCGTTGTACTGCGCCACGGCCAGGTTCTCGCGGACCGAGCGCTGCGGCAGCAGCGCCTGCCAGCGGTCGGACGGCACCAGCACCAGGCCGTTCCGGATCGCCTCGTAGGGGTGCCTCGCGACCAGCCGCCCGCCGTCCACCACGATCTCGCCGCCGCTGGCGCGCCGGTCCCCGGCCAGGATCGCGAACAGCTCGTCCTGGCCCTGGCCTTCGAGCCCGGTGATGCCGAGCACCTCGCCCTTGGCCAGGGTCAGGGACACGTCCCGCACGCGCCCGCCGTCGCTGACGCCGCGCAGCTCCAGCGCCGGCTCGCCCGGCTCCGCCCGCGGCGGCGGCGCCACCCGCCGTGGCTCGCTGACCGCCAGCGCGGCCCGCTCGCCGAGCATCGCCGCGACGATGCGCCGCTCGCTGCGCTCGGCCAGCGTGCCGGCGGAGCCCTCCGCGCCGTCGGCGATCGTCAGGGTGTCGACGTTGCGGCCGTCGCGCAGCACGGTCACGCGGTCGCAGACCTCCTGCACCTCGAGCAGCCGGTGGGAGATGAACAGCACCGAGCGTCCCTCGCCGCGGGCGTCGCGGATGGCCTCGAAGACGCGCTCGGCGTAGTCGGCGGGGAGCGCGGCGGTGATCTCGTCGAGCAGCAGCAGCGCCGGGTCGTGCGCCAGCACCCGCGCCAGGTCGAGCATGCGCAGCAGCGGCAGCGGCAGCGAGCCCGCCGGCTCGCGCAGCTCGATGCCGTCGAGCCCGAGGCCGCTGAGGCGGCGCCGGAACGCGCCCGGGTCGGTGGCGGTGAGCCGCAGGTTGTCCGCCACGGTCAAGTCCGGGGCGAACGCCGGGTCCTGGAAGACCGGGGCGAGCCCGCTGGCGCGGGCGTGCGCGGGGGAGCGGAACCGGACCGGCCTGCCGGCGACCTCGACCTCGCCGGCGTCGGGACGGACCACCCCGGCGAGGATCCTGACCAGCGTGCTCTTGCCCGCGCCGTTCGCGCCCACCAGGGCGTGGATCTCGCCTCGCGCGACCGCGAGGTCGACCGAGCGGAGGGCCTCCACCGGCCCGTACCGCTTGGCGACCCCGCGGACGCGGAGGATCGGCTCGGCTGCGGTCATGCGCGCTGCAGGGGAGGCGTCACTCCCCGGGGCCCTTGCAGGCGAACAGCTGCTCGGGCGTGTAGTGGGTGTAGGGCTTGACCTCGACCTGGGAGCTGTAGGTCGGGTCCCGCTCGGGGAAGTAGTTCTTCTGCAGCTCGTCCTTGGAGCTCTCGTAGTCCCAGACCTGCGGCGTGAGCAGGGTCTCCCGCTGCACCTGCTTGCCGCCGAGCACGTCCAGCGCGAGCGAGGTGCCGACCCCGCCGATCGTCGCCGGGTTGGTCACCGCGGTGCCCTTGAGCTTGTCGCTCATGGTCAGGAGCTGGTGGATGAACTCGTTGTTGTCGGCGCCGACGATCGGCACGAACGGCTTGTTGAGCGTCTGGAACGACTTGACCACCGTGTAGTCGATGCCGGAGGTCCAGATGCCGTCGATCTTGGTGGAGGAGTTCAGCAGGTCGAGCGCCTGCTGGCCGCCCTTGGAGTAGTCCCAGCCGGTGTAGACCTGCTTGACCACCTTGATGCCGGGGGACTTGGCGATCGCCTCGGTGAAGCCCTTGTGGCGGTCGTCGTCGGCGGGGACGCCGGCGATGCCGCGCATCTCCACCACGTTGCCCTTGCCGTCCAGCGCCTTGGCGAGCCACTCGCCGCCGAGCCGCCCGTAGGCCACCTGGTCGTTGGTGGCGACGTAGGCCTCGGGCGCGCTGACCGCCTGGTCCACCGCGACCACCACGATGCCCTTGTCCTTGGCCTGCTTGATGACCGGGTTGAGCTTCTCGCGGTCGGACGGGTTGACGATGATCGCGTTGACGCCTTGCGAGATGAGGCTGCGCAGGTCGGCGATCTGCTCGGTGGGGCCGCCGTTGCGGTTGGCGACGACCACCTTGCTCACCTTGCCGCTGGCGAGCGCCTCGGCCTTGACCGAGCAGATCATCTCCTCGCGCCAGCCGTTGCCCACCAGGGTGTTGCTGACGCCGACGACCCATTTCTTCTCGCCGCCACCGCCGCCCCCACCCGAGCCGCCGTTGTCGTTCCCGCCACATGCGGCCAGCGCGACCGCCAAGACCGCGCAGGTCGCCAGCGCGACGACCCTGCGCGTGACCGTTCCGGCCATCTCCTGTCCCTCCCCTTCCTGGTTGGGGATCCCACCTGGGGCTGGCCGGCCCGCCACGCGGGCCGGCTCGACGGCTACCCTCGTCGGCGGCCCTCCGCGCCGGCGAGGGCGGAGGCGGCCCGGCGCGCGTGCTCGCCGTAGGCCGCCTCGAAGAGCGCCGCGGAGCGCTCCGGTCCCGCGACCGCGGCGGCGGTGATGACCGGTGGCATCACCCCGCGCTCGAGCAGCAGCGCCGCGGTCTGCACCTTGATCTCGTTGACGACCGCCACGGTGGCGACCGAGGACGACGGGCCGACCGGCTCGTCCAGCCCGTCCAGCCGGACGACCGCGTCGCCCACCGGCGTGCCCAGGTCGATGACCAGGTCGGCGACGTCGAGCAGCCGCTTGCCGTCGGGGTGGCCGCTCTCGGAGGCGCGCGAGTGCTCCACCGAGGTCACGCTGATCACCCGCAGGCCGCGCCGCCTGGCGCCCTCGGCCATCTCGATCGGTACGGCGGTGACGCCGCCGACGCTGAAGACGATCATCACGTCGCTGGACCGGAAGGAGAAGTTCGTTAGGATCGTCTCGGCCAGGCCTTCGACCCGCTCGATGAACATCGCCTGGCGCTGCCCGTTCGCCCCGACGATCTGGGTATGGAACGTCATCGACAGCTCGACGATCGGGTGGAACCCAGGGTACGAGCCGTAGCGCGGGAACATCTCCTCGACGGCGATGCGCGAGTGGCCGGTCCCGAACAGGTGGACCAGACCGCCGGCGGCGATCGCGTCAGCGCACCACTCGGCGGCCTGCGCGATCGGCTCCGCCTCCCGGCCGGCCAGGCGCTCCAGCAGCCCGATGGCTGCCGTGGTCCACTGCCCGGCGACCTTGGAAGCGGCCATTCAGCACTCCATACTTGCCAGAGGTAGTTGTCTAGTCATTTCGCGAAACACTAGACTTGGCCGTCGAGGAGGTCAAGGAGTCCATTGGGACAGCGCTCGCCGGAAGCCCGGTACCAGGAGATCGAACGGTGGCTGCGCCGCCGCGTCCTCTCCTCCGCGCCCGGGGACGCGCTGCCGTCGGAGTCGGAGCTCGCCGCCCAGTTCCGCGTGAGCCGCATGACCGCCAGGCAGGCGGTGCAGAACCTGGCGGCCGAGGGCCTGGTACAGCGGCGCCGCGGCGCCGGCACCTTCGTCACGCCGCGGCCGATCCACCGCCACGAGGGCTCGCTGATGAGCTTCACCGAGGACATGCGGCGGCGCGGCATGAAGGCCTCGTCCAGGCTCCTCGAGGCCGGGCTGCGGCCCGCCACCAGCGCCGACCTGGAGGCGCTGCGGCTGGCGGACGGCGCCCGGGTGGTGGCGATCTCGCGGCTGCGGCTGGCCGACGGCGTGCCGCTGGCGATCGAGCAGGCCGCGCTCCCGTCGGAGTGCGCCGGCGTGCTCGCCGACGACCTGGAGTCGGGCTCGCTCCACGACAGCCTGGTGGCGCGCGGCTACGTGCCGTCCGTCTCGCGCGCCTGGATCCGCGCGCGGGTCGCCAGCGCCGCCACGGCACGGCTGCTGCAGATCCCGCCCCGCTCCGCGCTGCTGGTGGAGCGCCGCATCATCTACGACCCGGACGGGCTGCCGCTGGAGCACACCGAGTCGGCCTACAACGGCGACAACTACGCCATCGACGCGGTGTTCAGCGTCTCGCGCACCGCCTCCCTGCCGCGCAGCGCCGCCCCGGCCGCGCCGGCGTAGGGACCGAGCGCGGCGGGCAGCACCCTGATCCGCTCCGGCGGCGCCAGGAAGACGTGGCGCCGCACCTCCTCCTCGAGCGGGCCGAGCAGCAGGTCGCCCGCTGCCGCGATGCCGCCGCCGACCACGAAGGCGTCGGGCGCGAGCAGGACGTACGCGTTGGCCAGCGCGACCCCGAGCCAGCGCACCACGTGCTCGACGGCGGCGCGCGCCTTGGCGTCGCCGGCGCGCGCGGCCTCGTACACCTCCTGCGCGGTCGCCCGCCCGCCGAGGTGGGCGAACACGTCCGCGCGGGTGAGCGCCTCGGCGCAGCCCGCGTTGCCGCAGCCGCAGGGCGGCCCGCCGAACTGCACGGTCTGGTGGCCGATCTCGCCGGCGATGCCGGTCCCGAGCAGCAGGCGCCCGCCGACCACCACCCCGCCGCCGACGCCGGTGCCGAGCACCAGGCACACCACCGTGCCGAGCCCGCGGGCCGCGCCCAGAAGCGACTCGGCGAGGCTGAACGCGCGGGCGTCGTTGACCAGCGCGACCGGTCGGCCGAGCGCCTTGGCCAGCGGTGCCTGGACGGGCACGCCCTTCCACTCCCCGGGGAGGTTGGGCAGCAGCACCGCGCGGCCCTCCTCGTCGTAGATCCCGGCGATGCCGACGCCGACTGCCGTCACCTGCCCGTGCCGCGCGAGCGCCATGCGGCCGACCTCGGCGAGCCGCTCGACCACGGCCTCGGGGCCACGCTGGGCCTCGGTGGGGTGACTCTCCCGCACGGCGATCGTGGGCACGCTATCGCCGCGGTCGCCGACCCGCTCCTCGACGACCGCGACCTTGATGTTGGTGCCGCCGAGGTCGAGGCCCAGGTAGCGGCGCCGCTCAGGCGCCGGCTCTGCCGCGGAACTCATCGAGGATCCTGGCCGTCGCGGTGGCGCCGCAGCGCTCGGCGCCAGCCTCCATCACGTCGAGCAGGGCGTCGAGCGTGCGCACGCCGTGGGCCGCCTTCACCTTGACCCGCGGCGAGACGTTGGCGCGCATGAGGCGGATGTCCTCCACCGTCGCGCCGCTCGGCGCGAAGCCGGTCGAGGTCTTGACGTAGTCGGCGCCGGCGGCATCGGCCGCCTTGCACGCGGCGACCTTCTGCTCGTCGCTCAGGTAGGCGTTCTCGAGGATGACCTTCACCACCGCGCCGTGCGCCGCGGCCACCACCTGGCGGATCTCCTCCTCGACGCGGCCCACCTCCCCCGAGCGCAGCCAGCCGATGGCGAGCACCATGTCGATCTCGGCGGCGCCCTGCGACCGCGCAAGCCGTGCCTCGTGCACCTTCACCTCGGTCGAGGAGGAGCCGTGGGGGAACCCCACCACGGTCCCGACCGCGACCGGGCTCCCGGCGAGCAGCGGGACGACCAGCGGTACGTCGACCGAGCGGCAGCACACCGAGGCGACGCGGTAGCGGTCGGCGAGCTCGCAGCCGGCCTCCACCTCCGCCGCGGTCAGCTCGGGGCGCAGCAGCGAGTGGTCGATCGTGCCCGCCACCCGCTCGTAGGTGAAGCCTCTGACCGTCGCGCCCATGAACCCAGCCTCCCCGCGTTCCGGAGCCACGTGCCAGCGTACAAGTGTGAACCATCCGCGGACGAAGGCTGGACGGATCGACGCCCGGCAGCATCGAGGCTATGGTCTTGCGGCGCGAGCGGCACGCCGGCCGAGCGTGGAGGGGGGACGCATCGTGGACGCGTACATGCTCGTCCATCAGGCCGAGGACGACGTCATCGACCGGCTCGAGGCGGTGGAGGCGGTGCGCTTCGCGGCCCGCACGGTCGGCGCCCACCTGGCCGTCGCCGTGGTCACCGGGCCGGAGGTCACCGACGTCGTCGCCCAGATCGAGCGCGCGTCCAGGTGGGGGGTGGTGGCGCACGAGACCGCCATCCCGCTGCGGCCCAACCCGCCCTCGATCAAGGGCATGCTCCCCCAGAAGCACGAGGCGTTCGTCTGCCTGACGGTCGAGGCCCCGTACGACCGCATCCACGCCGCCGTCGACGCGCTGCGCCGCATCGACCTGGTGGTGGCCGTGCACGCCGTGGCCGGCCGCTACCAGGTCATGGCGGAGCTGGCCAGCCAGGACTACCACGAGCTGCGCGACGCGCTCCTGCTCGACGTGCCGAGCGTCCCGGGGGTCACCTCGATCACCTCGTCGCTGGCCGTCTTCTACAACGCCCCGCCGGCGCTGCGGCCGTCGGCGGGCGGGATGGACTGGTTCTGGCGGGAGCCGGGGCGGCCGCGGCCGCACTGGGGCACCAGCACCCGCCAGCCCGAGGCCTAGACCGGGCAGGGCGGTGGCCGCGGTCCGCAAGACCGTCACGATCGTGTTCAGCGACGTGGTCGGCTCCACGCCGCTGGGCGAGCGGCTCGACCCCGAGCCCCTCCGCGAGCTGACCACCCGCTACTACCGGCAGGTCGCCGGGGTGCTCGAACGCCACGGCGGCAAGGTGTCGAAGTTCATCGGCGACGCCGCCATGGCCGTGTTCGGCGTGCCCTGGACGCACGAGGACGACGCCCTGCGGGCGGTGCGGGCGGCCAGCGAGCTGGGGCCGGCCCTGGCGGGGCTCAACCATGAGCTGGAGGCGGCCTGGGGCCTGCGCATCCTGCTGCGGACCGGGGTCAACACCGGCGAGGTGGTGGTCGGGGACGACCTCTACGGCCAGGACGTGACCGTGGGCGACGCGGTGAACCTGGCCGCCCGGCTGGAGCAGGCGGCAGCGCCCGGCGAGGTCATCCTCGGTGAGTCCACCTACCGGCTGGTGCGCGACGCGATCGAGGTGGAGCCGCTGCCGCCCCTCGACGTCAAGGGCAAGGCGCAGCCCGTCCTGGCCTGGAGGCTGCGGGCCGTCCTGCCCGGCGTCCCCGGCCATGCCCGCCGCGCGGACGCGCCCATGGTCGGCCGTGAGGCCGAGTGGGCGCGGCTCGCCCAGGCGTTCGAGCGCAGCGTGGCGCGCCGCACCTGCTGCCTGTTCACGCTGCTGGGGGCGGCGGGGGTCGGCAAGTCGAGGCTCGCGGCCGAGTTCTGCGCCTCGCTCGAGGGGCGGGCGACCGTGCTGCGCGGCCGCTGCCTGTCGTACGGGGACGGCATCACCTTCTGGCCGGTGGCCGAGGTCCTGCGCGACGCGGCCAGGATCGCCCCGGAGGACTCGCCGGCGGCGGCCCAGGGCAAGCTGGCCGAGCTGGTGGCCGGCGAGGAGCGGGCCGAGCGGATCGCCGGCCTCCTGGGCCCCGTCCTCGGCCTGGCCGGCGAGGCCGGCCAGCTCGAAGAGATGTTCTGGGCCATCCGTCGCGTGCTCGAGGTCGTCGCCGGCGGCCGGCCCCTGGTCGTCCTGCTCGAAGACCTCCACTGGGCCGAGCCGACCCTGCTCGACCTCGTCGAGCACGCCGCCAGCCGGTCGCGCGACCGGCCGGTGCTGCTGCTCTGCCTCGGACGGCCGGAGCTGGTCGAGCAGCGGTCGCTGTGGGGCGGCGGCGCGCTCGACGCCGAGTCGATGACGCTCGAGGCGCTGGGCGACGAGGACGGCCTGCTCCTGCTCGACCGCCTGCTCGGCCCGTCCGAGCTGGACGAGGCGACCCGGCGCCGCATCGTGGGCACCGCCGAGGGCAACCCGCTGTTCGTCGAGGAGCTGGTGCAGATGCTGGTGGACGAGGGCCATCTCCGGCGCGAGCGGGGGCGCTGGGTGCCGGCCGGCGACCTCTCGGCCCTGAAGATCCCGCTCTCGGTCAGCGCCCTGCTGCTCGCCAGGCTCGACCGCCTGGAGTCGGCCGAGCGGGCGGCCGTCGACCGCGCCGCCGTGGTCGGCAAGGAGTTCACCGCCGCCCAGGTCACCGAGCTGGCGCCGCCGCCACCACCCGAGCAGGTGGGGACGAGCCTCCATGCGCTGACACGCAAGGCGCTCGTCCGGGCCGAGCCGGCCGCGGCCGGCTCCTACGAGTTCCGCCACCAGCTCGTGCGCGACGTCGCCTACGAGGCCACCTCCAAGCGCCTGCGGGCCGAGCTGCACGAGCGGCTCGCCGACTGGCTCGAGTCCGCGGCCTCGGGCCGCCTCCCGGAGTTCCAGGAGGTCCTCGGCTACCACCTGGAGCAGGCGCACCACTGCCTCGCCGCGCTGGGCGCGCCCGGCGAGCACGGGCGGCTGCTCGCCGGCCGCGCCGGCGCGCAGCTCGGCGCGGCCGGCCGCCGCGCCGTCGCCCGCGAGGACATGCCGGCGGCCGTCCGCCTGCTCGAACGGGCCGCCGGGCTGCTGCCCGCCGGCGACCCCGGACGCCTCGCCCTGCTGCCGGACCTGGCCGAGGCCCTCGGCGCCACCGGCGAGCTGGCAAGGGCCGAGACCCTGCTCGCCGGCGGGCTGGAGCTGGCCTCGGCGGCCCGCGACGAGCGGCTGGTCGCCCACCTCGGCCTGCAGCGCTGGCGCTGGCGGCTGTTCACCGGCCCCGACGCCCCCGCCGAGGAGGTCAGGCGCGAGGCGGAGCGCTGCGCCGCCGTGCTCGCGCGGCTCGGCGACCAGCGCGGCCAGGCGCAGGCGATGCAGGTCGTCGCGCTCGCGGACGCCTTCCAGAACCACTTCCAGGACGCGCTGGCGGCCCTGGTCCGCGGCCTGCGCCACGCCCAGCGGGCGGGCGACCGGCGCCTGCGGGCCACCCTGGCCGGCATGGTCAGCGTCGCCCTGCTCTACGGGCCCATCCCGCTCGACCGGGCGGCCGCCCGCGCCGAGCGCGTGCTGCAGGACGCCCGCGACGGCGGCGACCTGCTGGGCGAGGCGGACGCCCTGTTCGACCTCGGCCAGCTCGCGGCGCGCCGAGGCGATGCCGCGGGCGCGCGTGCGCGCCTCGCCGAGAGCGCCGCCACCTACGAGCAGCTGGGGCTGGCCCGCGCCCGCGCCCGCATCGTGATGGAGGCGGGGGCCAGCGAGCTGCTGGCCGACGACCCGGCAGCGGCCGAGGTGCAGCTCCGCCGCGCCGACCGCGCCTTCGAGTGGATGGGCGACAGCGGCAGCCGCTCGACGGTGGCCGCCTGGCTCGCCGAGGCCGCCTGGCGCCTCGGCCGCGACGGCGACGCCGAGGCGGAGAGCGCGCGCAGCGAGCGGCTGGCCGCTCCGTCGGACGTGTTCACCCAGGTCGTCTGGCGCGGCGTCCGCGCCAAGGTGCTCGCGCGCCGCGGGCGCCCGGCGGACGGCGGACGGCTCGCGCGGGAGGCCGTCCGGCTCGCCGAGGCCACCGACAACCTCGAGCTGCGGGCCGGCGCCCTGCTCGACCTGGCCGCGGTGCTCGCCGCCGGGCGGCCGCCGGAGGCGGCGGGGGCCGCCACCGAGGCGCTGCGGCTCTGCGAGCGCAAGGGCATCGTCCCGCTGGCCGCGAGGGCCCGGCGCCAGCTCGACGAGCTGCCCGCCCCCGCCCCGCCGGTCGCCTGACCTTCAGGGAGCGAGCGCGGCGACCAGGGTGTCGCTCAGCTCCCGCGCGAGCCGGCCGTCGGGGTCGAGGTCGGCTGCCTCCTGGAAATTCCTGTCGCGATCGGTCGTTGCCGGCCGTCATGCTTGGCACATGCTGATCAGAGACGCCACCCCCGACGACTGGCCCGCGATCTGGCCGTTCCTGCGCCGCATCGTGGCCGCTGGCGACACCTTCTCCTGGGATCCTGACACCGGCGAGGCCGAGGCCAGGGCGATGTGGATGCAGGAGCCGCCCGGCCGCACCGTCGTGGCCGTCGACCCCGACGGGACCGTGGTCGGCACGGCCGAGACCCATCCCAACCACGGCGGCGGCGGCGCGCACGTCGCCAACGCCGGCTTCATGGTCGACCCCGACCACGCCGGCCGCGGCGTCGGCCGGGCGCTCGGCGAGCACGTCCTCGAGCAGGCGCGCGCCGACGGCTACCGTGCGATGGTGTTCAACGCCGTGGTGGCGACGAACGTCCCGGCGGTGGCGCTGTGGCGCAAGCTCGGCTTCGAGGTGGTCGCCACCATCCCGGAGGGCTTCCACCACCCCGTCGAGGGCTACGTCGGGCTGCACGTCATGTACCGCCGCCTGTAGACCCCGCCGCGGTCGTCGACCCGGGCCGCCCGCGTAGAGCGGTGCACGTAGAGCGGTGCGTAGAGCTGCGCGCGGCTGATTACCGATGCGTTAGCGCCGGCCCGGAGAGTCCGGGTCATGCAGCCGTTTCCCCCAAGGCACTTGGCCACGCGCAAGAGCCGGCTGGACCTGACCAGGAACCGCGATTTCATGGCCCAGTCGCTCATCCTGCTCTCCGTCGTCCTCATCGTGGGGATGGTCCTGGCCAACCTGCCCGACCACACCGGGTCCGACGCCGCCCCGCGCGAGCAGGCGTCCGGCTCGACCGCCGGCACGCCGGGCACCTTGCTCGGCAACCCGGTCACCAACTGGAGCTTCGAGCAGAACCTGAGCGGCTGGCGGGTGCTCGGGGCGACCGACGCCAGCAGCGCGCCGCAGGGGCGGACGTCCGGGGCGTGCGCCTCGCTGCGCTCCCGCGGGCCGCAGCCGGCGCGGATCGGGCTGGCCCAGTACGGCCTGGTGCGGAGCGCGAGCAAGGGCACCCGCTTCGTCGCCAAGGCCTACGTGCGCTCGACCGGGCCCGGCCTCAAGGTCACCCTGCGGCTGGTCGGCACCGGCCCGAGGCCGGAGAGCTCGCAGACGGTCACGACCACCCTGCCCGGCATGGTCTGGCGCACGGTCATCGTCGACCACACCGTGGCCGCCCGGACCGACCTGGGCCTCGAGATCACCGCCGACGGCGTGGCCGGCGGCGACGCGCTGCTCATCGACGAGATCACCCTGCGCCAGGGATAGATGAGCGTTTGAATGGAGGAGAGCCTGCATGGTGCTGCACGGCAAGGAAGACGAACGCGAGCTGAACCTGCTCATGCAGACGCCCGACCGGCGGCTCGGACGGCGTGGCTTCCTCCGCAACGCCGCCCTGCTCGGCGTCGCAGGGGTGGCCGGCTACGCCGGCGGCACCGTGGCGGGGCTCGGCCGGGACGGCGGCAGCGGCCCGCTGTCGCTGCCGGGCAACCGGCGCGACGAGCGCGTGCTGAACATCTACAACTGGCCCGACTACATCGACGACCAGACCATCCCCGCCTACCAGGCACACACCAACGTGCGCGTCAACTACGACGTCTTCTCCTCCAACGAGGACCTGATGGCCAAGATGCGCGCCGCCCCCACCCAGTACGACGTCATCGTGCCGACCAACAACTTCATCCCCACCTACCGTGGCCTCGGCCTGATCGAGCCGCTGCGCCAGGACCTCATCCCCAACCTCACCAACCTCGACAAGGAGTTCGTCGAGACCGACTACGACCCCGGCAACCGCTACACCATCCCGTGGCAGTGGGGCACCACCGGGATCGGCTACAACAAGCGGCGCGTGCCCGGCGGCAAGGTCGACTCCTGGGCCGCGGTGTTCGCGCCGCCCGCCGCCGCCCGCGGCCGCATCTCCCTGCTGCGCGAGGTCACCGACCTGATCGGCTGCGCGCTCATCTACCTGCACAAGAGCCCCAACTCGGCCCAGGACGGCGACCTTGCCGAGGTCGTCAAGCTGGTGCGCTCGATCAAGCCGAGGCTCAAGAAGTTCACCGACGACACCTACATCGACGAGCTGGCCGCCGGCGAGACCTGGCTCGCCCAGGGGTGGAGCGGCGACGCGTTCCAGGCCCAGGAGCAGAACCCCGACGTCGCCTACGACATCCCCAAGGAAGGCTCGCTGCGGTTCGTCGACGTGATGTGCGTCCCCAAGGGCGCGCCCCACCCCGGCAACGCCGCGCGCTTCATGAACTACGTGCTCAGCCCGACGGTGCAGGCCCGCATCTCCAAGTACGTCAGCTACGGCACCCCGGTCTCGCTGGCCAAGCCGCTGCTGCCCACCGACCAGCTCAGCGACCCGGAGATCTACCCGCCGTCCTCGACCAAGCTGGCGATCGTCACCGTCAGCGGCCAGCGGCAGCAGAAGTGGCAGGCCGCCGCCGACGCGATCATCCGGGGCTGAGGGCCGCTTCCTATTGCACCACCAGCGTGCCCGACATGCCGAGCTTCCGGTAGCGGCAGTAGAACTGGTAGGTGCCGGGCGTGCTCGGCGCCTTGAAGGTCGCCGAGGTGATCGTGCCCTCCCAGGCGTCCAGGTTCACGCGCGCCTTGGCGAACGTGAAGCTGTGGATGAAACGGTCCTGGTTGTCCACGCGCATCTTGAGGAGCTGACCGCGCCGGACGACGAACTGGGGGTGCCGGCCCTGGCGGGCGTCGGCGATGCCGACCGCCCCGCGTTGCAGGTACACCCGGTCCGGGTTCTGCTCCGTGCCGATGTTCCTGGTGATCAGGTTGAGCACCCGCGGCAGGGGCGCCGCGGTCGTCGCCGGCGCCGGCGGCCTGGTCGTGGGCGTGGCGATCACGGCGCTCTGGTAGGTGGGCGCCGGTTGCGCGCCGGCCGGGCGGCCGGGGTCGACCGCCTGCCCGACCTGGAACATCACGCCGCCGACGGCGGCGAGCAGCACCACGCCGAGCGCCCACCGGACGAACGGCCGGCGGCGGCTCCTGGGCCGTGAGTGCTTGGGGCTCCACGGCCAGTCGTCGGCCGGGGGGGCTTGCCTGCCTTCGCCGTTCATGCGAGTCCACCTCCGATCGGAGACTGGTGGAGAACCGGTCGAGCCGCCGGTTCGTCCGGTCACGTGACCCTGCGGCCTCCCACCGGAGGCGGGTTGGACCGCCCAGGTGGCGCCCAGCGCGCCGGGCATGCCGCTGGGCGCGCCGGCCATGCTGAACGCCATGGCGGGCAGCCGGGCCGGCTCCCCGCCGCGGGCCGGCCGAGGGCGAGGCGCCGGGGCCGACCGGGTCCACCAGCGGGCGGCGACGGCCACGACGGTGGCCGCCAGGAGCGTCGCGCTGGCGACCCCGCTGAAGCCGGCGATCGCGCGGGCGCCGACGACCTCGGGCAGGGTCGCGACGGCCGCGGCGCTGCCGAGCGCGCGCACCGCCTCGCTGGCCGCGAGGCTCCCCGTCAGGTGGGCGCGGGCCTGCCTGGCGGCGACGAAGGCGTCCATGCTGCCCTCGAAGGCGGCGACGCAGAGACCCGCGAGGACCTGGGCGAGGATCAGCCCCGCGACGTGCCTCGGGGCGACGACCCAGCCGAGCAGCATGCCGGCGCCCCAGGCCGGCCAGGTGACGCTGGCCGGCAGCCGCCAGCGTTCGAGCAGCGCCACCGCCCACGGCGCCAGCAGCGCCCCGGCGGTGAACGCCAGCGCCGCGCCGGCGACCCAGCGGGACCCGTACAGCTCCGCGGCCAGGCCGACGGCGAGCAGGGCGGGGCCGGAGCCGACCAGCATGATCAGCGCCCCCGCCAGCAGCGGCGGCCAGGCGCGTGCGCGGCCGCGCCTGGCGCCCCGCCGCGCCGCCCTGCCCACCCGGGCGCCGCGGGCGACCAGCCACACGGAGAGCGGGGAGAGGCCGTAGAAGGCCACCACCCCGAGCAGCAGGCCGCCGGCGGTGCCGGGCGGCTCGCCGGGGAGCAGCGCGGCGCTGGCGACGCCGGCGGCCTCGACCGCCAGGATCGCCGTCACGAACAGGGTCATGGTGGCGGCGACGCGGCCGGGAGGGCTGGCGGCGCTGACCTCGGCCCGCATGCCCGCGTAGCACGCCAGGCCCGACGCGTACATGACCACGACGACCCCGGCGACCACCGCGACCGGCGCGCCGGCCAGCAGCAGGGCGAAGCTCGCCACCCGCAGCGCCGCCTCGACCCCCGAGGTGGTCCGCAGCAGCGCCCCGGCGCCGAGGCGGGGCGAGAGCCAGGCGGTCGCCGGCGCCGACAGGGCCACGCCGACCAGCATGGCGGCGCTGTAGGCGCCGACGCCGGCCAGCCCGTGCGCCTGCAGGGCGAGCAGGCTGAACACCGTCCAGCCCAGGGTCATGCCGAAGGAGTCGAGCAGCCCGGTGAACAGGAGCTGGTCGAGCCGGACCAGGCTCGACCCCTCCCAGGTCAGGGTCGCCCGGTCGACACCCCGCCGGACCCACTGGTCGTCGTAGACCGGAGGTGCATGGCGCCTGTGTGCCGCCTCGCCGTGGCGGGGCCGCCCGGCCGGGTCGGTGCCAGCGAGCATGGCCAGCTCCCGCTCACCTGGTCAGGAAGCTGGCGAACTGCCAGACGTCGTCGTCGCGGGGGGTGCCGCCGTTGACCTGCTCGAACGGGTAGCCGCGCTGCTTCAGCGGCGTCCAGTCGGTCGGGATCGACGGGCACGGCCCCAGGTACGGGTTGGCAACTTCGAGAACCTCGTCGTGGTCGAGGTCGTCGGGCACGCACAGGCCCCGGCTGGGGTTGCGCAGCATCCAGGCGACCGCGCCCAGCACCGACGCCGCCACCTGCATGGTGGTGGCGTTCTGGTGCGGCACCAGCTCGCGGGCCTCCTTGATGTCGAGCTGCGAGCCCGTCCACCAGCCGTTGAGGTCGTGGCCCAGGAGCAGGACTCCGAGCTCGTCGGCGCCGCTGACGATGTCGTCGTCCATGATGCGCTGGCGCTCCTGCAGCCGGTAGCCGGTCATGCGGCACTCGTGCAGCGAGGCCATGGCCGCGTCGGTCGGCAGGTAGGCGTAGTGGACGGTGGGCCGGTAGACGGGCCGGTCGCCGTCCCAGACGGTGAGGTGGTCGCTGATCGTGAACGCCTCGCCGTGGCGGATCACCATGCCGTCGATCTGCCCGCCGATCGGCACCCAGGAGCGGACGAACGTGTCCATGCCCGGGCGGGCGATGCAGATCTGGTTGCGCGGCCCGGTCGCGTGGGTGTGGGCGCCCGGCGGCTGCCGCCGCTCGTGGGTGCCCCAGCCGAGCTCGGCGGTGGCGGTCCCCTCCTCGTAGAAGCCGGCGATCGACCAGGTGTTGACGAACTCGCCGACCTCCTTGGGAAGGTCGCTGATCTGGGTGTCCCGCTCGGAGATGTGGATCACCTTGGTGCCCGTCTCCATCGCCAGGCGCGCCCACTCGCCGGCGCCCAGGGCGTCTTCGAGGCGCTCCCTCCGGGCCGGGTCGAGCGGGGCCGGCAGCCGCTCGGGCTCGGCCAGCATGGCGGTGGCGATGTCGCGGAGCGCGACCTTGGCCCAGTGGCTCACCAGCCCCGGGTTGGCGCCGTGCTCGACCACGGCGGTGGGGCCGCGCCGCCCCCAGGCGGCCGCCCGGCGCCGCAGGGCCATGTGCCGGACGTACAGGGTGCGGTCGACCGGGCGGGTCGCCGCGTGGTCGGCGAAGGTGTTGTCCCACAGCTCCACCGAGGTGTCGACGTAGAGGACGCCGTGGTCGTGGCACCACTGGACGAGGTCGCCGGTGTCGATGTCCCAGGTGAGGTTGACCAGCAGGTCACCGGGACCGAGCTGCCCGCGCAGCGTGGAGGCGAGGTTGTCGGGCTTGATCCGGTGACGGACCAGGCGCGCGCCCGCCTGCAGCAGGTTGGTGTCGGGCAGGGCGCGGTCGTCGAAGTCCAGCACGGTCAGCTTGGTCAGGTCCATCTCCAGGTGGCGGAGCAGGAGCGGCTGCAGGCAGCGGGACACCGAACCGCAGCCGAGCAGGAGCAGGCGTCCGCCGAAGGGGATCCGCAGCTTGCCGGCGGTCGCCGGCTGGCGGGTGGGCACGCGGCCGTTGGCGGGCGAGCGGAGCTTGGCGAAGCTGGCCGCGGCCTGGTTGTCGGCGCTCATGAGGTCCATGTCGACTCCGATCTGTCGCCCGCGACCACCCGGATGGTCGTCAGGGAGGGGTCGGCGGGCCCGCAGACGTACATGCCGTGGGCGCTGCCGTTGGCCAGGTAGGCGAGCTTGTCGGCGGTGATCACCTCGCCGGGGGCGAGCACCGGGATGCCTGGGGGGTAGGGGGTGACCAGCTCGGCGGCGACCTCGCCGACCGCCGCGGCGAGCGGCACGGCGCGGGCGGCGGCGAAGAAGGCGTCCCGTGGCGTCATCGCCTGGACGCCCGGGGCGATCGCCGCCCCGGAGGAGCGCGGTGGCGCGCCCGCCGCGACGTGCGGTCCGGAGGCACCGAGGACCGAATGGCCAGCCCCGCGGCGAACGGGCGGTCTGGGGGGCTCGAGGAGCGATGCGGTCGCCCCCCGGCGGACAGGGCCGCGCTGGCGCTCGGCGCACAGGGCCGCGAACGCGCCGACGAGCTGCTCCACGCTGTACCGGGTGTCGCCGATGGTCAGGAACAGGATGACCGAGGACAGGTCGCTGCCCTCGGGCGCGATCGCGAAGGTGTCCCGCAGCGCCCGTTCCGCCTCGAGCCCGGTGAGGCCGAGCCCGGCGACGTCGACGACCAGCTTGGTCGGGTCGAGCTGGCGCGGGTCCAGGCCGAGCGTCGCCGCGTCGAGCACCTCGAGCCCTGGCAGCATCCCGAGCCGGCGCCGGGCGTGCTCCGCGAGCGTGAGGGTGCGGCTGAGCAGGGCCTCGCCCTCGAGCGCCATCTGCCGGCGGCAGGCGTCGATCGAGGCGAGCAGCGGCACCAGCGGGCTGGTGGTCTGGGTCAGCTTGACCGCCGAGGCGATCCGCTCGGGCGCGACGCGCCCGCCGCGGACGTTGAGGATCGAGCTCTGGCTGAGGCTGCTCAGCATCTTGTGGGTGCTGGTGACGGCGCCGTCGGCGCCGGCGGCCATGGCCGACAGCGGCAGCTCGGGATGGAAGGCGAAGTGCGGCCCCCAGGCCTCGTCGACGTAGACCGTGACGTCCCGCTCGTGGGCGGTGCGCGTGACCTCGGCGAGGTCGGCGGCGACGCCGAAGTAGGACGGGCTGACCAGGGCGACCAGCTTGGCCGCCGGGTGGGCGTCGAGCGCGGCGGCCACGTCGTCGGGGTGGACGCCCACGCCGATGCCCAGCTCGGGGTGGAGGCGGGGAGCGACGTACACCGGGCGCGCACCGGTCAGGATCAGCGCCGCCAGCATCGACTTGTGCAGGTCGCGGGCCACGACGACCTCGTCGCCGGGGGCGAGGGTGGCCAGCATGTAGGCGTGGTTGCCGCTGGAGGAGCCGTTGCCGAGGAAGAAGGTCCGGTCGGCCCCCCAGGTGGCCGCGGCGAGTGCCTCGGCCTCGCGCAGCGTCCTGTCGTAGGTGGTGGTGTCGAGCCAGACGTCGGCCGCGAACAGCTCCGCGCCGAGCATGGCGACGATCTCGCGGTCGGCGCCGCTGCCGAGCTTGTGCCCGGCGCACGAGAACGGCAGCGTCCCCATGCGCTGGTAGCGCTCCAGCACCTCCACGAACGGGACGCGGTGATCCGCCGCCACCGCCAGGGCCGAACGCCCGGACACGCCGGGGTAGGAAGCGAGCCGGATCCCGTCAGCAGTCATGGGGACGACCACTCCTCCCCGGTTGGCACCGATGACACGGGTGAGAGAGATCACTATCTCTCAGAGATTGCGCAGAATTGGATGAAACTCCCTTCATCCAGTGCGCACCCGCCGCGGCCGAACGCACCCTGCTTCAGGTCAGGGGCACCATGGGGGCCAATGTGAAGAAGGCTTCATCGCCGCCGTCTGCGTCAGCGCGGGTTCAGGCCGAGATCCACCGGGACCGTCTGCGGGTACTTCAGGCCGGTGCCGGTGTTCAGGACCACGACCTGGTCGTCGGCGTCGAGCCAGCCGGATTCGCGCAGCCGGCGGGCGGCGGAGAAGGCGGCGGCGCCCTCGGGGCAGACGAAGGCGCCTTCGAGCTTGGCGAGGAGCCGAAGGTCGGCCAGCAGCTCGTCGTCGCCGACGCTGATGGCGGTCCCCGACGTCTCGGCCAGCGCCTCCAGGATGAGGAAGTCGCCGAGCGGCTTGGGCACGTTGATGCCGAACGCGACCGTGTGCGCGTCCGGCCAGTGCGTGGTCTCCCGCTCCCCGCGCTCGAACGCGCGCACGACCGGCGCGCAGCCGTCGGCCTGGACGGCGACCAGCCGGGGCGGGTCGCCGGCGATCCAGCCCAGCTCCCGGAGCTCCTTCAGCGCCTTGTGGATGCCGATCAGGCCGACGCCGCCGCCGGTCGGGCAGATGATCACGTCGGGCACCCGCCAGCCGAGCTGCTCGACGATCTCGATCGCCATCGTCTTCTTGCCCTCGACGCGGTACGGCTCCTTGAGCGTCGAGGCGTCGAACACGCGCCCGTCAGCCCCGGCGACCAGCTCGGCGACGACCCTCCCGGCGTCGCCGATCAGGCCGTCGACCAGGCGCAGGTCCGCGCCGGCGGCGACGCACTCGCGACGGGTGATCTCCGGGGCGTCCAGCGGCATGACGACCGTGGCGGCCAGCCCGGCGCGGGCGCCGTAGACCGCCCAGGCGGCGCCGGCGTTGCCGTTGCTGGGCAGCGCCAGCCGCTCGATCCCGAGCTCGGCCGCGCGGGAGACGCCGACGGCTGCGCCACGGGCCTTGAACGAGCCGGTCGGGATCAGCCCTTCGTCCTTCATCAGCAGCCTGGGCAGGCCGATCCGCTCGCCGTAGCGCGCCATCGGCAGCAGCGGCGTCATCCCCTCGCCCAGCGTGGTCACCGCCGCCTCACGGCCGACGGGCAGCAGCTCGTGGTAGCGCCACAGGTCGGGCGCGCGCCTGGCGAGATCGGCCGGCCGCAGCGACGAGCGGACCGCCGCCAGGTCGTAGCGGGCGAGCAGCGGCGACCCGCACGCCCGGCACAGGTTCTGCGGCACACCCGCGTCGTGGCCGGTCCCGCACCGCCCGCACTCCAGGTGGGACAAGTGGCTGAGGCTGATGGCACTACCCTCCTTGGTCATGGGGTCGCCCCCTGGGAATGCTTCTGAGGCTTGTCCTGCGAGGACTGACGTGAGACGGCATCCCAGGGCGCCGCCCCGCAGGCCCGACGCCCACAAG